>Ga0213828_1000087_pt1 | contig 124673 bp, 101 predicted proteins | sample MC6MC0897MG_FD_180664 | JGI IMG/M metagenome (GOLD analysis project Ga0213828, IMG submission 180664) | Enriched soil aggregate microbial communities from Iowa State University, Ames, United States - MC6-MC0897-MG | ecosystem: Environmental > Terrestrial > Soil > Unclassified | place: USA...
GCTTGGATGAGTACATCCACTACTACAACCATGACCGCATCAAGCTGAGGCTCAATGGCCTGAGCCCTGTCGAGTACAGGACCCAGGCGGCAGCATAGAACTGTCCAACTTTTTGGGGGCAGTCCAAAACTTTTCGTACAGAGCCTAGATCAAACGGCGGTTTCTATGGGTTTGCGCCAATCGTCAATAGCCGACGTCCCGGCTACTCTATGCTCCCAGGTAATTTTGCGATAAGTCATCGATACCTCAATGAGCTGTGTATAATTCTCGTTCACTTTATTCTGTGCATGGGGGAGTACGCTGTTGATGTCGACAATGATTCCGTCAACTAGCTCTGTTGTGAAGAAATGCTCTTGCTTCCCTTCAACCGATGTTCGATACCACCGGACAGTGGTCATAGGTAGTACTTCACCCCTTACTAGTGCCTGATACAACATAGGAACTGCTTTGTTCAGCGCGCACGTAAACACAAAGGGCTTGTGAATACGTTGCCCAGAGGGTTGTCCGCTCTGTGGGTCAGTCGGCACGGTTACCTGATGCTTGATTTCCTGAGCGAGGATCTCGTTCTCGTGGCCTTCGACATAAACATTACCTACAGAGTCAGGTGTGAAAGCGTTTTTCGTAATCAGGCCTTGAGACGTACCTTCAATTGCGATGTAAGCGGGTGTTGGCATGGCAGTTTCTCCTGCGTCCATTTGGATAAAACACGCGCACCCCAAGGTGGCGTGGCCATCGGAAACGATGGGCTTGTCAGCGAGGCAGCAACCCCGCTAATTCGTTGAATTCATTGGCGCCGTGTGGCGGTTGGTTATTGCTGCAAAATGCCGTTGAGCGACTCCAGTACCTCGGTGGTGACCAGGTGCAGGCGGTAGCTGTAGATCCCATAGGCCACCGCCATGGCAAAGGCGCACGCCAGCAGAGGGCTCCACCACGGCCATTGCCGGTTCATGCGAAAGTTGCGCGGGGCCACGTGGGTGTAGGGGTCGCAGACGTCTTCCGGCGTAGGGCCGCGGAACTCGCGGATGATCCCGTGGAGTTGGTGAATCAAGGCATTGAGTGTTTCTTCGCCCTTCGGGGCGATGGCGTACTTGCCCTTCAGGCCTAGGGCCAGCGCGAAGTACATGAACTCCAGTACGTCCTGATACCGCTGGGGTTCTTGCATCAGGCGGGAAAGCACGGTGAAGAATTTCTCCCCTCCCCAGGTTTCGTGGTGGAAGATGCTGAGCAGTGGCTCCTGGCTCCAACAGCTGTTCTTGCCCCAGGGCCTTTCCATGACGGCTTCATCAATGTAAAGGCACAGGCCATACGAGTACGCCAGCAACTGAGCGGGGTCATAGCCGTGCTGGCGCATTTCTTCCTGGATGTTAGCGATCTGGTTGCGGACTTGCCCGTGCACGTCCTTGATGTTGGGCAATGTATCGAGGGTGCGCAGGCGCATGACCAGGCCGAACAGGGGGGCAGCAGCATCCAGCATCAGGTTTGCGTAGCCGCCCCGTAGCTGGAAGTCGGGATCAGCGGCATAACCCTCGAAGGTAGGCTCAGCCTGTTCCTTCTCTGGCTCGGCGTTCCCTGCAGACCGCTTGCCCTCTATAGGCGCCTTGCCTGGCATGCCGAAATGTTCACCCACACTGTCTTGACTGTTCTCTGTCATCTCATTCGCCCCTGATCGCCCAGAACTGCAATTCAAGTCCCGGGAATTCACCCGCAATGTGGATGCCGAACCCATTGGCCTTTGTCATGCACGTCCAGGCCGGGTCTCGCCGGTCCAGTTCGAAGTAGCTGAAACCTGCATGGAAGGGCAGGTCGCGAGGTGCCACGGGCAAGGGGTTCAAGGGGATACCGGGCAGTTGCAGTGGCACCAGGTCGTTCAATGACTCCAGCGAGGTAACCTTGGCTTTCTGCACAAACATCTGGCGCAGCGATTGTGGTGGTAGATTGGCGCGCACGGCGAGGATGAAGTCGGCTTCGTCGATCAGGCGGCGATCTTCCAGCGTCGTCGTCATCACGCCGTAGTCCAGGGACTCCAACGGTAGCGACACGGCGCGTGGTTGCAGGACTGTGCTCAATGCCCGGCGCAAGGTCTCTTGCAGCGGTTTGAATGAGGTGTGCAGCGCGGTGTGGTGATACGCAGGGTATTCCTGCGCCAGCCGGGTCTCGTCGGTGAAGGTCAGCAGCTCGCCACAGGCCTGGCTCATGCACAGGTAGAGCTGCTCAGGGTGCGTCTGCGCTTGCCTGGCCAGGTGGCGGAAGCAGGGCCACCAGCGGTTCATGGCTTGCAAGAGGTTGAAGTCGCGGATGTCGGCGATCCCGGACTGGCCCGATGCACCAATGCGGGTGGCGAGGTTGCGTGCCCGTTCGCGTAGGGTATTGCAGATTTCTTCGAGAAAGCGCTGCAGCGCCGGCACCGCGCGCACCGATACGCTGGTGGGGTAAAACGCTTCATCCAGCTGCAGGCTGCCGTCGGGGCGCCGCTCGAGAATACGGGCCAGGGCCAGGCGGGTGTAGGCGCTGCTGTCTTCGGCTTTGCGTTTGAGCTGCAGGTTGGGCATGGCGAGGTCGACCTGAGCCAAATCACCGTCGGCGGTGTGGGTGTCCTTGATCTCATGCGCCTGGGCGATGTAACGGAAGTTGGCGGTGTTGTCGGGCCAGCTCACTTCGCGGCCGCCCTCGGTGCGCAGCGGCAGGCACAGGTACACCTCACTGTCTTTGGCGCCATCATCATCGATTTCCAGCGGCGGCGGCGGCGGCAGGTCTGCGGGTATATCGAACACCGTGCCGTCCGGCATGATGCCCCGCGCCCGGGTGATGGCGATCTTGCCCAGGCTCAGGTACTCATCGTTCAACTGCAGTTCGCTGAAGCCATAAAAGGCTGCGCTGAGGCTGCCAAGGCGCTGGTGCAGCGCCGCTTCCGTGGCGCGGGCCGCCTGCTGAAAATGTTGCGGCTTGACGAACAGGCCCTCGGGCCACAGGACGGGGTTACGTGAACTCATGAGGGCTCCATGTCAGCGTGGGTAAGCGAGAGGGGCAACAGGTGTGCAAGCGTCATCAGTCTTCCTCCTTGAGCAGGATCTGTGTGTCGTTGACCAGCACCGAAATGATGATCTGGCGGCCCCGTGGGGGAATGCGCAGCACCTGCTGCCAGGTGGCGTTTTCCTGGTTTTGGTAGTCGCCGATGACTGCGACGAAACGGGTCTCGGGCTCGATGGGCGCGAAGGGGATGAACTTGAACTGGCCGGGGCGCAGCAGGTAATCGTCATCGCGGATATAGGTGCTGCGCAGGGCCGTGGCCGGGTCTTCGTCCAGCAGTCGATACACGCTGTTACGCAGCAGTGAGTCGTCGCGCAGTTGCAGGATCTTGATGGCGATGGGGGTCGCAACAGGTTCTGCGGCGACGGCCGTTGTGCGTGGCAACGTAAGGACTACCGTTGGGTCGTCATAGCTGCCGGGTGTGCTCTCTTCCAAGGGGGAGCGTTGCAGGTCAGCTTCGTCGTCCTCGGCCATTTCGACGGGGGACATCGCTGGAAATTGCGCCTGCAAGAACGCGAACAGGCTCGCCACTTTCTCTGTCAGTGCATAAGGGTCGCCCGCGCTCAAGCTGACCCCATAGGGGCTGGGCTCCAGGACGCTCTCGTGTTCAGTCGGCAGGTCGATGCTGTTCGGGTTGCCATTCAGCGTGGGGCTGGCATTAATGCTGAACGCGACCTCGGTGGGATGATCCTTGGGCGGCCCAATGGGCAGTGAAGGGTCCATGACCACTTGCCTTACTCTGCTCAAGGACGTGCAGGCGGAGAGCCCAACCATTGCGACCAGCAGGGCGATTACCAACGGATGACGCGTCATGGGCGTTCTCCTGCAATCAAACGTTGCAGCAGGTTGTCTTCCGACGCCCTCGCATCCGGCACGGCATTCAGTGCTGCCAGAGGGTCATTGCCACTGGCAGGCTCGAACACCGAGCAGATCTCGACGGCTGCGTGGGGGGCTGAATGCCTCGGTTGCCAAGCCTGGGTTGGAGCATCGGCTATCAGTTGGTCGAGCACGCGCGGGGCAGGGCTGAACAGGTCCTCCAGCGACTGCGCATGGGTGAGCGCGTACTGAATGTGCAGCCGATAAGCGCCAATACGCAGTTGGTCGCCTTCCAGAAGGCGCCTGGGGGGTAGCGCTCCCAGGCTGTTGATGCTGTCGTTCAGGTAGGTGCGGTGGCAGCGGTCGATCACGCAGAAGCCACCCTCTATCCAACGGATTTCGCAGTGGATCGCTGCAACGGTATGGTGACGGTCATCAATCAGCCAATGGGCGCCTTCGCTGCCGATGGTGCCGCCCTTGCAATCGAACGCATGCCGAGCAGTGACGCCGTGCTGCAACTGGTCGAGGTTGGAGATGCTCAAGATCAATGTGCTCATGCGCGCCCCCGAAAGCGCACGACGGGGCTGATCTCGCCATGGCGGTCATCGACAAAACTGGTCCAGCCCAGATAGGCGCCTTGGCTACGGTGCAGGCAGAAAGGTGACAGCGCGTTCTGCTTCAACCGCAGTTCCAGGTCATAAGCCAGGCCATCACGCAGCAGAAAGTCGATCAATGCCCGCACGCGGCCGAAGTTGATGCCGCTGGGCAACAGGTCTCGCAACTGGGCCTGGTCTAGCTCACTGATCACCAGGGTGAACTTGCTGCTGCGGGTGCGCGTGCGGCTGCCGACCATGAAGCTGCTGCCCAGCTCGCCGTTGCTACGCCCGAGGCTGACCCGCTGTTTGCCCGTGGTGGGCACCGAGCGCGTTTCGAATTCACGGATATGCACGCGCTTCAGATCGAAGCAATGGGCAATGATGCCGGCGACGGTGCCCGGCGCGCGGCTGCGGCTGGCGATGACGCCGGCAAAGCTGAGCAGCCGGCTCCAGGGCAGCGCTGTGTCGCCTCGAAGTTGCTTGTTGTTCAACCCGAGCAGGGCGAACACGTACTGCGAGAACTCATCGCTGGCACCCGGCTGAAAACGGATGTAGTAGCGGTATTTGCGCCAGATGCGATGCAGCAGGCTGAGCACATAATGGTTGAAGAAGTCGAAGAAGGCCGGCCGCACGCCAATACCCTGCGCATGTTCATAAGCCAGCTGCTCCAGGTAATAGGTGGGCAACGGTGAGTCCGTGCCATGCAAGCCCATGAAGGTGGTGCAAACGCGATAGCGCGGCTGTTCACCGGGCATGCGTTCGGCTTTGTATACATCCGACACAGGGAAGGTCAGCCGCGGATCGCTGGCCAGGCGCACGCGCAGCCGGGTGGCCTCGTCTGGCCAGCGCGGTTCCAGGTCATCACCGTGCAAGCTGTGCAAGCGCTCCAGCAACTGGAAGAAGTTGTACTGGTGCGCGTCGGCGAGCAGCCTGTCGGCTAGATCAGCGGTTGCTTGCCGGTCTGGATTGGCCATGTGTAGTGCTCGTTGTTGGTGGTGTTGATCACTTCCAGTTGATGGAAGGAATTGATGCTCGCGTACAGCGCGAAGAAGTGGGCGAGCACGCAGCTGAACAGGTACAAGTCGCCTTCGCAGAGGAAGGCGGCCTGGTCCAGCTTCAACCGGGTGTGCAGGCCGCGGATGGGTTGCCCCTTGATCAGCCAATCCATAGGTTCGGTGTGAATTTCACGAATGCCGTCGAGGCGTTTAGCGGTGGTGCGTGCTTGCTGGATGTCGTGCAAGGCTGCGAAGTCGTAGGTACGGATGACCGCTTTCAACGGCTCTACCGAGAGCAGCGACAGGTAGTTGAGCGACATGTTGGAGACCAATGCCCACTGCAACTGGCCGTCCAGTACGGGGCGATAGGGGCGGGTAGGCGCGCAGATGTTGGTATAGGCGGCGAGCGGCGGCGTGACCTCGGTGAGCACGTTGATGTCATTGACGCCCAACGCCAGCGGCAGGTCCCGATTGGTGCAGGTCAGGTCTATCGACGCTGTTTCCAGCTGGCCAATGTAGGCGTTGGCATCGGCGCGGACGAACGAGATGCGATGGGTGACGCCATCACCGCGCAGCGAATCTTCGAGCTGGTAGCGGTAATACAGCGCGGTGCGCCCTTGCACGTGCTCGATTTCATGCGCAAACGACTCGAATGGGCGGAAGGTTCGCAGGTGCTCACCGGTACTCCCATCTGTCGTCGCTCGGGTACTGATAACGTGGTCGACACTGAAAATTTCGTAAACGAACTGCTCTGAGCCTTTAGGCTTCAGTTGGACCTGGGCGTCCTCGTTGGACAGGTCGATCGGTTCGGCGCTGTGCGCGAACAGGTTGACCGCCGGTGTGCAATGCAGGCTGAAGTCTGCTTTGCCGACACGCAGTGAGTCAGGTAGCTGACGCGTGAAGTGAAACGCCATGCTCACCTGCTGGCTGGCATGAGCGGGCCACAGTTTTTCCAGCCCGGTCACGCTGAAGAAGTGAAACCGCTGGGGGAAGACGAAGTACTCCTGCAGGATGCGATAGCCGTCAAAGACGTTCTGCGGGTAGGGCAACAAGGCGTCGTCGGGGCTGAACCCCGGGAAGAGGACGCTGCTGGCCGGTAGCCGGCGCACCTCACCGTTGATGGTCACGCTGACTTGCTTCAGGTATTGGGAAAGCCACAAGTACAGCGTGCGGGCGTTACTGCTATCGCCGCTGAGGTGGAAGTCGAGGCTGGAGCAGCCCAGGCTGTTCAATGGCCGCTCAACCAATGTTTGAAGGTCGATGCGAACCACCGAACTGTCCAATGTCTGGGTTGCGCCCACCGCCTTGATCTCGAACGGATGGATATTCACCGCAGTACAGGTGCGAAATTCGCAGGCCACACTGTCTACTGGCCTCGAGAACAGCCTTGAACCTTTGGGGATGTGCTGTGACTGGCTGAGGGACTGCTTGAGCGGCGTGAACTGGATGATCGTCGCGCTGGGCAGGGGCCGCAGATAGTTCGGCCACAGCAACTGCAGCATGGGGTGGGTCAGCTCTGGCAGGTCGTCTTCCAGCTTGAGCCGCAGCTTGGCCGTCAGGAACGCGAAGGCTTCCATCAGGCGTTCCACATCGGGGTCGCTACCTCCCTTGCCTAGCAGCCGGGCGAGCTGTGGATTGTCCTTGGCAAAGTCGTTCCCCAGCTCGCGCAGGTAGCGCAACTCTTCGCTGAAGCGGTCCTTTAGTGACATGGGTCACCTCACTCGGGTGTAACGGTTGTGCCCGTTGACCAGCAGCTCGAGTTGCAGCTGCTCCGTGTGGTTGTTGACCTGTACGTTGCAATCCAACCTGAAATGCAAGTCCAGTGGGGCGTGAATATCGGGCACGGCTTTAAGGGTGCGCAGCTGTATGCGTGGCTCGTAGCGTTGAAGGGTGCGGCGAATATCCGCGCTCACTTGCGCAAGCAATTCGCCGCTGCTCACGTCATGCCCGTTGAAGTCACGCAGGCCCAGGTCAGGGCTGCTCTGCGAGCACCCCTGGCGGGCGTTGAGCAAGGTTTCAAGGTGGCGTTTGATGGCGGCGAATTTTTGCGAAGCGCTCTCCCGCCGGGACGGCTCTCGGGGAGTGGACTGGTCCGCCATCAAGCGATCGAAAAGGGCGCTCATTGCGTGTCGAGCCGCCCGACCAGGGAAATCTCGAAATTCGCACCCATGTATTTGAAGTGCGGGCGCACGGCGAGTGAAACCTGGTACCAACCCGGGTCACCGGTAACGTCCGAGACTTCAACCCTGGCTGCACGCAGCGGGCGGCGGCTGCGAACATCGGCGGAAGGGTTTTCCTGGTCGGCGACGTATTGCTTGATCCATTTGTTGAGCTCGGATTCAAGGTCCCGCCGTTCCTTCCAGCTGCCGATCTGTTCGCGCTGCAGCACCTTGATGTAGTGGGCAAGCCGGTTGACGATGAACAGGTAGGGCAACTGGGTGCCAAGCTTGTAGTTGGTCTGGGCCTGCAAGCCCTCAGCGGTTTTCGGGAAGTGCTTGGGTTTCTGTACCGAGTTGGCGGAGAAGAACGCCGCGTTATCGCTGTCTTTGCGCATGGTCAGGGCGATGAAGCCTTCTTCAGCCAGCTCGAATTCCTTGCGATCGGAGATCAGCACTTCGGTCGGGATCTTGGCCTGCAACTGGCCCAAGGATTCGTACAAATGAACCGGCAGGTCTTCGACGGCGCCACCCGACTGTGGGCCGATGATATTCGGGCACCAGCGGTAGCGGGCAAAGCTGTCGTTGATGCAACTGGCCAGCAGGAACGCGGAACTGCCCCAGAGATAGTTATCATGCCGGCCGTCGATGTTCTCGTCGTAGTTGAAGCTGCTGATCGGCTGGTCCTGATGGTGGTAGACGGAGCGAAGCATGAACCGCGGCCCGGTCAGGGCCACGTGACGAGCGTCCTCGCTTTCACGGAAAGCCCGCCACTTGGCATGCCGAGGCCCTGCAAAAATATCTTTGATTTCCTTGAGATTGGGCAGCTCTTCGAAACTGCTCAAGTTAAAGAATTCGGGGGACGGCGCTGCGAGAAAGGGCGCATGTGACATGGCGCCCACCGAGGCCATGTAGCTCAGCAGTTTGATGTCCGGTGAGGACGGGCCGAATTTATAGTCACTCACCATGGCCGCAACCGGTTCGCCACCGAATTGCCCGTAACCGGCGGTGTAAACGTGTTTGTACATGCCACTGGATGTGATATCAGCCGCATGTTCGAAGTCATCGAGCAAATCGGCTTTGCTGACATGCAACACTTCGAGCTTGATGTTTTCGCGGAAGTCCGTGCGGTCGACCAGAAGTTTCAGCCCGCGCCAGGAAGACTCAAGCTGCTGGAACGCGGGCTGATGCACGATGGCGTCCATCTGCTTGCTGAGCACCCGGTCCAGTTCCGCAATCATCTGGTCGACACGGTGCTTATTGATAAGTTGCTCTGGGTCATGGTTTTTGAGGATGTCGGCAATAAAGGCAGATACACCTTGCCGGGCGACCTGATAGCCTTCTTGCGCAGGCACCAATTTGGTTTGCGCCATGATCTGGTCAAGCAGCGTGGTTGGGCTCAACGTTTCGGCAGGGGTATCAACGGCGACGGTAGTGCTGTTTTGCTTTGGCATGGGTTCGCTCCGTTGTCTCAGTCTTCTTTTGGCGCCTCAAGCACCAGGTCCAGTTCTTTGGCGAGCTGCTTGCGGGTTTGCTCATTGCTCAACAGGTGTTGCAGTTGCTTGCGGAATGTCGGCACGTTGCCCAGCGGGCCCTTCAGGGCGACCAGCGCCTCGCGCAGCTCCAACAGTTTGTTCAGTTCGGGTACCTGTCGAGCGATCTGGTCCGGCCCGAAGTCATGGATGGACTTGAACTGCAGGCTGACCGCCAGCTCGGCGTCGGGGGCGGTGCTGAGCAGGGAGGGCACTGACATATTCAGGCGCACGTCGGCTTCGCTCAGGACGTTGTTGAAGCTGTGTTTATCAATGCGCATGACCGCGCGGTCTTCTAGCGCCCGGCTGTCATCCAAGCCGAAATCGCCCAGGACGAGCATTTTGTGCGGCAGCTCTACTTCGGCCTGTTCGTCCCCGGTGGCAGGAACATACTTGATGTTTATGCGCTCTTTAGGCGCTACAGAGCCTGTGTTTTTTGACATTGGCGTTTAACTCACTGGTTGTTTTTGATCGTTTTCTGCAAGGTCCGTATTGTCGCGTGTTTAATTGCGATACTTGTTTTGTAGGAAATTTCCTAAGTTTCAATGGTTGGCTCTATATAGTTGTCGGTGGCCTATAAAAACCATGCGGTAAATAATGTCTCTTGGTCGAGCGGGAAAATGTAAGCGAATATTTGTTTGTGTGCAGTTGGTTCTATGTACTAGGCTCGTGGTGATTTTATTTGGGTCGGCTGTGTGTGAGTGCGTTTATTGGTGCGTGCTTGTAGGAAAAGTGTGCACGGCTATGTAGGGCATTTGTTCTGTTTGTAGAGAGTGAACTTGGAATGATAATTCGCTGTGCATATGTCGCCGGTCTTTCGTTGGTGTTTTTCCTGCAGCCGGTGCTGGCAAGCCCTATTCAGGACTGCCCCGCGATCGTGTCTAACATCGAGCGGTTGGCCTGTTTCGACCAGGCTGCCGGCACACCTGCGCACAAGGCGAAAAAACAGTGGTCAGCACCGGAGCTGGAGGCAACCAGCGTGTTACGGGTGATGGCAAATGAGGCCACACGTACGGCAGATGACCTGACGTTTCGCATTGGCAGCCAAAGCGAGGGCAGTGAACGCGCACCTGAATGGGTCATTTCGGCCCCCGCCATTGCCTCAGGCGATGACCCTTCTTATCTGGCCATCAGTTGCATACAGCACATCTCCCGCCTGCAGTTGATTGCCAGGCAGCCCATCGGCGCCAGCTGGGTGACTGTGCGGCTGAAGGGGGAAGGCGGGTCTACGAATGCGACGCCCTGGCAGGTGATGGAGAACGGGCAAGTGCTCGACGCGGGGCGAGGTTTGCCGGCGATCGAGCAGATCAAGCAGCTGATAGGGGCGCAGCGCATCGAAGTTGTGAGTGATCACAACGAAGTCGATGGGCTGATTTTTGATGCGCAAGGTCTGGACCCTTTGATCCGCCAGGTGCGAAGCACATGCCGGTGGTAGCGCAAGTGCCTGCGCAGCACATCACTGGGTTGCTTGCACCGATTGATCCGGCGGTCCCTGCTGGGCTGTTCGATGTGGAGGACGAAACCTACCAGGCCATTGACCAGGAGATGGTCAAGCTGGGCGGGCTGCAGGAAGCCTCGATCGACTGGGTTTACATTGAAGAGGCGTCCCGGCTTTACCTGAGCCAGCAATGCAAGCACCTGCGCATCGTCTCTCACCTCAGTGTTGCGTGGTTGCGCAGTGGCTGCTGGGAGCGCTGGGGCTACACGTTGGCGTTGTTGGCCGGCATGGTCGAACACTACTGGGAACCCGCTCATCCAAAGCCCGGCCCTAAAGGTTTCCTGGGCAAACGCAAGCTGGCGGCCTTGATGCTCAACCGCTTGATCGAAGCGTTGCCGCGCCTTGACCGCTTCACCTATACGCCGGCGCTTGCGGCGGCGGCGCAGCAAGCGTTGACGTGCCTGCAACAGCAGCAGGGCATCGCCCAACTGGACGCGGGCCTGCTGGGCGAACTGCAGCGCTTGCTTAGTAAACACACGGCGGTTGCCGACGGCGTCGGCGAGCCTGCTGCACCCAAGGCGCCTGCGGCAAGCATTGATGTTGCGCCGCTGGCCGAGGTCATCGCCACACCCATGCCACGTGTATCAATGGGCAACGAGCGAGAGACACGGCGGTCCGTGTTGACCATGGCCGAGCTCATCAATCAACAGGACCCGTACGACCCGACCGGCTATCAGTTACGTCGTTTTGGCTTGTGGGCGCACCTCCAGGCAGCACCCCAAGCCAGGCAGGGCGGCAACCGTACGGAACTGATGGCGGTTCCGTTGGATATAGCAGGGGCCTACGAAGACGCTATCGCCGGCACGGTGATTGACCCGGGGTTGCTGCAGCGGATCGAAAAGAGTGTGGCGGCATGCCCCTTCTGGATTCGCGGCAGTTTTCTGGCCGCGACTACCGCTTCGCGGCTGGCGATGGGCGAGGTCGCTGAGGCGATCCGCGCGACCACCGCGCGGTTCGTACAGCGTATGCCCGCCCTGCAGCAGTTGGGCTTCAGCGACGGCAGGGTATTTGTCGATGACCAATGCCTGGCTTGGCTCAAGGGCGGTCAGGGGCAGGGCGAGCAGGGTGCCCCCACTCATGAGTTCAGCGGCTTGCGCGAGGAGTTGGTCAGCCAACTGGAAAGCGGCGGCGTAGAGCCGGTTCTGCTCCGCTTGCAAGCGCTGCAGGCAGATTTTCGTGCCCCTCGTGATCGCTGCCATACCACCGTGATTGCTGCTGACTTGCTGGCGGCGCGGGGCGTGTCCTGGCTGGCCCAGGACCTGTGCGCCGGTGTGACCCGCACGATGCAGCAAACCACCGCCGACGCCTGGGAGCCTGAGGTGTTCCAGCGGCTCCAGCAGTACGCCACAGCCCCAGCGTTGGCCAACCAGAACAAGGACCAGGAGCCCTCATGAATCAACTATGGAAGCAACTCAAACGCTGGGGCTTGCCGGTGGCTACGCGCATTGGCCTGGCACTGCCGCTGCTGTTGGCTATTGGCGCTGCGCTGATGTTGGTTGCCATCTGGTGGCTTGGCCCGCACTGGACATGGCGTGAACAACAGCCACTGGCGAGCGTGGCCCATCGCAGTCTGGCGAGCCTGGTGCTCGTGCTGGTGCCCTTGGTGTGCTGGCTGGTCATACTGCGTGCGCGCTTTCGCCGCCTGCAAGCTGAGCAGGCTCTGGCAATGGCTGCCGAGTCGGACCCTGCGCTGCCCTTCGTCCACGCCCAAGAGAAGGCGTTGAACCAGGGCCTTGCAAGGTATCTGGACAATGCAGGCGGTCGACGGGCTTTGTATCGGTTGCCGTGGTATCTGGTACTGGGTGATGAGCATGCCGGCAAGAGCAGCTTCATCGATTGCACCGATCAGAGTTTTTCCCTGACGCGTATCGACAAGGCCCAGGCACGCGGCCGGCAGGCCGAAACGCTTGCTTACCCGGTGGGGTGGTGGATCAGCAATGATGCAGTGATCATCGACCCACCCGGCGCCTTCATCAGTCAGGGCGCGCTGGCAAGCTCGCCGAACAGTGAGCCCGCGGTATCTGAAGGCACCCAGGGCAAGTTGTGGAGCCATCTGTTGGGCTGGTTGCTGCGCAATAGAAGCCAGAGAGCGCTCAATGGCTTGTTGCTGGTTGTCGACCTGCCCGGGCTGTTGCATGGGTCACCTGAGCAACGCACGGCATTGGCCCATGTGTTGCGCACACGCTTGCACGAGGTAAGCAGTCAGCTGGGTTCGCGCTTGCCACTGTATGTGGTGCTCAGCAAATTCGATCTGCTCGATGGTTTTGATCCTTTCTACAGCAAGCTCTCAGCGGCCAGCCGCGCAAACATGCTGGGGTTCACGTTCAAGCTGGATGCGGTCGAAGCGTTCGACGCCTGGCTGGACGAATACGCTGAACACTACGATCGCTTGATTTGCCAGCTGTTCGAGCAGGTCGTGGACCGTATCGATTCAGTGGGCAGTGCACTCCTGCGCGCACGGCTGTTTTCCTTGCATGCGCAGTTGATCGGGCTGCGGCCGATATTGCTAGGGTTTCTACGCGAGGCCTTGGCGAGTGACCGTTTCACCACCCCGGCCTTGGTCCGTGGTGTGTATTGGTCATCCGTCACGCAGCAAGGCGAAATGCGTAATGCATTCATCCGAGAAGCGGCTCAGCCCTATAAAACGAAGCTTCCCTTGCGTGAAGGTAAGGCGCCAGGCAAGGCGCTGGTCTACTTCGTCCAACGGGCTTTTGCGCGGGTGATCTACCAGGAGGCCGGCCTTGCCGGGGACAATGTCAAGGTGGCTCGCAGCAAGCGCCAATTGCTGTGGGTGGGGTCTGGCGTAGGCCTGCTTGCGTTCTGCATCGCCATTGCCAGTTGGCAACGCTACTTCGATATCAATGGCACCAAGGCCGCCGGGGTGCTTGCCAAGAGCCGGGAGTACAGCCATCACGAAGTGGATCAGCGCCTGGACCCGACCGGCCGCAATTTGCTGGAGCCACTGGACCAGATCCGTGATGCGGTATCGGTGTTTGGCGATTACCGTGCTGCGTGGCCTGGTGTGGCGGATTTGGGCCTGTATCAGGGCCGCGCCATCGGGCCCCGGGTGGACGAAGCCTACCTGAGCTTGCTCTCCAAGCGCTTCTTGCCGGCCTTGGCCAGCGGAGTGATCGATGCCATGAACGCGGCGCCCCCCGGCAGTGAGCAGCAAATGGCGGCGCTCAGGGTTTACCGTATGCTCGAAGACCGCAAGAGCCGCCGGCCTGAATGGGTCGAGGAGTGGATGGCACGGCAGTGGCAACAGGCGTTTCCAGGCCAGGGGCAGCTGCAGCGCGACCTCATGCAGCACCTAGAATATGCCTTGGCGTATGCCGATGCAGATCTGCCGCAGTTCCGCCAGCGGGTCAGTGAAGTGCAGCAGGCATTGCGCAAGGTGCCGTTGCCACAGCGGGTGTATGCAGGCCTCAAGCAACAGGCCCAGGAGCAGCTACACATCGGCTTGGACCTGCGTCACCAGGTGGGCCCGGCGTTCGATGTGGTTTACCAACCGTCTGCAGGGGCCGGACGGGAGGATAACCTTCTGCTGGCCCCCATGCTGACCGCCAAAGGCTACACGGCGTATTTTGAACCGCGCAGCCAGCGGTTCGCCGAGATGGCGATGATCGACCAGTGGGCCCTCGGCGAACGCGCTCAACTTGACTATTCGGACGCCGACCGGGAGGCGCTGAGCGAACGCTTGCGCAATCTGTACAGCACCGACTACATCGACAGCTGGCGGCGTGCCCTGAATGCGTTTGCGGTGGCTGACTTTCGCGACCTGGATCATGCTGTCGTGATCCTGCAACAGCTGACGGGGCCTGCGGCGCCGCTGCAGCGGCTGCTGGATACCGTGCGCGAAAACACGTCGCTGTCCTCGGCAGCAGGCATTGAAGCGCCGAGTGAGGCTGCTGCGCTGCAGCCTGCAAGTCGCCCACCCGCGCAACAACAGACGTTAGCGATTCAGCGGGCATTCGCGGGCCTCAGTGCCATGTTGCAGTCAACAGGCGATAAACCGAGTTACTACGATGAAACGCTCGCCGCCATTGCCGCCGTCCACGACTATGCCAAGGCGGTGCAGGACAGCCCCGACCGAGGTAAGGCAGCCCTGCAAGCGGTGCATCAGCGCTTCTCGATGACGGGGCACGACCCGATCGGTACCTTGCAGCGTGTTGCGACGGGGTTGCCGGAACCCCTCAACTTCCAGGTAAGAAAAGTCGCGGATCAAACCGCGCGGGTGTTGAACGTGGAAGCGTTGCGTGAACTGGAGCGACGCTGGGACGTTGAAGTGTACAGCTTCTTCCAGCAACGCCTGGCGGGGCGCTACCCCTTCGTGGTGAAAGCGCCCGACGCCTCTCTGGAAGACTTCGAGGCGTTCTTTGGGCCGAAGGGTCGCCTTCAACAGTTCAATGATCAGTACCTGAAGGTGTTCCTGAACGACAACCTCGAAGCCCTGCAGTCAGGTCAGGGGCAGTCCTTGATCCGCAGCGACGTGATCGAACAGTTGGCGCTGGCAGACCGCATCCGCGAGACCTTCTTCGACCAGCGCGGCAACCTGAGTGTGCAATTCAGCATCGAGCCGTTGGGGCTCAGCGCCAATCAGCGTACCAGTCTGCTGGACCTGGATGGCCAGTTGATTGCTTACACCCATGGTCCAAGCCAGATCAGCGGGGTTGTCTGGCCCAATACCCTGGGGCGCAAAGTGCGCAGCAACCTTACGTTGCTCCGGCAGAACGGCAATAGCAGCAGCCTGGAGTACCGCGGGCCTTGGTCGATGTTCCGCTTGCTTAGCCGCGGCTCGCTCAATGGGCGCACCGCAACCAGCGTGGACCTGAGCTTCAGGACCGGAGACGGCGTGATGCGCTATCGGCTGAATGCTGAAAAAGCCTTCAACCCGATTACCCAACAGCCTTTCAAAGGCTTCCGCTTGCCGCGTGGCTTGTTGCAGCTGCCACCCAAGGTTGCACTGGCCGGGCAAGCGGACGGTACGTAAGAGGACGTTACCTGGACCGCGTCAACAGCCCATCCAGCACCACCTCGCAGGCCGCGCCCCAGCTGGCACTCACTGGCTGATGCATCAGTACCGCCAGCCCATCGGCGGTAAAGGTGCCTGGCGTGGCAATCGCCTGCCCCAACGCCTTCAGCGTGTGCTCGGGCTGACGCTGGGCACTGGTCACACAGTCGTGCAGGTTGCCCAGCACCAGAGCACGCGCTTCGGCAGCCGGCAGACCCTTGTCGGTCAGCCATTGCTGCAAATCGTGCAACAGGAAGTAGAACCAGCCGTTCATGCACGCGGCAACCGTGGCCAGCTCGAACGCGGCTTCATCCTGCAGCACCACCAGGTTGCCCAGCGCGCCCAGGCCCTGCTCGGTAGGCACGTCCGGCGGGCAGACCACCACGGTGGCCTGGTTGTGTTGCGCCGCGTAAGACAGCATCACGCGCACGCAGTGGGCCGCAGGGAAGGCCGCTTGCAACTGTGCCAGGCCCACACCCGCCGCCAACGACACCAAGCGTTGCCCGGGGCGCAGGCGCACCTCGCTGGCGAGTTGTGCCAGCGCTGCCGGGCGCACGCCCAGCATCACCAGCTCGGCCTGATCGACCACCGCCTGGTTGCTCGGCAGTACCTGGCAACCTTGCGTGTGGGCCAGCGCTTCGGCGCGCTGGGCGTTGCGTGGCGACAGCAGGATCGCGCCGTCGAAACCACTGCTGCGCAGGCCCATCACCACTTTTTCGGTCAGCTCGCCGACCCCGAGAATACCCAGACTATGCATGATGCCTCCTTGTCAGCTTTCCAGGCCGGCACGGCGCTGGCCCCAGTGCAGGTTCAGGTTCACGCCCATGCTCAGCAGCGGCTCCGGTGGGTTGCGGTTAGGCCCCGCCGAGCTCAGCAGGAAGTCGATCAGTTCGTCGCGTTCACCGCTCAGCCAATCGGCCAGCAAGGTACCGGTAGCGGTGCCCCGGGTAATCCCCAGGCCGTTGCAGCACAGCGCGGCATGGACATTGGGTGCCAGTGTGCCGAAGTGCGACAGGTGGTTGCGCGACAGGCACATCGCGCCGCCCCAGGTGAACTCGAACGGCGTACCCAAGAGCATCGGGAAGCGCCGTTCGAACGACGCCCGGTGCTGCCGAACGGCCCGCTGCAAGTGGCGCTGATTGGCACGGCCGTCGGCGTTGAAGCTGAAGCTGTTGCGCACCAGCAGGCGCTGGTCCGGGGTGCGCCGCAGGGTGCTGCCGAACGGGTCGGCGGGGATGATGCCCCAGCTTGCCTTGCCGCCCAGGCGTGCCTGTTCGTCTTCGCTCAGGGGGCGGGTCATGCTGGCGTAGGTGAAGATCGGCAGCAGCCGGCCCGGCAAAAAGCCGAAGTATGAGGCGAAGGCGTTGTTGGTCAGCAGCAATTGGTCGGCAACGATTTCGCCGTGGGCGTGCTTGAGGGTGATGCGCGAGCCCTGTTCAAGGCGGGTGATGGTGGTGTGTTCGTACAGTGTCACGTTGCCGGGCAGGCTTTGCGCCAGGCCTTTGGCCAGGGCGGCCGGCTGCAGCAACTGGGTACCGGGCGTGTACAGCGCCTTGCGGTAGAACGACGTGCCGAGGTGTGCCGGCAGGTCATGGGCATCGATCATCTGGTAGGGCTGGCCGAGTTTTTCCAGGCCGCTGCGGTAGGCTTCCAGTACGGCCAAGCCCTTGTCTTCGACGGCGGCCTGGTACTTGCCGTCCGGGCGTAACTGGCAGTCGATGCCGTGTTGGCCGATCAGCTTGTGCAGTATCGACTGCGCGCGCAGGTTCAACTTGAGGTTCATTCGCGCAGTGGCCAGCTCACCGATGTAGTCAGGCGCACCGATGTCGTGGGGCAGGTCGATGGCAAAGCCCGAATTGCGCCCCGAGGCGCCGAAGCCGACTTCCTGGGATTCCACCAGGATGATCTCGTCGTCGGGGTGATGCAGCGCCAGTTGCCGTGCTGCCGCAAGGCCGGTGAAGCCGGCACCGAGCACCACCCAGCGCGCTTCGCTCCGCCCCCGATGCGCGGCGCAGGGCTGGCGCCGGGGGCTGAGGTGGAACCAGCCGCAACCGTTGTCGTCCGCAGGGGTAGAGGTGTTTCTGTACATGGGGTTTATCCGTGTTGTTTTCCTCACTGTCGCACGACGCACGCGGCGGGCATATAACGGGAGTGACGGGTCGTGGGAGGTTTTGAATTGACCTTTGCGAGTTGCTCGTGATTTGCTCGGTTGGCCGGTGATTGGCCCATGCAACGGCCCCCAGCAGCCAACGATCATTCAAAGGAAACTGAAGGTCTGCCATGTCCGAATACAAACTTCACTGCTTCGCAGAATCCGGTAATGCCTACAAAGTCGCCCTCATGCTCGAACTCACCGGCCAGGCCTGGCAGCCGGTGTTCGTCGACTTCTTCAACGGCCAGACCCGCGAGCAATCCTGGCGCGATGACGTGAACGAGCAGGGCGAGGTGCCGGTGTTGGAGCACGCTGGCAAGTCGCTCACCCAATCCGCGCTGATCCTCGAATACCTGGCCGAACAGACCGGCCAGTTTGGCCCGCGCGATGAGGACGAGAAACGTGAAATCTGGCGCTGGATGCTGTTCGACAACCACAAGTTCACCAGCTACTACGCGGCGCTGCGGTTCATCTACTGCCTGAAAAAGATGGGCGAAACGGAGGTGACCAAGTTCTTGCGTGACCGCGCCACGGCGGCCTATCGCATCGTCGATGCGCACTTGGCCAAAACCCCCTTCATGGTCGGCGGGCGGTTGACCATCGCCGACCTGTCGCTGGCGGGGTATGTGTTCATGCCTGAAGACACCGGTATCGCGCTGGCCGAATTCACCCATATCGAGGCCTGGAAAGCGCGTATCAAGGGCACACCCGGTTGGAAGCACCCGTACGACCTGATGCCGCGCACAGCGACCGTTTAGGCGCCATTCGGATGACTGGTCGGCGACAAGCCGGGCGGCATGACTACGCTCAGGGCGTAAGAAACATTTTGCAATAACTGGCCAGCTGGCCCTGAAGGACCTCGTTCACTCGCTGCAGATGGAAGGCCGCACTGGTTGCAGGTCGCCCCACGGGGGGGGCCGGAACTCATGGGGTGCCCTGTGCAACCCCGTGCTACTCCAAGCGGAGGCACATCATGCTCAAGAAATACTTGTTGGCTTTGGCGATCGGCGCGGTTTTGTCAGCGTCGGCAGTTTTGGTGCCTGACTCCATGGGCGGTGCGTCCAGTGCGTATGCGAAGGATGGCGGCGGTGGAGGTGGCGGTCATGGTGGCGGTGGTGGTGGCCATGGCGGCGGAGGTGGAGGTGGAGGTGGAGGTGGAGGCCACGGTGGTGGCGGTGGTCACGGCGGTGGCGGTGGTCACGGTGGTGGCGGCGGCAGTGGCGGCGGTGGCGGTGGCCATGGCGGCAGTGGCAGCGGACACAGTGGCGACGGCGGCGGACATGCCAGCTCAGGTCGGGGTGACAGCGGACGTAACGGGGCCGATGATGGTGCCAACCATGAGGCCAACCACAATGTGGGTGAGGCCCACGGTGTAGGGCATGGCGCGGACGACGGTCCCGACCATGACGTCGGAGACGATCATGGAGGTGACCGCACGTAGATTTTGAGTTGCCAGTACTGGCCTCTTCGCGGGTACTGGCAACGCACCTCTCAGATCGACAGCCGCACCACCCGGTTATCCAGCGCCTGCTGCGCCTGGTCACGCCGCTTGTTCACCATCAATTCCCCAATCGCAATCAGCCGGGTTCGTGTGATGTTGCGCGACAACCCCCTCTAACTATGTGGCACCGCCTTGCTCGCCACATTCCCCGCATACTCCGGTTTCAGATGCCCCTGCTCATCCAGCAGGTAGGCATCCATCACCTCACGCACCACAGGCCCCGCCACGCGCCCGCCCGCTTCACCATTCTCGATCATCACCGCCACCACCACACTCGGGTGATCAGCCGGTGCAAAGCCGACGAACAGGGCGTTGTCGCGGTGCCGCTCCAGGGTCTTGTTGCGGTTGTAGCGCTCGCCCTGCTTGATCGCCACCACCTGCGCCGTGCCGCTCTTGCCGGCGATGCGGTACTGGGCGCCGGCTGCCGAAGCGCGGGCGATGCCGCGTGGGTCGTGCATAACCATCTGCATGCCCTGGCTGACCTGGTCCCAGGCGTGCTTGTCGTGCAGCACGATGTCGGGCATGGGGTTGGGGTCGACCGGCGTCTCGCCGCCCACGGTCATGGCCAGGTGCGGGCGGTGCCACACGCCCTTGCTCGCCAGCAGGCTGGTGGCCTGGGCCAACTGCAGCGGGGTGACCTGCATGTAGCCCTGGCCGATACCCAAAATCAACGTCTCGCCGGGGAACCAGGCCTGGCGCCGTGTGGCACGCTTCCACTCGGCGGACGGCATCAGCCCGGACGCTTCTTCGAACATGTCCAGCGACACCTTCTGCCCCAGGCCGAACTCGGCCATGTAATCGTGCAGGCGCTCGATCCCCAGCTTGTGCGCCAGGTCATAGAAGTAGGTGTCGTTGGACCGCATGATCGCGGTGTACATGTCCACCCAGCCGTCGCCGCTGCGGTTCCAGTTGCGGTACTTGTGCGCGTAGTTGGGCAGTTCGTAGTAGCCCGGGTCGAACACCCGGCTGCCAGGTGTGATCACGCCGCTGTCGAGGCCGGCGATGGCCACTTCCGGTTTTACCGTCGAACCCGGCGCATACAGGCCGCGCAATACGCGGTTGAACAGCGGGCGGTCGATCGAGTCGCGCAGGGCGGCGTACTGCTTGAAGCTGATGCCCTTGACGAACAGGTTGGGGTCGAAGCTTGGGTTGCTGACCATCGCCAGCACGTCGCCGTTGGCCGGGTCCAGTACCACTACCGAGCCGCGTCGATCGCCCAGGGCTTTTTCGGCGGCCAGTTGCAGGTGGGCATCCAGGCTCAGGGTGATGTCCTTGCCGGGGGTCGGTGCCTTGTGGTTGAGCACACGCATGACCCGGCCCTGGGCGTTGGTCTCGACTTCTTCGTAGCCCACCTGGCCGTGCAGCTGGCTTTCGTAAAAGTGCTCGATGCCGGTCTTGCCGATCGACTGGGTGCCCCGGTACTCGGTGCTGTCGAGGGTCTTGGCTTCTCTTTCGTTGATGCGCCCGACATACCCCACCGAATGGGCGAAATGCTCGGCCAGGGGGTATTCGCGAATGAACTGCGGCTCTACATCAAGGCCTGGCAGGCGGAACTGGTTGACCGCAATCAGGGCGATCTGTTCTTCGTTCAAGCCGACCAGCAGGGTGACCGGCTCGAACGGTTTGCGGCCGCGGCGCAGGTCCTTGTCAAACTGTTTACGGTCATCCTCGGTCAGGCTCAGGACCTGCGCCAGGGTATCGAGCACTTTGGCCGAATCGCCTGCCCGTTCACGGGTCATGGTCAGGTCGAAACTGGGTTTGTTGTCTGCCAGCACCACGCCGTTGCGGTCGTAGATCAGGCCGCGCTCGGGGGCGATGGGCAGCACGTGCACGCGGTTGTTTTCCGACACGGCGCTTTGCTGGTCATGCTGCACGACCTGAAGCACATAGAGGCGGCCCACCAGGACGGCGACCAGGCTGAAGACCAGGGCAGCGCAGGCCAGTAGCCGGCGATTGACCAGGTGCTTTTCCTTTTCGTGGTCCTTGAGGGGGATGGGTTGGGGCATGGGGAACTCTGAGGGGTAGCGGTGTGGCCGGGCAGCGGCCCCAGGGCCGGCGATGCTACGCAACGCGTCCTTTTCCCTCAAGGCAGGCAGGCGTTGGCGGGGGCTGGCGATCGGCCGTTGGCCCCCGTGATCAGGGTGCTTACGGGCAACATGAAGATTTGTTCATGGCTGCGCTCGTTGGCGTGATGAATGGCTCGCAGGAAGGTACTTTGTGGATCCATAAAAACAGGTGTGCGGTAAACGAACGGAAAAACTAAAAATTGCTAAATTCATAAGTAATTGAAAATACTGGTAAAAATAATAGATATTTTTGGGTGACTGCCAATTTCTGTGCCGTGGGGTGGTTTAGCCAAAATTCACCATATTGTCTATGGATCCATTATCTGGTTGATTAGCGCCTGACGACGGCCAGAGCCCTCCGGCCGTGCGCGACAACAATTACAAGAAGGGTCCAGTCATGAATGGCTTATCACGGGCGTGGAACCGTCACGGTTTCTGCTGCTCGCCTTGCGTGTGCACGTCTTCTCTCTCGTCTGTGGTCAGCATCGGCCGGCAGGTGACCCCATGAACACCGACCTCAAGCAGCGTCTGGACAATGACCCGATGGGCCGATTCCAGTGCCTGGCCATTGGTATCTGCATCGTGCTGAACATGATCGATGGCTTCGATGTGCTGGTGATGGCCTTCACGGCGGCTTCGGTTTCTGCAGAGTGGGGCCTGAGCGGGGCGCAGGTGGGGCTGTTGCTCAGCGCCGGCCTGTTCGGCATGGCGGCCGGGTCGCTGTTCATCGCGCCGTGGGCCGACCGTTTCGGCCGGCGCCCGCTGATACTGTTTTGCCTTGCGCTCTCCGGTATTGGCATGCTGCTCTCGGCCTTGAGCCAGAGCCCGTTGCAACTGGCGCTGCTGCGCGGCCTGACCGGGCTTGGCATTGGCGGCATTCTGGCGAGCAGCAATGTGATTGCCAGCGAATATGCCAGCAAACGCTGGCGCGGCCTGGCGGTGAGCCTGCAGTCCACCGGTTATGCCTTGGGCGCCACGCTTGGCGGCTTGCTGGCGGTATGGTTGCTGGGCCATTGGGGCTGGCGCTCGGTGTTTCTGTTCGGTGGCATCGTCACCGTGCTGGTGATCCCCCTGGTGCTGTTGTGGCTGCCGGAATCGCTGGACTTCTTGTTGGCGCGTCGCCCGCGTAATGCCCTGGCGCGGGTCAACCGCCTGGCGGCCAAACTGGGGCAGCCGGCACTGTCAGCATTGCCGGCGCCACAGCTCAAGGTGCCAGGCGCTGCCACCGGGTTCAGGCAGTTGCTGACACCCGACATGCGCCGCACCACCCTGGTGATCTGGTTGCTGTTCTTCCTGGTGATGTTCGGGTTCTATTTCGTCATGAGCTGGACGCCAAAACTGCTGGTTGCCGCAGGCCTGTCGGCGCAGCAGGGCATCACCGGCGGGGTGCTGCTGAGCGTTGGCGGCATCCTCGGGGCGGCGCTGATTGGTGGCTTGTCGTCGCGCTGGCCACTGAGCCGCGTGTTGTCGATGTTCATGCTGATCACCGCCGGGCTGCTGGTGCTGTTCGTGGCGAGCGGTTCATCGGTCAGCGCAGCGCTGGCGTTGGGGCTGCTGATCGGGCTGTTCTCCAACGGCTGCGTGGCGGGGCTGTATGCCCTGTCGCCGGTGGTTTATGACGCTTCAGTGCGCGCCACCGGGGTGGGCTGGGGCATCGGCATCGGCCGGATCGGCGCCATCCTGTCGCCGACCGTGGCCGGCGTGTTGCTCGATGGTGGCTGGCAACCGCTGCACCTGTACGGGGTGTTCGCCATTGTCTTCGTACTGGCCGCAGGTTGCCTGCTGTTGCTCAGGCCAGCGGCAAGGCCGGCGCAGCCCGCCATGGTCGACGCCTAGGCCTGGCCATCGATGATCGCCTCGGCGACCGTCGCGCAAAACCATTGCAGGGCGGCAGAGTTGTCGCTGTTGGGGTGCCAGTTCAGCGAGACATCGAACGCGGCCACCTGGAAGGGCAACTCGAGCATCTTCAAGCCGCCGTCCTGCATGAACAGCCTGGCGATCTGGGCTGGCAATACCGCCAGCAGGTCGGTGCCGGGGATGATCTTGGGCAGCACCGAGAAGTGCGGCACGTGCAGGCTGATGCGGCGCTGCACCTGCATGCTGTTCAGCACATCCTCGACGCTGCCGTGGCCGGTGGTGCGGGTGACGGTGATGTGGCGCTCGGCAACGAACTGCTCAAGGCTGAGGCTGTCGCCGATGCGCGGGTGGGCGCTGCTCAGCAGGCAGACGTAGCGCTCGTGCATCAGCACCTGGCTGCGGGTGCCGGGCACGGGTGGGCGGCAAATCGCAGCGTCGATCTTGCCACTGGCCAGCCACTCGCCCACCTGGTCGACCTGCAAGGGCAGCACTTCGACCTCGGCATGCGGTGCCTCGCGGTTCAGGCGCGCCAGAATCAGCGGCAAAAAGCCCATTTCGCCAAGGTCGGAGAGGGCGATGCGAAACCTGCGCTCGGTGCTGGCAGGGTCGAACTGGCGGGTGCTCTGCACGGCGCTTTCGATGCGCGTCAGTGCGTCGCGCAGCGTCGCGTACAGCTGGTCGGCAACGAACGTCGGCTGGATGCCGTCACGGGTGCGGCTGAACAGGGCGTCGTCGAACAGCTCGCGCAGGCGCGCCAGGCCATAGCTCACCGAAGGCTGGGTGACGAACAAACGCTCGGCAGCGAGGGTGACGCTGCGGGCTTCGTAAAGGGTGACGAAGGTGCGGATCAGGTTCAGGTCAATGTGGCTCATGGGCACTCGCGTCGTGCATGGTCATATAGATCAGTTTTATTTTTGCCAAAGATAGTATCGATTTGATCAATTTGGTAGCGGCTGCAAAAGTAACCCAAATTCTAAAAACGAGCTGCAAGGGTCTTTATGAAAACTGTTCACAGCGCCGCCTACGACATCCTCCGCCAGCATGGCCTGACCACCATCTTTGGTAACCCTGGCTCCAACGAGCTGCCGTTTCTCAAGGGCTTCCCAGAAGACTTTCGCTATGTCCTGGGCCTGCATGAAGGGGCGGTAGTGGGCATGGCCGACGGCTATGCGCTTGCCAGCGGCCAGCCGACGTTCGTCAACCTGCATGCCGCGGCCGGCACCGGCAATGGCATGGGCGCACTGACCAACGCCTGGTACTCCCACAGCCCGCTGGTGATCACCGCCGGCCAGCAGGTACGCAGCATGATCGGCGTGGAGGCCATGCTGGCCAATGTGGACGCGGCGCAGTTGCCCAAGCCGCTGGTCAAGTGGAGCCACGAACCGGCCTCGGCGCAGGATGTGCCGCGTGCCCTCAGCCAGGCGATCCATGCTGCCAGCCTGCCGCCACGCGGCCCTGTGTATGTATCGATCCCTTATGACGACTGGGCCTGCGAAGCACCGAAGGGCGTCGAGCATCTGGCCCGTCGACAGGTGGCCAGTGCCGGGCTGGCTTCGCCGGCACAGGTGCAGGGGCTGTGCGAGCGCTTGTCGGCGGCGCGCAACCCCGTGCTGGTACTGGGGCCGGATGTCGATGGCTGCGGGGCCAACGGCCTGGCGGTGCAACTGGCGGAAAAGCTGCGCATGACCGCCTGGGTGGCGCCGTCGGCCTCACGTTGCCCGTTCCCGACGCGGCATGCGTGTTTCCGTGGAGTACTGCCGGCCTCGATCGCGGGCATCAGCCGCTGCCTGGCGGAGCACGACCTCATCCTGGTGGTGGGGGCACCGGTGTTTCGCTATCACCAATATGCACCGGGCGACTACCTGCCTGCCGACTGCCAGCTGCTGCACCTGACCTGCGACCCTGGCGAGGCCGCGCGCGCTCCGATGGGTGATGCCCTGGTCGCGGATATCGCGCTGACACTTGAAGCCCTGGTGGCGGGGGTGACGCCGAGCGAGCGGCCCATGCCGGTGGCCTTGCCGCAGCCGGAGCCGGTGGCCGACGACGGCGGGCTGCTGCACCCGGAAACGGTCTTTGAGCTGATCGACCGCCTGGCCCCCGCCAACGCGATCTACGTCAAGGAGTCCACCTCCACGGTCGGTGCCTTCTGGCGGCGTATTGCAATGCGTGAGCCGGGCAGCTACTTCTTCCCGGCCGCAGGGGGCTTGGGTTTCGGCCTGCCAGCGGCGGTCGGCGTGCAGCTGGCATCCCCCGAGCGGCGCGTCATCGGCATCATCGGCGACGGCTCGGCGAACTACGGCATCACCGCGCTGTGGACGGCTGCGCAGTACAACATCCCGGTAGTGTTCATCATTCTGAAGAACGGCACTTATGGGGCGCTGCGCTGGTTCGCCGATGTGCTGAACGTGAGCGATGCGCCAGGGCTGGACGTGCCAGGCCTGGACTTTTGCGCCATCGCCCAGGGGTACGGCGTACAGGCTGTGCAGGCGCAAACCGGCGCCGAGTTCGCCCGTGCGTTCAGCGCGGCCCTGGCGGGTAACCGCCCCGTGCTGATCGAGGTACCGACCCAGACCATTGCTCCCTGAAGCATCGGGCAACCGCCGCGCGTGGCGCGAAACACAACAACAATAAAAAACCGAGGTGGCTATGAAGACGACTTCCGTCAGTGAAGTGATCGATGCTGCACCCTTTAATCGCACCCACCTGCTGATACTGCTGTGGGGCTGTTTCATCATGCTGTTCGACGGCTATGACATGGTGATCTACGGCTCGGTGGTGCCGCGCCTGATGCAAGAGTGGCAACTCAGTGCAATCGAAGCCGGCACACTGGGCAGTTGTGCACTGTTCGGCATGTTGTTCGGCGGCACCTTGCTGGCGCCGCTGGCTGACCGTTACGGGCGGCGCAAGCTGATTATCCTGACCACCTTGCTGGCCAGTTGCGCCGCCTTCATGACCGGGCATGCGAGCACCCCGCTGCAGCTCGGTGCATGCCGCCTGGTGACGGGGTTGGCGCTGGGGGCGCTGGTGCCGAGCGCAGTGAACCTGATCAGCGAATTCGCCCCCCAGGGGCGGCGCAGCACCATGATCACGATAATGTCCAGCTTCTACTCGGTGGGTGCGGTGCTGTCGGCCCTGCTGGCGATCGTGGTGATCCCGCAGTGGGGCTGGCAGGCGGTGTTCTACGTGGCCGTGCTGCCAGTGCTGGCGGTGCCGTTCATGCTGCGGTACTTGCCTGAGTCGGCGGCGTTTCTTGAGCTCAAGGGCCGCCGTGACGAGCTTGATCGGCTGCTGGTCAAGGTCGACCCGACGTTCCGCCCAGGCACCGAGCTGCGCCTGCAGGGCGCCGGCCAGCCAGTGCGCACGGCGCGCGTGGCGCAGTTGTTCGGCAAGGGCCAGGCATTGGCAACCTTGCTGCTGTGGGTGGCCTTCGCCATGTGCATGCTGATGAGCTACGGCCTCAACACTTGGCTGCCCAAGTTGATGGCGCAGGGTGGCTATCCGCTGGGCTCGAGCCTTGCGTTTCTGGTGACGCTGAACATCGGCGCCACGCTGGGCGCGCTGTTCGGCGGCTGGCTGGCCGACCGGCTTGGGGTGCAGCGCACCCTGGCGCTGTTCTTCGTGCTGGCCGCCCTGTCGCTGGCGGCATTGGGCCTGCAGCCTGGCCCTGTGCTGCTGAACCTGCTGTTGCTGGTTGCCGGGGCCACCACCATCGGCACCCTGGCAGTCATCCACGCCTATGCCTCGATTGCCTACCCCGCGCACATCCGCTCCACCGGCGTCGGCTGGGCCGCCGGCATCGGCCGCCTGGGTGCGATTGCAGGGCCGATGCTCGGTGGCAGCCTGCTGTCCATGCAGTTGCCGTTGCAGCAGAACTTCCTGGCTTTCGCCTTGCCGGGGGTGATCGGTGCGCTGGCCATCGTCTGCATCCACGTGCGTGCACCGCAACCGGCCGACGCGCCGGAAGCGGCCAACAAACCTACGTTTTGACCAAGGAGCCTTTCATGTCTGATACCTGCCCGCGTTACCGTGACCTTCACCTGCAGCCGATTGCCGGCCAATGGCGCGCCGGCGCTGCCGGCAAGACCCTGAACGTGCACAACCCGTTCGACGACGCCTTGTTGCTGCAGATTCCACAGGCCAACCGTGATGACCTCGATGCGGCCTACCGCGCTGCCGCCCAGGCCCAGCCGCAATGGGCGGGCCTGGGGCCAGCGGCGCGGGCGGCGGTGCTGCATGAGGTGGTGGCGGTGTTTGACCGTCGCCGCGAAGAAATTGTCGAGTGGATCATTCGCGAGTCCGGCAGCACCCGGCTCAAGGCGCAACTGGAATGGGGCGCGGCGCGGGCGATTGCGCTGGAGGCTGCGTCGTTTCCATCGCGGGTGCACGGGCGTATCGTCGACTCCAACGTGCCGGGCAAGGAAAGCCGCGTGTACCGCAGCGCCTTGGGCGTGGTCGGGGTCATCAGCCCGTGGAACTTCCCTTTGCACCTGACCCAACGCTCGATTGCCCCCGCCCTGGCGCTGGGCAATGCCGTGGTGGTCAAGCCCGCCAGCGATACGCCGGTGTGCGGCGGTTTGCTGCTGGCGCGCATCTTCGAAGAAGCCGGGCTGCCGGCGGGCGTACTCAGCGTGGTGGTCGGTGCAGGCAGTGAAATCGGCGATGCCTTTGTCGAGCATGAGCTGCCCTCGTTGATCACCTTTACCGGTTCCACCCCGGTGGGGCGCGGCATCGGCCGTATCGCCAGCGGTGGCCAGCACCTCAAGCATGTTGCGCTGGAGCTGGGCGGCAATAGCCCGTTCGTGGTGCTGGACGATGCCGATCTCGACCAGGCGGTGAACGCTGCCGTGTTCGGCAAGTTCCTGCATCAGGGGCAGATCTGCATGGCGGTGAACCGGATCATTATCGATGACAGCCTTTACGACGCATTTGCCGAGCGCTTCGTCGCACGCGTCAAAGCGTTGGTGGTGGGGGACCCGAATTTGCCGGCAACGGTGATCGGCCCGGTGATCAACGCCCGGCAACTGCAGGGCCTGCAAGAGAAAATCAGCCTGGCCCGGGCTGAGGGCGCCGAGCCGTTGTACGAGGGTGGGGTGACCGGCAACCTGCTGGCGCCGCATGTGTATGGCGAAGTCACGGTCGACATGGACCTGGCCCGCAATGAAATCTTCGGCCCCCTGGTCGGCCTGTTGCGTGCGCGCGATGAAGCCCATGCCTTGGCGCTGGCCAACGCCAGCGAGTTCGGGCTTTCCAGCGCGGTGTTCAGCCGCAACCTGGAGCGTGCCGTGCGCTTTGCGCGCCAGGTGCGTGCGGGCATGACGCACATCAACGATATCCCGGTGAACGATGAGGCCAATGCGCCGTTCGGTGGCGAGAAAAACTCGGGGCTCGGGCGCTTCAACGGTGACTGGGCGATCGACGAGTTCACCCGCGATCACTGGGTCAGCGTGCAGCACACGCCGCGCGCGTACCCCTTCTGATGCACTGAGCCCCTGAGTGCTGCCCGGCCCGGCCGGGCACCCCAGCAGCCACCCGATGACGGGCGCCGAGCCGCCCGCAGGGGCCGGCTGCGTCCATGAAAAGCGGAGAACAATAATAATGATCGACACGTCTTGCACCCTGGCCCGTACGGCCGTTGCCGTTTCGCTGGTGTCAGGCCTGAGCCTGCCTGCCTGGGCCGAGGAGGGCGGCTTCTTCGAAGATGCCAAGGCTGGGCTGACGCTGCGCAACTACTACTTCAACCGGGATTTTCGCGATTCGGGTGCGGCCAAGAGCAAGGTCGACGAGTGGGCCCAGGGCTTCATTCTGAAGTTCACCTCCGGCTATACCCCTGGCCTGGTCGGCGTCGGCCTGGATGGCATTGCCCTGTTCGGCATGAAGCTGGACAGCAGCCGCGATGCCAGTGGCTCCGAGTTGCTGCCGGTGCACGATGACGGGCGTGCGGCAGACAACTATGGGCGGGCCGGGCTGGCGGCCAAGCTGCGCATTTCGGCAACTGAGCTGAAGGTGGGCGAGCTGATGCCCGACATCCCGCTGTTGCGCTACGACGATGGCCGCTTGCTGCCGCAGACCTTTCGCGGGGCGATGCTCGACTCGCGCGAGATAGAAGGCCTGAGCCTGCAGGCTGGCCAGTACCGTGAGGTGAGCCTGCGCAACTCGTCCAACATGCAGGACTTGTCGGCCTGGGCGGCGCCGGGGGTGATGGCTGACGGCTTCAATTACGCCGGTGCCGAGTACCGTTTCAACCAGCAGCGCACGCTGGTCGGTGCCTGGCATTCGCAGCTCGAAGACATCTACCAGCAAAGCTACTTCAACCTGCTGCACACGCAGCCGCTGGGTAACTGGACGCTGGCGGCCAACCTGGGTTATTTCATCGACAAGGAAGACGGTCAGGCGCGCATTGGCGATATCCAGAGCCGCACGGCGTATGGCTTGGTGTCGGCTTCGCACAGCGGGCACACGGTGTACCTTGGGTTGCAGAAGGTCAGCGGCGACAGCCAGTGGATGTCGGTGTATGGCAGCAGTGGCCGGACCTTGGGCAACGATATGTTCAATGGCAACTTCAGCAACGCCGATGAGCGATCCTGGCAGGTGCGTTATGACTACAACTTTGCCGCGATGGGCGTGCCAGGGTTGTTGGCGATGGTGCGCTATGGGCACGGCGAGAATGCCACCACGGGGGCGGGCAGCAATGGCAAGGAGTGGGAGCGTGACACCGAGGTGAACTACACCTTCCAGAGTGGCACCTTGAAGAACCTCAACATTCGGTTGAACAACGCCAGCAACCGGCGCAGCTTCAGTGGTGACTTCGACCAGACGCGGTTGATCGTGAGTTATCCGTTTTCGTTGTGACCGTTGGGGGCGCTGTGCGCCCCTTTCCCACAGCACCCTGGAAACTGCAGTTACCCGGCGAATCGAGCCTGGCGCCGGCGCACTTCCTCGCGTACCGCCGGGATCACCCAGCGCCCGTAATCCACCGTGTCATACAGCGGGTCATACCCACGGTTGAGAAACGTACTCACGCCTAGATCAACATAATCCAGCAAGGCCTGCGCCACCGTTTCGGGCGTGCCCACCAGCGCCGTGGTATCACCATAAGCCCCCACCGCCGTCGCCGTCGGCATCCACAACGCCCGGTCATGCCGGTCAGCGCGGGCGGCGGCGGCAAGCAGCCGCTCGGAGCCGGTGCCCTTGATGCGCTTCTGCCATGGGCTGTCCGCTGCAAACTGCGGGTTGGCCTTGATCTGCGCGAGGATCTGCTCGGCACGCTGCCAGGCCAGCTCCTCGGTGGCCCCCAGAATCAACCGCACCGACAAACTCACCCGGGGTGCCGCCACGCCTGCGGCACTCGCTGCAGCCTTGAGCTTGGCGATCTGCTCGGCCACACCGGCCAGCGGTTCACCCCACAGGGCATACAGGTCCGCATGTTTGACGGCGATCTGGTAAGCGATATCGGACGAGCCACCGAAGGAGATCGGGATATGCGGCTGCTGCAGCGGCTTGACCGGCGAGAAGGCCCCTTGGATGTTGAAGAAGCGGCCTTCGAAGTCGAACGGCTCCTCGGCCGTCCAGGTGCGCCGGACAATCTCCAGGTACTCGTCGGCACGCCGGTAGCGCTCGGTCTTGTCCAGCAGGGTGTCACCTTCCTGCGGCTCGGCGGTGATGCCGGTGATCGCGTGCAAGCGGATGCGCCCGCCGCCGGTGGTGTGGTCGAGGGTGGCGAATGCCCGCGCAGCCACCGTCGGCGCGGTGAGCGCCGGGCGGTGGGCGATCATGAAGCCGAGGCGTTCGGTGTGCGCGGCCGCATAGGCGGCAATCTGCAGGCTGTCGGCGCTACCGGGGCCGCTGGCGATCAGCACGCGGTCGAAACCGGCCTGCTCATGGGTGCGGGCATGGTGGCGGATGAACGGCAGGTCGAAGTCGGGTGAGCGTACGCCGCGCGTCTCGGACCACTGGCGGGGGAAGATCATACCGACGAATTCAATGGACATGGCTTAAGCCTTTTACGGTGAGGATGGGGTCAGAACTGGTAATCGACCTGAGCCAGCAAGGTGCGCCCGGGCATCGGTTGCAGGAAGGTGTTGGTCGAACCTGCCAGGCCACTGACGAAATTCAGCTCGTCGGTAACGTTGAGCATGCGCACCGTGACGCCCCACTGGGGCTGGCGGTAGTACACGGCAAGGTCGAGGTTGTATTCGTCGGGCACCTTCACCGTCTTGCTCAGGTTCAGGTACCAACTGCTGGTCCACCAGCCGGAAAGCTCCACGCCGAAGCCGGAATCGAAGCGGTAGTCGACATAGCCGCCGGCGTTGTACTCGGGGATCTGCACCGCATCGAACTTGCCGGACGGGCGCTGGTTGAGGCTGTTGTTGTCGCCGAACACGGTGCCGTTGTCGGCGATGAAACCGGCCGAGGCAAACCCGGCCTGGCTGGTGAACTCGTTGTAGGCACTGATGCGGCTGAGGTTGAGGCCCCCGCGCAGGTGCTCGTCCTGGTAACGCAGGGTCGCTTCCCAGCCTTTGACGATCAGCCGGGCGATATTGTTGTTGCTGTCCGGCGCCTGGTCGCGTGCCTGCTTGTAGGCGGCCAGGGTGAAGAACAGCTGGTCGGGCACGGCCTCCACCTTCAACCCTACTTCGTGCAGCACGCTCAGGCTCTCGAACGCCAGCGGGTTGAGCTGGTTGGCCCCGGTGCCACTGCCCCAGCCCAGGCCATTGGTGAAGAAGCCGGTATTGACGGCCAGCGAGCGGTCGAAGGTGTAGTACAGGGTGCTGTTGTCGGTGGGCTTGAAGTAGGGGCTTACCTGTACCGAGAACAGCCGGTAGTTGTCCGAGTCCTTGCGCGGGTTGCCGCCGGCGAGCACGAAGGGGTTTTCGATGCGGGCATCGATCCAGCTGCGGCTGGCCCCCACATTCAACCCCACGCGCTCGCCCAGGCGCAGGTTGTGCTGGCTGAACAGGGTCTTGGTGGTCCAGGTGCTGTCGGCGGTGTAGGGCGCCACCGATTCGGCGTACAGGCCGTGCCCCGCCGGGTACATGGCCGGCAGGTTGAGCCAGCCGTAATAGCTGGACAGCTGCGGCACGCCGGGTTGGCCGATCCAGGCGCCGTTGCCGCCTGCGGGGTTGCGCCCGGCCAGGCCAAGCAGGTCGCCCGGGTTTTTCAGGGTCGGGTCGAGGGTGAGGTCGTAGGCGTTGATGGTGGAGCCGAAATTGTTGTTGGCAGCGATCGACTCGTTGCTTTCGCGGCGGTAGATCAGCCCGTTGTTGCTGTCGTCGACCAGCGTCAGGCCGCCCAGTTGCCATTGCCCGCGGGCGCGGAACTCGAAGCGGTTGTCGAAGATGTCGTCCTTGCCTTGCACCTGGAACGCGCCCACAGCATCGGTGGTGTCGGTCGAGCGCTGGTAGAAGGTGCTGTTGGCCAGGGTGATCGACGGGGTCAGGTCACCCTCGACGCGCAGTTGTGTGGTGAAGCGCCGCGAGCGGTTCTGGTCCTCGGCGCGCTGGCCGGTCTGCGCCGACAGCGAGGTCTGGCCATTGCCTGCCAGCGCCGGGTCGTACACCCAGCCGCGCAGGCTGCCTGGGTTTGCCTGGGTGTTGGGTGAGGCGCCCTGGAAGCTGCCATCGACCACCTGGTACTGGCCCTGCGCGTTGCGCTGGCGCTGCACCCAGCCCAGCACCTGGGCGTCGCTGGCAGCGGACGACAGCACCGGCGACCACAGGTTGTTGCCGTTCTGGATGATCGGCGTGGCACGGCCGGCGTTGTACTTGCCGTGGTCTACCAGGTCTTGGGTGGCACGGTTCCAGCCGTGGGTGATGTTGTAGTCGTAGTAGTCGTCGTAGGCGGCGTTCCAGTCCACCCGCAGGTTGTCGTTGCGCCAGGCGAGTGCGCCGTAGAACGCGTCGAAGTTGTTGTCGACGTTGTCGTAGAAGGTTTGCTGGCGCTGGCGGGTGATGCTGACCCGGTAGGCCAGGCTGTCACTGATGGGGCCGGTGTGGTCGACACTGAATTTGCTGGCATCGCGCGATTCGCCGTCGGGGACCCAACTGCCGACTTCGCCGCTGAGGCGGGTACGGAAGCGGTTGAAGTCGGGCTTCTTGCTCAGGTAGTTGACGTAGCCGCCGCTGCCACTGACCGAACCGTAGGTGACCGAGGAGGGCCCGGCAACGATGTCGGCACCCTCGTAGGCGTTGAAGTTGGCGGGGTGGCGTACGCCGTAGGCGCGTTGGCCATCCTGGAACACCTCGGAGTTCTGCCCGCGCATCTGCGGGGCGATACCGGCGTTCTGGCCGCCACCGCGGGTAATGCCGGGGGCGTACTTGACCAGGTCATCAGCGCTCTGGATCGGGTCGCGGGCCAGTTGCTCGGCGTTGATCTGGGTGACCGAGCGTGGGGTGTCGAGGACCTTGGTTTCCAGGCCGCCGTAGATCGAGGCGGGTGGGCGCGTAGGCAGGGCGTCGTCGTCAGTTTGTTCGGCTTGCACGGTGACCGTTTGCAGGGGGGTGTCTTCGGCATACGCCATGGGCACGGTAGCGGCCAGGATGGCGAGGGCCAGCGAGCTGGGCTGGAATTTGGGGTGCAGCAAGGCAACGCGGGGCATGGGGCTGGGCCTCGTACTATTCGGGGAATGGGAAAAGCGAGGGGCGCAGCCGCGCCTGCGGTTGATGGGTTTATCGGCGGATTGCCGGGGGCGCTAAGCGCCCCTGATGCTCAACTTCTCAGCCACAGGCTCTCGAACCTCCAGGTACTGAACAGCGATTGCTCCGCCTGCGCCCCACCCACCCGGGTACTGACGCTGTCGAGCAAATCGGCAAAGCCCCAGATCAGCATGCCGCCGCGTTCGTATTGGATGCGCTGCGCGCGGTGCACCAGCGCCTTGCGTTTCTCCAGGTCAGGCTGAGCCATGGCGGCGAGGAAGGCTTCGCTGAAGGCGCGGTCGTGGAAGTGGGTCTTGTTGGCCACGGCGAACGGCGCGTCGGTGTGAATGGCGCTGGCCAGAAACGGCGCGCCGATGCTGCCACCGGTGCTCAAGGTCCAGTCGTCGCGTTGCGGGCCCTGGAACGTTGCCAAGTCCACTTGACGCACCGTGATCGTCACGCCGATGCGCCGCGCCTGTTCGGCCAGCACCAGCGCTGAGGCAAGCCCCGGCCCTGGGGTCGTCACCAGTTCCACCTGCAGGCCTTCCTGGCCTGCGTCCTTGAGCAGCTGCGCCGCCCGTTGTGGGTCATGCGGGCGTGGCCCGAGGCTGTGGTCGAAGGTGGGGTCGAAGGGTGCGTACAGGTCGTTGGCCACGCGGCCTTGGCCATTGAGCGCGCGGCGCACCAGCTCTTCGCGGTCGGCCAGCAGGCGAAACGCCTCGCGCACCCGTGGGTCGTCGAACGGCGGCTTGGCGGTGTTCATGTCGAACGACAACCAGTTGCCGCTCACCGATTTCAACAGGCGCAGGCGCGGGTCGGCCTGCAGCACCTGAAGGTGCTCGGTGGACATCACGTTGGCCATGTCGATCTGCCCGGCGCGCAAGGCCGCCAGGCGGCCGGTCTGGTCCTTGAAGTCGATGATTTCCAGTTCATCGGCGTAGGGCTTGCCGGGCTTGTAGTAGTTGTCGAAACGGGTGAACAGCGAGCGTTGGCCCGGGGTGAAGCTCTTGAGTTTGTAAGGGCCGGCACCGACCGGGTTGGTGACGGGGTGGTAATCGACCGGCACGATGCCGCCGAAGTTGACCCAGGTTTCGGGCAGCGGCAGGTAGCTACGGCCTTCGCGAAAACCCAGGCGCACGGTGCGTGAGTCGAGCTTGACCAGGTTGTCGCGGTCGACCCAGTGCAGCAGCGCCGCGTAGGGTGAGGCCAGCTGCGGGTCGGTCAGGCGCCGGATGGAGAAGATCAGGTCGTCGGCGTCGATGGTCTTGCCGTGGTGAAACTCCAGCCCCGGTTTGAGCCGCAGGGTCCAGCCGCTGGCGTCGGCATTGGGCTCGGCAAGTTCGGCCAGGGCCAGGCGCGGCTGCATCTGCTCGTCCCACTCCCACAGCTTGCTGTACAGGGCAAAGCCCCGCACGATGCCGCTGCCGACCGGCTTGTGGGCGTCGAGGTTACCGCTCTGGTTGCCATCGATGATGCCCAGGCGCAGGCGCCCGCCATGACGCGGCAGGTCGGCAACCGCGTGGCCGGGGCTGTCGCTTGGGCCGCAGCCGGCCAGCAGCCCGCCGGCCAGCACGCCGGCATGGCCGAGGAAGCTGCGCCGGTTCAGTGGGTAACCGTCCCAGGCCATGGCATCAGGCTCCGTTGCTGGCGTGCAGTTGCACAGGGGTGGGTGCCGGACGGGTGAGGGCGGCCCGCTGGTCACGGAAGTGCGGCAGGATGTGCTCGCCGATGCGGTAGGCTTCTTCCAGGTGCGGGTAGCCGGCGAGGAAGAACAGGTCGATGCCGATGCCGTGGTACTCGCGGATGCGCGCCACCACGTTGGCATAGCTGCCCACCAGCGCGCAGCCCGGGGGGATGCCGATGTAGCCGAAGCCGGTCCACACGTTGGGGTGGATGAAAAAGTCGTCGAAGGCCTGTTGCTCGTCGTTGTCGCTGTAGCCGTGCTCGTAGCTCAGCTTGCGTGCCGTGCGCAGGCCGGCGTGGGCGGCGCGGGCCTTGACCGTGCCCTTGGCCACGCCTTCGTCGAAGAAGCGTTTGGCCTCGGCCCGCGCGGCCTCTTCGGTGTCGCGGGCGATCACATCGATGGACAGGCCGAAACGAATGTCGGTACGCCCCCACTTCAAGGCGCGGGCGCGGATGTCGGCGATCAGCGAGGCGATCTCGTCCGGGTGTTCGGCACGCATCAGGTAGAAGTCGGCATGCTTGGCAGCGAACTCGCGCGCCGCCACCGACGAACCAGCCGTGCAGATCAGCGGCAGCTCGGCTTTTTTCAGCGGCCCGCGCAGGCCGCCGCCCTCGGCGCGGTAGTAGCGGCCTTCGTAGTGAAACTGCTCGTTGTGCCAGTAGCCGCGCACCACGTCCATGAACTCCGTGGCGCGGGCGTAGCGCTGGTCGTGGTCTTCGAAGTCGCCGATCTGGCGCTGGAGGGCATCGGAGCCGCCGTTGATGATGTTCCACACCAGCCGGTTGCCCGTGGCGCGCTGGTAGGTCGCGGCCTGTTGCACCGCCACCCAGGGTGTGTAGTGGTAGGGCTGGAACGCGGTGACGAACTTGAGGGTGCGGGTTTCTCGCGCCAGCAGCGAGCACACGGTCCACGGCTCTTCGCCGGTGGGCGCATTGACCATCAGCGCGCCACCGAAGCCGTTGATTTCCGCTGCGCGGGCGATCTGGCCGAGGTAGTCGATATAGGTGAAGTGATCACCTACGGCAAACCCGGACACGGCACCGCTGCTGGCGCCGCCCGCGTGCCAGTCGCCACGGTTGCGGGGGTCGCCTGGGAGGTACTGGGTTTCGCCATGCAGCGGCAGGCGGGTGAAGAATTCGAGGCTCATGAGGTGGCTTCCTTACTGGACGCTGGGGCTGCAGTTGGGCGTGACCGGCTGGCCGCTGATGACCTGGCGGGCGAAGGGGATCGAGTCCTTGAGCGAGGCGTTGACCGTTTCGCTGTGCCCCAGGCCCTTGTACAGATGGCCTTGCACCACCGAGCCTGCCTTGCAGGCGTCCTGCATCAGCGCGACCTGGGTGGCGGCGGCGGGGGTCTTGTCCTCGGCACCGGTGCCGATGAAGATCGGCTGGGCCAGTTTCAGGGTGGGGTAGGACACCTGTGCCAGCCATGGCTTGAGCTTATCGCCCTGGTAGTCCTTCTTGGCGTTGGCCGGGGTCAGGCCGGTGCCGACCACGTCACTGACCAGCGATGACAGGCAACTGGTGCGCGCTTGCTCGAACAGCGGCAGGGCTTTGTCGGTATAGAAATCACGCGGGTTGATGCTCGGGTCGTACTGCTGCGCGGCAAGCAGGGTGTAGAAGCCGTACGCCAGCGCCGGGTCGACCTTGTTCGGGTCCTGTTCGCCGACGTTTTTCTGGCCCACGGTGTAGATCACGCCGGTGCCGATGCTGCCCTTGACCCCCAGTTTCGGCGCGTAGGTTGCCGCGTAGGCACCGGCTGCGAACGCACCGGCGCCGCCTTGGGACTGGCCGACGATCAGCACTTTGTCGGCAAGCCCAGGCACGCCCGCGACCACGGCTTTGGCTGCATCGAGAATGCCGTAGGCGGCCATGCGGTTGTTCAGCAGCGGGTGGCCACCTGGCACGCCCAGGCCTTGGTAGTCGGTGGCGACGATGGCATAGCCCTCTTCGAGCCAGCGGTTCAGGTACTGCACATCGCGGTAGGAGCGCCCGGCCCACGACGGTGCGCAGATATCCGCCACACCGACGGTGCCATGGCCCCAGCTGGCGACCGGCCAGCCGCCGGCCGGCGCCTTGCCCTTGGGAATGAACAGCGCGCCGGACACCACGATCGGCGTCTTGCCGTCGATGCCGTCCAGCGAGGTGTAGAGGATGCGCTGGGCACTGGCGGCGTTGGGCAGGCTCAGCGCCGGGTCCAGTGCTTCGCTACGCAGCAGTTTGCCAGGCGTGGCGGGGATCGCCTTGGTCCAGGTGTAGAAGCTCGAAACGCGGCCGTCACCCTGATGTGGGTCGGGTGTGGGGGCGTAGGTGTCGGCGGCCAAGGCGCCAATGGAAAAGGCCAGGGCACTAAGGACGAAGATGACGGAAACAGGCAGTTTCATGGGTGATGTTCTCAAGGTTGTTGGCTGATTTGAGCGTCCAGGGACGGCCAATAGTGGGTGAGCTGCAGGTCGATCAGTGCCTGGCGGGTGAAGCCTGTGGCCAGGTCGTGGGTGATGTCGTAGGGCGTGCGGATCAGGCGGTTGGCCAGGGCGTACTGGCCCAGCGCGTCGTAGTGGGCCTTGAGCTGGGCATCGCTCTTCGGTGCCCAGCGCGCCTTCCACGCCACCGGGTCGTCCTGGTCGTCACGGCGCAGCACGCTTTCGGCCACGCCCGCGCGCGAGGACAGCGCGTAATAGCCATCGCGGTTCTGCTCCTGGGAGATCCACCAGGCCGCGCGCACCCAGGCCGTGGCGACCAGCTGCGTGAGGTCGGCGTGCTGCTGCACGAAGCGGTCGGTGCCCCACAGGTCGGATACCAGCCGCCAGTCATTGGCGCCTTGCTTGGTCGACCAGAGGATCCGCGCCACGCCTTTGTCTTGCAGGGCATAGGCCTCGTTGAGCAGCACGGCTGCATCGACCTTGCCGGCTGCCACGGCGGCGGCGCCAACCTGCGGGTTGAGGTTGGCGACCTTGAAGTCGCCGAGCGTCAGCCCCTGGCTTTGCAGGAAGTTGCTGAAGGCGAACTCCCAGGGGCGCCCGCGGTGCAGGGCCAGGCGCTTGCCCTTGAGGTCCTGGATGCTGTTTACCGTAGAGTCACTGGGCACCACCAGGTAGATGTTGTTGCCGCTGCCGCCAGGCACGATCAGCTTGCCGGGCACCTGGCCGGCCCCGGCGATGACCGAAGGCAGGTCGCCGCGCACGGCGAAGTCCAGGCTGTTGTTGCTGAAGCCTTCGTTGATTTGCGGGCCGGCGCCGGCGTGGGGCAGGGCGGTCCATTGCAGTTTCACGCCGCGGGCGGTCAATTGCTGTTCGAGCCAACCATCTTCGATCACCCGCCCCGGGATGCCACCGAATACCGGCGCGCCGCCTTGGGTGAAGGCAACGATGGCGATGCGCACCGCAGCCGGTGGTTCGGCCGCCAGTGCGGTCAGGCTGAGGAGCAGGCCGCCCAGCAGGGCCAGGCCGTGACGCCAGAGATTGTTCATGTGCAGCTCCAGGCAGGGTTCAACAGGTTTGGGCCGCGTGTTGCAGCGGACCAGGCGTTGACAGGCCAAGAGCGAAATACATGCCATGATTTGCAAAGCGCGCTGCAGGCCTTTAACGGCGGGGCTTTCAGCGAGTATGGAGGGTACGTTGGGCAGCCTTGCCTGCTGATCGGCAGGCAGGGGAGTGTTGACGGGTTGCTGCTCCAGCAGCAGCCGGTTGCTGGAAATTTTTATATTTCAAATTAGAATATATAAAGATGAATTAATAATTTTTTGATCTAATTTGTTTCGGGCACTATGGGGGTGCGCGTCAATTGCCAGGAATGCCCCCATGTCGCTGATCACCCATCCTAATGCCCGAGAGCTGACCAAGTCGGTACGTGCCACCGTGCTTGTGTTCAAGGACCCTCGTTCCCAGGAGTTGCTCAGCCGTATCGAGCGCCTGGCGCCCAGCGAGGCCAATACCCTGATCATCGGCGAAACCGGAACCGGCAAGGAACTTGTCGCTCGCCATATCCATCAACTGAGCCGTCGTGGCCGCGAGCCGTTCGTGGCAGTGAACTGCGGTGCGTTTGCCGAAACCCTGGTCGAGAGCGAACTGTTCGGCCATGAGAAAGGTGCCTTCACCGGCGCCACCTCGAACAAGGCCGGTTGGTTCGAGGCTGCCAACGGCGGCACGCTGTTCCTCGACGAGATTGGTGACTTGCCGCTGAACATGCAGGTGAAGTTGCTGCGCGTGCTGCAGGAGCGCGAGGTCGTGCGGCTGGGCTCGCGCACGCCGATCCCGATCAATGTGCGCCTGGTGGCGGCGACCAACGTCAACCTGGCCGATGCCGTGGTGGCGGGGCATTTTCGTGAAGACCTGTTCTACCGCCTGCACGTTGCTACCATCCGCCTGCCGCCGCTGCGTGAGCGGCCGGGTGACATTCTGCCACTGGCAGAATTTTTCATCGAAGAGCATTGCCGGCGCCTGGGTTACGAGCGTGCCGCGCTCAGCCCGGACGCCGAACGCAAATTGCTGGCCCATAGCTGGCCGGGCAACATTCGCGAACTGGAAAACGCGATTCACCATGCGCTGCTGGTGTGCCGTTATCAGGTCGTGGCACCTGCGGACCTGCACCTGGTGGACATGAGGCCGCAAGGCGCGGCCCAGGTGTATGCCGCGCATCCCGGCGCAGCACCGGCGATCGCCCCACCGGCCAACCTTGAGAGTGCGTTGCTGGCGCTGTTTGAGCAGAACGTGCCGAACCTCTACGAGCACATCGAGGAGACGGTGTTCCGGGCCGCGTACCGCTATTGCCACGGCAACCAGTTGCAGACCGGGCGGTTGTTGAACATCAGCCGCAACATCGTGCGGGCTCGGCTGGAAAAGATCGGTGAGTTGACCAAGGCTTGATGTGAGGGGCAGCCGCCGGTCTGGCAGACAGCCTGGCGGCGTGGCAGTAGCGGCATGAATGAAGGGTTGCGAAGCCCCAGACGACTCAGGTTAAATGAGAGTCATTACTAAAGACGCCCTTGCCGGTTCACTCCATGTCCTGCGCTGACCCCTCCCTGCAAAAAACCGTGCACACGCTCTACGCCGAGCACCATCCCTGGCTGTGTGGGTGGCTGCGCAACAAGCTCGGTTGTGTCGAGCATGCCGCAGACCTGGCCCAGGACACCTTCATCCGCGTGCTGACCCTGCGCAAGGCGGCCGAGCTGCGTGAACCACGGGCCTATCTGAGCAGTATCGCGCGCAGCCTGATGATCGACATGTTCCGGCGTCGGGCCGTTGAGCAGGCCTACCTGGAAACGCTGGCCGCCCGCCCCGAGCAGTTCGAGGTTTCGCCCGAGGCGCGCACGTTGATCATCGAAGCGTTGCTGGAGATCGATCGCCTGCTCGACGGCCTGGGCGCCCGCACCCGTGAAATCTTCCTGATGGCGCAACTCGATGGGCTGAGTTATGTCGAGATCGGGCGGCGGCTGGACGTTTCGGTCACCACCGTCAAGAAGCACGCCGTGCGTGCGCTGACCCATTGCCTGATGCTGGCCGAGGACTGAACCGTGGCCGAGGCTCAGCCCCTGGACCGGCGTGTGCTCGAAGCCGCTGCGCGCTGGTATGTCGAGTTGCGTTGCGATGCGGATGAAACCACGCGCGCGGCGCACCAGCGCTGGTTGCACAGCCATCCATTGCACTTGCAGGCCTGGGAACGCCTGGCGCGCTTGCAGGGCACGTTCGAGCAGGTGGCACCGGGCATCGCCCGCCCGACCCTGAGCAGTGCCAGGGCCAAGCGCCGCGAGGTGCTCAAGGTGATGTCGATCGTGCTGGCTGCGGGCGGGGCAGGGGGGCTGGCCTGGAACGAGGGGGGCGTTGCGCGGTTGATGGCCGACCAGCGCACAGGGGTTGGCGAGCGCCGTTCGCTGCGCTTGCAGGATGGCAGCCGCTTGCAGTTGAACACGGCCACGGCGGTGGATATCCGCTACAGCGCCCAATGGCGCGCATTGCACCTGTTGGGCGGTGAAATAGCGGTGGAAACTGCCCGCGACGAGCAGGCCCGAGCGTTCATCGTGCATACCGATCAAGGCAGCATCCGTGCCCTGGGCACCCGGTTCACCGTGCGCAGCGATGCCGATAGCACCCGGGTTTGTGTGCTGGAGCATGCCGTGGAGGTGCGCAGCGCGCATGCGTTGGCCGCAACGCGCGTCGAGGCCGGCCAGCAACTGAGTTTTCGCGCCGATGGCGTAGGGCTGGTGCAGCCCGCCACCGCGCTGCCTGACGCCTGGACCCGCGACATGCTGCTGGTGGATGACTGGCGCCTTGGCGATGTTGTCAGCGAATTGCAACGCTATCGGCCTGGGCACCTTGGGTGTGATGAGGCGGTCAGTGAGCTGCGGCTGTCTGGGGCTTTTCATTTGGGCAATATCGACACTGTGCTGGATAACCTCACGACTACCTTGCCGGTGCGTGTTCGTCGGTTCAGCCGTTATTGGGCGCGTGTTGAGGCGGTTTGAGGGTGAGGGTATTGAGGGGGTGCCATGTGTTTGCCACGACATTTTCAGCGCCTATGAGATCGAGCGCCGCAGGTGCCAGGCTTGGCATTTTCAGCGCCTATGAGATCGAGCGCCGCCCGCGCGGCGCATCGCGACGCAAGGCCGCTCCTACATTTGTTTCGGGCCAATTATTCCTGGGGGATTGGCGCGCGGCCCCTTGGTGCCCCCCTCAATATCGCGTCGTACAAACAAGGCGGTCGCGCGCAAATGCCACTGGCCGCACTGGCCCGAAACAGATGTGGGAGCGGCCTTGCGCCGCGAAGCGCCGCGCGGGCGGCGCTCGATCTCATAGGCGCTGAAAATGCCAAGCCTGGCACCTGCGGCGCTCGATCTCACAGGCGCTGAAAATGCCGTGGCAAACACAGGGTCGCCTCTACCCATCTCCCAACCAGAAAATCGCAGCCAAGCCCCATTCCATAAACGCGCCCTTTTTTACATAAGGGGGGTTACCGATTCTGATTCTCATTCGACTTGTAAGTAGAGGCGCCTCTGACGCCATAAAAAACTGCCGCAGGGCGAAAGGAATACCATGCTCCCCACAGACACTCGCACCCCCGTCATCCTCATCAACTCCGCCAAAACCGCACTGGCCCGCTCAGTCCATCGCGCACTGTTCAGCATCACCCTGGCGACCCCGCTGGCTGCGGTGATGATTGCCCAGCCCGCCGTCGCCCAGGCCCGCGCCGATGCCGCGTTCGACATCCCGGCCGGCCCGCTGGGCTCGGCGCTCACCCAGTTCGCGGCAGCGGCAGGGGTGACGGTCTCCTTCGAGCCGTCCTACGTCCAATCGCTGAGCTCGCCGGGCCTGCATGGCCGCTACAGTGCCGAGGCCGGCCTGCGCCAACTGCTCGTGGGCAGCAAATTGCAGGTGCTGCGCCAGGCCAATGGCAGCTACTCGCTGCTGCCCATGGTCGGCGATGCCTCGACGCTGCAACTGGACAGCACCAGCATTACCGGCACCGCCGTGGAATCGGCCTATGGCCCGGTAAACGGCTATGTCGCCACCCGCAGTGCGACAGGCACCAAGACCGATACACCGATCCTGGAAATACCCCAGGCCATCAACGTGATCACCGCCGACCAGGTGCAGGCCCAGGGCGCACGCAACCTGACCCAGGCACTGCGCTACACGCCGGGGCTGGCCACGGGCGGCTTCACCGACCGCAACACCATTGCCGACGAAATCACCAGCCGTGGCTTTGCCCCGACCCCGCTGTACCTGGACGGCGCATACGTGCCGTATGCCGGCAGCCTGGGCGGTGCACCGCAGATCGACCCCTACACCCTGGAGCGCATCGAGGTGCTCAAAGGCCCCTCGTCGGTGCTCTATGGGCAAAACCAGCCGGGCGGACTGATCAACATGGTTTCCAAGCGCCCGACCCGCGAACAGCGTAGCCAGGTCAAGCTGGGCGCCGGCAGCTACAACCGCGCCAACGGTGCTTTCGACACCAGCGGCCCCTTGGATGAGCAGGGCGAGTTTACCTATCGCCTGGTCGGTGTTGCCAACAAGGGCAACGAACAGGTGGCCCACGCCCATAGCGAACGCCTGCTGCTGGCACCCAGCCTGACCTGGTCGCCGAACGAGGACACCTCCTTCACCGTGCTGGCGCAGGTGCAGCGTGACGATGGCGCTGCCGACTACCAGTCGCTGCCGATGATCGGCTCGCTCAAGCGTGGCCCGACGGGCCAGCACATCGACCGCGACTTCTTCTCGGGCGACTCGCACTACAACGATTACAAGCGCAACCAGTACATCTTCGGCTATGACTTCACTCACCGCTTCAGCGATGACCTGGCCGTGCGTTCGACGGCGCGTTACACCGATGTGCGGGATCGCTACAAAGGGTTCTACCTGCGCAGCTTCGTCTCGGACGGCGACAGCGTCGATTACACCCGGGCCAACCGGGTCAAGCTCGACTGGCGCCAGCACAATATCGCCTACACCCTCGATAACAACCTGGAATACAAGTTCAACACCGGCGCGCTGCAGCACACCACGCTCGCGGGTGTGGACTACCGCCACTTCTCGCGCAAATACGATGGCTACAACGCCTACAACGTGTTGCCGGTCGACCTGTATGGCAAGAACAACTACGACACCAGCAGCGTGACCCCGGTGCTGGACACCCAATGGGACAACACGGTTCGCCAGACCGGTGTATACGTGCAGGACCAGATCAAGCTGGACCAGTGGATCCTGACCGTGGGCGGCCGCCAGGACTGGGCCGAAATCGACAACAAGGACCTGCTGGCCAAGAGCATCGCCTCACAGCGTGACAACAAGTTCACCGGCCGTATCGGCCTGACCTACGTCACCGAGTTTGGTCTGGCGCCTTACGTCAGCTATTCGCAGTCGTTCTTGCCGACGCTGGGCACGGACTCCGCGGGCAAGTCGTTTGAACCGACCGAGGGTGAACAGTACGAAGTGGGGGTGAAGTACCAGCCGGCCGAGGGCACATTGCTGACCGCCTCGGTGTTCCAGGTCACGCAGAAGAATGTGCTTACCCAGGACGACGACAACCCCCAGTACCAGGCGCAGGATGGCGAGGTGCGTTCGCGCGGCATTGAACTGGAGCTCAAGTCCACCCTCGACAATATCGATGTGCTGGCCGCTGCAACCTACATCGACTCGTTCTATACCAAGAGCAACTATGGCGACCAGGGTAACCGCAGCGAATCGCAAGCGCCGGTTTCGGCCTCGCTGTGGGTGGATTACCACTTCACCCAGGCCATGCTCAATGGCCTGACATTCGGCGCAGGCGCACGCTATACCGGCCGCAAACCGGGTGATTCGTCCAACTCGTTCGACGTACCGGCGTATGCGGTGTACGACGCCACCGTCAGCTACGACATGGGCAAACTCGACCCAAGCCTGCGCGGCCTGCAGGCCAGCGTGAACGTGCAGAACATCTTCGACCGCGAGTACGTGTCGGACTGCAACTATGCGTTCGGTTGCTACTATGGCCAGGAGCGCGTGGCCTCGGTGGAGATGACCTACGATTGGTGACCGGCGCGATTTCAGGAGAGGAATTTGACAAAGATGAGCTCTGGATCACCGTCATCCAGGTTGTCGATCTGCCCACTCCTGATGAAGCCGAGTTGAGCCAGCACACCCTGCATCGGCGCATTTGAAGCATTGGTTGACGTGAACAGCTTGCCACCCCGGCACTGCGACTCCAGTGCGCGCATGATGGCCGCCGCGATACCGCGGCGGCGTGCCGATTCCTTCACCACGACCAGCGCAATGAACGGTTGATCGAAGAAGGTATCGTTGAGCACGCCATACCCTGTCAGCTGCGATGTATCGTGCGCGTCTGCGGCCACCCAGCACTGGCCGCAGGTGACTGCGTGTGCAATGAATGTTTGCCGTTGCCGATCACCCCGAGCGATCGCGTCCAGCGCAAAAAGCGCCTCGACGTCCTCGGGCTGGGCGAGTCGTATGGTTGATCGCAAGTCCATTTTTGTTCACCTCTACGCGTGCGTGCGCGATGTAAAAACTGCAGGTTCTTATGAATCAAATACGATGCATATAAGGCAGTTTTCAGAAAAATGCACCGTATACGATGCAGGGCGCATCGTCGGTAGCCTCGATGAGGGGAGAGCGCCCGTGCTATCAACAAACCCCAGCACGGGCGCCACGTTATACTTGGCGCCTTTTGCCCGTGGCCGGAGAGCCCTATGCGCCAGGTTTTGCTTATCGTCGATGTTCAATCCACCTTCAGCCCGCCCGAATGGTTGGTAGACGGTTTGCGGCGGTTGTCGGCGAACATCCCGACCGTCGCCTCGGTCGAGCTGCACGATGAGCAGATCACGCCGTTTCAGCGCCAGCTTGGCTGGCACCCGGCGGCCGAGGACGAGAGCCTGATCGAGGCGGACCAGGTGTTCGTCAAGCATGGCTACGGGCAGACCGTCGAAACCCTCGAGTACATCAAGCAGCTGGGCGTGGAGCGGGTACTGGTGTGTGGCATGCAAACCGAAACCTGCGTGCTTGCCGCTGGCTTCGCCCTGTTCGATGCAGGGCTGGCGCCTACGCTGGTGACCGACATGACGGTAGGGTCATCGCTGGACAGGTCCGGCCAGTTGGGCATCGACCTGTGGAAGCATCACTTTGGCCAAGTGACGACCGCTGCTGAAGTGCTGGCCTCGCTGCACGGGTGAGGGCAAAAGGCGCTAGCGGTGCAATCATTTTGCCATCTGTATTCGTCAATGAGTATCATTGTCGATTGATGGCAACTTTGATACACCTGGATCGAGAAGGAACTCCATGCTGAAAAAGTCTTACCTTGTGGCTGTGCTGCTGCCGGTTACCATGAATTGGTGCGCCCTGGCGCACGCCTTCACCGACGGCACCGACCACTCCGCGACCCTGGAAAAGGTCGAGCAGACCTTCGTGGTGCAGATGGATGGCAGTAATCGTCTGGATGTCGACAGTGTGCTGTTGATCAACGAGGAGCGCGCGATCAAGGCCAGTGCCCAGCGCCCGGTGAGTTACAACCGGGCGCTGGAAACCCTGGATGTGATCGAGGCGTACACGCAAAAGCCCGATGGGCGCAAGGTGATGGTGGACGCCGCGCACATCAAGGAGCAGCAGGAGCAGGCATCCGCGCAGGCGCCGATGTTTCAGGACAGCGTCAACAAGGTGATCATCTTCCCTGAGGTTGCGGTGGGGGACCGTCTGGTGCTGCGTTATCAGCGCAACCGCTTCACGCCGCTGTTCCCTGGCCAGTTCGAAGACATCACCGTGCCGGAATTCCACCCGGTCGGGCAGTTCACGCTCATCTATGACATGCCAGAGGGCCTGCCCCTGCAGGCTGATGCGCGCAACTTCAAGGCGTCGCTGCCGGCGGCTGAGCCAGGGCGCAAGGTCTATCGCTGGGATTACGTGCCGGCGGACCGTGCGCGGATCGAGGCGAGTGCGGTGTCCTACCTGGACTACGGGCACTACCTGGCGGTGTCGACATTCACCGATTTCAAAGCGTTCGCCCAGGCCTACCAGGCACGCGCCAAGGTCGAGGTCACGGCACCGATCCGCGAACTGGCGCAACGCCTCACGGCCCATTTGCCCACCACGCGGGAAAAGGCACTGACGCTCAGTGACTGGGTGCGTGAAAACATCCGTTATGTCGCCGTGTATGTCGGCGCTGGCGGGGTAGTGCCGCACGCGGCGCAAACCGTGCTGGACAACCGTTACGGTGACTGCAAGGACCATGTTGCCCTGCTTGAGGCGCTGCTGACGGCGGCGGGGATCAAAAGCACGCCGGCCCTGATCAACCTGGGCAACGCCTACGTGTTCCCCAAGGTGCCCGCGCTGGGGGTGTTGAACCATGTGATCACCTATGTGCCGAGCCTGGACCTGTACCTGGACTCCACCGACCCGTCGATCGCCGCAGGCTACCTGCCGTTGGCCGTGTTGAACAAGCGGGTGCTGCTGACCGCGACGGGTGAGTTCGGGCGAACCCCGGCCATCCAGCTCAACAAGGTTTCCAGTGACTTGCAGTTCAAGGTCAAGGGCGATGGTGGCGCAGACTTCACCCACGTCGCGACCGTGCAAGGCTGGGCCAGCGAGGTCAGCCGCTACGGTGTCAAATCGATGAAACCGGCGGACCGCGACCTGCTCGTCGAGAAGGTACTCGGTGCCTATGGGCAGCGTGGCAGCGGTACCTTCGAGGTGCGCCCGAGCAACGCCAATGGCGACTTTGTCAGCGCCGTCGATGGGCGCACGGAAAACCTCGTCAACCTGCCAGGGCCTGTGGGCATGGTGGCTTTGAGCAGCCTGGCGGGGGGTATCTCACAGAACGTCTACAGCTTTGCCCTGGAGAAGGAACGCAGCCAGCGCTTCGTGTGCATTTCCAATGACACCGTGGAAAAGTCGCGCTTCGAATTCCCGCCTGAGGTCAGTGTGCTGGCGATCCCCAAACAAGTGCGTCTGCAGGACGCCAACGTTGAGTACAGCGCGCAGTATGCCCAGGAGGGCAATGCCGTAGTGATCGAGCGGCATTTCAAGTTCAGCCGCCCGGATGTGGTCTGCTCACCTGAAGATTTTGCCGCCATGAAGCCGGCCATCGAGGCGATGGTCAGGGACCTGCAGAGCCAGATCATCGTACAGGCCAGCTAGCCCGATCTGGCCGCCCCTGCAGCGCCCCTCATGGATCAATGCGTAGCCATTGATTCATGAGGGGCGCTGCAGGTGGGGGCTTGCTCAGAAGTCCCAGCGGGTGGTGACCATCAGGTTGCGTGGCTCGCCATAGTAGGTGGTGCCGAAGTTGCCAAGCCCGGTCAGGTACACCTTGTCGAACACGTTGTTGGCATTGACCGTGAAGCTCAGGTGCTCGCTGTACTGGTAGCGGGTCATCAGGTCCACCAGGGTGTAACCGCCTTGCTTGATGCGTGTGTAGTCGTTGGCGGCCGGGCTGTAGATGCTGCCGTAGAACCCACTCTGCCAACGCAGCCCACCGCCGACGGTGATGCGGTCCAATACGCCGGGCAACCGGTAGGTGTTGAACAGCCGCGCCACATGCTCAGGCTTGGTGGTCGCCAGCGGGAAGCCGAACAGGCGGTTGTCGTCAGCGTCGCGCGTACGGGCGTAGGTGTAACCGGCGGTGATGTTCCAGCCCGGGGCCAGTTCGCCTGCCAGTTCCAGTTCGACGCCCTGGGTGGTGGCACCGTCGATGGCGGTGTAGATGCCCTCGTTGGTGACCGGGTTGGTGCCCACCGAAGAGGCGACGTTGTCTTGTTCGATACGGAAGAACGCCAGCGTGGCGTTCAGCCTGCCATCGAAATAGGCGGCTTTGAGGCCTGCCTCATAACCATCGCCTTCCACCGGGTCGAGGGTGGCGCCGCTGACGTCCTTGTAGACTTGCGGCTGGTAGATCGAGGTGTAGCTGGCGTACACCGAGTACGTGTCGTCCAGGTCATAGACCACGCCGGCGTAAGGGGTGACGACGCCGTGCTGCTTGTAGCTGGCGTGGGTGTCATCCAGGGGCGAGGTCGGGTAGTAGTCCTGGTCGTCGTTGTACTTGAAGGTGCTGACCCGGGTGCCGAGGATCACCGAGAGGTTGTCGGTCGGCTTCAGGCGTGTGGCCACGTAAGCGCCGTTCTGGCTCTGGGTGGTGGTGTAGTCGCCGTTCTTCGGGAAGTCCTGTTCCGCAACCTTGCCGTTCCAGTCGAAGATCGAGCCCGGTACTTGGGCGAAGGCACTGCCGTCGTAGGTGTCGCCGGTCAGGCGCGAATGCGAGGTCATGAAGCCTGCGACCAGCTCATTCTGACGGCCGAACAGGGTGAAGGGCCCCGACACACTCAGGTCTGCGGTGTTCTGCACACGATGCCCTTCCCAGCGCCCCCAATAGAAGAACATGCCTTCGCCGGTCGTGGCGTCGGGGTTGCCACCACTGGCTGATGCCAGACGGGTGTCATGGTCGCTGATCATGTGGTTGAGGCTGAGCTTGACCTTCCAGTCGTTGGCCAGCGCCTGCTCCAGCGAGCCGAAGTAGGTGGTGGACTGGAAGTCGCGGCGGCTCCAGTCGGCCCCGGGGTTGTGCGAGCGCGAGAAGTCGGTGCGGCTGCCGTCGGAGAAGTACGTCGGGTTACCGGTCCAGGAGGAGCCGCGCGGGGTGGTGGTCTGGTTGTCGATGCCGAAGGTGAGCAGCGTGTCGGGCGTCAGGTCGGCTTCGAGAATGCCGTAGTAGACGTCCTTCTTCTGTTTGTAGTGATCCAGGTACGACTTGCGGTCCTGGTAGGCGCCGACGAAACGGCCGCGCACGCTGCCGCTGGCATTGAGCGGGCCGGAAATGTCACCTTCGGTGCGGTAGTTGTCCCAGGAGCCAGCGCTGGCGGTGATCGAGGCCTTGAAGTCGTGGGTAGGCTTCTTGCGGATCAGGTTGACCGTGGCGGAGGGGTCGCCGGAGCCGGTCATCAGCCCGGTTGCGCCCTTGATGACTTCCACGCGGTCGTAGGCGGCCATGTCGACATGGGTCGCGCCCTCGTCGTAGACGCCGTCATAGATGGTGTTGACGCCATCGTACTGGTAGTTGGTGATGGCAAAGCCGCGCGCGGAATACTCCATGCGCTCGCTGTCATACGCCTGCACCGAAACCCCGGGGGTGTTGCGCAGCACTTCGCCGATGTCTTGCGAGCCGTGGTCGTCGATGGCCTGGCGGGTTATCACGCTGACAGACTGGGGCGTCTCGCGCAGGGTCAGCGGTAGCTTGGTCGCGGTGGTCGAGCCACCGGTGGTGTAGCTGCCAGTGCCTTCGGTGATGTTGCCCAGGCCTTGGCCGTCGATGCGGCTGGGGGCCAGTTCCACCACGTCACCCTGGTGGGTGGTGAGCAGCAGCGAGTAGCGGCCGTCGCTTTCCTTGACGGCCTGCAAGCCTGTGCCGCTGAGCAGAATCTGCAGGGCCTGGTCGACCGGGTACTGGCCATTCAAGGCCGGCGAGCGTTTACCGCGCGTCCACTGGGTGTCGAACGACAGCACAATGCCGGACTCTGCAGCGAACTGGGTCAATGTTGCGCCCAGGTCCCCTTGCGGCAGGTGGTAGTCATGCGCTTGCGCGGCGCAGGCTGCGCCCGGCCCACCGAGCAAAGCAGTCAACAGCAGGCAGGTGCGCAGGTCTGGCGCGCTGAAGGGCCTGAGAGTGAAGCGGCAGGTCATCGTCGAGGTCTCGGAAAGGTAAAGAGGCAGCCACAGCTGGGGTTACCTATGAGTCGGATGAGCCGCGCGAAAGTGATCAGGCATGGTGGTTTTTTTTGGGGGAGAGCGAAATGTTGAGGTGCCCCAAAATACCACTTAAGCCGCAGTAATCGTCACCCAGAAACGCGTGCGACGCTGCACCTGCACCGGCAAGGAGGTAGCCAGTGCCCGCAAGATCTGCTCGGTATCATCGAGCCGATAGGTGCCGCTGATGCGCAGGCCAGCAACCGACGGCGCGCAGTGCAGCCAACCTGGCCGGTACCGTGAAACCTCGGTGACGAAGGTGTCCAGGCGTTGGTCATTGACGATCAGCAAGCCTCTGCTCCAGGCGTCTGCGGCGTTGGCCAGCGTCTGCACAGCCGAAAAGCCCTTGCCATCGAACTGGCAGCTCTGGCCGCCGTGCACCTCCATGGCCTGGCCCGAGGCAAGCGTCACACGTGCCTGCTGGCCAAACACATCGAGCTTGCTGGCGTCATCGAACAGCCGCACGCAAAAGCGGCTGTGGCCAGCCGCGATGCTGCCGTGCCGGGTCACCACGCTGCAGCGTTGCTGCTCTGGCACCTCGACCATGATCTCGCCCTGGCGCAGCCGCACATGCGGCTGTTCGCGGGTGTCATCGATATCAACTGCCGAGGCACTGTTGAGCAGCAGCGTGCTGCCGTTTTTCAGGATCAGTGAACGCTGTTCACCCACGCCACTGCGTACATCAGCCAGCAACGGTGAATACTGCATTTCGCGATAGCTACCCAAGCCCAGTGCACTGCCACCCAGCAGTACCAGCCCGGCCTTGACCACGCGGCGGCGGGTGGCGTGGCGGCCATGCGCCGCCAGCGACAGTACACGGCTGGTGGCCGGGGCAGGGGTTGCGCTCATGCGGGTCTGCAAACGCTCGGCCTGCTGCCAGGCCCAGGCATTGGCGGGCGCAGCGTTCAGCCATGACTGCCAGGCGCTATGGTCGCTGGGCTGCACTTCATCGCTGTTGAGCTGGCTGTACCAATGCGCGGCCTGACGCAGGGCTGTGCGCTGCTCGGCACTCAAAGCCATGCTCACTGGCCGTGGGTCAGGCTGTAGATCATGCAGTGTTCCGCCGCTTTGGCAATGTAGCGGCGCACCGTCACTTCAGAGACGCCCAACTGGGCGGCGATGCGTTTGTACGGCATGCCATCGACCTGCGACAGCAAGAATGCCTCCCGCACATTGGCGCCAAGCGCTGCCAGCATCGCATCGAGTTCGAACAACGTTTGCAGCAGCGACAAGCGTTGTTCGGCCGAGATATCCAACGCTTCGGGTTGCTCTGCCAGTACCTGCAGCCAGGCCCGCTCCAGGTGCACCCGGCGCAGGTGGTCGATCATCAGGCGACGGGCGATCGTGGCCAGGTAGCCCTTGGGTTCACGGACCGCTTCGAGCTTGGCCGCCGCATCGGCGGCCGTCATCACGCGAACGAACACGTCCTGGACCAAGTCCGCGGCCAGGTGGGTACAGTTGACCCGGGGTGTCAGCCAGCCGTGCAGCCATTTGCTCTGCGCACGGTAGAGCTGGCTGACCTGGGAATTGAGGGCTACGTCCGGGGTGCTCATCCATGCCGCCTGAAAAGAGTTGCAAATGTTAATGGTTCGCATTTTATGCAAACTGTTTCAGGCTTGGCAATCACCAGCGGGCGGGCATTGCCTTGTTCAAGAGGAAGTCACGCGTTCCAAGGCCTGCGCTGCGCGCGCCTTCCTGCTCACGTGCCAGCATGTCAGTACGCTGCGCAGCAGGGTGTTCCAGCAGTAGCTCAGCACTACGCCACCGACAAGCGCCAGGGCCACCGCGAACAACGGCTGATCGTAGATGTGGCGCGCCAGCGACTGGAACTGGAAGTGCGTCAGGTAGATGAACAAGGTCGACGACGCGATCATCGCCCCCGCCCTGGCAACCACGCCCGGCACGGGCACAGCGCGGAACCAGATCAAGGCGAGCATCGCCGGCAGGGCAATATCGAAGTAACTGGCAAACGCTTGCCAGCCGATGCCGGCAATGGCCACCAGGTCCAGCTCGGCAATCAGCAGTACCGCCACTGCACTGGCGACGCCTTTGCGCAGCGTCGAGTCGGCGTAGTGAATCGCCATGCCCAGCACCATCACCGCCAGGTAATGCTGGGGCACGCGGTTGAGCAGGGCCGTGGCGTCGAAGACGAAATGGCTGAGCAGCAGATCCGCCACCACCAGCGCGCAGGCGGCCATGGTCAGCCAGCGGAACGGGTTGGCAAGGATCGCCTTGCGCACGCGTTTGAACGACAACACAAGGCCAATGACCAGGATCATCTGCACCAGCACTTCGATGTACCAGTAGGCGAAGATGCCGACCTTGTCGGGGGGGAACCAGTTGGAGATCAACAGCAGCGATTGCCAATGCACCTGGTCGAACACCGCCTGAACCAACACCGTATAGGCAATGGTCGGCACCGCGATGGCTGCCACCGACTTGACCAGCATACGGGCGTCACCGCGCTCGTCGATGGCCTTGAACTGGAACCTGGCCAGGCTGATGCCAGAGATCAGGAACAGCACTGACGTTTCGCCTGCGATCCGCCATTCGGAAAACACCTCCAGGTGGCCAACCACAATCAGGATGATGGCGATCATCCGCAGGAAAACCGGCACCTCCATGACCCGCATCGACCACTTCGAGGCCTTGCTGCGCTGCTCGGCCAGTTCGGCCAGGTCCTGGACCGGGATCATTTCCCAGCGATCCGGCAGGTGGCCGATCAGTTCTTCCAGCACCATCGACGCGCGCACGAACGACAATGAATCGCCGCCGAGCTCCACGAAGCTGAGCCGGGCATCGATGCGCGAGGCCTGCAGGATCTGTGACCAGGCGTCGGTCAGTTTCAGGGCGAGCGGTGACAGTGGCTGCGTGGCCGCGTTGTCGAGGGTGTCGCTGCCGTCGAACGCCGCTGGCAAGGCGCGTTTGTCGACCTTGCCGTTGGGTGTGAGGGGGATGCCGGGCACCAACAGGAACATCGCCGGCACCATGTAGTCGGGCAGCATGCCCGCCATGGCTTGGCGCAGTTCAGCGGTGCCTACGGGTTGCTCGGCAACGCAATAGGCAACCAGCCTGACCGTCGCGTTGTCGTGGTTGGCCAGCACCACGCACTGTTTGATGCGTGGATGCTGGCACAGGGCATTTTCGATTTCCGCCAGTTCGATGCGGTGGCCACGAATTTTCACCTGGCTGTCGCCGCGCCCCAGGAAGCTGGCGCTGCCATCGGCCAGGTAAGTGCCGAGGTCGCCAGTGCGGTAGCAGCGGTCGGCCTGGGCGCCGGTGAAGGGGTTGGCCACGAACTTTTCTGCGGTCAGTGCCGGGTCACCCCAATAGCCTAGCGACAGGTAAGGGCTGCGGATCAGGATTTCCCCGACTTCGCCCGCTTCGACCAGGCGGTTGGCTTCATCGATGATCAACAGCTGCGCGCCGTCTATGCCTTTACCCAAAGGGATGCGGCTGTTATCGGCGCCCGGGTCGAGTGGGTGGTACGCCATGGCCTGCGGCGTTTCGGTGGTGCCGTAGAAATTCACACTGCTGGCGTTGGGCGCAATCGCGCGCACCTGCTGGTACAGCGTAGGGCTGAGTGCATCGCCGCCCCAGAACAGGTAGCGCAGGCGCTCGAACACCTGCCCGTTCATGCGCGCGCCGGTTTCGATGAGCTTGCCCAGGGGCGGGGTCAGGTGGATGACCGACAGGCCGTGGTGGTGTATCCAGGCGGCCAGGCGCGACGGGTCGGTCAGGGTGGCCTGGGCCGGGCAGAGGACCGTTGCGCCGATCGACAACGGCGTGAACACGTCCCGGTAGACCGGGTCGTGGCCCAGGCCCGAGAGTAGGGAAAAACAGTCGCCCCGGGTAAAACCCTGCTGCTGCACATGCCAGTCGATGAAATGCACCAGGGGCGCGTGGTGGGTGACGATGCCCTTCGGTTCGCCAGTGCTGCCTGAGGTGAAGGTGATATAGGCCGGCTGCGCGGGGCTAACCTCAGGCAGGGGCGACTGCTTGCTGGCGAAGTGTTGCAGTGCTTGGTCGGGGCAGGGTGGCACGTTGACGGTGCGGGCAAGGCTTGGCTCGACCTGGGTATCGCCACAGCGCAAGACAAAGGCTGGTTCGAGGGTGTGGATGATCTGCGCAATGCGCGCAGCAGGGTAAGCGGCGTCGGCCACGGTGAAGGTCAGGCCGGCGCGCAAGGCGCCGAGCATGGCATAAACCAGCGCGGCACCACGGCTGGCGACGATTACCAGCCGATCGCTGCCATTGGCGCCGTTTTCCAGCAGGTACGTGGCAATGCCCTGGCTGATGCGGTCTAGCTGGCCGTAGCTGCAGGTGGCGTCGTGGGCGATGATGGCGGTGGCATCGGGCGAGTGCTTTGCTTGCTCCACAAAGGCGTGAAAGATCGGGCGCTCGGCGCGATATTCCAGGTTCTGCGTCGGGTTCGGGCGCATTTCCGGCATGTTGGGTGTTTGCTCCGCATCAACGGCAGGGGGTTGGCTGGATAGCACAACGCTAGTGCAGGCTGGCGTTTGGCGCCAATGCCCCTGCGGTGATTGTGTTGAGGAGCAATTTTGGGGCCGCTTCGCAGCCCCAGATACTCAGGCAACATCCACCAGCACGATCTCGCTGTCTTCGATGGCCGTAACCCGCAACACTGCTTCTTGCTCGATGGCCAGCCCATCACGTGCCTTGACGCGCACGCCGTTGACCTCCACCACCCCCTTGGCCGGCACCAGATAACCACGGCGCCCGGCATCAAAGCGGTACTCGGCGCTTTCCCCCGCCTGCAACGTCGCAGCCACCAACCGTGCATCGGTACGAATCTGCAAACTGTCTTCGTCACCTGCACGCCCACTGGCCAGGGTCACGAAGCCTTCGCCACGTTCTCCTTTAGGGAAGGGCCGGCTGCCCCAGGTCGGCGCATCGCCCACCCGCTCAGGCACCACCCAGATCTGGAAGATGCGCGTATCGACGTCCTCCAGGTTGTACTCGCTATGGACGATGCCGGAGCCTGCACTCATTACCTGCACATCACCCGCTTCGGTACGGCCTTTGTTACCCAGGCTGTCCTGGTGGGTGATCGCGCCTTCACGGACATAGGTGATGATTTCCATGTCCCGGTGCGGGTGCGACGGGAAACCGCTGCCAGCCGCAATCAGGTCGTCGTTCCAGACTCGCAGGTTGCCCCAGTGCATACGGGCGGGGTCGTAGTACTCGGCAAACGAGAAATGGTGATGGGCATCGAGCCAGCCGTGGTTGGCGTGGCCGAGGCTTTCGAAGGGTCGCAGTTGCAGCATGGTCGTGCTCCTTGAATGGGTGGAATGGGGCCATGATGCGTCAAAGAAAGATCGAAAATAAGCGTAAATATCGGCTAATTATAATCGATTAAATTGATTGCTCTGGGTGTGGTGTTTTATCCGTTTCATCGCCTAATCCACTGATCTGCAAGCATTCGCTGGTGATTTTTGGTGGATGCGGCGAACATGGCACGCTGATTTGTTTTCCATCGGAGTGACCGTGGCCCAAGAGCATCCCCAGGCGCCTGCCGACCTGACCCCACCTGCCCAGTTACCCTGGTTTCGCCGCCTAGCCGCCCGCCTGCTGGGCCGAGGCTTGACCCGCCTGCAAGCCCAGCATCGCGACTCCTGGTTCCTCGGCCATGCCACGGGGCAGCGCAGTGGCCATGAAGACGGTGTGCGTGAAGGCTTCGAGCGCGGGCGGGTAGAAGGCTACGAGGCGGGGCGACAGGTGCTGGTCATTCGCGATACCCGCCCCGATACCGCCGCCGTGCCCGGCCAGGACAACAATCTTTTCGACGACTGGCGCCTGCCGTTGACCGCCGAACTGAAAAAGCGCTTCAAGGCTGATGTGGCGCAGCGCCTGCCGGCCGAGGCGCAACCCAGTGCGGCGCAGTGGAAGCTGATTTTCAGCGACACCCCCTCCACCTGTGTGGTGGCCGGGGCCGGGGCGGGCAAGTCGACCTCGCTGGTACTGCGGATTCTGCTGCTGCGCCATTACCTGGGCTACGAGCTGGATGCGATGACCGTGGTCACCTTCACCCGCGAGTCGCGCAAAGACTTCATCAAGCGCCTGTTGCAGGTGTTCGCCTTGTGGCAGATCGACCTGCAGCCCGCGCTTGCCCGTGAGCTGGTGCGCACCTTCCATTCGCGCATATTGCCGCTGGTACGCAGCCTGCCAGGCTTTGGCCAGGTGCGTGCGTTCGAGACGCTGGGCAACGAGATGCCGGCCGGCCGTGAGGCCGAGGCCGAGAGCAACCCGTTCGACCTGCGCCTGAACGATGCGCAACGCCAGCAGCTCAACCTCTGCTACAGCACCTTGCTGGGCGAGAACCCGCGTTTCGCCGAGCTTGTTGGCCTGTTGCGCAGCGAGGCGTTGCAGCTCAAGCCGCTGGACCCCAACCACCCCGATGTGCAAAAGCGTGCGCAGGTGACGCAGTTGGCCGCCCAGCGCGACGAAGAGCTGTGCGATGTGATCGAGGACCTGTGGTTCGCTGCAGGTGCCTGGCCGATCAAGGGCATCGAGCCGTGCCGCGACACGCTCGAAATCCGCGGCAGCCGCTTCCATGTGCATGGCCGCCTGCAGGGGCAGGGTGCCTGGGTGGTGCTGGGCTTCGACGCCGCAGAGAGCGCGCAGTACCAGCGCCCCGGCGCCAAGCTGGCGGTGCGTGCCGAGTGGGCGGTCAAGCGCACCCTGTTGCAGGCGTTCTGCGACAAGCCCCTGATCTGGCTGGACAACTATGCAGCCGCCCGGCGTTTGGCTGCGTCCCTGGCCGGTGATGCGGTGGCCGGCCCCGGCTTCGAATACAAGGTCAAGGGTGAACTGGCCCCGGCACCGCTGCTCGACGCCTTTGTCGGCGCCGCCAACTTCATCGAAAACCTGGGCCTTGACGTGAACAGCGCCGTGGCGGCGATGAGCTTCCCGGCAGGCGACAGCGACGGCCTGTTCTTCGAAGCGTTGGCCTTGTACTGGAAAGCCCTGGAGGCACATCTGCTGAGCCAGTCGCCACCGGTGATGAGCTACAACCGCATGTTCGCCCTGTTTGGCGAGAACAACCCGGAAAACCTGCAACTGCTGCCTGACCCCTTGCTCAGGCCGCTGGCGCACCTGATGATCGACGAGTTCCAGGACGTTTCGCCGCAGATCGTCAGCTGGCTGCGTGCCAGCCTTGCCGAGATCCGCCGGCGCGGGCCGTCGATGCACACCGGTCGTAATGCCCAGCATTCCTCGCTGTTGTGTGTGGGGGACGACTGGCAATCGATCTATGGCTGGCGCGGCAGTTCGCCGAAGTACTTCATGGAGTTCACCAAGGCATTCGTGTCGCCGGCCAACACCCGGGTGATGATGGTCGAGAACTATCGCTGCCAGCAGCAGGTGATCGACGCTGCCGAGTTCCTGGTCAAGGGCACCCCGGCGATCACCGGCAAGAAGGCACGGGCCAGTGGGCCTGCAGCCGAGTTGCCGGGCTCGCCGGTCAAGGTGTTCGACCGTGATGAGGCGGCGCTGGGCGAGACCCTGATCGAGCATTATCAACGTGGCGAGTCGGTGATGATGCTGTACCGCAAGGGTAGCGATAAAGCCGTGATGAACGAACACCTGCAAGCGGTGCTGCACGCCGAGGCTGGATTGCCCGCCGAGCAGCGTCGGCTGCGGCAGCTGACTTATCACAGCGCCAAAGGCTTGCAGGCCGATGCGGTGTTCATGCTCGGCGACTGCCAATACCTGACCAGTTCGCCCTACAAGAACCAGGTGTATCGCTTGGCCGGCCTTGGTAAGCCCGGTGATGCCCAGGCATTCGATACGGCGCAGAAGGAAGAGGTCCAGCGGCTGGCCTACGTGGCGGTCACGCGTGCGGTCAGGCACTGCTATTGGCATGTGGAAGCGGCCAACAGCGAAGCGCCAGCGGCGCCCCGGGCGTCGGGCCAGGTGGATGGCCGGCAGGCCTTCTTCGAGGACCTGCGCGGCCAGTGACGTGCATGGGGGGGCACGGGCTTGAACCTGAGGGTCGGTGACGGCTAAGTCACAGTCGGTGACGGGCCAATCAGTCGCCTGCCGTTACGCCAAGGTAACCTGTCGGAGCCCCGTGCGGCCCGGCGCAAGGGTTGTCGCTGGCGATCTGCTTCGAAGGAGGCCGGCGGCGTATTCGGCCTGGTGTGGTCGTGCCAGGCTTCAAGTCAGGAAGCGTACCCATGCGTGCAACACCCAAGGATCACCTGCTTGACCTCAATGGCATCCAGATTGCCATACGCTGCTGGGGCCCGGAGGACGGCATTCCCGTGCTGGCCCTGCATGGGTGGCTGGACAACGCCGCCTCGTTCGAGCGCCTGGCACCGATGCTCGATGGCTGTTTCGTGGTGGCCCCCGACCTGGTCGGCCATGGCCGTTCGGACCATCGCCGCCACGACAGTGGCTACTACCTGTGGGAGCACGCCGAGGACATGCTGGCGGTGACCGACGCCCTGGGGCTGGCGCAATTTCATGTGCTGGCGCACGGCATGGGCACCGGCGTCGCATCGCTGCTGGCGGCCATGACCAGCGGTATCGCCAGCATGGTTTTCCTCGATGGCATGGGGGCGCCGTTCACGGTCGCCGAGGATGACCGCGTACAGCACCTGGCCCGCGCTTATCGGCTCAAGCGCATGGTTCAGCGCAGCCAGTTGCAGGGTTTCTCCGAGCCCGATGCGAGCCGTTTCGACAGCCTCGCCTCTGCCCTGGAGCAGCGGCGCACGCGCCTGGATGGCGAGCTGTCGGAGGGCGCCGCACGGCTGTTGGCGCAACGCGACCTGTTGCAGCTCAGCGATGGCTATTGCTGGCGCCACGACCCGCGCCTGGTGCTGCCCGAGCCCATGCCGTTGACCGAGCGCGAAGCCTGTGACCTGCTCAGCCAGGTCCGCTGCCCGCTGTACTTGATGTTCGGTCGGCAAGGCGCTTTCAGCGGTAACGCCTTTGCCCAGCGTGAGGCGGCCTTGCCCAGCCACGCCAAGGTTTCCTGGCACCCCGGCGGGCACCACTTCCACCTGGAAGCGCCCGATCGGGCCCTGGTCGATCAGCTTCTGCGGTTGTTGGCGCGGCACGAAGGCGGGGTACTGCCGCGGTTGGTCAACGAGTAGCGGGCAATGGCCAGCGCGCCGGGTACTGGGCTATGGTGGCGGTTCACCTCGCGCAGCCGCCACAAGGAGCTCCGACATGCGACCGTTCGCCATCAAGCACATCGACCACCTTGTGCTGCGGGTCAGTGACCTGCCGCGCAGCATCGCCTTTTATGTGGATGTGCTCGGCTGCACGGTCAGCAGGGTGCGTGAGGACCTGGGCATGGTCCACCTGGCCACGGGTACGGCGATGATCGACCTGGTTACGCTGGACGGTGTGCTGGGGCAGCCCGGTGGCGCTGCCCCGGGCGCAGAGGGGCGCAACCTGCATCATTTCTGCCTGCGTATCGAACCCTTCGATGAACAGGCATTGACCGCTTACCTGCGCGCTGCGGGAGTGCAGGTGGAGCCTGCCGAGAAGCGCTACGGCGCCGAGGGCGAGGGGTTGTCGTTGTATTGCTTTGACCCGGACGGCAACCAGGTCGAGCTCAAAGGGCCGATTCCGTCGCCCGAGGCGCCGAAAAGGCAATGACGCGCCCGTGTGCCAGTTCGCCATCACGGCGAGTGGATATCCCGGTAAAGCCGATTATGCTTCAGATACCTTGCTGCGATCCGAGGCGGCCCGCCTCGTCGTGCTTCGCGCAACCAATGCAAGCCCTAGGGCCTGGGTGCGACGGTGAAATGGGTGTGAGGTGCTCCGGCCTGGGATAACAACAAGACGGAGGCAACCCATGGCGGTTATCGACAGCGCATCCACGGGCAGTAGCGCGCCCCAACGCGGTATCACCCGGGAGGAGCGCAAGGTTATCTTCGCCTCGTCCCTGGGCACAGTGTTCGAATGGTACGACTTCTACCTGTACGGCTCACTGGCCGCGATCATCGCCAAGCACTTCTTTGCCGGCGTCAACGAGACCACCTCGTTCATCTTCGCCCTGTTGGCGTTTGCCGCAGGCTTTGCCGTGCGACCGTTTGGCGCCATCGTGTTCGGCCGGCTGGGCGATCTGATCGGGCGCAAGCACACCTTCCTGATCACCATCGTCATCATGGGCCTGTCCACCGCGTTGGTCGGGTTATTGCCCAGCTATACGACGATCGGCGTGGCCGCGCCGGTCATCCTCATCACCCTGCGCCTGCTGCAAGGCCTGGCACTGGGCGGTGAATACGGAGGGGCGGCAACCTACGTGGCCGAACATGCGCCCAAGGGCCGGCGTGGCTTCTTTACCGCCTGGATCCAGACCACCGCGACCTTGGGGCTGTTCCTGTCGCTGCTGGTGATCCTGGCTTGCCGCACGGCCATGGGCACCGAGGCCTTCGAAGCCTGGGGCTGGCGCATTCCGTTCTTGCTGTCGATCCTGTTGCTGGCCATCTCGGTGTACATCCGTATGCAGCTCAACGAGTCGCCGGTGTTCTTGAAGATGAAGGCCGAGGGCAAGGCGTCCAAGGCGCCACTGACCGAATCGTTCGCCCGCTGGGAGAACCTCAAGGTGGTGATCATGTCGCTGCTCGGCGGTACCGCCGGCCAGGCCGTGGTGTGGTACACCGGGCAGTTCTATGCGCTGTTCTTCCTGTTGCAGACACTGAAGATCGACCCACAGACCGCCAACCTGCTGATTGCCGGTTCGCTGCTGATCGGCACGCCGTTCTTCATCATTTTCGGCAGCCTGTCGGACCGCATCGGGCGCAAGAAGATCATCATGGCTGGCTGCATCATCGCGGCGCTGACCTACTTCCCGATCTTCAAGGCGCTGACCGAGTACGGCAACCCCGACGTGTTCGTCGCTCAGGAGCAGAACCCCGTAGTGGTGGTGGCCGACCCCGGCCAGTGCGCGTTCCAGTTCGACCCGGTGGGCAAGGCCAAATTCACCAGCTCCTGCGACCTTGCCAAGAGCGTGCTGGCCAAGCGCGCGATCCCTTACTCCAACGAAAAGGCCGAGCCTGGCAGTGTGGCGCAGATCCGTATCGGCGAGCGGGTGATCCCGAGCTTTGACGGGCGCAGCCTGGCCGCAGCCGACTTCAAGGCGCAGAATGATGCCTTCACCGCCACCCTTGGCGGCGCGCTGAAAGAGGCGGGTTACCCCGAGAAGGCCGACCCTGCGAAAATCCACTACCCGATGGTGCTGTTGCTGCTGACTATCCTGGTGATCTACGTGACCATGGTCTACGGGCCGATTGCGGCCTGGCTGGTGGAGCTGTTCCCGGCGCGCATCCGTTACACCTCGATGTCGCTGCCGTACCACATCGGCAACGGCTGGTTCGGCGGCTTCCTGCCGACCGTGGCGTTTGCCATGGTGGCGGCGACCGGGGATATCTACTACGGCTTGTGGTACCCGATCGTGATCGCGCTGATGACGGCGGTGCTGGGGATCTTCTTCATGCCGGAGACCAAGGACCGGGACATCAGCCACACCTGATCCTGTCGCTGTATGCAGGAGCGCCCTGGCACGGGCGCCCCTGCAAGGGCGCATGGCGGGAAGTGGCGTCAGTCGAAATAGCCCCGCAGGGTAAAGGCGTACCCGGTATCCACCACTGCGGCTTCAGCCCTGCTCCAGCGCTTGCTCAAGACGAACTCGAACGCCGGCTCGTACAGCTCGTCGCGCACCACCGCACCGCCGAGCACCTCCACGTCGTACCAGCCATTTTCCAGCTCGATGATCGGCCTCCCCGGCGCCTGGTAGCGTGCCAGCAGGTCGCCGAGGGTCTTGTTGGTGAAGTGCTGCAGGATGCGCCAGGTATAAAGCATCACCGCACGGTGCTCGACGTGCAGTACATACCCAGAACGCTGATGCTTCAGCCGGCTGCCCGGTTCCCGCAGGGCGGGTGGGTGGCCATCGAGGGTGAAGATGATCCGGTAGGGCAGGTTGTCGATGCCCGCCATGGGTAGCACCACGCCTTCGCGTACTGCCTGATCGCCGCTGTCGTCATGGGTGAACGCGTGGGCCAGGTCGTCGGCCAGGCCGTTTTCCTGCTTGAAGCGTTCGAGTAGCTGGATGTCGCCGACCAGGAAGTAATCGATCAGGTCGTTGAGGACTTCACTGAATTCGTGGCGCATTTGTTTTCCTTGTCAGGTGCGCAAGTGAGCAATCGCAACGCTAGCGGAGGGCGGGCCACATATGCCCGCCGGGCGGGCGGTCGCTAGTGTTTCTGGGCGATCTGGATCAGGTTGCCGCAGGTGTCGTCGAACACTGCCACAGTGACCGGCCCCACCACTGTGGGGGGTTGGGTGAATTGCACGCCGGCCGCGCACAACCGGGTGTACTCGGCCTGGATGTCGCGCACGCCGAAAGAAGTGGCGGGTATGCCGTCTTGCTTGAGCGCTGCCTTGTACACCTTGGCTGCGGGGTGGGCATCGGGTTCGAGCAGCAGCTCGACGCCATTGGGGTCGTGAGGTGAGGTGAGGGTCAGCCAGCGGTGCCGGCCCAGGGGGATGTCATGTTTGGGCATGAAGCCGAGCACGTAGTGATAGAAAGCCAAGGCCTTGGCCTGGTCGTCGACAAGGATGCTGGTGACCACGATCTTCATAGGCACACACCGTTTGCTGGGGCTCGTTCACTCTTAGTAAAGACGCTCGGGCCTATTTGACCAGTGGCAGGCTTCACAGGGCGCCAGTCGCCGGCTACAAAAAACATGCTCAAGCCATAGGTAAATCCTTCATCGGCCGATCCCCCGGCAGCCAGGCCGCACGTTACAGTGACAGGCAAAATCCCCGAGCGCCCAGACAGCGCCAGAGAGGTACCTGTGGCTTCCTATACCTTGCGACAACTCAAGTATTTCGTCACCACCGTGGAGGCCGGCAGTGTCGCCGAGGCCTCGCGCCAGCTGTACATCGCCCAGCCGTCGATTTCCACGGCAATCAAGAGCCTGGAAGAAAGCTTTGGCGTGCAGTTGTTCATCCGCCACCACGCCCAAGGTGTGTCATTGACCCCCAGCGGCAAGCGCTTTTACGCCAAGACCAAATCGCTGCTGCAAATGGCCCACGAGTTCGAGCAGAACGCACTGGCTGACAACGACACCGTGGCCGGGCAGATCGACATCGGCTGTTTCGAAACGGTGGCCCCGCTGTACCTGCCGCGGCTGATCGCCGGTTTTCGCGAGCGTTACCCGGGCGTCGATATCCGCCTGCGCGATGGCGAGCAGCAGGACCTGATCCAGGGCCTGACCGCCGGCACCTTCGACCTGGTGTTTCTCTACGACCACGACCTGGATGGCACGATCGAGGCCGAGCCACTGATGCCGCCGCAAAAACCCTATGTGCTGTTGCCCGAAAAGCACCGCTTCGCCGGGCAAAGCCAGGTGTCGCTGCGCGACCTCTGCCCCGAACCGATGATTCTGCTGGACGTGGCACCCAGCCGTACCTACTTCGTCAGCCTGTTCAACGAAATGGGATTGACCCCCAACATCGTCTTCAGCTCGCCGTCGATCGAGATGGTGCGCGGCATGGTCGGGCAGGGGTTCGGCTTTTCGTTGCTGGTGACACGCCCGCATTCGGAGTGCACCTACGACGGGCAGCGCCTGGCGATGGTGGACATCGCCGAGCCGGTGGCGTTGTCAGGGCTGGCGGCAGCCCGCTTGAAGCGGGTACAGCTGACCAAACCGGCGCAGCTGTTCGTGGAGTTCTGCCGTGAAGAACTGGCCAAATTCTGATGCGCGCCGCTGGGCTGGCCCGTGCCTGAGGGTCAAGGGTTGAGCTGATACCCGCGCCCCTGCAAGCAACCACTGTACGCGCTGGCATGGGCCGAGCTCTGCGCCTGGTCCTGCGTGCGCCGATCCTCTCGACGGTCCTGGCGCTGGCGCATGCCACCGACCGCAGCCCCGGCGGCGGCGGTTTCACCGGCACGGTTCTGCCGGTACGCCTGCTTGGCATCGTCACTGGCCCGGTCATACACCTCGTCATGCTGATTGCCACGCACCTGCGCACCTACGGCACCTGCGGCAGCACCTGCCGCTGCGCCGCGAACCCGGCCACCGACGTGGGCATCGCTGGAAGTCGCGGTGCTGTTCGCGGCATTGGTTGCGACGCTATTGCACTCATTGATGTCCTGTTGCATCTGCTGGCTGCTCTGGCCCTTCAGCGGCACCACTGTCTGCGCCTGGGCGGCAGGTGCTGTGCATAGCAGCACCAGCAGGTAACTCCAAGTAAACGAACGCATGGCACACCTCCTGTGGGCGTGACCCCCTTTCACAGGATAGTCCGTGCGAAACAAAACACCGACTGCTCTCGGACTTGCGGGCCGTTTTACATTCATTGCGTATGATAATAAGATCGCAATCATACGGAGTGTATGTAAAACGTTTTTTCCCTAAGGAGAGCCGATCATGCTCAGCCCCTACCGCCAACTGTTCCAGGCCAAAGGCACGGCAGGTTTTGCCCTGGCTGGCCTGGTGGCTCGCTTGCCCTTGCCGATGATGGGCATCGGCATCATCACCATGCTGGCGCAACTGCGCGGCAGCTATGGCCTGGCGGGCGCCGTGGCGGCGACGTTCGTGTTGACCTATGCGCTGATGTCGCCTCAGGTGTCCGCCCTGGTCGATCGGCACGGCCAGCGCCGTGTGCTGCCTGTCGCTGCCGCCTTGAGTGTGGTGGGCATACTGTTGCTGTTGGCGTGCAGCGGGTGGCAGGCGCCTGACTGGAGTCTGTTCATCGGTGCCGCGCTGGCAGGCTTGATGCCCAGCCTGTCGGCGATGGTGCGTGCGCGCTGGACGGCGCTTTACCGGGGTACACCGCAGTTGCAGATGGCCTATTCGCTGGAAACGGTACTCGACGAGCTCACCTTCATCGCCGGGCCACCGCTGTCGGTAGGGCTGTGCGTGGGGCTGTCGCCCCAGGCCGGGCCCTTGGCTGCGGCGGTGCTGCTGGCGATCGGGGTGTTCGCGCTGGTCGTTCAAACCGGCACCGAGCCAGCGGTGGACGCAGACGCAGGCGCTTTGAATGGTCAGAGGTCGGTGTTGCGGCGCTTGGAGGTACAGTTGCTGGCACTGTTGATGGTAGCCATGGGGGTGATCGTGGGCAGCGTCGATATCGTCAGTGTGGCATTCGCCGAACAGGCCGGCATGCCGGCCGCGACCAGCCTGGTGCTGGCGTGCTACGCCATTGGCTCATGCGCGGCGGGGCTGGTGTTCGGTGCCTTGAAATTGCCAATGCCGCCGCACCGGCTGTTGCTGCTCGGCGGCCTGGCGACGGCGGCGACGACCCTGCCGTTGCTGCTGGCGGGCAGCGTTTTCGCGCTTGCAGGCGCCGTGCTGTTGGCAGGCCTGTTCTTCGCACCGACCCTGATCGTGGCGATGTCGCTGGTGGAGCGCAGCGTGCCCGCGCACCAGCTCACCGAAGGCATGACCTGGCTGTTGGCCGGGCTGAATGTCGGCGTCGCGCTGGGGGCTTTGGCCTCAGGGCAGGTGGTCGACCTGCTGGGGGCCACGGCGGGCTACCAGGTGGCCGTGGCCGCAGGGGTTGCCGTTGCACTGGTTGCGCTGTGCAGTTACCGGCGCCTGGGCGCGGTGGCCGGTGCGGCACTGCCAGGCGCTTGCACCGGTTGATAGCACCGGTCGATCAGTTGAGGTTGTTGCCTGGCTGCGCCTTGGCGCTACTGGCAGTCTCCTGCACCCGTGCGGCCTTGTCCTGGGGCAGTTTGTCGAACTCGCGCAGGCCGTTGTTGCGGTAAGGGTCACCGATCCAGCGCGGCGCCACCACGAACTGCGAGTTGACGATGCTTTTTGCCGGCTCGTAGTGGTCATAGCTGAGCCCGGCCAGGTCGGACAGGGTGTGGATCAAGTGCGAGCTGCTGTAGGGGCGGTTGGCCATGGCCTGCAGGTCGCGTGGGTGGGCCGCCTGCCAGCTCGGCGAGGTCCAGAGCAGGAACGGGATGGTGTACATCGGCCGGGTCGGGGCACCTTCGTTGCGCCCCAGGCGGTCATGATCGCCAGAGCTGTAGACATCTTCGCCATGGTCGGAGAGGTACAGCAGGAAGCCGTTGGGGGTACTGGCCGAGTAACGCTTGATCAGGCTGGCGACGACGTGGTCGTTGTAACGCACCGCGTTGTCGTAGAAGTTGTAGGTTTCTGCCTGGCTCTGCGTCAGCTTGGCCGGTACGCCCTGGCGATCGGTGAAGTGCTGGTAGGTTTTCGGGTAACGGTAGCGGTAATCCATGTGCGTACCCAGCAGATGGATGATGATGAACTTGTTCGGTGCAGGGTCTTGCAACGCCTTCTGGAACGGGTCCAGCACCACCTCGTCGTACTGGCTGGCATTCTGGTTGCGCTGGTTGTTCAGGTAGACCGGTGCATCCGTTTGCTGGGAGAAGGTGGTCAGCATCGTGTTGCGCTTGGTCATCGTCTGCTGGTTGGTGATCCAGAAGGTCTTGTACCCCGCCTGTTTCATCAGGTTGATCAGCGACGGGTCGGTGAGGAAGCGGTCCGGGTGCTGTTCGTCACCGAAGGTAAGGATCTGCTGCATCACTTCGATGGTGTAGGGGCGCGGCGAAACGACGTTTTGAAACACCGTCAGGCCCTTGTCGCTGGCCGCCATCGCGTCGAGATTCGGTGTGGTATCGCGCGGGTAGCCATACAAGTGCATGTGCTCGCGGGTGGTCGATTCGCCCAGCACCAATACCAGCGTGCGCGGTGTGTCCCCGCTGCTGTTGCGCAGGTTCTGCAAGGGCGGCAGCGCGGCGTTCTGTGCCAGCAGCTGCTGCATGTTGTTCAGTTGCTGGCGATATTGCCTGTAACCAACCAGCAGTTGCCAAGGCACGGCGGGCTCCATGCGCTGCTGGACCTTTTCTGCGGCGTCGAGGAAGTTGCGTTCCTGGGTAACCATCTGCTTGTAGAAGGGGTAGACCAGGTTGGCCAGCAACAGCAGGACAACTACCGGGATTCGGCTGCGCATAGGCAAGGTGACCGGGCGCACGCGTTTCCACAGCACCACGGCAACCAGGCTGTACAGCAGCAGCGCCAGGCCCAGCCAGAGGCTGAAATACTGGCTGAAGTATTCGCCGGCCTCGGCGGTGTTGGACTCGAACATCACGAAGATGACGCTTTGCGAGAACTCCTGGCGATAGATGCCGAAGTAGCTCAGGCCTACCAGCGAAGCGCCCCACAGCACCAGGCCGATGACCGCCGAAGTGGCCCGGGTGAAGCGCGGCAGCAGCAGCACCGGGGCCAGCCACAGGCTGCTGAGGAACAGCGCATCGCGAAAACCGGCAAACCCTGTGGTGCCGCTGAACAGCAGCAGCGCTTGGGTAACGCCGGAAAAATACCAGAAGAACAGCAGGAGCCAGCCCAGGCCGGCCCAGTCCACCCGTTTGCGCGGGGAGGGGGTTGTTGTAGTGTCTGACACGTATGCCTCGTTGAACCTTGGCAGCCACCCAATGTGCGGGCGGCCGGAAAGGGCGTGACGCTAATCTGATGGCTGTGAAAATAACGTCAATGCCGTTGGCAAGGAGGCCCAGCCGTATTGCGCCATTGCGCGAACTGTCAAGGGCGCCAACGCTTGTCCTGTAATGGGTGCGATAACTTAACCCGTGGTCCCCGCCACGCGTGCAGGTATGATGTCGGCAGCGTAACCAGACCTACAGGCGCAGTGGAATATGAACCGTCGTAAAAAGATCAAACAGTTGATGCAGGCACATGCCAAGAAGGCCAGTGCCAAGCTGGCGCCCAAGAGCAAGCCCAAGTACATCAGTAAAGCCGACCGGTTGAAGCTGGCAGCCGAAGCTGCCGAGGGTACGGTTTCAGACGCCCAGAGCTGAGCGGGTGGGGGCTGGCGTATCAACGGCGATAGTAACGATGGTCGTCCTGGTAGCGGTGATGCATCGTCCGCTCATGATGACGTTCCCAGTCTCGCCGGCGTTCCCAGTCGCGACGGCGCTCGGCTTCGCGGCGGGCTTGTTCCCGGCGCCACTGGTCGCGGCGCCAGTCGCCTCGGTGATCGTGCCAACGGTCGTCGTGCCGGTAGCGGTCATCATGGGCGAGCAAGGGCGCTGAGTGCTCGCCAGCCAGGCTGGCCACGCTGGGCCAGGGGGATTCGGCAGGGGCTGCGACAGGCGAGGCAGTGTTCGGGGTTTTCATTTGTGATGCGGATGCCGAGCCCACCGCCGCGAAGGTGAACAGGCCGAGAAGCATCAACCGTGCGACATGCATTTTCATCAGCGAAGGCAACCTCTGGTAAACCATTTTTCCTGAGCACATAGACCTTTTAATTGGGAAAAGTTCTGGTGGGGTAGGTTTGATGGTTGTCTTGGGCTCGGGTGCTCGCGCGGTGTTTTGGGGGTTCCTGGCTTGAGGTTTTCAGCGCCTGTGAGATCGAGCGCCGCGCGGGCGGCGCTCGATCTTGTAGGCGCTGAAACTCCCAAGGCATGCACGGCGGCGCTCGATCTCACAGGCGCTGAAGATCCAATGCCAGGCACCAGCCAGCCCCCCACACCATCACCCCCCGGCAAACACCGCACGCAAATGCCCCCGATAACTGTCAAACGCCGCAATCACCCCCGCAATCACCTCAACCTCTTCCCCAGCATCAAGCGCCAGGCCATCAACCCTGGCAACAAACTCCCGCCAGTGCAGGGCACGCCCGTCGGGATGTGGCGCCAGGTGCCGAGCCCCCTCGTTGCCGTCCAGGCCCAGGCGCTGGGTTTGCTTGAACAAAAACGCCGCCCCAAGGTTCGACCCCTCGCTGCAATACAGCCAACCCAAAGCCTGGGCCGGGCTGGCACTGACCGTCGGCGGCGCCGAAGGCAGCGCCAGGCCCAGGTCAAGCAGATCGCGCTCGACCGCCGCGAAACGCGACAATTGCATCAGCCCCGGCAGGCGATCGTTGAGCAACTCATCGTGGTACAACGCCAGCAGGCTGCCATGGAAGCGGTGTTGCACCTGCAGAAAGCGCGCATAGCGCTCACGGTCTTCGAAGGGGCGTGCGGCCATGACCAGTTCATCGACACTGTCGTGGTCGCGGCTGCTGGACGCCTTCAGGCGCGCGCAGCGGCCGGGGACGGTGAGGCGCGTGGCGGTTGCAGTCATCGGGGATTTCCATGTCGAAGTGGCAAAAGGGCATGGTAATAAGATCACTCAGCCTAGGAAACGATCCTGTCATGCCGAAAATAAACGGCAGTGATTTATCATGCAGCCTGTTGTCATGTCCCAAAGGAGTCAGCGCATGAGCGCCCCCCAGTTCCGCAACCCCGAACCCACCGACGCTGAACGCTGCTACGCGATCGAAATCGGCGCCTATGAGGGGGATGAAGCGGCAACCCTGGAAAAAATCCGCACCCGCATCGCGCAGTACCCCGAAGGGTTCCTACTGCTCGAAGCCGAGGGTGAAACCGTCGGCTTCATCAACAGTGGCTGTGCCCATGACGTGGTCATGTCCGACGAAGCCTTCAAGGAACTGGTCGGCCATGACCCGGCGGCGCCCAACGTGGTGATCATGTCGGTCGTGGTCGACCCCGCCCATCAGGGCAAAGGCTATGCGAAGCTGCTGATGGGCGCGTTCATCCAGCGCATGAAGGCGCAAGGCAAGCAGACCATCCACCTGATGTGCAAGGAGCAGCATGTCGCGCTGTACGCCAAGCTCGGCTACGCCTACGTTAAACCGTCGCCGTCCGACCACGGCGGCATGGCCTGGCACGAAATGCTCATGACGCTCTGAGCGTCATTCGGCCATCTGCAACTCGGGCAGTTTCACCCGAAACGCCCGGGTCAGCCCGAGCAGGCAGAGGAAGCCCACGGCCATCCAGCACAGCCCGATGGTGAACGACAGGCTCGACAGGCTGCTCCACAGCCAGAGCGTGCTGAGAAACCCCAACCCCGGAAGCGCGCCATACAGCAGGTAATTGCGGGTGCCGCGCAGCTTCTGGTCGACCAGGTAGTGCTTGACCACCGCCAGGTTGACTGCCGAAAAGGCGAACAGCGCACCGAAGCTGATCATGTTGGCGACTGTGTCCAAGGTGATGACCAGGGCGATCAGCGAGAGGATGCTGACCAGCATGATGGCCGCAGCCGGTACGCGTTTTTTCGTCACCAACTGGCCAAACACCCCTGGCAACGCACCATCGCGGCCCATGGCGAACAGCACCCGCGACACGCTTGCCTGGGAGACCATGGCCGAGGCGAAGCAGCCGGCCACGTAGGTGGCGGTAAACGCCGTCACCAGCAGTTCACCGCCGACCCGGCGCATCACGTCCACCGAGGCCGAATCGGGGTCGGCGAAGGCGCCCCACTCGGGGAAGACCCTCTGCGCGCAGTACGACACCACCAGAAACAGCAGGCCACCGATCAGCGACACGGCCATGATCGCCAGTGGGATGCGAAACGTCGGGTTGCTGGTTTCCTCGGCCATGGTCGAAACCGCGTCGAAACCAAGGAACGACAGGCACAGCACCGCGGCACCGGTCATGATTAGCGGCACGCTGAACCCTTCGTGGTGGAAGGGGGCAAGCAGTGACACCGGCGCCGATTGACCCGCCAAGTTGTTGATCGACAAGCCGACGAACACGACGATGAACACCAGTTGCACAACCACCAGGATCCAGTTGACCCGGGTAATCGACTCGATGCCAATCAGGTTGAGGAAGGTCACCAGGGCGATGGAGCCGGCAACCCATACCCAGGCGTGGATGGCCGGGAAGTACTCCGACATGTAGATGCCGATCAGCAGGTAGCTGAGCAACGGCAAAAAGATGTAATCGAGCAGCAGCGTCCAGCCGGCCATGAAGCCGATGTGGGTGCCAAATGCCTTGCGGGTGTAGGTGTACACCGAGCCGGAGTAGGGGTGCGCCTGCACCATGCGGCCGTAGCTGTAGGCAGTCAACAGCATGGCGGCGAGGGTCAGCAGGTAGGCGGTGGGCAGGTGCCCCTTGGTCATCTGGGTGACCAGGCCATAGGTGGTGAACACCGCCAGGGGCACCATGTAGGCGAGGCCGAACAGCACCAGGGCGCTGAGCCCCATGGACTTTCTGAAGCGGCCGGAAGACGCGGAGGGTGACGAGGCGTTGGCGGAGTGGGTCTGGGCCGTAGTTGTTGTTGTATGCATTGCGAACTCCTGAAATCGGATGCAGGACGCCGCAGTATGCGAGCGGGCTCGATACTGTTGAGGGGCCATGAAAGGAGGCTGGGCCAGCTTGGGTTGCGCAGCCCTCAGGGGTGGGGCCGGACGATGCTCCCATACCCCGGGCCCGCTCGAAATCACCCTTTGGGGTGAGCCGCTGGTCGCCTGAAAACGCTCACCCCAAAGGGTGATTTCGGTCTTCGCCTGGCCATGGGAGTATCTGGAAACAACGCGCCGCCCCGACGGCGATACCGTTTTCCCGCTACCGGCAGATTTCCAGTGACCAGTGATCAATTGGCTTCAACACAGTGGTTCGAGCACATTGCCAGGGTTACCGACATGATCGGCCAACCGGGCTTTGCCGCCACCTTGTTCGCAGCGCTCGGGGTGATCCGGCCCATCCAGGCCACCACGGTCTACCTCTACCCGCATGACGGCATGCCATGCGCGTTGTTCGAGCAGGATGACAAGGCTCCCTGGCAGCCAGAAGGCAACGTCAGCCGCTACCTTTCCGGCTTCTATCTGCTCGACCCGTTCTACGGCGCCTGCGTCGAGCAGGTCGCGTCGGGCTGCTATGGCCTGTTCGACGTGGCGCCCGACCACTTCGAAGTGAGTGAGTACTACCAGTCGTTCTACCGCCATTCACACCTGGAGGATGAGCTCAATTACATCCTGCAGGTCGCGCCCGGCCAGAGCCTGGCAGTGTCGCTGGCCTTCACCGACAAGCTGGACGCCCCAAGCCGCGACCTGTTCGGGCGCATCACGCCCTGGGTGCTGGCGGTACTCAGCAAGCACTTTGCCGGGCTGGGCAGCCGCGGTGGGCGTTTCGAGAATGTGCTGGAGCAACGCATCCATGCGGCCCTCAACAACTTCGGCAGTTCGTTGCTGACGATGCGCGAATGCCGCATTGCCCAGCTCATCTTGCGTGGCCACTCGACCAAGTCCCTGGCCGAGCGCCTGGGGGTTTCGGAAGACACCATCAAGTCACACCGCAAGCATGTCTACGCCAAGCTCGACATCGGCACGCAGTCCGAGCTGTTCTCCTTGTTCATCGACGCGCTGGCCAATGCCCAGGGCGTGCTGGGCAAGGACCCGCTGGAAAGCTACATGGGCAAGCTTCGCTAAGCGCAGCCGCCTCGCCCGCCCCTATAACCACAAGGAAACCCGCCAATGAACGCGCCTTTTGCCCCCAAACGCCAGACCCGTGACTACCAGGCCGCTGACGCGGCGCACCACATCCATGCCTTCCTCGACCAGAAGGCGCTCAATGCCGAAGGCCCGCGGGTCATGGTCGGTGGCGAACGGCTGCACCTGTGGGACAGCGAGGGCAAGCGCTACCTGGACGGTATGTCGGGCCTGTGGTGCACCCAGTTGGGTTACGGGCGCAAGGACCTGACCGCCGCGGCCGCCGCACAGATGGACCAGCTGGCCTACTACAACATGTTCTTCCACACCACCCACCCGGCGGTGATCGAACTGTCCGAACTGCTGTTCAGCTTGCTGCCAGGCCACTACAGCCACGCGATCTACACCAACTCCGGGTCCGAGGCCAATGAAGTGCTGATCCGTACCGTGCGCCGTTACTGGCAGGTGGTCGGCCAGCCGAACAAGAAGGTCATGATCGGCCGCTGGAACGGCTACCACGGCTCGACCCTGGCGGCCACGGCCCTGGGCGGGATGAAGTTCATGCACGAGATGGGCGGGCTGATTCCGGACGTGGCGCACATCGACGAACCGTACTGGTACGCCGAGGGCGGTGACCTTACCCCGGCCGAGTTCGGCCGGCGTTGCGCCCTGCAGCTGGAGGAGAAGATCCTCGAACTGGGCGCGGAAAACGTCGCAGGCTTTGTCGCCGAACCCTTCCAGGGCGCTGGGGGCATGATCTTCCCGCCGGAAAGCTACTGGCCCGAGATCCAGCGCATCTGCCGCCAGTACGACGTGTTGCTGTGTGCCGACGAAGTGATCGGCGGCTTTGGTCGCACCGGCGAGTGGTTTGCCCATGAGTATTTCGGTTTCGAGCCGGACACGCTGTCGATCGCCAAGGGCTTGACCAGCGGCTACGTGCCCATGGGTGGCCTGGTGTTGAGCAAGCGCATCGCCGAGGCATTGGTGGAGCGCGGCGGGGTGTTTGCCCACGGCCTGACCTATTCGGGCCACCCTGTGGCGGCGGCGGTGGCCATCGCCAACCTCAAGGCGCTGCGTGACGAAGGCATCGTGCGTCAGGTCAAGGACGACACCGGGCCGTACTTGCAGCGCATCCTGCGCGAAGTGTTCGCCGACCACCCGCTGATTGGCCAGGTGCAGGGTGCCGGCCTGGTGGCGGCGCTGCAGTTTGCCGAGCACAAGCCCAGCCGCAAGCGTTTTGCCAACGAGAACGACCTGGCCTGGCAATGCCGCACCTTCGGCTTCGAGGAAGGCTTGATCATTCGCTCGACGTTGGGGCGGATGATCATGGCGCCGGCATTGGTGGCCAACCGCGCCGAGCTGGACGAGCTGGTCGACAAGACCCGCATTGCCGTGGACCGCACTGCCAAGTTGGTGGGCAGGCTCTGAGTATCTGGGGCCGCAAGGCAGCCGCAAAATCCAAGACAGTCGTATGGAGCGCAAATGAAAAGTCTCGAATACTGGCAAACCCGCGCCGCAGGCCTGCGTTTTCTCGACAAGGCCTTGATCGGCAGCCAGCAGGTGAGCGCCAACTCCGGCGCCACCTTCGCGGCCATCAACCCGGCCACCCAGCAGGTGCTGGCGCAGGTTGCCGCCTGCGCTGAGGCCGAAGTCGACCTCGCGGTGGCCACCGCACGGCGGGCCTTCGAACAGGGCGCATGGTCGCGCATGGCCCCGGTCGACCGCAAGAAAGTCCTGCTGCGCCTGGCCGAGCTGATCATGGCCAATCGCGAAGAGCTGGCACTGCTGGACTCGTTGAACATGGGCAAACCGGTGATGGATGCCTACACCCTCGACGTGCCTGGCTCGGCGCATGTCTTCGCCTGGTATGGCGAGGCGCTGGACAAGCTGTACGATCAGGTGGCCCCCACGGCGCCCAGCGCGCTGGCCACGATCACCCGCGAAGCGCTGGGCGTGGTCGCCGCCGTGGTGCCGTGGAACTTCCCGCTCGACATGGCCGCGTGGAAGCTTGCGCCGGCGCTGGCCGCCGGCAACAGCGTGGTGCTCAAGCCTGCCGAGCAGTCACCGTTCTCAGCGCTGCGCCTGGCGCAACTGGCGCTGGAGGCCGGTTTGCCGGAAGGCGTGCTGAATGTGGTGCCCGGCCTGGGTGAACAGGCGGGTCGGGCGCTGGGGTTGCACCCGGACGTCGACTGCCTGGTGTTCACCGGCTCTACCCAGGTCGGTAAATACTTCATGCAGTACTCGGCGCAGTCCAATCTCAAGCAGGTCTGGCTGGAGTGTGGCGGCAAGAGCGCTAACCTGGTGTTCGAAAACTGCCAGGACCTGGACCTGGCGGCGGAAAAAGCGGCATTCGGCATTTTCTTCAACCAGGGTGAGGTGTGCTCGGCGAATTCACGCTTGTACGTGCAGCGTTCGATCCACGATGAGTTCATCGAACGTCTGCAAGCCAAGGCCCGCCAATGGATGCCAGGCAACCCGCTGGACCCTGCGAGCCGCGCGGGTGCAATTGTCGATGCCGAGCAGACCGGCCGCATCAAGGCCGCCATCGACCATGCGCACGAGCAGGGCGCTCGGCTGGTGTGCGGTGGCCGGCGCCTGACCCTGGGCGGGTCGGACAACTACATCGAGCCGAGCATTTTTGCCGGGGTCGAGGCCAGCATGAGCCTGGCCCGGGAGGAAGTGTTCGGGCCGGTGCTGGCGGTCAGCGCGTTCGACAGCGAGGAGCAGGCCGTGCGCTTGGCCAACGACAGTGTCTATGGCCTGGCCGCGTCGGTATGGAGCGATGACTTCAACCAGGTGCATCGCGTGGCGCGGGCGTTGAAGGTGGGCACCGTTTCGGTCAATACGGTGGATGCGCTGGATGTCACGGTGCCCTTTGGTGGGGGCAAGCAGTCGGGGTTTGGTCGCGACCTGTCGTTGCATTCGTTCGACAAATACTCGCAGCTCAAGACCACTTGGTATCAGCTGCGCGCGTGACGCAGGCCAGTTCATACGTATGCGGCGCCTGGCTTGGGGTTGGCGGTGGGGCGGAGATCGAGGGCAGCCCGCCCCCCCAAAAAACCACGACAGGCACCTAGGCGCCTCACACCCTACCCATCTACTGCTCGCTGCACTCCAGCCACTGCGGGTAGGTGATGCAACTGATGTGCTCGGTCCGATAGCCCTGCAAAAACGCGTTGTACTTGTTTTCCTCGGTGTGGTGATAACGGAACCCACACTTCGACTGGGCAGCATGAGACTGAGTGTTCTCCGCGAAATAGCCACACCACAGCGCCTTGAGTTTCAGGGTTTCAAACGCGTGCCGCATCACTTCCCGCACGGCCTCCGGAATCAGGCCTTGGCCCCAGTACGGCACACCGATCCAGTAGGCGATTTCGCCTTCCTGCTCACTGATCTCGAAATGGCTGTTGGCCCCAATGAGAATGCCGACACACCCTACCGCACGGCCATTCTCCTTCAGCTCCACCGCATAGACTTCGGGGTGATTGAAAACCGTGCGGATGATCTCGGCACTGTTCTGCACGCTGGTGTGCGGGGGCCACCCGGCCCTGGGGCCGACGCGGTCGTCCTTGGCATATTCGTACAAGTCCGCGGCATCTGTGTCTTGCCAAGGGCGCAGCAGCAATCGTTCTGTTTCAAGTTGCATATCCTGGACTCATCCTGGGTTGGCTCGGGGTGACAGGGTAATGGGTGGTGCTTAATTGGTACATGCATACCGCCTTGCTCAAGCGTCGGTCGCCAGCGTCAGGGTATTTTTTTGAGGGGTTGTGGATGCCTGGAGGGTGTATTCGGGGCCACTCGGTGCCCGTCTTGGGTTTTGCAGCGCCCATGAGATCGAGCGCCGCCCGCGCGGCGCTTCGCGGGACAAGCCCGCTCCCACATCTGTTTCGGGCCAGTCATGCCTGTGACATAGGCGCGCGCCCCCCTTGTTTGTACGACGCGATATTGAGGCGGGCGCCAAAAGGGGCGCGCGCCAATGCTTCAGGAGTAACTGGCCCGAAACAGATGTGGGAGCGGGCTTGTCCCGCGAAGCGCCGCGCGGGCGGCGCTCGATTTCCGCGCCACCTCCAAAACCAAGACAGGCACCTAGCCGCCATCGCCCTATCTCCCGACATGAGGCCAACGGCCAAGGCTGAGCCACAGGTAGGGCGTGCGCCGCACCCGTGAATGCGTGCATTATCCGGTTTCGACAAGACAAGGAAGACGACCGTGCAAGTACGCAAGCTGACCCACGATGACCTGCCCCACGCCAGCGCCCTCTGCCTGGGTGCATTCACCCAGGCCGTTGCGCCCTCGCTGTCGGCACAGGGGGTGGAAACCTTCGCCAAGGTAGCTGCGGCGCAGGCGTTTGCCGAACGCATGGCCGGCGACAACCTGATGCTGGTCTGTGTCGCAGAGGGAGTGATCACCGGGCTGATCGAACTCAAGCAAGGGCGCCACGTGGCGATGCTGTTTGTCGCGCCAAGTTGGCAGCGTCGGGGCGTGGGCACGCGCCTGATGAACGCAGCGCTGGAGCAGGCGAGAGCGGCGGTAGTGACGGTCAGCGCATCGTTGAGCTCGGTGGCCGCCTACCAACGCTACGGATTTGCACTGGCAGGGGATGTAGGCGAGATTGCCGGGCTGATCTACCAGCCGATGGAAAAGCGCCTGCCTTGATCAACGAATGGCCGCTTGTGCCTGGCGCACCGGCAGTTCGACCCTGAACGTGGTGCCCACGCCGACCTCGCTGTGCACATGGATCTCGCCGCAGTGGCGCTTGATGATGCCGTACGACAGCGACAACCCCAACCCGGTGCCTTGGCCGACCGGCTTGGTGGTGTAGAAGGGGTCGAAGATCTTCTGCAGGCTCTGTGCAGGAATGCCGCAGCCGTTGTCGGCCACTTCGATCCACACCTTGTCGTCGTTGGCGCAACCGGTGCGCACGGTGATGGTGCCGCGCTCGGTGCCCATGGCGTGGGCTGCATTGACCACCAGGTTCATGATCACCTGGTTGATTTGTGACGGCAGGCACTCGACCTCTGGCAGCACACCGTATTGCTTGACCAGGTCGGCCTTGTACTTGAGCTCGCTGGCCGCGATGTTCAGGGTCGAGTCGATGCCCTGGTGCAAGTTGGCCCATTGCCAATCCTGGCTGCTGTCCACCCGCGAAAAGTCTTTGAGGTCCCTGACGATCTGCCCGACGCGGCTGATGCCGTCCTTGGACTCACTGATCAGCAACGGAATATCGTCGAGAATGTATGCCAGCTCCATTTCGCTGCGCAGTTTCACCAAGCTCGCCTGCAGCGTCGCCGGGCCGATGGCCGGCTCTGCGTCACGGTAGGCCTTGAGCATGTCCTGCAAGCGGGCGAAGTAGCTGCCCAGCGCCCCCAGGTTGGAGGAGACGAAGCCGATTGGGTTGTTGACCTCATGGGCGATGCCCGCCGCCAGTTGGCCAAGGGAGGCGAGTTTTTCTGATTGCACCAGCTGGCTTTCGAGCAGCTTGCGTTCATCGATCTCGCGCTGCAGCGCCGCGCTGGCCTGGGTCAGTGCCTGGGTGCGGCGCGCGACCCGTTGTTCCAGTTCATCGTTGGCGACTACAAGCGCGCGGTTGACCCGGTTTATCTCGCCGAAGCTGCGCAACAGCCACACCGCCATGTACAGCAACAGCAAGACCAACAGGGTAGAGAACACCAGCAGGTAGAAGTGGTAGCGCTGATTGACCAGCAGCGCCGTGCGTTCGTCACGGTCGAGCATCATGGCAATGGCATCCAGGTGCGCGGCGACCGGCAAGGCGCCGATCTGCTCAAGCAACTGATTGACCTTGGGCTGCTCGCGCAGGATCAACGCAATGTGGTTGCTGAGGGTGTCGATGGGCGCATGAAACTCCAGCGGCAGGCGCTCTTTGTTGACCGCCAGCTTGTTCAGGCCGACGAGGATGTCAGCCGCCTTGTCATCCGTGGTCATCTGGGCGAACTCAAGGCTGCTGAGCATCAGGTCGTAGGTGTCGGTAGAAATGTTGTGCAAGCGCAGTGCGTCGGCATCGGCCAACTGCCCCAGTTGTGCCTGGATACCGTCGGCGGCGGCGGGCAGAAACGCCAGGGAGTTGCGCAGCACGGCGTTATGCGACTTGAAGCGCTCGACGTAGTTTGTCTTTTCCTCGAACGCCTGCTGGTAGTCGGCGTAGGCCTGGCGCCATGCCGGGGAGTTACCGTGCTGGTTGCGGGTTTCAATGCTTTCGAAAGCCCGCCACAGGCGCTTCATCTCGACCACTGGCCAGACCAAGGGGTCGTAGTTGTAGTTGATGCTGGTGCGGGCCTTGAGTATTTCGTTTTCCCATTGCGAGTCGTTTTGCTTGATCTGCCGGATCAGGTCACGGGCCTGGGTGTAGGTACCGCTCTCGTCGGCCTTTGACATCAGGTACAGGTAGACCAGCACCGAGGCCAGCAACACGGCACTGGTCGTCAACAACAGCAAGCTGCGGCGGCGGGTCAGTCTCATAGGGGTTTGCCCTCCCATTCACCGGTCAGGGTCTTTAGAAACTGAATGATCAGCGCTTTGTCGTCGGTGCTTGGCGTGCGCCCCAATTGGTAGCGGAACATGACGTCCACCGCCGCTTCCAGGGTCGGCGCCGAACCATCGTGAAAGTACGGGGCGGTGACCGCGACATTGCGCAGGCTAGGCACCTTGAACACATGCCGGTCTTCTTCATCGCCCGTGACGTTGAAGCGCCCCAGGTCGGCAGGCGTGGGGTTGCCGCGGTCAGCGAAAAAATCGCCCAGCACGCCGAACTTCTGCAGCATGTTGCCGCCGATATTGACGCCTTGGTGGCAGGCAATGCAGCCGTATTCCTGAAACCGCGCGTAGCCGTATTTTTCGTCCTTGCTGAGGATCTCGGTGTCGCCCTGCAGGTAGCGGTCAAAGCGTGAATCCGGGGTCAACAGCGTGCGTTGAAAGGTGGCCAGCGCGTCCTGAAGGGTATGTTCATCCACCGCCTTGCCATAAGCCTTGGCAAACCCTGCGCGGTAGCTTGGGTCTGCGGCGATGCGCTGCACAACCACTTGCCAGTCGCTGCCCATTTCGCCTGGGCGCTGGACCACCAGGTGGGCCTGCTCTTCGAGGGTTTGCGCACGGCCATCCCAGAACTGGCGAAAGTTCAGGCTGGCGTTGAACACGCTGGGGGTATTGACCGGCAAGGGCTTGCCATCGACGCCGAGCGAGCGCACCTGGCCGTCGGCGCCCCCCTGGTCAAGCCGGTGGCAACTGGCACAGGCCAGGCTGGCGTTGCTCGACAAGCGCGGGTCATTGAACAGTTTGCGGCCCAGTTCGACCCGCTCAGGCGCTAATGCAGGCACCGCGGGCAATGGGGTGAGGGGCCCGCCAATGGCCTGTGCCAACCCAATCGAAGGCACCAGGAGCAACAGCACGCCCGCGCACGTGCGAAACGGCGGGTGGATAGGCATCGGGCAACCCTCCCTGGTGACAACGCGCTATGCCGCTGAGAATAGTCAGTGCCGTGCGTCAGCGCTAACCGATGGGGCAAATGTCATCTAGCCTGTAACCAAGGACCCGTTTGATTACCCGGTGCACGGAGGGGACCATGGAACAACCGGTAATGGATGATGTGGCCGACAGCGCCTGTGAGAAAGCCGTCGTGCTGCTGGTAGACGACGAGGCCTCGATTCTCAACAGCCTGCGCCGCCTGTTGCGCGGCCAGCCCTATGACGTGTTGCTGGCCGAAAGCGGCGCTCAGGCCCTTGAACTGCTTGAACAGCACCCCATCAACCTGGTGATCAGCGATGCCCGCATGCCCGGCATGGACGGCGCGACCTTGCTGGCGCAGGTGCACCAGCGCTTTCCCGGCACCTTGCGCATCCTGCTGACCGGTTATGCCGACATGGCCACGATCACCAAGGCGATCAATGACGGCCAGATTCACCGCTACATCAGCAAACCCTGGAATGACCAAGAGATGCTGGTGACCGTGCGCCAGGCCCTGGCCTTGCAGCACTCGGAAAGCGAGCGACGGCGCCTGGAGGCGCTGACCCAGGCACAGAACCAGCAGTTGAAGGTGCTCAATGCCAGCCTCGAACAGCGTGTCGCGGCGCGCACCGCCGAGCTGCAGCAAACGGCCGACATGCTCGACCTTGCCTACGAAGAGCTCAAGCACAGTTACGTCACCGGCACCGAGGTGTTCTCGCTGCTGGCCAACCTGCGCCTGCCCAAGCCCAAGCAGACCAACCGCCAGGTCATCGAACTGATTCGTGTGTACTGCACCCGCCATGGCCTGGACGAAGCCAGCCGCCGCGACCTGACCATGGCTGCCGCCCTGTACAACATCGGCAAGATGAGCTGGACCGACAGCATGCTGACCTGCCCGGTGGACCTGCTGCCGCATACCGAGCGCGACCTGTATCGGTCGTACCCGAAACAGAGCGAATCGCTGGTGATGACCCTGGAGCCGATGAAAGAAGCGGCGCAACTGATCTTGCACCATCAGGAACGTTGGGATGGCAGCGGCTTCCCCGACCATCTCAAGGGCGAGGCCATCCCCCTTGGGGCGCGCTGGTTGAAGCTGGCCGTGGACTTCATCGAGTTGCAACGCGGCCTGGTGCTGGAGCGGCAGATGAACAGCGATGAGGCCTTGATGTACATCCGCAAATACGCAGGCAAGCTGTATGACCCGGCGCTTGTGGAAGACTTTGTAAACGTCTGCGCGGAGTTTCTCAGCGATGTGACCCTGGCCGACCCGACAGTGCAGGCCCTGGGTACCCGCGACCTGGCCGCCGGCATGGTCCTGGTGCGCAATCTGAATGCGGACAACGGCATGCTCTTGCTCAATGCCGGCAAGGTGCTGAGTACGGCGTTGGTGGAAAAGCTGATTGCCTTCGAGCAGATGGAGGGGGGCAAGTACAGCGTGTTCGTTCGCGTCCCCGAGGGGGCTGTGACTTGAGCCCCCCTGTCAGATAGCATACTGAGCGATGCCGTTACCGAACGACCAGTTCTCCTTGCGCACTTCGACCAGATTGATGAAGACGTCCTCCTTGCGCACACCGGCCTCGCGGTTGAGCCCTTCGGCGATGGCCAGGTACAGCGCCTTCTTCTGATCTACCGTGCGCCCTTCGCTCAAGGTGATCTGGATGAAAACCTGGCCGTCGGTGCGGGCGATGCCCAGGTACTGTGGGTCGTTCACCAGGCGGTCGTCGTCGTGCTCGGTCAGTACCTGGAAGTTGTCGTGCTCAGGGACGTTGATCGTTGCCCTGAGCGCGGCGTAGACCACTTGACCGACCCTCGGCAGGTGCGTGGGGTCTGGGTGTCTCTTGCTGTCGATGCGTACCAGCGGCATGGGCGGCTCCTTGGCAGAAGGGCGGTGCCCATGAGCTTAGCCTGTTCAGCAAAGGGTGCAGTACGCGTCGACAGCGCATGGCTACAGCGCCTTATCAGCTGTTCCAGTCGGGTGCAAAATCGGGGCTTACCACGCGCTGATCCTTCGGCAAGCCTGCGATCAACGCCCGGTCTTCATCATCCAGCCGTACCTCCAGCGCCGCCAGGTTCGCCAGTTGGTTTTCGCGGCTGCTGGCCTTGGGGATCACCGCGACGCCGTCCTGGTCGAGCAGCCACTGCAGCGCCACCTGGCTTGGCAGTACGCCGTGCTTGCGGGCAATCGACTGGATCACCGGCTGCTGCGCCGCCTGGCCACGGGCCAGCGGGGTATAGGCGGTAAGCAGCAGGTCATGGCTGCGGGCATAGTCGAGCAGCGGTTGCTGGTCGAGCAGCACGTGGTACTCCACCTGGATAGCCGACAACGGCGCGCCCAGCGTCTCGATCACCTGGCGTAGCAGGCCGAGGGGGAAATTGGCCACGCCGATGCTGCGCGCCTTGCCTTCGTCACGCAGCGCTACCAGGGTCTCGATGCTGCGGGCCAGGTCCCAGTCCTTGCCGGGCCAGTGGATATGAAACAGGTCTACCTGGTCGGTGCCCAGGGCGCGCAGGCTGTCTTCCAGTGACTGACGCATGGCCTTGGGTTCAAGGCGATCCCACCACACCTTGGTGGTCAGGTGGATCTGCTCGCGTGGCACGTCGCTGTCGCGCAGGGCTTGGCCCACGGCGGATTCATTGTCGTAGGCAGTGGCGGTGTCGATGTGTCGGTAACCCAGTTCCAGGGCCTGGCGCACGGCGTGGGTGCACTCGGTGCCGGTCATCGGCCAGGTGCCCAGGCCGATGCAGGGCAGGTCCAGGCCGTTGTGAGTGGTGAGCCTTCGCATGACGATTCCTTGTAGTGGTTACAGAGTCCGTAACGGATGGTCTACGATCAGCCCGGTGCGAACCATGCGCGGCAGTCGGAAAGTGGTCGATCAGCGAACGGAAATTGCTTTTGGCCTGGACAGGCGGCAATTGAACTTCCTTATGCTCGTGCATCTCTTCTAGAATTCCAGCTGTTACATCCGCCAGGCCAGCCCTGTGCGGCTTTCCCTGGGCGTTGCATCCAGCCGCGCCGCCGTCGAGAACGCCATGAGTTCCAGCACACCGCTGTCCGGAGTCAACCAACCGCTGCGTGGCATCGCCCTGGTGGTGGTGGCGACGTTCCTGTTTGCCAGTCACGATGCCCTGTCCAAATTCCTCGGTGGCCTGTACCCGATCATCATGGTGGTATGGGCGCGCTATCTGGTGCACACCTTGCTGATGGCCGGGATCTTCCTGCCCAAGTCGGGCCTCAATGTGCTGCGCACCCGCCGCCCGCTGTTGCAGACCCTGCGTGCCCTGAGCCTGTTGAGCACCAGCCTGTTGTTCACTACCGGCCTGCAGTATCTGCCGCTGGCCGAAGCCACTGCGGTCAACTTCCTGGCGCCGGTGCTGGTCACGGCCTTGTCGGCCCCGCTGCTCAAGGAGCGGGTGACGGTGGGGCAGTGGGTGGCGGTGGTGATGGGCTTTATCGGCGTGCTGGTGGTGGTGCACCCCGGCGGCGCAATGTTCACACCGGCAATCCTGTACCCCTTCGGCTCGGCGCTGGGCTTTTGCTTCTATCAGTTGCTGACGCGGATTCTGGCCGCTCACGACAGCCCTACCACCAGCAACTTCTATGCAGGGCTGTGCAACACCCTGGCGATGAGTGCGCTGGTGCCGTTCTTCTGGGAGGTGCCGCGTTGGGACCACGCGCTGTTGATGCTGGCGCTCGGCGGGTTCGGCATGACCGCCCACCTGCTGCTGACCCAGGCGTTTCGCCATGCCGCCCCCGCGCTGCTGGCGCCGTTCAGTTATTGCCAGATCGTGTTTGCCGGGCTGCTCGGTATGTTGTTCTACAGCCAGGTGCCGGACAGCCTGAGCCTGGTGGGCATCTCGATCATCTGCCTCAGTGGCCTGGGCGCCGCCTGGATGCAGCGGCGCAAGTGAAATTGCCCGTGTTCACGGCAACGCCATGAACTGCAGGATACGCTCGCGCAACCAGCGTTCGGCCGGGTCGTTGTCCTGGGCGCCACTCCAGACCATGGACAGCTCCGCTTCGGTGATCTCGAAGGGTGCCGGGTCGGCGCGCAGGCTGCCGTCATCGGCCAGGGCGCAGGCGGCGTAGTCCGGTACCGTGGCGATCAGCTCGGTGTTACGCAGCAGGGCACGCAGGCTGCCGAACTGCGGCACGGCCAGCACCACCTTGCGGCAACGGCCGATGCGCGCCAGGTCGAGGTCGATATTGCCGCTCATGTCGCCAGAGAACGACACCATCACATGCGGCCGGGCGCAGTACTCGTCGAGGGTCAGTGGCCCCGGTCGATCGTCTGCGCGCAGCACCCGTACGCCAATGTCGCGCAACTTGCGGCGCTTGGCGGTGGCGGGCAGGTCGGTGGTATAGCTCACCCCAACCGAAATCTCGCCGCTGGCCAGCAGCCCAGGCATCAACAGGAAGTTGGCCCGCCGCACCACCACGCTGATCTCCGGCGCCTCTTCGCGCAGGGCCTGGAGCAGGGCGGGGAACAGGCCGAACTCGGCATCGTCCGACAGCCCGAGGCGGAATACATTGCAGCTGTTGGCCGGGTCGAATGCCCGCGCACGGCTGATGGCCGAGGAGATCACATCCATCGCCGGCCCCAGCTCGGTGAAAATCTGCATCGCCCGCGGCGTGGGCTCCATGGCCCGGCCATTGCGGATCAGCAGTGGGTCGTCGAACAGCTCGCGCAGGCGGGCGAGGGCGGCGCTGACGGTGGGCTGGGTGATGAACAGCTTTTCACCGACGCGGGTCAGGTTGCGTTCGATCATCAGGGCTTCGAACAGCACCAGCAGGTTCATGTCGACGCGGCGCAGGTCGTTGCGGTTCATGGGGCTTGGCTCACGTTGGCTGGAAGGTTCGCGGTGCATTGAAGCACGGCGCCGGCCCTTGTGCCTTGTATGGATGTGCCGGCCTTAAGGCGGGCCGGATCGGCGCTGACAGAGCCAGCCTATTACGCCGGAATACTGGCTCTATTAGAAGTCTGCCCAAGCTCGACTAGTCTTTCCTCTGGCCCTGCGAATTGCCCATGTGGGCGGCGTCTGAGCACCTGTATTCAAGACCCTGCCGCCATGGCGTGACAGCGTTGCAAGCCCCGTGTCGGCAAAAGACCGACCCGACCTGATGAGGGGTAGGCACGAGCCCCAGTGCTCGGCTGATAGAACACCTGGCATAGACCGGAAATCTGGATAACCGACCCAAAGGTACCCACAGATGTCGAACGAATCGAAATGCCCGTTCCATCAAACCGCAGGTGGCGGCACCACCAACCGTGACTGGTGGCCTGACCAGCTCAACCTGAGAATCCTCCACCAACATTCGTCCAAGTCCGACCCGATGGACCCGGACTTCGACTACGCCAAAGCCTTCAAGAGCCTCGACTTCCAGGCCCTCAAGCAAGACTTGACGGCCCTGATGACCGACTCGCAGGACTGGTGGCCCGCCGACTTCGGCCACTATGGCCCGCTGTTTATCCGCATGGCCTGGCACAGCGCCGGTACCTACCGTATTGGTGATGGCCGGGGTGGCGCAGGCTCTGGTCAGCAGCGCTTCGCGCCGCTCAATAGCTGGCCGGACAACGTCAGCCTGGACAAGGCCCGGCGCCTGCTATGGCCGATCAAGCAGAAGTACGGCAACAAGATTTCCTGGGCCGACCTGATCGTGCTCACCGGCAACGTCGCGCTGGAGTCCATGGGCTTCAAGACCTTCGGTTTCTCGGGCGGGCGTGCCGATGTGTGGGAACCGGACGAAGACGTGTACTGGGGCTCGGAAAAGGTCTGGCTGGGCGGCGACACCCGCTACGGCAAGGAACAGCTCAAGGCCCAGCCGCCCGGCCAGGGTGATCTGGTGGCCGAGCCTGCCAAGCATGGCGAAGAGCAAAGCCGCGACCTGCAGGCCGAGCGCAACCTGGAAAACCCGCTGGCCGCCGTGCAGATGGGCCTGATCTACGTCAACCCGGAAGGCCCGGAAGGTAACCCCGACCCGGTCGCCTCGGGCAAGGATATCCGCGAGACGTTCGGCCGCATGGCCATGAACGACGAAGAGACCGTGGCCCTGATCGCCGGTGGCCATGCGTTCGGCAAGACCCACGGCGCCGGCCCCGCCGACAATGTCGGCGCCGAACCCGAGGCCGCCGGGCTTGAGCTGCAGGGCCTGGGCTGGGCCAACACCTTCGGCACCGGCAAAGGCCCCGATACCATCACCAGCGGCCTCGAAGTGACCTGGACCTCGACGCCGACGCGCTGGAGCAACGAGTACCTCAACAACCTGTTCAACTTCGACTGGGAACTGACCAAGAGCCCGGCCGGCGCGCACCAGTGGCGGCCGAAGGAAGGTAAGGGCGCCGGCACCGTGCCGGATGCCCATGACCCGGGCAAGAAACACGCACCCTCGATGCTCACCTCCGACCTGGCGCTGCGTTTCGACCCGATCTACGAGCCGATCGCCCGGCGCTTCAAGGACAACCCCGAGCAGTTGGCAGACGCCTTCGCCCGCGCCTGGTACAAGCTGATCCACCGCGACATGGGCCCGCTTGCGCGTTACCTCGGGCCGGAAATGCCCAACGAGGTACTGCTGTGGCAAGACCCGTTGCCCAAAGCCGAGCCCTCGTCGCTGAATGAGCAGGACATCGCTGCGCTCAAGGCCAAGGTGCTGGCCTCGGGCTTGAGCGTGGGTGAACTGGTGTCGACCGCCTGGGCGTCGGCTTCCACTTTCCGCGGTTCGGACAAGCGCGGTGGCGCCAATGGCGGGCGCTTGCGCCTGGCGCCGCAGAAAGGCTGGGCTGCCAACCAGGGCGTGGACAAGGTACTGGCGGCGCTGGAGAAAATTCAGGGCGAGTTCAACAACGGCGGCAAGCAGGTCTCCCTGGCCGACCTGATCGTGCTGGCCGGTACTGCAGCGGTGGAAAAGGCCGCCAAGGATGCCGGTTACACGGGCAGCGTGGGGTTCCGCCCCGGTCGCGTCGACGCGACCCAGGAACAGACCGACGTCGAGTCGTTCGCGGTGCTGGAGCCGCTGGCGGATGGCTTCCGCAATTTCACCAAGGACCGTTACAGCGTCAAGGCCGAGAAGCTGTTGCTGGACAAGGCGCAACTGCTGACCCTCACCGCCCCCGAGCTGACCGCGCTGATCGGTGGCCTGCGCGTACTGGGCGCCAACCAGGGTGGCAGCAAGGACGGCGTGTTCACCGACCGGCCCGGTACCCTGAGCAACGACTTCTTCCGCAACCTGCTGGACATGGGCGTGGAGTGGAAGCCGACCTCGGCCGACAACGAAGCCTTCGAAGGCCGGGACCGCAAGACCGGGCAGGTGAAATGGACCGGCAGCCGCGTCGACCTGGTGTTCGGCTCGCATGCCCAGTTGCGCGCGCTGAGCGAGGTGTACGGCAGCAGCGATGGCCAGGCCAAGTTCATCAAGGACTTCGTTGCTGCCTGGGTAAAGGTCATGGAGCTTGATCGCTTTGATCTGAAGTAACGCCATCAGTACGTGGGGGCGCTGTGCGCCCCATTCGCGGCGCAAGGCCGCTTCCACAGGGTGTGGGGGCGGCCTTTTGTCGCAAATGGCCGGCAAAGCAGCCCTGGCCATCGCGCCAATTCCAGGTCGGATAGATACAAAAGCGTCCTCGTTCGTTCTGTTGCAATGCTTCTCAGGCGGCCGGCCTGAACAGCGTGCTCACAACGACAAGGAACCCGACCATGCAAATGCCAAAGACCCTGAAGATCCGTAACGGCGAAAAGGTCAAAGCGACTTTCTCCGCACAGGAATACGCAGCCCGCCACGCCCGTCTGCGGGCCTACATGGCCGAGCAGGACATCGAGGCGGCGATCTTCACCTCGTACCACAACGTCAATTACTACAGCGACTTCCTCTATTGCTCGTTCGGCCGCCCGTACGCGCTGGTCGTGACCCAGGACAAGGTCGTCTCGATCAGCGCCAATATCGATGGCGGCCAACCTTGGCGGCGCACGGTCGGTACCGACAACATCGTCTACACCGACTGGCAACGCGACAACTACTTCGTTGCCATCCAGCAGGCGCTGCCGCTGGCCTCGCGCATCGGCGTGGAGTACGACCACCTCAACCTGCAAAACCATGGCAAGCTCGCTGCCTGCTACCCCAAGGCCGAGCTGCTGGACATCGGCGCCCCGTGCATGCGCATGCGCATGATCAAGTCCGCCGAAGAGCAGGCGTTGATCCGCCACGGTGCCCAGGTGGCCGATATCGGCGGCGCTGCGGTGGTCGAGGCCCTGCGTGAGCATGTGCCAGAGTACGAAGTGGCCTTGCATGCTACCCAGGCCATGGTGCGTGAAATTGCCAAACGCTTCCCCGACGGCGAACTGATGGACACCTGGACCTGGTTCCAGTCCGGGCTCAACACCGATGGCGCGCACAACCCGGTTACCAGCCGCAAGGTCGGCAAGGGCGAGATCCTCAGCCTCAACTGCTTCCCGATGATCGCCGGCTATTACACGGCGCTTGAACGCACCCTGTTCCTTGACCATTGCCCGGATGATCACCTGCGCCTGTGGCAGGCCAACGTCGAGGTGCACGAAGCAGGGCTGAAACTGGTGCGCCCGGGCATGCGCTGCAGCGACATTGCCCGTGAGCTGAACGAGATCTTCCTGCGTCACGACCTGCTGCAGTACCGCACGTTCGGCTATGGCCATTCGTTCGGCACCCTCAGCCACTACTACGGCCGCGAGGCGGGGCTCGAGCTGCGCGAAGACATCGACACCGTGCTGGAGCCCGGCATGGTGGTGTCGATCGAGCCGATGATCATGCTGCCCGAGGGTCGGCCGGGTGCTGGCGGCTACCGCGAGCATGACATCCTGATCGTCAACGACAACGGTGCCGAGAACATCACGCGCTTCCCGTATGGCCCGGAGCACAACATCATTCGCAAATAACGCCCGGTGCCGGCCTTTTTGGGCGGGGGGTTGCCCCGCAAAGAGGCCGGCACGCACACCACAATAATTACTGAATGACCATTAGACCCTGCCTCCAATTAGAAGAATCAGAGGGTACCCGTCATGTCCAGCACCACCCTGAACGCTTCCACTCTCGACGGCTCCGTGCCTAGCGCCGAACGCCAGGCCTTGCGCAAGGCCGCGCGCGCCAGTTTCATGGGCAACTTCGTCGAATGGTTCGATTACGCCGCCTACGGCTACCTTGCAACCATCATTGCCGCTACGTTTTTCCCGCAAACCGACAAGACCAGCGGTTTGCTGGCAACCTTCGCGGTGTTTGCCCTGTCGTTTCTCGTTCGCCCCTTGGGCGGTGTGGTCTGGGGCCATTTCGGCGACCGCCACGGGCGGCGCAACGCGCTGTCGTTGTCGATCCTGATCATGTCGATTTCGACCTTCTGCATCGGGCTGCTGCCCGGCTACGCGCAAATCGGCGTGTGGGCGCCGTGCCTGTTGTTGTTGATCCGCCTGGTACAGGGCTTTTCGGCCTCGGGCGAGTATGCGGGGGCGTCGGCGTTTCTGGCTGAGTACGCACCGCAGGGCCGGCGCGGGCTGTATACCAGCATCGTACCGGCCAGTACGGCGGCGGGGTTGTTGTTCGGCGCGGCGTTCGTGGCGGTGCTGCATGAGGTGCTTAGCAGCGAAGACCTGCACAGCTGGGGCTGGCGGCTGCCGTTTCTGCTCGCGGCACCCTTCGGCCTGGTAGGCCGATATATCCGCATGAGCCTGCAGGACACCCCCAAGTTTCTGGAGATGGAGCAGCGCCTGGAGAACAAGGCCTGCATGGCCCCGGCGCCGATCCGTGAGCTGCTGACCGCGCACCGCCGCAGCCTGGCCATCGGTATCGGCGTCACCTGCCTCAACGCGGTCGCGTTCTACCTGCTGCTCAGCTACATGCCCACTTACCTGTCCACCGAGCTGGGCATGGGCGAGCGGGATGCCTTCATCGCCTCGACCGTCTCGCTGGCCACCTACATCGGCCTGATCTTCCTGATGGGGCGGCTGTCTGACCATTTCGGCCGCAAGACCATGCTGGTGATCGCCTCGCTGTTGTTTCTGGGGCTTACCGTGCCGCTGTTCATCCTGCTAGATGGGCAGCCACTGCTGGTGATCCTGGCCATCCAGATCCTCTTCGGCGCGATGCTGGCGATGAACGACGGTACCTTGCCGTGCCTGTTGGCGGAGATCTTCCCGACCCGGGTACGCTTCAGCGGCTTTGCCCTGAGCTTCAATGTGGCCAATGCCTTGTTTGGCGGGACGGCGCCGTTCATTGCCACCTGGTTGATACAAGTGACCGGCAGCAAGCTGGCGCCGGCCGGGTACCTGCTGGCGGCGGCACTGGTGGCGCTGGTGGCGATGTTGATGTGCCGGGAGACGGCGCATGCGGCCTTGAAAGACTAGCGGGCTTTGCCGGCCGCTTCGCGGGGTTACCCGCGAAGCGGCATCCCCTCACTCAGTGCAACGAAGCCTGGCGCCGCTCCCCCAACGGCGACAGCCCAAAGAAGCGGCTGTAGCTCTTGGAGAAATGCGCCGGCGAGCTGAAGCCGCACGCCAGCGCCACCTCACGTACCTGCACATCGCTGCGCAGCAGCAGCTCCCGCGCGCGCGACAGCCGCAACTCCAGGTAGTACTGGCTGGGTGTCCGCTGCAGGTATTTATGGAACAACCGCTCCAACTGGCGCACGGTCACTTCGTTGAGGCTGGCCAGCTCCTCCAGCCCCAGTGGCTCTTCCAGGTTGGCCTCCATGATTGCCACCACCTGGCTCAGCTTGGGCTGGGCGCTGCCGAGCAACGTGCGCAGCGGCACCCGCTGGCGTTCCCGCTCGCCACGCACCCGGTCGCACAGCAGCAGCTCGGCCGCCTTGGCGGCGATGCCCTGGCCACCTTCCTCACGGGCCACCAGTTGCAGCATCATGTCCATGGCCGCCACACCGCCCGAGCAGGTATAGCGGTCGCGGTCCAGTTCGAACAGCTGGCCGGAAATGACGATACCGGGGAACTGCTCCTGCAAGGTCTGCATGTCTTCCCAGTGGATGGTACAGCGGTAGCCTTTGAGCAGCTCGGCCTTGGCCAGCAGGTAGCTGCCGGTGCAGATGCCGCCCAGCGGCAGGCGTTGACGGGCCAGTTGGCGTAGCCAGTCGATCAGTGGCCGGGTGCCACGGCTGCGGTCGATCGGGTTGGCACCGACCACCAGCAGGGCGTCCAGCGCAGGGGCGTTGTCGATGCTGTGGTCAGGCAGCACGCGCATGCCGTTGCTGGCCATTACCGGCTCGTGGCTGGCGGCGATCAGCACAGTGCGAAACATCGGGCGGCGGGCGGCCAGGTTGGCCATGCGCAGGGTCTCCACCGCCGACGCCAGGCCGATGGTGGTGAAGTTGGGCAGGATCAGAAAGCCGAAGGTCTTGACGGTGCAGGGTGATACGGGTGCTGTAGCGGGGTGGACCATTGCGATCTTCCTGTGCAAGCTGAGGCATAGTTGGTCAGGGGCAGTGAAAAATCCAAGCCTCGCGTGTTTCTTGTTGTTATGGGTCGTTGCCGGGTCGATCTTACACCCCCGGCGCAGCGGCCAGGAATGGCTCCGCCGGCTGGCGGCTGCCAACAGTGATTGCCTATAGAAGGTGAACGTTCAGTGAACCCCGAATCCATGCTGGCGGCATTGCCAGGTTTCGCCATGACACCCGCGTCGATCGAGGTGCTGCCCGATGCCAGGGCCTACCGCGCCTGCCTGCTCGAGCGCATCAGGGCGGCGACCCGGCGTATCGTCATCGTCGCGTTGTACCTGCAGGAAGACGAAGCCGGCCAGGAAGTGCTGGATGCCTTGTACCAGGCCAAAGCCGCGCGGCCAGGCCTGGAGATCACCATCGTGGTCGACTGGTTCCGTGCCCGGCGCGGCCTGCTGGGGGGCGGGCGGCAGCCGGGCAACGCTGCCTGGTATCAGGCCCAGCGCCAGCACCATGGCCTGGACATCGTCATCCATGGCGTGCCCGTGCAAACCCGCGAGCTGTTTGGTGTACTGCACCTTAAAGGCAGCATCATCGACGATTGCGTGATCTACACCGGCGCCAGTCTCAACAACGTCTACCTGCACCGTTTCGACCGCTACCGCCTGGATCGCTACCACCTGTTCCACTCACCGGCCCTGGCCGATGCCATGGTCAATCTGGTGCGTCGCCTGCTGCACCACACTGCCACGCCGCGCCTCGACCTGCCGGCACCGCCCTCGACCCGCAGCCTGCGCGGCGACATCCGGCGCTTGCGCGCGCGGCTGCGGCGCATGGCCTATGACGTGCCTGCCAGCGCGTCGGGGCAGGGCCTGCGGGTGATCCCGCTGCTGGGTGTCGGGCGCGGCAATCTGCTCAACCGGGTGCTTTGCGCACTGCTGGGCGCTGCGCGCACGCAAATCGTCATCAGCACGCCGTACTTCAACCCGCCACGGGTATTGATGCGCGAGATCGACCATGCACTCGACCGAGGCGTGCGGGTGGAGCTGATTGTCGGCGATCGTACCGCCAATGACTTCTATATCGCGCCCGGCGAGCCGTTCAGTGCCAGCGGCGCGTTGCCTTACCTGTACGAAGACAACCTGCGCGCCTTCACCCGCCGTCGCCAGGCCGCTCTTGCCAGTGGCCAGCTTGAAGTGCGTATCTGGAACGACCCAGGGCACACCTTCCATGCCAAGGGGCTGTGGGTCGACCAGCGCTACTCGCTGTTGACCGGCAACAACCTGAACCCCCGAGGGTTCAACCTGGACCTGGAAAACGGCTTGCTGATCGATGACCCCGAGGCACAGTGGTTAGTGCCGCGCGAAGCCGAGTTGGCGGGGTTGCGCCAGCATGCGCGCAGGATCGATTCAGCTGCCGAGCTGGGGGTCAAGGCCGAGCACCCCAAGGAAGTGCGCAAGCTCTTGCGGCGGTTGCGCTACAGCCGCCTGGAACCGTTGATCAAGCGGGTGCTGTAACGCTGGTGAGAGGGCTCTGAAAAAGTCTTGCAAGCGCATACAATCAGGCCTTTTCCACGTTAACCAGATAGGCCAAACAGTCCATGGCGCTTGACCCCCCAACGATGCTGACAATCACCATCGCCCTGGCAGCTGCGGCTGCCTTGTACCTGGCGATCGAGTGGCGCAGTGTTCGCGAGCCTTCGCTGCTGTTGTGGAGCGCCGGCTTCGCCACGATCACCGTCGGCTCCACCCTGGCCCTGTTGCGGGGCATCGGCTTGCTGCTGATCGGTATCTGGTTCGCCAATGGCTTGCTGGTGGTGGCGCACGGTTTTTTCCTGCTGGGGGTGTTGCGCTTCACCCAGCACCGCCTGTCGCGCGCCTGGCTGCTGATGGTGGGGGTGTGGTTCGCCTTGCTGCTGTTGCCCGCCGGCCCGGAGTGGTCGAAGGTGATGCTGATGGTCAACTCGTTGCTGGTGGCGTTGCTGACGCTCAAAGCCAGTTTCCTGTTGAAGCCCCACGGCAGGTCGTTGAGCGTGGGCGCGGTGCAGTTGCGTTATGTGCTGCTGATTCATGGCCTGTTCTATGTGGCGAAGGCGATCATTGCGATTGCCCCGGGCACGCTGATTGACCTGGCGACGTTTGGCGGGCTGATCATCCAGGTTTCCCTGGTCGAGGGGGCGATGGCAATCATGCTGATTGCGCTGTCGATGACCGGTACGGTGCGTTATCGCCGTGAAGAGCGCATCGCCCGGCTGGCGGCACGGGACCCGCTGACGGCGTTATACAACCGCCGCGCGCTGGAAGTGCGGGCGACGCACTTTTTCAAAGAGGTGAGCCCGGCGCGGCCAGGCGCCTTGCTGCTGATCGACATCGACAATTTCAAACTGGTCAACGATTTGCACGGGCACATTGCCGGTGATCGGCTGTTGATCGCCTTGAGCGAGATGATGCGTGCGGTGTTGCCGGAGCGGTCACTGGCGGCGCGGCTTGGCGGCGACGAGTTTGTCATCCTGCTCAGTGCGGCGACCAGCGAGCGCGTGGTGGCGCTGGGCAGCCAGTTGCGTGAACAGTTTCAGCAGTTTGCGCTGCAAACGGTGCCCACGCCGCAGGCCGTGACCTTGAGCATCGGTGCCAACCTGTTCGACCAGTCGCCCGCGAGCCTGGCGGCGTTGATCGAGCAGGGAGATGTAGCGCTGTATCAGTCCAAGCGCGATGGGCGCGACAGCATTCGCCTGGTTGACCGGACGCTGGTCAGCTCGGGTAGCTAGCAACGCTTGACGCTGGGGGCCGCCAAAGCGGCCCCCAAACACTCAGGTCACAACCTGATAGCAAGGCACATACGCCGCGCCACCCGGCAGTTTCATCCGGTGCTGGTCGACAAACGCCTGCAACAGGTGCCCCAGCGGCGCCAATACCGCACTGTCACCACGGATCTGGTACGGCCCGTGTTCCTCGATCAGGCGGATGCCCTTGTCCTTGACGTTGCCCGCCACAATCCCGGAAAACGCCCGGCGCAGGTTGGCGGCCAGTTCATGCGGCGGCAGCTCGCGGCGCAGGGCCAGTTCGGCCATGTTGGCATGGGTCGGGTCGAACGGATGCTGGAAGCCCTCGTCGATCTTCAGCAGCCAGTTGAAGTGGAAGGCATCGTTGCGCTCGCGGCGGAACTGCTTTACCTCCTTGAGCCCTTCGACCATCTGCCGCGCCACTTCGGCCGGGTCATCGATGATGATCTGGTAGTGGCGCTGGGCGGCGTCCCCCAGGGTGGCGCCGACGAACGCGTGCAACTGCATCAGGAACGGCTCGGCACTGCGCGGGCCGGTCAGCACCACCGGGAAGGGCAGGCCCTGGTTGTCGGGGTGCATGAGAATGCCGAGCAGGTAGAGGAACTCCTCGGCAGTACCGGCGCCGCCGGGGAAGATAATGATGCCGTGGCCGACGCGGACGAAGGCTTCCAGGCGTTTCTCGATGTCCGGCAGGATCACCAGTTCGTTGACGATCGGGTTCGGCGCCTCGGCAGCGATGATGCCCGGCTCGGTCAGGCCCAGGTAGCGGCTGCCGTGCATGCGTTGCTTGGCATGGGCGATGGTGGCGCCCTTCATCGGGCCCTTCATCACCCCAGGGCCGCAGCCGGTGCAGACGTCCAGCTTGCGCAGGCCCAGCTCGTGGCCGACCTTCTTGGTGTACTGGTATTCCTCGGTGCTGATCGAGTGGCCGCCCCAGCACACCACCATCTTCGGCTCTACGCCGGGGCGCAGGGTGCGGGCGTTGCGCAGTAGGTGGAACACGTAATCGGTGATGCCCTGGGAGCTTTCCAGGTCGATGCGCTGGCTGGCCAGCTCGCTTTCGGTATAGACGATGTCGCGCAAGGCGCTGAAGAGCATTTCGCGGGTGCTGGCGATCATCTCGCCATCGACGAAGGCATCGGCTGGGGCATTCAGCAGCTCCAGGCGTACGCCGCGGTCTTGCTGGTGGATGCGCACCTCGAAGTCCTTGTAGGCCTCGAGGATGGTCTTGGCATTGTCGACATGCGCGCCGGTATTGAGGATGGCCAGGGCGCACTGGCGGAACAGGGTGTAAAGGCTACCGGTACCGACTTCACTCAGTTGCTGCACTTCACGTTGCGACAGCGTCTCCAGGCTGCCTTTGGGGCTGACGGATGCATTTATGACATGGCGTTGAGGCATCTAAGTCTTTCCTGTGCGGGTAAAACATCCTTCTTTGACACCACCATACCGAGAAATGCACGCGACAACGAGGGGGCACCGTGGAAAGATTCTGCAGACAGGGTGCGCGGCTTCGCGGGTAAACCCGCGAAGCCGCCCACCCCGAGCTTGCATGTTCAGCCGAACAGTTTTTGCACCCCGAGGGTAATGGCCAGCCCACCGCCCACCAGCCACAGGTTGAGTATCGCCCCGGTAATCAGCGCCCGTGGCCCCGCCTGGCGGATCTGGCTGAAGCGCGTCTCCATGCCCAGCGCTGTCATGGCCATGGTCAGGGCAAAGGTGTCGAGCGTATTCACCACCTGGGTCACACTGCCAGGCAGCACCTGCAGCGAGTTCACCAGCACCAGCGCCAGGAAGCCGAAGGCGAACCAGGGCATGGCGATGCGCCCGTTGCCTTGCCCCTGGCCAGGCTGGCGCGCGCGGCTGATCCACAAGCCCACCACCAGCAACACCGGCACCAGCAACATCACCCGGGTCATTTTGACGATGGTCGCAATGTGCGTAGCCTCGGGGCTGACGTTGCTCGCAGCGCCGACCACCTGGGCTACTTCATGGATAGTGCCGCCCAGGAACAGCCCGGCGCCCAGGGTATCGAGGTGCAGCCAGCCGGCATTGATCGCCAGTGGGTAGAGGAACATCGACAGGGTACCGAACAGCACCACGCTGCCGACCGCCATGGCGCTCTTGTGCGGAGCGCTGCGCAGCGCCGACTCGAAGGCCAGCACCGCCGCCGCGCCGCAAATGGCACTGCCGGCGGCGGTGAGCAGCGCGGTGTCGCGGTCCAGCTTGAGCAGCTTCATGCCACACCAGAGGCCGATCAGCAGGGTACTGACCACCACCAGCAGCGACACCGTCAGCCCCGACCAGCCGACTTCGGCGATTTCCTGCAGGCTGACCCGCAGGCCGAAGAAGGCCACGGCGATGCGCAGCAGCCCGCGCGCCGAAAAATTGATGCCCGCCGCCCAACTGGCCGGCACGCCATCGCGCAGTGCATTGCCATACAAGGCACCGGCAACGATGCCGACGATCAAGGGGCTGATACCCAGGCTGGCGATGGCGGGCAAGGCCGCCAGCTGGGTGACGGCAAGCGCGAACAGCGCGACGAACAGGATGCCATTGAGCCGCCCTCGGGTAGAGAGGGTAGGCGTATAGGCGGGGTGGGACGGAGCCGTGGCCATGTGAGTCCTCCGGAAAAGGTGTTTCGACAAGGCCTACGTTAATCTGGTTATAAGCTTATAAAAAATCGTAATTTAGGATGTGAAGTATCCATTTTGCTGATATTTTCAATTCATGACCCCAGAACAACTGATAACGTTCGCCACGGTTGCCGAGCACGGCAACATCAGCCATGCGGCCCAGGCGTTGCACCTGTCGCAGCCGGCTGTGTCCGGGCAGCTGAAGTTGCTGCAGGAGGCGTTCGGCGAACCGCTTTATCAACGCGCCGGCCGTGGCGTGCGGCTGACAGCTGCGGGTGAGCAGCTGCTGGCCCATGCCCAGCGACTGCGCGACACCTTTCGCCAGGCGCAAGCCCTGCGCGAGGCCATGCGCGGCCTGGAGCGCGGCACGCTGCGCATCGGCGCCAGTACCACCCCGGCCAGCTACCTGTTGCCGTACCTGATCGCCGACTTCCATGCACGCTACCCCGACGTGTCGGTGAGTACCTCCAATGGCAATACCGCAGAAATCGTCGCCGCGCTGGGCAGTGTCGACATCGCCCTGATCGAAGGCCCCCCCGGGCAGGAGCTGCCCCTGGGCACGGGGGTGACGCCGTGGCGTGAAGACGAGATCGTCGCCATCGTGCCCAGTGGCCATCCGTTGGCAGGTGACGAGCCGCAGACCCTGGAAGCTGTGGGTGCCTACTCCTTGGTGCTGCGCGAGAGTGGGTCAGGGGTGCGGCAGATTGTCGAACGCGCGTTTGCCCGCAGTGGCGTGGCGATGCGCGTGGGGCTGGAAATTGCTGGCGTGGAGGGGGTAAAGGAAGCGGTGCGGGCGGGGATGGGCATCGGCTTTGTGTCGGCCATGTCGATTCGCCATGAGGATGGCGCGTTGCGACGGCTGCGGATTGCGCCGCAGCCACTGGTGAGGCGCTTTTCCATCCTGATGCCCCATGCCGCCACGCCTTCGCGGGCGGCGGCACGGTTTATGGCGTTGTGCGTTGGGGAGCTTGAAGTGGGTTAGGTCTTGCGGGCGCCCAATGCATTTCGCGCGCCGCCCGGCTTCGGCGGCAGTCAATAGCGTCGGGCCAAGGTCGAGGCTGAGCACGCTGCCTAACGATTGCGTAGCGTGTCCAGCGCTGGGGACCAAACGACATGGCCACAGCGCTCACATGCGACCGAGTCGTGCGCCTCATGGTAGGTCGGAAAACCACAGCCCACGCAACAGTAAAGGCCGGCAGAAGGTGGTGAGGAGTATTGCGGACGATGCTCGAAAGGGAGCACTGACAAGCCCGCCTTGGTGTCCTCCGGCTCATAGAAATACAAACTGAGCTCACCGTCAGTTTCCAACAAGCCCAAACGTACCTGTCCCAAGTGCTCTACACCGCGCTGGCGTAGTTCCATGAAAAGTTCATTCGAGGAAATGTTCATATTGCGCAGCGAATGGATCTCGTACATTCCGTCCTTCACCACCGTTATCGGCAATCCATCAATCCAGGCTTCACACGTCTTGCTCCGCTTCATGAGGTAGACCGTACCCCGATACAGCAACAGGAGCGTCAAGAAGACCAGGGCCACCGGCAGCAGCGGAACATCCTCGTAGAAGGTCACATCGCCGGCAGCGGAGCCGAGGGTCAGAATAACGACCAGCTCGAAGCGGGAGAGCTGTTTGATTCCGCGTCGGCCACTGAATTTGAGGAAGAAGAAGACGGCTGCAAATGCGGCCAAGACCCTAAGGGCGACCTCCAGAAGAAAGGTCACAGGCAGATCGCCCAGCAGCATCCGTTGAAGGTCGAAAGATACCATTCGTTTTCCTCGTTAGCGGCCACCGCTGTGGTGAATCCACACCGCATAGGCCGATTTCAATGATTGAGGCAAGCAAGGAAGATCTCGCTTCAACGCAGCTTGGGTTTCCGGGCCTCGCACCCACTCGGTTAACCATGCGATAAGCAAAAGGCGAGTCACTGGACATGGGGCTACTTGGCGTTCGAGTTCATCTGCGATCTGAGCGAGCCCCTCTAGGGTTTCATCCAGCTTAGTGATCTGATCTTTCATGGGTTGGACTCCAATAACCGTTTCGCTTGACCGCTTCGCATACACCTCTTCCACTCTAGTAGGCGCTCACAGTGACAGGGCTCAAGCTACCTTGAACACATGCTTCAGATAAGCCACGAAGTTCTCATCCCGGCACTGCGTCTTGCCCGGGCTATCACTGATCTTCGCCACCGGCGCACCATTGCAGGCCGTCATCTTGATCACGATGTTCATCGGTACGACACCTGGGATATCGCAAGTCAGATGGGTGCCGATGCCAAAGCTAACATTGATCCGTTCATGCAGCGCGCGGTACAGGCCAAGTGCCTTGGCAAAGTCCAGCCCATCGGAAAAGATCAACGTCTTGCCCTGCGGGTCGATGCCCAGACTTTCATAGTGGGCAATGGCCTTCTCTGCCCAGGCTAGCGGGTCGCCAGAGTCGTGGCGCAAACCGTCGAACAGTTTGGCGAAGTACAAATCGAAATCGCCCATGAACGCGTCCATGGTGATGCAATCGGTCAACGCGATGCCCAGCAGCCCGCGATATTCGCGTACCCAGCAATCCAGCGCGGCCGCCTGGCTGTCGACCAGCCGCGGGCCAAGTTGCTGGTGAGCCATGAACCATTCGTGGGCCATGGTACCGATGGGCTTGAGTTGGTATTCGCGGGCCAGGTGCACGTTGCTGGTGCCGACGAAGCGGCCCGGGAAGTCGCGTTTGAGGGTGTGCACCACGGCCTCCTGAACGCGGTACGAGAAGCGCCGCCGGGTGCCGAAGTCGGCCAGTTGAAAGCCTGCCAGCTCATCGGCGCTGGCCTCGGCCTTGAGCCAGTCGAGCTTCTGGTACAGCCGCTCGCCCACCTGCTCCATCACCACCTCGCGGTAGCGATAGCGGTTGCGCACTTCGCTGATGATCGCCAGCAGCGGGATCTCGTAGAGGATCACGTGCAGCCACGGCCCACGCACGCGAATCGCCAGCTGCCCGGCGTCATCCAGGCCCACCTGCACATAACGCAAGTTGAAGCGGAACAGGCTGAGAAAGCGGATGAAGTCCGGTTTGATGAACGGAATCTGCTCCAGATACGCCAGTTGGTCGTGGGTGACGGTGACCTCGGCCAGTTGCTCGACCTGGTAGCGGATTTCTGCCAGGTAAGGGGAGAGGTCTTCACCATTACGGCAGCGGAACTCCCATTCCACCTCGGCATTGGGGTAGTTGTGCAGCACCGCCTGCATCATGGTGATCTTGTAGAAGTCGGTGTCCAGCAGGTTCTGGATGATCCGTGGGCCGAATACGCTGTCATTCATGGGCGGTCTTCCTTGATCAACGCGAGCTGGTGGTCGAGCGCGGCCTCGTCGCCGCAGAGGATGACACCCTTGGCAGCCAGCGCCCCGCAGGCGCTGATGGCGCCTTCCTGGGTCAGGGCGCGGCAGGCGGGCAGGTACAGCAGCACCTGGAAACCGGCCTGGCGCAGTTGGCGGGCAGTGGTCTTGACGCAGTAGTCCAAAGCCAGGCCGCCGACGATGACGGCCCCCACCTGTTGCACGGTGAGGTATTCGATGACCCCGGTGGAGCGGCGTTCGGCCAAGTCGTGGTAGCAGGCGCCGTAGGGGTGCAGGTCGGGTTCGACGCCTTTCCATACGAAGTAGTCGTAGTCGATGGGGGCGGGCAGGCCGGGCAGCAGCTCGAAGCCGGGCGTGCCTGGCACGCAGTGGCTGACCCAGGTCAGGTCGGCATTGGCCAGCGTCAGCGGTTGCAGCATCTGCCCAGGTTCGGCCACCACCCAGGCGGCATTGGCCGGGTGTGCGTCCTTGCTGCCCAGGCGCAGGTCGGCACGAAGGGCCATGGTGTTGAGGTCGGCGGCAATTTCATTGCCCTCGGGTACCGGCAGTTCGTGTGGGGCGTAGGCAGTGAAGCCGTTTTGCGCGTCGACGTCGAAACTGGCGATCTTCATGGTGCTCTCCTCGCGGGTGTTGCTATATATTCCACCTGGTGTATTAAGTGTGTCAAGCACCAGAGCAGGTAGGAAAGAAGCTTGTACTACTAAAGCGCTCTGGTGGAATATTGCAGGATTGAAGAGTGGAGCCTTTGCGTGAGTAGCACTGAAGTCCTGGCCAGCGTCGATATCGTCGCTCTGCGCATGGCCCCTGAAGCCCAGCACCTGCAAGTGTTGTTGCACCGCCGTGAGCGCGAACCGCACGTCGGCCAGTGGGCGTTGCCGGGTGTCATCGTCAACGGCCGTATTGCCGACACCAGCCTGGAAGGCGCCGCCGAGCGCGCCTTGCGCGAAAAGGCCCGTATCGTACCGTGCTACATGGAACAGATAGGCACCGAAGGCAATGCTTTCCGTGACCCGCGCGGTTGGTCGCTGAGCACCTACTACCTGGCCCTGCTCGCCCCTGGGCAGGCCGTTGAGGGTGAGCAGCTGGCGTTTTTTGATGTGGACAGCGTGCTGGAGCGCAGGGTGCTGTTGCCCTTCGATCACAGACTGCTGGTGGAGCGCGCCCGCGAGCGACTGGCGGCGAAGACGGTGTACAGCAGCCTGCCGTTGTACTTGCTGGCAGAGAAGTTCACGGTGCTCGATGCGTTGGCGTCAGTGCAGGCGTGCCTGGGGCAGGCTGTGAACAGCACCTCGCTGCGCAAGCGCCTGGAGCGTTTGCGCGAGCAGGGGTGGGTGAGGGACACCGGGGAGAAGAACCAGCCACGGCTGGGCAGGCCGCAGCAGTTGTTTCAATACACACCGCAGGGGCCGCGGCCGTTCATGTTCGACCGCAGCCTGTTGCCGGAGGGCGGGCAGTAGCTTGCTTGTCTTGGTTTCTTCAGGAGGGCGAAGATCGAGCGGCGTCCGCGAAGCGCATGCCTTGGTTTATCTGGCGCCTATGAGATCGAGCGCCGCCCGCGCGGCGCTCGATCTCATAGGCGCCAGATAAACCAAGGCATGCGCTTCGCGCAAGCCCCTCGATCTCCCGACGAGCAACCCGCAGCCATTCTTACCGCCCACACCGGCTGGTATCACCATGCTCCGCCGGCGCCTTGCGCGCCGCAGCCAGCAGGGTCGCCAACACAATCAACGCTGCCCCCGCCGCCATGCGCAGGCTCGGCTGCTCACCAAACAGCCACCAGGCACCGAGGATCGCATACACCGGTTCCAGCGCGATGATCATGCCGGCGGTACGTGCCTCCAGGCCTTCGAGGCTCTTGACGAACAGAAACTGCGACAGCCCGGTGCAGAACACCCCCAACAGCGCCAGGTTGACCCAGTCGTCGCCGCCCAGGCTGGTACTGGCCAGGTGGGTGAAGGCGAACGGCGCAACCAGCGCGGCTACCACCACGTTCTGCCAGAAGGCTACCTGCAAGGCATTCATGCTCGACGCATTGCGGCGGTTGGCCACGGTCAGCACGGCGAACGCCAGGCCCGAGCCCAGGCCCCAGATCAGGCCAAGGGTGCCGCTGTCGAGCAGGTCGAAGGACGGCACCACCATCACCAGGCCCGCAGTCACCATCAGCAACAGCAAGCCCTGAACGGCACCGATACGCTGGCCGAACACGCCGCGTTCGATCATGGCTATGAAGGCAGGGAAGCTGGCGAAGCCCAGCGTGGCCACAGCCACGCCGCCGACCTTGACGGCGATGAAGAAGGTCACCCAGTGCATTGCCAGCAGCGCGCCGGTCACGCCCAGGATGGGCAGGTTGCGCAAGGTCAGCGCATCGAGCAGGCGGGTGCCCTTGAGCCCGGCGACGAAGCCCAGGGCAATGAAGGCGAAGGTGGCACGGCCGAAGGTGATGATGCTGGCGTCGGCCTCGATCAAGTGGCCGAGGATACCGGTCAGGCCGAACAGCACAGCGGCGAGGTGTGCAACGAGCAGGGCGTTGCGCCGGCCGGTGGCAGCACCGGCTACGGGGATTGAAGTCGCGATCATGGCAGTCAAATTTTCACAAAGTGGCGCGCGCAAACACTCCCTGCTGGCGCGGCGGGGATCTCTAAATCTGGGAGTTTTATCGTTATGAGCCCGGGCGAATTGCCCGGTGCAAAAAGGCGCCACAGCGTTGGAATTGTGAAGCGAGGCTGCTTACTCGCAAATACCGCGTCAACCAGCCCACGGCGCGGGGCTGGTCGATGTGTGTATTATTTTTGTATACAGGGATGTGAGGCCGATTGCGGGCGACGCATACATGTCAGATCGCGACATCGCTTGTTGCTTGACCGCGCCGTGTCATTCTTCGCCGTAGTTCATGATCGACAACATCCGGATCGGCACCTGCACCAGTTGCTCCGGCCCGTGTGGGGTTTCGCCATCGAAGGTCAGGCTGTCGCCGGCATGCAGGTGGTAGAGCTGGTTACCGTGGCGGTACACCAGTTCACCCTCCAGCAAATGCAGGAACTCCGTGCCCGGGTGGGCAAAGGTCGGAAACTCCTCGCTGGCATCGTCCATGCTCACCATGTACGCCTCGAAGTTCTTTTTCGGGCCCCTGGCGTGATTGAGCAAGTGGTAGGTATGGCCCTTCTCGGTGCCGCGGCGCACCACCTCCAGCCCTTCACCGGCCTTGACCAGCAGTGCGTTGCCATCGGGCTGGTCATACTGGCTGAACAGCTTGGCCATCGGCATGCCCAGCACGTCGCACAGGCGGCTGAGGGTATCGAGGCTGGTCGACACCTGGGCGTTCTCGATCTTGCTCAGCATGCCCTGGCTGATCCCGGCGATGCGCGCCACGTCGGCGAGCTTCAGCGACTGGGCCTGGCGCTGGCGCTTGATCTGCAGGCCCAGGTACTGCTCCAGGCGAAGGCGGGGTTCGGTTTCGGTCGGCATCAAGAGTCCTGCACGGTTTCAGTTCAAGAATAAAGATTTCGCACTGGGAAAGTGCGCCAGGCGGCTGCGATGGCCGTCGGTTTCCTGGGGTGAAAACGAGTTTCCCATATCTATAACGAAAATGTCTCCGTCATGGCACCAGCTCCTGTCGCGGGCAAGCCCCCTGTGACAAGGGATTGTGGGAGGGGACGTGCCCGCTAAGCGGTAGCACTCGGTAAGTTGGCAAGCACATTGCATTCCTGTGATGAAAGTAAGTTTCCCATGCGGAATTACATGCCGCCCCTTACCCGGAGTGCTCAACCCATGTTGCCAGCAGAAACCCAGCGCACGCTCGACCAGCACGGCATCAAGTACGTGCTGGCGCAGTTCGTCGATATCCATGGCGCGGCGAAGACCAAATCGGTGCCGATCTCGGGCCTGAAGATGGTGGCCGAGGAGGGCGCCGGTTTCGCCGGGTTCGCCATCTGCGGCATGGGCATGGAGCCGCACGGCCCGGACTTCATGGCCCGTGGCGATCTGGCCACGCTGATCCCGGTGCCCTGGCAGCCTGGTTATGGCCGGGTGGTATGCGTCGGCCACGTCAACGGTAAACCTTGGCCCTACGACAGCCGCTACGTGTTGCAGCAGCAGGTGCAGCGCCTGGCCGACAAGGGCTGGACGCTGAACACCGGGCTTGAGCCCGAATTCAGCCTGTTCCGCCGGGACGAAGCCGGCAAGCTGCAGGTGGTGGATGCCTCCGACAACCTCGACAAGCCGTGCTACGACTACAAGGGCCTGTCGCGCTCGCGGCTGTTCCTCGAACGCCTGACCGAAGCCCTGCAGCCGGTGGGTTTCGACATCTATCAGATCGACCACGAGGACGCCAACGGCCAGTTCGAGATCAACTACACCTACAGCGATGCCATGGAGTCGGCCGACCGCTTCACCTTCTTCCGCATGGCGGCCGGCGAAATCGCCAACGACCTGGGGATGATCTGCTCGTTCATGCCCAAGCCCGACCCCAAGCGTGCCGGCAATGGCATGCACTTCCACCTGTCGCTGGCCAGCAGCACACACAAGAACCTGTTTCATGACCCCTGCGACAGCAGCGGCATGGGCCTGTCCAAGCTGGCCTACCACTTTGCTGCGGGCTTGCTTGCCCATGGCCCGGCGCTGTGCGCGTTCGCCGCGCCCACGGTCAATTCGTACAAACGCCTGGTGGTCGGCCGCTCGTTGTCCGGTGCTACCTGGGCGCCAGCCTTCGTGGCCTATGGCGCCAACAACCGCTCGGCGATGGTGCGCATCCCCTATGGCCGCCTGGAGTTTCGCCTGCCGGATGCCGGCTGCAACCCCTACCTGGTCACCGCCGCGATCATCGCCGCCGGCCTGGATGGTATCGACCGTGAACTGGACCCTGGCCAGATGTGCAACGAGAACCTCTACAACCTGAGCCTGGAAGAAATCGCCGCACGCGGCATCAAGACCTTGCCGCAGTCGCTCAAGGAAGCCGCCGACGCGCTGGAGGCCGACCCCTTGTTCCGCGAGGTGCTCGGCGCCGAGATCGTCGACGAGTTCATCAAGCTCAAGCGCATGGAGTGGGTGGAGTATTGCCGCCACGTCTCCGACTGGGAAATCCAGCGCTACACCGAGTTCTTCTGACCGCCCCCATCCTTGGCGCGGCCAGCAAGACAGCGGTCGCCCACTGCCCAGTAAGGAGCAACACCATGTGTGGAATCGTAGGCCTGTACCTGAAAAAGCCGGCGCTGGAAGCCCAGCTCGGCAAACTCTTCGAACCCATGCTGCAGGCCATGACCGACCGTGGCCCGGACAGCGCCGGCTTTGCCATCTATGGCGATGAAGTGGCCGATGGCTGGGTCAAGCTGACCTTGCAGGCAAGCGCTGTGGACTATCCGTGGGCGGCGCTGATGGGGCAACTGGAAGGGCGCCTGGGCTGCTCGCTGGACTGGTTCCAGAACGCCAGCGCCGCCGTGCTCAAGGTGCACACCCACGAAGCGGCCGCCCGTGCAGCCTTGGCCGAGCTGGCCGCCGACGTGCGCATCATGAGCGCCGGGCAGAGCATCGAAATCCTCAAGGGCATGGGCCTGCCGGCCGAGATCTCTAGCCGCTTCGGCCTGGCCGGCATGCAAGGCAGCCACATCATCGGCCACACCCGCATGGCGACTGAAAGTGCAGTGACCCTGGAAGGCAGCCATCCGTTTTCCACCGGCGCCGACCTGTGCCTGGTGCACAACGGCTCGCTGTCCAACCACTTCCGCCTGCGCCAGGAGCTGAAACGCGAAGGCATCAGCTTCGAGACCGACAACGACACCGAAGTGGCGGCTGGCTACCTGGCCTGGCGCCTGCAGCAGGGCGACAGCCTGGCGCAGGCCCTGGATGGCGCCCTGCAAGACCTGGACGGCTTCTTTACCTTCGCCATCGGCACCCGCAACGGCTTTGCCGTGATCCGCGACCCGATTGCCTGCAAGCCGGCGGTGCTCGCCGAAACCGACGACTACGTGGCCATGGCCTCCGAGTACCAGGCCCTGGCCAGCCTGCCAGGCATTGAAAACGCCAAGGTCTGGGAACCAGCACCGGCCACCTTGTACGTCTGGGAGCGCGAAAGCGCCTGACCTGTCACCGACTCACTGGAGCACCTCATGAAAACGATCGACCTTTCCAGCGCCTCGGTGCGCGAACTCAACCAGGCCCTGCACGGCGACGTGCAGGACCGCGAGTGGCGGGTCAGCCGCCCGGACGGCAAGCACAACCTGGCCGTGGGCATCAACCAGCCGGTGTCGGTGGATATCGACGGCCACGCCGGCTACTACTGCGCCGGCATGAACCAACAGGCCAGCGTCACCGTGCACGGCAACGTCGGCGTGGGGGTGGCCGAGAACATGATGTCCGGCTCGGTGCGGGTCAAGGGCAGTGCCTCGCAGGCAGCCGGCGCCACGGCCCACGGCGGGCTCTTGGTGATCGAGGGCGATGCCGGGGCACGCTGCGGCATTTCGATGAAGGGCGTGGACATCGTGGTCGGCGGCAGCATCGGCCACATGAGCTGCTTCATGGGCCAGGCCGGGCGCCTGGTGGTGTGCGGCGATGCCGGCGATGCGCTGGGCGACTCGCTGTACGAGGTGCGCATCTACGTCAAGGGCTCGGTGCAGTCGCTAGGCTCGGACTGCATCGAAAAAGAGATGCGTGCCGAGCACCTGCAAGAGCTGCAGGCGTTGCTCAACGAGGCGGGCCTGGAGCACAAGGCCGCCGATTTCAAACGCTACGGCTCGGCCCGTCAGCTGTACAACTTCAAAGTCGACAACGCCAGCGCGTACTGATCCAGGAGCCTACCCATGAGCGAACAATTCCCCCCGGTACTGCGTGAATCGGCCACCTTCGATCGCCTGACCATTCAGGAAATCCAGCGTGCCGCCGAAACCGGCATCTACGACATCCGCGGCGGCGGCACCAAGCGCCGTGTGCCGCACTTCGACGACTTGCTGCTGCTGGGCGCCAGCGTGTCGCGCTACCCGCTCGAAGGCTACCGCGAAAAGTGCGGCACCGATGTGGTGCTCGGCAACCGTTTTGCCAAGAAGCCGATCCACCTGAAGATCCCGGTGACCATTGCCGGCATGAGCTTCGGCGCGCTGTCGGCCAATGCCAAGGAAGCATTGGGCCGGGGTGCGACCATCGCAGGTACCAGTACCACCACCGGCGACGGCGGCATGACCCCGGAAGAGCGTGGCCAGTCGCAGCACCTGGTGTACCAGTACCTGCCGTCGCGCTATGGCATGAACCCCGACGACCTGCGCAAGGCCGATGCCATCGAGATCGTCCTCGGCCAGGGCGCCAAACCGGGCGGCGGCGGCATGTTGCTGGGCATGAAGGTTACCGAGCGGGTGGCCGGCATGCGCACCTTGCCGATCGGCGTAGACCAGCGCAGCGCCTGCCGCCACCCAGACTGGACCGGCCCGGACGACCTGGCGATCAAGATTGCCGAGCTGCGCGAGATCACAGACTGGGAGAAGCCCATCTACGTGAAAATCGGCGCCAGCCGCCCGTACTACGACGTCAAGCTGGCGGTGAAGGCCGGCGCCGACGTGATCGTGCTCGACGGCATGCAGGGCGGTACCGCCGCGACCCAGGAGGTGTTCATCGAGCATGTCGGCATTCCCATCTTGCCGGCCATCCCGCAGGCGGTGCAGGCGCTGCAGGAGATGGGCATGCACCGCAAGGTGCAACTGATCGTCTCGGGTGGTATCCGCAACGGTGCCGACGTGGCCAAGGCCATGGCCCTGGGGGCTGACGCCGTGGCCATCGGCACCGCCGCGCTGATCGCCCTGGGTGACAACCACCCGCGGCTGGATGAGCAGTTGAAGGCGATCGGCTCTGCGGCTGGTTTTTACGATGACTGGCAGAACGGCCGTGACCCGGCGGGCATCACCACCCAGGACCCGGAACTGGCCAAGCGCCTGAACCCGGAGGAGGCCGGCCGACGGCTGGCCAACTACCTGCGCGTGCTGGTGCTTGAGGCGCAGACCATGGCCCGCGCCTGTGGCAAGTCGCACCTGCATAACCTCGACCCGGAGGACCTGGTGGCGTTGACTGTGGAGGCGGCGGCGATGGCTCGGGTACCACTGGCGGGCACCGCCTGGGTGCCCGGGCAAACGCAGTACTGATGCGGCCCTTTCGCGGCACAAGGCCGCTCCCACAGGGACCGCGCAGTGCCCGTACCTGTGGGAGCGGCCTTGTGCCGCGAATGGCTGCAAATCAGGCCCTACCAGAGCGCGATGTCATAGGTCAGGTAGACCCGGTTACTGTCCCGCCCCCGGGAATAATCAGCGCGGTAGACGTAGTTGCGCAGCTTCACCCCCAGCCCCTTGAATGTGCCCGCCTGCACGACGTAGGCCAGTTCGCTGTCGCGCTCCCATTCACGCACCCCGGCATCACCTGCCTTGTCGTTGTCACCGCTCAGGTAGCGGCTCATGAAGGTCAGCCCAGGCACACCGGCTGCCGCGAAGTTGTAGGTGTAACTGACCATCCAGGTCTTCTCGTCTTCTTCAATGAACTTGCCGATACCGACGTTGCTGAACGAGTACACGGTGGCGCCGCTGATGTAGGGCAGCCCGGCAACCCCATCGAGCACCTGATAACCCGCACCCACGGTGTGGCCGCTGTGGGCATAGCTGAGCTGGCCGCTGAGCATGTCGTTATCAATGGGGCCACCCTGCGCTGCGCCATCGTCGCGGCTCTTGAAGTAACGCACATCACTGGCCAGCACGCCCCCTGCCAGCGGCAGTTCATGGGCAATGCCGGCAAAGTCCTGGCGGTAGAAGTTGTTCAGCTCGCCGCGAAAGTAGCTCAACCGCAGGGTTTTGCTCACTGCGTAATCGGCACCGGCATAGCTGAAATCCGCCGATGCATCGCCGCTGTAGCCATCGGCGAACAGGCCAGTGCTGTCGGACGAATCGCGCTGCTTGAATCGCTGCAGATGGCCACCGGTCAAGGTCAACCCGTCAATATCGCTGGAGACCAGCTGGGTGCCCTGGTAGGTCTGCGGCAGCAGGCGCGCGTCGTTGTACACCAATACCGGTGTCTTGGGCAGCAACGTACCGTGCTTGATCACGGTCTTGCCCAGCCGGGCCTTGGCGGTGACCCCGGCACTGGCAAACTCATTGGCCGCGCGGCCATCGTCATGCACCGGCAACAAGCCGGTACCGCTGCGCCCGCGGCCCGAGTCCAGCCTGATGCCCACCAGCGCCATGGCATCCAGGCCTACCCCTAGCGTGCCTTGTGTGAACCCGGATGCGTAATCCAGCAAGAACCCTTGCGCCCATTCCACCCGTTCACTTTTTGCCGTAGCAGCAGCACGTGCGCTGAGGCCTTGCTCGTCGCGAAAGTTCTCGTTGAAGTACACGTTGCGCAATTGCAGCTTGAGTGCGCTGTCTTCGATGAAACCAGCAGCGTGGGTCAGGGGCACATGGGCAAACAGCAGGCCGCACGCAGCCCTGCGGAGAATGACTTGGGTCATGGTCCGGATACTCTCTTGTTATTGTGGGTTGGGCATTCAGACGAAGAACGACAGCGCTCCGGTCAGCAGCGCAATGGCAGTAATGACCAGTGAGGTGAGCACGGCCCACTTGACCGTGGCTTTCTGGAAGTCGCCGATATCCCGGTCGACCATGCCGACCAGCAGCAAGGTCGAGGCCACCAGCGGGCTCATCAGGTGCACCGGCTGGCCAAGCACCGAGGCGCGGGCGATCTCTACCGGGTCGATGCCATACGCTGCGGCGGCGTTGGCCAGGATCGGCACCACACCGAAGTAATAGGCATCGTTGGAGAGCACGAAGGTCAGCGGCATGCTGGTAATGGCCACCACCAGCGGGAACCAGTGGCCCCAGGATGGCGGAATCCAGTCGACCAAGGTCTGCGCCAGCGCATCGACCATCTTGGTGCCGGAGAAGATGCCCGCGAAGATGCCTGCGGCAAATACCAGCAGTACGACGGTCATGGCATTGCCGGAGTGCGCCAGTATCCGCTCCTTCTGCACATTCAGTTGTGGGTAGTTGATCATCAGCGCGGCGACAAAACCGATCATGAACAGAATCGCGGCGTGCATCACCCCGGCTACCAGGGCGATCATCACTGCCACCACCAGCACCAGGTTGACGTAGGCCAGCCGTGGGCGCTTGTGCGGGGTATCTTCCAGAATGGCCTTCATGTAGCAGTTGCCGCCGCCTGCTTGCAGCTGGATGTTGCCGATGCGCTTGCGCTCGGCGCGCCCCAGCAGAAATGCCGTGAACACCACCCAGGCGGCACCGCCGACCATGGTCGGCAGCATGGGGATGAAGTACTCGGACGCGTCCAGGCCCAGTGCCGCAATCGCCCGCGTCGCCGGCCCGCCCCAAGGGCTCAAGCCACTCATGATGCTCAGCGACAGCATGGCTACGGTGGCGAGGATCATCGGGTTCATGCCGATGCGTTTGTACAGCGGCAGCATGGCTGCGCAGGTGATCATGTAGGTGGTGGTGCCATCGCCGTCCAGCGCCACCAGCAGCGAGAGCAGGGCGGTACCGATGGCGATCTTTACCGGGTTGCCGTTGACACGCTTGAGGATCATGCGGATCAGCGGGTCGAACAGGCCGGCATCGATCATCAGGCCGAAGAACAGGATGGCGAACAGCAGCAATGCTGCCGAGGGTGCGACCATTTTCAGGCCGTCGAGCATCATTTTGCCAAGGTCGGGCGCGAAGCCTCCGATCACGGCGAACACGATCGGCACCAAGGTCAGGGCGACGATAGGCGACAAGCGTTTGCTCATGATCAGGTAGGTGAATGCCACCACCATGGTCAAACCCAGCAATGCCAGCATGGTTTTCTCTCTTGTTGTTATTGTCAGTGTGGCCGAACGCAAGGCAAACGGCGGTCTTGCCGCCCGGCGTCATGCCTGCCGGGCGGTGCGGTTAACGTAGGTGCAGCGGGGGTCAGCTTTGGCGGGTAGGCTCAGCGGCCGGCCAGGGGGCGTTCGGCTCGGCGACGGCGGTTGACGGCATTTTCCCGTCTGCCAGCATTTGCCTGAGTACCTGCCGGTCGCAAGCACCTTCGGACAGCGAGATGACCACGGTGGCCACGGCGTTGCTGGCCAGGCTGGTGAGGGCGCGTGCCTCTGACATGAAGCGGTCGATACCGATCAGCAGCGCCAGGCCGGCCAGTGGGATATCGTGGATCACCGTCAGCGTCGAAGCGAGCGCCACGAAACCGCTGCCCGTCACACCGGCGGCGCCTTTGGACGACAACAGCATGATCGCCAGCATGGTCAGCGTCTGGCCCAGGCTCAGGTCGATGTTGCACGCTTGCGCGATGAATACGGCGGCGAGCGACAGGTAGATCGCAGTGCCATCGAGGTTGAAGGAGTAGCCCGTGGGCAGCACCAGCCCGACCACGCCCTTCCTGCAACCCAGCGCCTGCAGCTTTTCCAGCATCCGTGGCAATACCGGCTCGGTAGACGAGGTGCCGAGTACCACCAGGAACTCCTCGCGGAAGAACCGCAACAGCTTCCACAAGCTGAAGCCGTGCAGCCGGCACAGGCCACCCAGTACCACCAGCACAAAGAACGCGCAGGCGATGTACAGGGTCATCACCAGCTTGGCCAAGGCGCCCAGCGAGGTAATGCCGTACTGGCCCACGGTAAAGGCCAGCGCGCCGAACGCACCGACCGGGGCAAAGCGCATCAGGTAGCCGAAGATGCGGAACACCATCTGCGAGGCGGACTCCAGCACGTTCAGCACAGGCTGGCCATGTTCGCCCATGGCCGACAGGGCAAACCCCGACAGCACCGCGATGAACAGCACCGGTAGCACTTCACCTTTGTTGAAAGCGCCCATGAAGGTGTCAGGGATGATGTGCATGAAGAAGTCGACCACGCCCAGCTTGGCCGCCGACGCGGTGTACTGGCTGAGGCCCGCCGTGCTCAACGTGGCAGGGTCGATGTTCATGCCCACGCCAGGCTGGAACACATGCACGGCCACCAGGCCGATTACCAGGCTGATCACCGTCAGCACCAGGAACAGCAGCAGCGTCTTGCTCATCAGGCGCCCCAGCGAGCGCTTGTCGGTCATGCCGGCAATGCCGGTGACGATGGTGCAGAACACCACGGGCGCGATCATCATCTTGATCAGCTTGATGAAGGCATCGCCCAGCGGCTTCAGCGCCACGGCCTGCTCGGCCCAGAGGTGGCCGACCAGTACACCCAGCAGCACGGCGCAGAGGATCTGAAAGTATAACGATTTGATGAGTTTCATGAGGCATCACCCATTGTTGAAATTGTGCGGATGCGCTTTGGGTTGAACATGTGCAGTACGCGCTAGCTGGCAAGGCGGCGCATTGTCGGGGCATACACGTAACCTGAGAAGAGCCGGCGGGCAGTGCGGATCACCGACGCTTGCAGCTTGCCGCCATCGCGGCTCAAGGCCACATCGATGACGCCGCTGGGGTGCTCCAGCCGTACTTCGGACAGTTGCAGGGCGTGCTCGCCCAACAGTTGGGCGGTCACGGTGCCGGGGGTCACGCAGGCCGTGGCCAGGCCAATCGCGCCAGTGATCGCCAGCGCACGGTGGCAGTTGTGCGGCATGAAGTAGCGCACCTGCAGCGTGCCGTCGCTGGTTGGCGGCGACACCACCACCGGTTTCGGGATCACCATGCCACGCACATCACCCAGGCCCATGGCCCGGCCCGCCTGCAACCGCAGGGCTTCCAGGCGCTCGAGCAGTGCGCTGTCGGCATCCAGGGCGGCAGGGCGCTCGTTACCGGCCAGGCCCAGCTGGCTGGCTTCGATGATCATCAGCGGCATGGCCATGTCGATGCAGGTGACGGCCGTGCCGTCGAACACATCGCGGGCCTGCCCGGTGGGGAACAGTTTTCCAGTCTTGCTGCCGACCGCGTCGAGGAAGGTCAGGTGGATCGGCGCGGCCGTGCCGGGTACGCCGTCGATAGCGGTGCGGCCTTCGTACTTGACGGTGCCGCCAGGGGTTTGCACCAGCGAGGTGACGAAGGTCTGGGTATTGAGGTTGCGAATGCGCACCAGGGTTTTGTCGCCTTGGGCTTTCACCAGTCCCTGTTCGATGGCAAATGGGCCGACCGCACACAACATGTTGCCGCAGTTAGGCGCGGTGTCGACGCGTCGCTCGGCGACCATGACCTGCACGAACAGGTAATCGACGTCGGCGTCAGGGTGCAGCGAGGGGCTGACGATCGCCACCTTGCTGGTTTGCGGGCTGCCACCACCGATGCCGTCGATTTCCAGCTCATGGCCAGACCCCATCAGGCTGATCAGTACTTCGTCGCGTTCCACCACATTGGCCGGCAGGTCCCAGGCATGGAAGAAAGGGCCTTTGGAGGTACCGCCGCGCATGAGCACACAAGGGATTCGTTGCATGACTACTGACTCTCGTTGATCAATTGGCATCATTGATGTGTTGAGAGAAAGAGTGACAGGCGTTGATAAATCAATCCAATGCAAATATCGTAGCGATTGATGCATGCAGTTGAATAATTGCCGACGCTATGACGTGGAGCCAAACCTGTGGAATATGAGCTGCAAGATATCCGTTCTTTCGTGAAAATCGCCGAACTCGGCAGCTTTCATGAAGCAGCTGAGGCCCTGCACCTTTCCCAGCCAGCACTCAGCCGGCGGATCAAGAAGCTGGAAGAGGGCCTGGGCACGCCTTTGCTCGAACGCACCACGCGTCGGGTTGGCCTGACCAGTGTCGGCCGTGATTTCCTGCCCAAGGCGCGGCGCCTGCTCGATGATTTCGAAGACTCGATCCTGAGTATTCGCGAACTGGCCGAGCGCCAGACCGGACAAGTCACCCTGGCGTGCATCCCGACGGCGGCGTTCTACTTCCTGCCCACCGTGATTCGCCAGTACAACGAGCAATACCCGAAAATCCGCATCCGCCTGCTCGACCTCAGCGCCAACGATGGCCTTGAAGCGGTCTTGCGCGGCGAGGCCGATTTCGGCATCAACATGATGAGTGGCCAGCACCCGGACATCGAGTTTGTGCCGCTGGTCAACGAGCATTTCGTGCTGGCCTGCCGCCGCGATCATGAACTGGCAAGCCGCGAATCGGTGACTTGGACGCAGCTGGCTGACCACCGCCTGATCGGCGTGGGGCGCCTGAGTGGTAACCGCATGCTGCTGGACCACGCCTTGTCGGGGCTCAACATACGGCCCAAATGGTTTTATGAGGTGCAGCACCTGTCCACTTCGCTCGGCATGGTCGAGGCAGGGCTTGGTGTGTCTGCGATGCCCAGCCTGGCCATGCCGGCAGCGGACCACCCGACCCTGGTCAGCGTGCCCCTGACCGACCCACAGGTGACGCGCACTCTGGGCCTGGTCTATCGGCGCGGGGCTTCGCTGTCGCCGGCTGCAGAAAAGTTCGTGTCGATCCTGCTGGAAAAATGGCGGGGCGGCTAAAAACGCCGTGCGGGGGTCAGAAACAAGCCGGCCCGTGTCGCCACGGGCCGGCTGCAGGTGATGCCGGTTGGCTCAGCGGGCGATCACACGCCCACCGCCAGCTTGGCACTGGTCTGCCGACGACGATAGGCACTGTCGCGGCTCGCCAGCCACCCGTACAGCGGCGAGGTGACCAGCAGCCCGACCACCCACGACAGGTCGGCGCCGTTGATGTGCTCGGAGATCGGCCCGACGTACAGCGGCGTGTTCATGAACGGGATCTGCACCACGATGCCCACCGCATAGGCAATCAGCGCCTGGGGGTTGTAGCGCCCGTAGATGCCGCCATCGACCTTGAAGATCGACTGGATGTCGTAGTCGCCCTTGTGGATCACATAGAAGTCGATCAGGTTGATCGCGGTCCAGGGCACCAGCACCACCAGCAGCACCAGCACCATGTCGACGAAGTGGCCGATGAAGTCCTTCGAGGCGAACACGGCTACTACACTGCAAGCCGTCAGCACGATCAGCGACAGCACCGCGCGGCTCTTGGCGGTGGGGATCCAGCGGTGGGCGAAGGTCTGGATCAGGGTGATGATCGACAGCACCGCGCCGTACAGGTTGAGGGCGTTGTGGCTGATCACGCTGAGCAGGAACAGCACCAGCATGATCGGGCCGAGGGTGCCGGTGGCGAGCTTGACCGCGTCCATGGTGTCCATGCCGGCCGGGATCGCCAGCACCGCCACGGCGCCGAAGATGAACGACAGGCTCGAACCCAGGGCCGAGCCCAGGTACGTGGTCCAGAAGGTCGATGAGACCTTGACGTCAGCCGGCAGGTAGCGCGAGTAATCCGACACGTAAGGGGCAAAGGCAATCTGCCACAGCGCCGCCAGCGACACGGTGGCCAGCCAGCCGGCCAGGTTGAAGCCGCCGCGGGTCAGGAAGTCGTCGCTTTGCACATGGCTGAAGATGTAGCCGAAGCCGACCACGATGCCGATGCCGAGCACCCAGGTGCCGATGCGGTTGAGCACGTGGATGAAGCGGTAGCCGATGATGCCGATGATGCCCGACCCCAGCGCACCGATGACGATACCCACCGGTACCGGCACGGCCTCGACCACACCATGCAGCGACTTGCCGGCCAGGACGATGTTGGAGGCGAAGAAGCCGATGTACATCACCCCGGCGATCACCACCACCAGCAGCGCGCCGAGCGAGCCGAACTGGGCGCGGCTCTGGATCATCTGCGGGATGCCCATCTGCGGGCCCTGGGCCGAGTGCAGCGCCATCAACACCCCGCCGACCAGGTGGCCGACCAGGATGGCGATGATGCCCCACACCAGGTTCAGGTGAAACAACTGCACGCCCAGCGCGCCGGTGACGATGGGCAGCGGCGCGATGTTGCCGCCGAACCACAATGTGAACAGATCCCTTACCTTTCCATGGCGGTCTTGCGGGGGCACGTAGCCGATCGTGTGTTTTTCTATAAGGGGTGCCGTGTTGGCTGCACTGGTCATGACTGACTCCAAGGCAAGGTGGGGCAGGGGGTACTGCCCGGGGGCGTGCCGGCGAAGGGCAACGCGTTCTTGTTGGAGGGATGATGCGGGGAGTCGGGATAACGAGAAATTAGTAAATATGTGCCCATAAACCTTAAAAAACCTAAGGCTGACAAAAGGTTAAGGGACGAGTGGTAGCAAGGAGCGGGCCACCGCGCTGAAAGCCTTGAGCGTGGGGGCTGCAGGCTGTCGGGAAACAGCACAGGTGAGCCGGAGTGGTGCGGCGTGCGCGTTTCCAGTGCAGGTGAACAGGCGGTAGATAATCAGAAATTGTCACTACATCGGTAACAGCCGATCCTGAATCACTTCCTTCATCACCAATGTCGAACTCAGCCGCTTCACATTGGGAATGCTGGTCAGGTGCTCGTCATACAGCTTCTGAAACGCTGGCAGGTCCTTCGCCACCACGTGCAGCAGGTAATCCGGGTCACCGAACAACCGCTGCGCCTCGACGATCTGGGGGATCTCGGCTAGCGCCGCCTCGAAGTCCGCCACCGGCTGGCGCGTCACCTCGCGCAAGGTGACGAACACCAGCGCGGCAAAGTTAAGCCCCAGCGCAGCCGGTGCCAGGCGCGCGTGGTACCCGAGAATGGCGCCGGCGTCTTCCAGCGCCTTCAGGCGACGATGGCAGGGCGACAAGCTCAACCCTACGCGGTCAGCCAGCTCGGTCACCGACAGGCGCCCATCTTTTTGCAGCTCGGCAAGGATTTTTCGATCTGTCCGGTCCATTGAGAAGAATCTTCCAGTATTTGTATGTTGGTGGGGAATATACGAAAGAAAATGCCCCAACGGAATCCGTAATCTTTCTGCACACCAAGACAACACATAAGGAAGATTCAAGTGGCAATCAGTGTGCTGACGGCGTTCTGGGCCGTGTCGTTGCTGTTCGTGATCACCCCAGGCGCGGACTGGGCGTATGCCATCTCCGCGGGCCTGCGCGGGCGTTGGGTGATGCCTGCGGTGGCAGGCATGTTGTCGGGGCACTTCCTGGCAACCCTGGTGGTGGCTGCTGGCGTGGGCAGCCTGCTCGCTGGGCACCCGCTGGCGCTGATGTTGCTGACGCTGGCGGGCTGTACCTACTTGCTGTGGCTGGGCGGCAACCTGCTGCTGAGCCCGGGTGTGCCGCAGGCGGGGCATGACGGCGTGGGGGACTCCGGTTCGCGCTGGGCATTGAAGGGCTTTTGCGTGAGTGGGCTGAACCCGAAGGTGTTCCTGCTGTTTCTTGCCCTGCTGCCGCAATTCACCGACCCACACTCCAGCTGGCCCGTGCCGCTGCAGATCCTGTTGCTCGGGCTGGTGCACCTGTGCAGCTCGCTGGTGATCTATTCGCTGGTGGGCTATGGCGCCAAGGCCGTACTGAGTACCCGGCCTGGGGCAGCGAAGAGGGTCGGGCGGGTATCGGGCCTTGCCATGATCGCGGTGGCCCTGGGGCTGATTGCCGGGCAGTTGGGCTGAATCTACCGGCGCTGACGTGGCTCGGATACACTTGCCGCTTCTCTTCGCACAGCCAGGATGTGCCCCATGCCCGAAACCGCCCAACTGCTGACATTCGCGCTGATCTGCCTGGGCATGGTGCTGACGCCCGGGCCGAACATGATCTACCTGATTTCTCGTTCGATCTGCCAAGGCCGTAACGCCGGCTTGATATCCCTTGGCGGCGTGGCCGTGGGCTTCGTCATCTATATGCTCTGCGCGGCGCTGGGTATCACCGCGCTGGTGATGGCGGTGCCGTTTGCCTATGACGTGCTGCGCATCGGTGGCGCACTGTACTTGCTGTACCTGGCCTGGCAGGCGCTGCGGCCCGGCGGTAGCTCGTCATTTCAGGTACGTGAACTGCCTGCCGACAGCCCGCGGCGGCTGTTCACCATGGGTTTTGCCACCAGCCTGCTGAACCCCAAGATCGCGGTCATGTACCTGTCGCTGATGCCGCAGTTCATCGAGCCCGGTCACGGCAGTGTACTGGTGCAGTCGCTGGTGCTGGGCTGCACGCAAATCGCCATCAGCGTATCGGTCAATGCGCTGATCGCCGTGATGGCCGGTTCCATCGCCGTGTTTCTCGGCGGCCGGCCCGTGTGGCAGCAGGTTCAGCGCTGGCTGATGGGCACCGTACTGGCCGGCCTTGCCCTGCGCATGCTGGCCGAAGGGCGCCGCTGAACAACCGCTGATCTCTGTGGAACGAACCGTTGATTGCAACGCTCCTATCGTAAGATGGATAGCAAGGTGCCCGGGGCTTCCCAGACATGAACCTGTTACAGCAACGCGATGCGCACACTCCGCCACTGCATTTTCTGCTCAACGGCGGCACCATCGGTGGCCTGCTGCAGTCGATGGACTGGAGCAGCTCGCCGCTCGGCCCCCCCGAGCACTGGTCGCCCCACCTGCAGGCGGTAATGGCTACATTGCTGCCGGCCCAGGCGCAGTTCGTGCTGTTCTGGGGCGAAACTTACGTAGCGCTCTACAACGATGCCTATGCACCGACCATTGGTACCAAGCATCCCCAGGCACTGGGGCGCCCGGCTGAGGACAACTGGCGTGAGCTGTGGGACGACCTTGAGCCGCTGCTGCGTGGCGTGCGTGAGACCGGCCAGACGTTTTCAGCCAAGGACCGCCCGTTCTATATAGAGCGTCGCGGCCTGGGTGAGACCGTGTACTTCGATGTCTCCTATTCCGCCGTGCGCGAAGCCGATGGCAGCGTTGGCGGGGTGTTGTGCCTGGTGACTGAAACCACCGAACGGGTTCGTTTCCAACAGCGCCAGGCGTTTTTGCTGGAGCTGGGCCGCACCTTGCCTGGGCTGGGTGAAGCGGAGCGTATCGAAGCGTATGTGGTAGCACGCCTCGCCCAGCACCTGGGGGCGACGCAGGTGTGTTTCGGCGAGGACTTGGGCGACGGCACAGGTTACAAGGTTGCGCATGACTGGGCTGACGGCCTGCCTTCGAGGGTCGGCCAGCACCGCTACGCCACCTACGGGGCATCGCTGCGTGAGCAGTTGGTGGCGGGCAAGGTGGTGCAGCAGGCTTATGACAGCGCATCGGCGCCGCTGAGCGGCTTGTGTAGCACGCTGCATGTGCCGGTGCTGCGCGCCGGCCACCTGGAAGCCATGCTTGCCGTGCACTTTCACACGCCACATCACTGCTTCGAAGACGAGTGCCAACTGGTCGAGGATGCCGCCAAGCAAGCCTGGGCGGCCATTACCCATGCCCGTGCAGAGCGTGCCCTGCACCTGCTCAACGAAAGCCTGGAGGAGCGCGTCGCGGCCGTGCTGGCCGAGCGTGAGGCGGCGATTCTGCAACTGCATGAAGCGCACAAGCTGGAGATGATCGGCCAGTTGACCGGTGGCATCGCCCATGACCTCAACAATATGCTCACGCCAATTATCGCCTCCTTCGAATTGATGCGTCGGCACCCGCAATCCGAGCGAGCTCCCCGCTTGATCGACGGTGGCCTGCAGGCCGCCGAGCGGGCGCGCAACCTGGTGGGGCGCTTGCTGAGTTTCGCCCGTCGACAAACCCTCAAGCCACAAGCCGTGTCGCTGGCTGCCTTGGTGGAGGACATGCGCGAACTTATGGCGCGCTCGCTTGGGCCGACCATTGCCGTGCAGGTGCAAGTCGACCCGTTGCTGCCCGCCGTGCTGGTCGATCCGCATCAACTGGAGCTGGCGCTGCTAAACCTGGTGGTCAATGCCCGCGACGCCATGGCCGGCGGCGGTGCCCTGAGCATCGTCGCCGGGCTCGATGCCGACGGCCCACCGCACCCGGCAGGCACTGCGGGCGCGCCGTTGGTCTGGCTGCAGGTTCGCGACAGTGGCAGCGGCATGAGCGATGAGCAGCTGCGCCGCTGCGTCGAGCCATTCTATTCCACCAAGGGCGTGGGCAAAGGCACCGGCCTTGGCTTGCCGATGGTGCAGGGGCTGGCGGTGCAGTCGGGTGGTGGCTTCGCGATTCGCTCGCAGCAGGGGGAGGGGACTGTGGCCACGCTGTGGTTGCCGATCAGCGATGTCGCCGCAGTTGGCCGTGACAGTGACAGTGACAGTGCAGAGGCGCCCCTGGCCGACCGCGCCAGCCGAATTCTGTTGGTGGATGATGAGGCGATCGTGCGCCATGCCACGGCCTTGCAGTTGCGCGACCTGGGTTACGAGGTGTGCGAAGCGAGCAGTGCCGCGGCAGCGCTGCAGCGGGTGGAGCAGGGCTGGCAGCCGGACGTGCTGGTGACTGACCACGTCATGGCCGACATGACCGGGGTGCGTTTTGCCCAACAGATGCGCGAGCGCCAGGCTGACCTGCCGGTGTTGATCATCACCGGCTATGCCAACCTTACACCCCGCGAGCTCAAGGGCTTCGAGGTGTTGCGCAAGCCGTACCGGCGCGCCGAGCTGGCGCAGAGTGTGGCGCGGTTGCTTGCCGCCCCGCGTTAGCCGCTGCTCAGCTGCCCAGCACCTTGGCCAGCATCTGGCACACCTGCTCGGCCGAGTACGGCTTGGCCAGGAAGGCAAAGCCCTGATGGCCGCCTTCGGCAATCGCATCGCTGTAGCCCGAGGTGAGGATCACCGGCAGTTGCGGGCGTTGGCGCCGCAGTTCGCGGGCCAGTGCCAAGCCCCCCATGCCGGGCATGAGCACATCGGAAAACACGGCATCGAAATCGCCCGCCGGGCCTGCCAACAAGGCCAGCGCTTCCTCTGCCGAATTTGCCCAACTGATCCGGTAGCCGTGGTCCTCGAGAATCTGCGCGGTGAACGTGCAGAGGTCGGGGTTGTCCTCCACCACCAGTATCCGCCCTCGCGCCTTGCCGACCTCGGGTTGGGTGGGGACGGCGGTGACGTCGGCCGGTTCGGCAGGCGGGGCCTCTTGCGGCAGGTACAGGGTGAACGTTGTGCCTTCGCCCTCGACGCTGACCACGGCTACATCGCCACCGGACTGCTTGGCGAAACCAAACACCTGGGACAGGCCAAGCCCGGTCCCTTCACCGGGGGCCTTGGTGGTGAAGAAGGGGTCGAAGATGCGGTCGAGCAACTTCGCGGCAATGCCGATACCGCTGTCCACCACCGAGATGGCCGCAAACGTGCCCGCTGGCGCAGGCTGACCACGCAGCGCGGGCATGTGCTGATCGGCCAACAGGCGCAGGCGCAAGGTGCCTTCGCCGGCCATGGCATCGCGACCATTGAGCATCAGGTTGATCACCGCCGTCTCGAGCTGGCTGAGGTCGGCGCGGATATGGCAGGGCGCTTTTGGCAGCTCCAGTTCCACCTTGATGCGCGCGCCCGTGGCGGTATCGAGCATCTCGGCCATGGCCTCCAAGCGTGGCCCGGCTTCGAACACTTGCGGGCTCAATGCCTGGCGGCGGGCGAAGGCGAGCAGTTGGCCGGTCAGCTTGGCACCGCGGTCGACGGTGTCGGCCATGGTCTTCAGGTAGCGTTCGCGACGGCTTTGCTCAAGGTCGGGGCGCTGCAGGAAGTGCAACGACGAGCGGATGATGGTCAGCAGGTTGTTGAAGTCGTGCGCCACGCCACCGGTGAGCTGGCCGATGGCTTCAAGCTTCTGCGCCTGGCGCAACACGGCTTCGGTGTGCAGCAGTTGGCTGGTGCGTTGGTCGACGCGCTGTTCCAGCGTGGCATTGAGTGCCTCCAGCGCCGCCATTGCCTCGCGCACTTCGGCATGGGCCTGGACCCGCTGGATATGCGACCAGCAGCGCTCGGTCACCTCGCCGATCAAGCGCAGCTCGTAGCCGGTCCACACCCGGGGCGCCTTGTCGTGGATGGCCATCAGTGCGGTCAGGCGACCGTCCTTGATCAGCGGCATGCAGATGGTCGCGGTGATGCCGATGGCCTGGAAGGTCGCCGCTTCTTCGGCGGCCAGTTCGCTGAGGTTGTCGTTGATGACCAGCGGCTCGCCAGCGCGCAACTGGCTGACTGCCAGGCGGCCGAAGTCGGCCAGGCGGTATTGGCCGATCAGCCGTGGTGAACCGGCTGACACGGCGTCGCCACAGATGTTGAAGCCATCCTGGTCGGCATCCATGACCGCGTAGGCGCAGCTGGAAAGCTGCAGGTGCTCGACCAGCATGCGCGTGGTGATGGCCATGATCCGCTCGGGGTCGGTGGCGTTGGCCACCTCCCGGCCCAGGCCGTCGAGGAAGTTGAGGCGCTGGCTGTTGACCACGCTGGTGGTGGTTTCGGTCACGGTGTCGAGCATGCCCAGCACGCTGCCGTCCTCGCCACGGATGGGGCTGTAGCAGAAGGTGAAATAGGCGCGCTCGGGGCCACCGTTGCGGTCGATGACCAGCGGGAAGTCTTCGATGAACACCGCTTCACCGGCCAGGGCGCGGTCGGCCATGGCGCCGATCTCGCCCCAGGCTTCCTGCCACACCTCGCTGAACGGGCGGCCCAGGGCCTGCGGCTTGCTGCCGAGAATCTCGGCGAAGGCGTCGTTGTAGAGGGTAATCAGCTCATTGCCCCACAGCACTGCCTGCGGGAAGCGCGAGCCCAAGCACAGGGCCACCGTCGTCTTGAGTACGCTGGGCCATGCCTGCAGCGGGCCAAGTGGGGTGGTGTGCCAATCATGCTGGCGGATGTGTTCGGCCATCAGCCCGCCGCCATCTAGCCATTTCGCCATGTGCTCTGCCGATCCTTTTGCCTGGGAGCATAAGGGTGCACCGAGAATGGCCAATTGGCGAGGCCTTTATGTCGCCTGGTCCGGCCTTTTCGCGGGGCAAGCCCGCTCCCACAGGTGCCCCTCTGCATTCGGATTCAAAGGTGGCCTGTGGGAGCGGGCTTGCCCCGCGAAAGGGCCGGACCAGGCTCAGCGAATGAAGTGCACCTTGCCGGTATCGTCGTTGCCCATGTAGATGCCGTAAACCCCCGCCTGGCGCTCAAGAATGTAGCGCTCTAGAATCTGCCGGATCGCCGGATAGTAGATTTCGTCCCAGGGGATTTCCCCCGGTTCGAAGAACTTGTAGGCCAGGGTCTCCGGCCCGAACTGCCCGGTCTCCTGGGTGGCGATGGCGCGGAAGATGATGTACACCTCGCTGATCTTGGCCACGCTGAAGATCGAATAGGGCGAGACGATTTCGGCGTGCACGCCGCTTTCTTCCCACACTTCGCGCAACGCCGCCTGCTCGGTGGTTTCGCCCGCTTCCATGAAGCCTGCAGGCAAGGTCCAGGTGCCAGGGCGCGGCGGGATGGCGCGCTGGCACAACAGGTACTTGCCATCGCGCTCGATGATGCAGCCGGCGATGATCTTCGGGTTGATGTAATGGATGTAACCGCAGGCGGTGCAGCGCAGGCGTTCGTGGGTGTCGCCTGTGGGAACGCCCCGAGCCAGTTCCGTGGTGCAGTGCGGGCAGTAGCGCGGGGCGTTGGGCATGGTCAGCGGCCTATGCGGGGTTCTATACGGGGTTCTTTGAGGGCCAGGGGCTCGACCATGTCGCGCACCTTGGTGTTGTCATCCTGCTTCTGGCGCAGGTAGTCCAGGGCTACCTTGGCGGCAGCGCGGACGTGATCGACCGAGGCCTGGTGGGCAACCAGCGGGTCGCCGCCCTTGATCGCCTCGACGATCTTTTCCATCTCCCGGTTGCTGGCACCCCGGCGGTTCTCTTGCGAGACCGAGGTGGCACGCAGGTAGCTGATGCGTGCCTGCAACTGGCGCAGCTGCTGGGCGGCGACCTGGTTGCCGGAGCCTTCCAGCAGCACGTCGTAGAAGCCTTGCACCGAGTCGAGCACCTGTTGCAGCTCGCCTTCTTCCAGCGCTTCGCGGTTGACCTCCAGCGCGCGTTCCAGGGCGCGGATGTCCTTGGCCTTGGCATTGAGCGTGAACAGCTGGACGATCAGGCCTTCGAGCACGCAGCGCAGCTCGTAGATATCGCGGGCATCTTCCAGGGTAATGATTGCCACGCGCGGGCCTTTGGCATCGGCGAATTCGACCAGGCCTTCGGATTCCAGGTGGCGCAGCGCTTCTCGCACCGAGGTACGGCTGACCCCGAGGCGGTCGCAGAGGTCGCGTTCTACCAGGCGGTCACCCGGCAGCAGATGGAAGTTCATGATCGCGGCGCGCAGCTTGTCGAGCACGATTTCGCGCAGGGTAACGGGGTTGCGGTTGACCTTGAAGCTGTCGTCGAGTGGCTGGCGTTTCATCAGGTGCGCTCTT
>Ga0213828_1000088_pt1 | contig 122969 bp, 124 predicted proteins | sample MC6MC0897MG_FD_180664 | JGI IMG/M metagenome (GOLD analysis project Ga0213828, IMG submission 180664) | Enriched soil aggregate microbial communities from Iowa State University, Ames, United States - MC6-MC0897-MG | ecosystem: Environmental > Terrestrial > Soil > Unclassified | place: USA...
ATTTTAAGGTCCATAGGTTTCAGCTCTCGCCAAGGCATGGTCAGATCCTCGAAAACCGACCCTGCCAGTTAAAGACTGTTACCTATGTGCGTGAACTGATTTGTAACCCATGTGGGTGAGTCATACCTGGTACAGCTTTTGTAATAGTTTTGCGCTATCAGAAAATTCTGCTTCGATTGTAGGATCCTCGTCCCTAATTGTTATCAAGGTCCCTATGAGCACCTTCGCGGAGCCCCCCAGTCCCTGGCCGTCCCGGCCTTCCCTCCCTCGTCCTCGTGACGCATCCCCTGTGAGTACCCGCTAATGGAATGGCTAGCCGACCCCACGGCCTGGCTGGGCCTGTTGACGCTTATCGTCCTCGAGCTGGTGCTGGGTATCGACAACCTGGTGTTCATCGCCATCCTTGCCGACAAGCTGCCGCCGCACCAGCGCGACCGCGCACGGGTGATCGGCCTGTCGTTGGCGCTGATCATGCGTCTTGGCCTGCTGGCCAGCATCTCGTGGATGGTGACCCTAACCGCGCCGCTGATCGAGGTGTTCGGCAAGACCTTCTCCGGCCGTGACCTGATCATGCTGTTCGGTGGTGTGTTCCTGTTGTTCAAGGCCACCATGGAACTGCACGAACGCCTCGAGGGCCATGTTGCCCAAAGCGGCGGCGGGACCCGCCATGCCGCGTTCTGGCCGATCGTGGCGCAGATCGTCGTGCTGGATGCGGTGTTCTCACTGGATGCGGTGATCACGGCCGTGGGCATGGTCGAACATTTGTCGGTGATGATGATCGCGGTGATCTTCTCCATCGGCATCATGATCGTCGCCAGTAAACCGCTGACCCGTTTCGTCAACGCCCACCCAACAGTGATCATGCTGTGCCTGGGCTTCCTGATGATGATCGGCTTCAGCCTTACTGCCGAAGGCCTGGGCTTCCATATCCCCAAAGGCTACCTGTACGCGGCCATTGGCTTCTCGTTGCTGATCGAGCTGTTCAACCAGTTGGCCCGTGCCCGCCGCAAGCGCAGCGTGCAGCAGCACCGGCCGCTGCGTGAGCGTACCGCACATGCCGTGCTGCGCCTGATGGGCGGGCGCCGGGTGGAGGCTGACGAGGTGGGCGAGGAAATCGCCGACCTGGTCGAGGGGGGCGAAGAACAGGTGGTGTTCGACCGCCGTGAGCGGGTGATGATCAGTGGTGTGCTGAACCTGGCCGAGCGGCCGATCCGCACGGTGATGACGGCACGGGCCAAGGTCGATGCCATCGACCTGTCGCAGCCGGCCGAAACCATCACCCAGGCGCTGGTCAACTCGCCGTACTCGCGCCTGCCGCTGATCCGTGACGGTCGCATCGAGGAACCGCTGGGCTTCGTGCACAAGAAGGAGCTGCTCAAGGAACTGCTGTCCGGCAGCCAGCCCGACCTGGAAGCCCTGGCCCGTGCGCCGCTGAACCTGCTGGAGAGCTTCAGCATCCTTAACGCCTTGGAGCAGATGCGCGGGCAGTCGACGCACATCGCCTTCGTGGTCAACGAGTTCGGTGACTTTACCGGTGTGTTGACCATGACCGATATTCTCGAGTCGATTGCCGGCGAACTGCCGGACGCAAGCGAGGTGGAGGGGCCAGGTGTGATCGAGGAGGCGGACGGTTTTGTGGTCAGCGGTGCCTTGAACCTGGCCCAGGTCCAGGCGCGCACCGGCTTTGCCGCCCGTGCCACCGAGGACTACCAGACCCTGGCGGGCTTGGTGATGAGCTTGCTGGACCGCTTGCCGGTGGTGGGTGATCACCTGGCCTGGAATGGCTGGACCATGACCGTGGTGGCGGTGGAGGAGCGCCGGGTCCGCCAGGTACGCCTTACACCGAACGCCGACGCTGGCGCAGCAGGTGCTTGAAGCCCTCGAGCACCAGTACCAGCACTGCGGCCCAGATCGGCAGGTAGGTCAGCCACTGGTCGGGGCCGATGGTCTCGCCCAGTAGCAGGGCCACGCCTACCAGCAACACCGGCTCGACGTAGCTGAGCAGGCCGAACAGGCTGAACGGCAGCAGGCGGCTGGCCAGCACGTAGGCGATCAGGGCGCAGGCGCTGATCGCCCCGAGCAGTGGGATCAGGCCGTACAGGCCTGGATGCTCGGCCAGATCGGTTGCCGACAGCGGGCCCTGGATGACGAAGTACAAGGCCCAGGGTAGTAACAAGCACATGTCGCACCACAGGCCGCCCAGGTGGTCGGTGCGGCAACGCCGCCGCAGGACGAAGTAGATCGGGTAGCCAATCATCACCAGCAGGGTTTCCCAGGCAAAACTGCCGTGCTGGTACAGCTCGTGGCCAACCCCCAGCGCGGCAAAGCTCACCGCGACCTTCTGCAGGCGCGACAGGCGCTCGCCATAGACCACGCGCCCGGTCAGCACCATGGCCAGCGGCAACAGGAAGTAGCCCATCGATACCTCCAGGCTGCGCCCGTGCAGCGGCGCCCAGAGGAACAGCCACAACTGCACGCCCATCAACCACGAGGTGCCGACCATGCCGAGCAACAGCAGCGGCGTGCGACGCACCCGCCCGAGCAGCTCGCCGACTCGCTTCCAGTCCCTGGATGCCAGCATGAACAGGGTCAGGCAGGGCAGGGTCAGCAGGGTCCGCCAGCCGAAGATCTCCTCGCCGTCCAGGGGCTTGAGGAAGGAGGTATAGAAATACATCACGGCGAACAGACAGGACGCCATGACCGACGAAATAATGCCTTTTGACACGAATGCCTCGGAAAACGGGAAGTGAGCGGGTGGATCAGCCGCGCATGATCTCAGGGGTACCGCCTTGCGGCAACTGCGGGCTGCCCGGGCGGGCGGCCAGGGCCAGCAGCAGCTCGCTGGCGGGCATCGGGCGGGCGAACAGGTAACCCTGCTGGAAGTCCACGCCATGGCGCGCCAGGTAGTCGCGCTGCACCTCGGTTTCCACGCCCTCGGCGACGATGCCCAGGTCCAGCTTGGCCGACAGCTCGATGATGGTATCGAGAATGTGTTGCGACAGGGCGTCACCGCCGATCATCGCGACGAAGCTCTGGTCGATCTTCAGGTAGTCGACGTTGAACTGGCGCAGGTAATTGAGGCTGGATTGGCCGGTGCCGAAGTCGTCCAGGGCGATCATCACGCCCATGGCGTGCAATTTCTCGAACAGGTCAAGGGTGACCGGAGTCGGTTCGATCAGCTTGCGCTCGGTCAACTCCAGGGTCAGTACCACCCGCCCGGGCGGGAAGTGCTGGAGGAAGGTCTGGCAGTCGTCGAGCAGGCCCAGGTCGCGACAGTGGTCGGCGGTGATGTTGATGCCGATGTGAAAACCGTCCTCGAGCAACGCCGCATGCGGTGCCAGGGCCTGGGCCGTGTGCAGCATCAAGCCGCGGGTCATGGCGACGATCTGGCCGCTGTGCTCGGCGTAGGGGATGAACAGGTCGGGGCGCACCAGCCCTTCGCGGGGGTGCTGCCAGCGCATCAGCACCTCGACCCCGGCCCAACGGTAGTCGTCCTTGCGCACCACCGGCTGGAAGTACGGCAGGAACTCGCCGGCCTCCAATGCCCTGGACAGTTCGGCACGGGGCGAACTGGCGCGGCGGATCTGCCAGCGACAGGCGCTACCGGCCGCCGCCCCAAGCACCAGCAGCAGACTCAACAGCGCAGGATAGCGTGAACGCATCAGCTCGCCGGGCTTGTCGGGGCCAAAGCCGCCGTGCACGCTGAACGGGTAGTGTGTGGAAGAGAACGTCACCGGCGCGCTGGCTGCAACTGGCGGCGTGCCGGCCCGCACCCGGCCGTCGGCGCCCATCCAGTGGTTGCCGACCTGCACTTGCAACTGGCCGTCTTTACCGATCAGGCGCAGGGCCGTGAGCAGGTGGCGGCCATCGACCGTGGCGATCGCCCCCTTGTCGCCCTGGCTGGCGCGGTAGGCCAGCAGCGGTTGGCCTGGTGTGACGGAGTTGCCGTCCATCAGCCACAATTGACCGTCGGTGTAGTTGCTGGCGTCGACCGGTTCGTCGAAATCACCAAACAACGAGGTGCAATACAGGGTGTCACGATCGAACAGGTTGGTGGAGCGCACGAAAGCATTGCGCGTGACTTCTATGCGCAACGCCAATTGCGCCTGTTCGCAGGGCTGGCCGGCCTTGGGCAGCAGGTGGTGTGTCGTGCTGGACAAGCTGTCGAGTACCGCCTCTATATGGACCACCACTTCGCGAGCCGTGACACGACTGTCGGCATCCAGCTCCTGGTCGATCTGCCAGCGCATCACCACCAGCCCGCACAGTAGCGGCAAGACACCGATCAGCCAGGGCAGCAGCGCGCGCCAGCTCCAGCGAGCAGGGCGTTTGGTGGTCAAGGGCATGCGCAGGTGAACCTTCTGCGAGGTGGTAGGTGATGCAGAGAATAGCCGTTTGTCGGAGCAACCTGCGAACTAAAGCGCGACAAACAAATTTACGCAATGTAGAATCGGTTTACGAATACAACAATAAGGTTCTCCGCCTCCCGGGGAATCAAGCCCGCCGAGAATGGGTCCATATGACATACCATGGGTTCAAGCTGATCATTGGTGACTTCCTGGCCCGCAGCGTGCGCGGGATCCCGTGCTCACCACCACGCCATCTCCACATCGAAAGCCTGTAATCAACCGTTTTTCGCTGCAGATGAGGAAAAGAACATGGCAGATATCTTCGAAAACCCGATGGGCCTGGAAGGCTTCGAATTCATCGAGCTCGCCTCGCCGACCCCCGGCGTGCTGGAGCCGGTATTCCAGATTCTCGGTTTCACCAAGGTGGCTACCCACCGCTCCAAGGATGTGCACCTGTATCGCCAGGGTGGCATCAACCTGATCCTGAACAATGAGCCCAATAGCGTTGCCTCGTACTTCGCTGCCGAGCATGGTCCATCGGTATGCGGCATGGCCTTCCGCGTTCGCAACGCTCATGAAGCCTACGCCCGAGCCCTGGAATTGGGTGCCCAGCCGGTGGAAATCGAGACCGGCCCGATGGAACTGCGCCTGCCGGCGATCAAGGGTATTGGCGGCGCGCCCCTGTACCTGATCGACCGCTACGAAGAGGGCAGTTCGATCTACGACATCGACTTCAAGTTCATCGAAGGCGTGGATCGCAACCCGGTCGGTGCGGGCCTGAAGATCATCGACCACCTTACCCATAACGTCTATCGCGGGCGCATGGCCTACTGGGCCGGCTTCTACGAGAAACTGTTCAACTTCCGCGAAATCCGTTACTTCGACATCAAGGGCGAGTACACCGGCCTGACCTCCAAGGCCATGACCGCGCCGGACGGCATGATCCGCATCCCGCTCAACGAGGAATCGTCCAAAGGGGCGGGGCAGATCGAAGAGTTCCTGATGCAGTTCAACGGCGAGGGCATCCAGCATGTCGCCTTCCTCACCGACGACCTGCTCAAGACGTGGGATGCGCTGAAGGGCTTCGGCATGCGCTTCATGACCGCGCCGCCGCAGACCTACTACGAGATGCTCGAGGAGCGCCTGCCAGGGCATGGCGAGCCGGTCGACCAGCTGCAGGCCCGCGGCATCTTGCTGGACGGTGCCTCCGAGGCCGGCGACAAACGCCTGCTGCTGCAGATCTTCTCGGAGACCCTGCTGGGCCCGGTGTTCTTCGAGTTCATCCAGCGCAAGGGGGATGACGGCTTCGGTGAAGGCAACTTCAAGGCGCTGTTCGAGTCGATCGAGCGTGACCAGGTGCGTCGTGGCGTGTTGAGCGTCGAGTAATCGGTCGAGCACACACTCGCGGGGCAAGCCCGCTCCCGCGCCGGAAGGTGACGGGAGCGGGCTTGCCCCGCGCTGCGTTGTGGCGAACGTTTACTGCTGCCTGCTCAGGTAGCCGATCACCGCCTGGGCTACCTCGGTGCTGGAAGCCGGATTCTGTCCGGTGATCAAGCTGCCGTCCTCCACCACATAAGCCGCCCACGGGTCGTCTGCCTTGCTGTACTCGCCACCGCGAGCGACCAGTTCGTTCTCGGTGAGGAACGGCACCACCTTGTCCAGCTCAGCCAGTTTTTCCTCGGTATTGGAAAAGCCGGTAACCTTGCGCCCCTTGAGCAGCAAGCTGTTGTCGCTGAGCTTGATATTGAGCAGGCCCACCACCCCATGGCACACCGCGGCGACCGCGCCGCCGTGCTCATGGATGCGCCGTGCCAGCTCCTGCAATGGCTGATTGTCGGGAAAGTCCCACATCACCCCGTGGCCACCGGTGTAGTAGATCGCGCTGTACTGGTCGGCCTTGACCTGGCCAGGGCTCAAGGTGGCGCCAAGGCGGTTCATGAACGCTTTGTCGTTGTACCATTGCCAGTCCAGGTCAGGCGCCATCTGCAGGCTGTGCGGGTCGATCGGTACATAGCCGCCCGCCGGGCTGACATAGTCGACGGTAAAACCCGCTTTTTGCACTGCGTCGACAAAGTGCACGGCCTCGCCCAGCCACAATCCTGTGGCGCGCTTGATATCGGGATACTTGGCGGTATTGGTCAGCACGACCAGGAGCTTCTTGTTCATGTGCGCATGCCCGTCGAATCCATGGGAAAACGTTTGGCCAGCAAGATCAAAAGCCATTTGAGCATAGCCCCCGCCACGCAATGCGCCATGGGCACGGGCGCTGTGCTAGGCTGCTGCAAAAGTGGACGCACTACCGGGAGACGCCATGGAACAGGACACTTCCAGATTTATGCAAGCCGCCATCGACGAGGCCCGTAAGGGGCTCGAGGAAGGCGGCATTCCGATCGGCTCGGTACTGGTGCACGAGGGCAGGATCATCGGCCGTGGCCACAATCGCCGCGTGCAGCAGGGCAGCGCCATCCTGCATGGTGAAATGGATGCATTGGAAAATGCCGGCCGACAGCCGGCCCGGGTTTACCAGCAGGCCACCCTCTATACCACCTTGTCGCCCTGTGCCATGTGCAGTGGCGCAATCCTGCTGTATGGCATCAAGCATGTGATTATAGGCGAGAACTTCACTTTCATGGGCGAAGAACAGTTGCTCGGCGACCGGGGCGTGCGTCTGGAGGTGCATGACGATGAAACCTGCAAGGCGCTGATGCGCCAGTTCATCGAAGCCAACCCAGAACTGTGGAACGAAGATATTGGCCACTGACCTGACCGCCCGGGGCGCAGAGGTCCAGGTCATTCATCTGGCACCGCCATCATCCTCTCTGGTCGAGGAGGGCATGCCCATCGCCGGCTTTGACTGGAGCGCGACGCCGTTGGGGGCGTTGACCTCCTGGCCGCCCACCCTGCGCATCGCCGTCGACATGGTATTGATGTCACCGTTTCCCTGTGCGTTGGTCTGGGGGCCCGCCCTGACAGTCATACACAACGACGCCTACCAGGCCCTGCTGGGCGGCGTTGTCGACCATCAGGGACGTGCCTTCGACGCGCTCTGGGAGCATTCCTGGGAGAGCATGGGGGCAACCGTCTTCAAGGTGTTGCAGGGGCAGGGTAGTCTGATCGAGGACGCCCCATTGTCGGTGCATAGAGAGGGTAACGCTGCGACGGCGTGGGTCACTGGCTGCTTTTCGCCCATCCGCGACGATCAGGGTGTGGTTGCCGGGTTCCTCCACGCGCTGATCGAGACCACTGGCAGTGTCGGGGCCAGCCACGAATGGCGCGAGCTGGCGCAGTCGTTCGAAGCCCGCCTGACGCAGTACCTGGCCGATCCAGATCATACCTGGCAGTTGTCGCCTGATGTGATGCTGATGCTTGAGGCCGATCTAAGCGTACGCACAGCCAACCCTGCCTGGCATCGGCTTCTGGGCTGGGGGGAGGCAACGCAGTTGCAAGTGGCCCTGCCCGAGCTGTTCCATCCCGCGGACCGTACCGAAGCGCAGCTGGCGCTGATGGCGCTTGTACAGGGCCGCACCGCGCCGCCCTTCGAGGGGCGGGTTCGCCATAGCGACGGCCATTACTGCTGGTTCCGCTGGACTGGCAGCGCCAACCAGGCATTGCCGACACTGGTGGGGAGGGACATCACCGAGGACCGCAATGCGGTCCAGCGCCTGGCCGAGGCGGCGGTGCGTGACAGCCAGCGCATGGAGGGCGTTGTAAAGGTGGCGGGGGGGCTGGCGCACGAAATGAACAACGTATTGTCCGGCGTCGGCAGCAGCCTGGAACTGCTCGAACGACGCCTCGCCCAAGGGCGGATGGAGCGCGTGGACGATTATGTGCGGATGGCCCGCGAATGCGCCCAGCGAGCCATCGGCCTGACCCAGAACCTGCTGGCCTTTGCCCGTAGCCAACCCTTGTCACCCAACCCACTGAACATCAACCACCTGCTGCAGGACGCGGAGCCGATGCTGCGCCAGACCCTGGGCGCCGAGATGTGCCTGAACATGCAGCTGGATGTGGCGCCCTGGCCATTGCAGGTCGACCCGGATACGTTACGTAACGCCCTTTTGCATCTGTGCAGCAACGCCCGCGATGCCTGCCTGGGCAAGGGCAACCTGACGATCCGCACTGCCAACGAACGACTGGCGATGCCCAGCGAGGGGGAGGCAGCCTTGCCGCCGGGGGACTATGTCACGCTGCAGATCGAGGACGACGGCCAAGGCATGAGTCGCGAGGACCTGGCAAGGGTATTTGAACCGTTCTTCACCACCAAGTCCCTGGGGCAGGGGGTGGGCCTGGGGCTGCCCATGGTGCATGGCTTCGTGCAGCAGTCGGGCGGTCAGATGTGGATCGAGTCGACGATCGACCAAGGTGCCCGGGTCGTGATGATGTTTCCGCGCTACCAGGGGATGTTGCCGGAGAGACCTGCTCGGGATGTACTGCCGCGACAGGTCCGGGGTGAACGGTTGTTGCTGGTCGATGATGAAGAAAACCTGCGCGGCCTGATGAAGGAGGCGCTGGTCGATTGCGGCTTCGAGGTGTGTGATGTGCCCGATGCCAACAGCGCGCTGGGGCAGTTCAGGCATGCAGGGCCGTTTGATCTGGTGATCACCGATATCGGTCTGCCGGGGGGCTTCAGCGGCCGCCAGGTGGCCAAGGCGCTGCGCATGATCGAGCCCGAGCAGAAGATCCTGTTCATCACTGGCTTCACCGCCGATCCGGTGGAGCAGGCCCTGCTCGACCAGCCGGGCACGGCATTGATGTTCAAGCCGTTCTCGCTGCAGAAGCTGGTGGTGCAGATTCAGCACATGCTGCAGGCCTGAGGCCGGTGATCACAGCCCCTGCTGTAGGAAAGGGTCGTCCGGGTTCTGCCGTTCCAGCTCGGCGAGCAGTACCTGGACATTCTGCAGTTGGCCGGTTTCCTTCCAGTACTCGATCAGCAGTACCCGCACCCGGCGATTGGCCGGCTGGCGGTTGAGCACGGTCTCCAACTGCTTTTGCGCGGCATCGAGTTGTTCCAACTGGTGCAGGGTGATGGCCAAGGTGTAGCGATAATCGTTGTTTTCCGGCTCCAGCTCGACAGCCCGCGAGAGGGCGAGCAGGGCGTATTCCTGCTGCTCATGGCGGGTCAGCCACAGGCCCAGTTCGTATTGCAGGAACGCGGAGTCCGGGCGTAGCGCCAGGGCCTTGGCGAGCACCTCGCGGGAGGCGTCGTGCTGGCCCTGTTGCTCCAGCAGGCGGACCTGGGTGGCCAGGGCGTCCAGGCCTTCAGGGGCCACGGCCAGACTGCGCCCCAGGGCCCTGGAGGCTGCCTCGTAGGCTTGTTCATGCATGTATAGCCGGGCCAGGTGCAGCTGGGCGGCAGCGTCGTCGGGCTGTTGCTCCAGGGTCAGCTCGTACTGCTCCAGGGTATCCTGCAAGGGGCCGAAGTACAGGCCGATGGCGTCGGGGTCGAGACCTAGCAGGGCGTCCACCGCGGCGAAGCGCACGCTTTGCTCGTCATCTTCCAGCAATGGGCCCAGCACCAGGCTGCGCTGGGCGGCCGGCAGCAGCCGGCGGATGCTGGTGATGGCGGCGCGGCGTACCAATGGGTCGACGTGCTCGAGGTCCTGGCTGGCCAGTTTCAACGCCTGTGGCGAGGGGTAGTTGGGCAGTTCGGCATGCAGCGCGGCGCGGCGGATGGGCGGCAGGTCGTCACGCTGCAACTGCTGGTACAGCACGCGCGCGGCGCCCGGCAGGCCATCGTGTGCCTGGCGCAGGGCCTTGGCGTAGCTGTGGGGCGGCAGGCTGGGCGGTGCGGGCTGGCGGTCACGCCACAGGTAACCGATCGACGCGGGCAGCACTAATAACAGCAACAGGGCGATCAGGAGAGGGCGACGTCTGGGCATCTCGCGGTCCGGGGTGGCGGTACGGCAGAGCTTGGGGCAGGCAGGTGGCAATTGCAACGATCAGGGTGCGATCCTGGGGCCATGCCGCGTCGCAAAAACCGTGTGCTGCGGGTTCGGTCTTGCACACCTGCAGGGTCTCCTTGCACATCGGTGATGTTCCTCGTGGCGCTCTGCGGGTATCCTCGCCTGAGCCTTTCCTGAACTGTCCTGATCTCCAAGGAGCTGCACGCTGTGTTCAAACATGTCGATGCCTATGCCGGCGACCCGATCCTCTCGCTGATGGAAACCTTCAAGGCCGACCCGCGCGCCGCCAAGGTCAACCTGAGTATCGGCCTGTACTACGACGAAGCCGGCGTGGTGCCGCAGCTGGCGGCGGTGGCCGAGGTGGAGAAACGCCTGGCCGGCCAGCCCCATGAAGCCTCGTTGTACCTGCCGATGGAAGGCCTGGCCGCTTACCGCCAGGCGATCCAGGCGTTGCTGTTCGGCGCCGAGCACCCGGCCGTCGCCGCTGGCCGCGTGGCCACCGTGCAGACCGTCGGCGGCTCCGGCGCGCTGAAAGTCGGTGCCGACTTCCTCAAGCGCTACTTCCCAGGCTCCGAGGTATGGGTGAGCAACCCGACCTGGGACAACCACCGGGCAATCTTCGAAGGTGCAGGCTTCAAGGTGCACACCTACCCGTACTTCGACCCGGACACCCGTGGAGTCGACTTCGCCGGCATGCTGGCCAGCCTGCAGGCCTTGCCGCAGAACAGCGTGGTCCTGCTGCATCCGTGCTGCCACAACCCCACAGGCGTAGACCTGGACCAGCAGCAGTGGCAACAGGTGGTCGAAGTGGTCAAGGCGCGCCAGTTGATCCCGTTCCTCGATATCGCCTACCAGGGCTTTGGCGAAGGGCTGGTCGAAGACGCCTATGCGATCCGCGAAATGGCCCGTGCCGGCGTGCCTTGCCTGGTCAGCAACTCGTTCTCGAAGATATTCTCGCTGTACGGCGAGCGGGTAGGAGGCTTGTCGGTGGTCTGCGACGATGCCGCCACCGCTTCCAGCGTGCTTGGCCAGCTCAAGGCCACCGTGCGCCGCAACTACTCCAGCCCGCCCGCTTTCGGCGCCCAGTTGGTGGCCGGCGTGCTGGGTGACGCCGCGCTCAACGCGCAATGGGCTGCGGAAGTGGAGGTGATGCGCAAGCGTATCCTCGACATGCGCCAGGGCCTGGTCGACCTGCTCGGCGAGCTGCTGCCAGGTCAGGACTTCCAGTTCTTCCTGCGCCAGCGCGGCATGTTCAGCTATACCGGCTTCAGCGTCGAACAGGTGCGCCGTCTGCGTGACGAATTCGGCGTCTACCTGATCGACAGCGGCCGGGTGTGCATGTCCGGCCTGCGCCCGGCCAACCTGCGCCAGGTGGCCGAGGCGTTTGCCGCCGTTCAGCGGTAACCTGCCTGGGGCCGCTTTGCGGCCCTTTCGCCGGTGCCGGCTCCCACCCTTATCGCCTGCATTGCCTCTTTGAGCCCCTCTGAGGGCCGGCTTGCGGTGGCGACAAACCGCGGCGAAAGAGCTGCGTAGCCCCATCCAGCACAACCTGCTTGTAAAGACAAGTGCAACCGTCCCTCGGGCGGGGCTTCCCCAAGTGCAACCTTTGCATGCACAATCGCGCCCCTCTTCCCCGGTTGAGTTGGGCGAATCGTCTATTTCGCCATTCTCAGCCTGTTGCAGTCTTGCGAGTGGAGCGTCACCCGGAATGAATGAGCAGGCCCCAAGCGTTGAACAACGCTTTGTAGAATCGACCCCCGCCACCCTCGGTAGCTGGTCGCGTCAAGACACCACCTGGATGCTGGGGCTGTTCGGCACGGCCATCGGCGCCGGAACCCTGTTCCTGCCCATCAACGCCGGCCTTGGCGGTTTCTGGCCGCTGCTGGTCCTGGCCTTGCTGGCCTTCCCCATGACCTACTTTGCCCACCGCGGGCTGACCCGTTTCGTACTCTCGGGCAGCAAGGGCGGCGATATCACCGACGTGGTCGAGGAGCATTTCGGCATCACCGCCGGCGCGCTGATCACCGTCCTGTACTTCTTCGCCATCTTCCCGATCCTGCTGATCTACAGCGTGGCGCTGACCAACACCGTCAGCAGCTTCATGGAGCACCAGCTGCATATCGCGCCGCCGCCGCGGGCGATCCTGTCGTTCGTGCTGATCCTCGGCCTGCTGGCCATCGTGCGTTGCGGCGAACAGGCCACGGTCAAGGTCATGAGCCTGCTGGTGTATCCGTTCATCGTCGCCCTGGCGCTGCTGGCCCTGTACCTGGTGCCGCACTGGACCGGCGGTATCCTCGACACCGCCACCCAGGTGCCGTCCGGCTCGGCCTTCCTGCACACCGTGTGGCTGGCCATTCCGGTGATGGTGTTCTCGTTCAACCATTCGCCGATCATCTCGGCCTTTGCCGTTGATCAGAAGCGCCGCTACGCCGAGCACGCCGACGAGCGCAGCGGCCAGATCCTGCGCGGTGCCCATCTGCTGATGGTACTGATGGTGCTGTTCTTCGTGTTCAGCTGCGTGCTGACCTTGAGCAGCGCCCAGTTGGCTGAAGCCAAGGCGCAGAACCTGTCGATCCTGTCCTACCTGGCCAACCACTTCGAGCAGCCGGCCATCGCCTTCGCCGCGCCGCTGATCGCCTTCATCGCCATCGCCAAGTCGTTCCTGGGCCACTACATCGGTGCCAGCGAAGGCCTCAAGGGCATGATCGTCAAGACCGGCATGCGCCCGGGCGCCAAGGCTCTGGACCGCATCGTCGCCGCGCTGATGCTGGTGGTGTGCTGGATCGTCGCCACGCTCAACCCGAGCATCCTGGGCATGATCGAATCCCTCGGCGGTCCGATCATTGCAGTACTGCTGTTCCTGATGCCGATGTACGCCATCCGCCGCGTGCCGTCGATGCGCAAGTACAGTGGTGCGCTGTCCAACGTGTTCGTGGTGGTGGTCGGCCTAGTGGCCTTGACCTCGGTGGTGTACGGCCTGCTGGCCTGAATGCTCGCCATGTAGGAAAAGCGCCCGGGCCGACGCCAGTCGCCCGGGCGTTTGTCTACAGGAATCGCCCGAACGTAGGACAATTTCATCTTTGCCCATAGGCACTTGCGCTGCTTCATGGTTAACTCTGGATCCTTTTCAAACCCCCGCATAAGGATTTCCGCCATGGCTCAAGTGACTCTCAAAGGCAACCCGGTTCAGGTCAGCGGTGAACTGCCGAAGCAAGGCGCCGCGGCACCTGCCTTCTCCCTGGTCGCTGGCGATCTGTCGAACAAGTCGCTTGCCGACTTTGCCGGCAAGCGCAAGGTGTTGAATATCTTCCCAAGCGTCGACACCCCGACCTGCGCCACCTCGGTGCGCAAGTTCAACGCCCAGGCCAATGACGTGGCCAACACCGTGGTGCTGTGCATCTCCGCCGACCTGCCGTTCGCCCAGGCGCGCTTCTGCGGTGCTGAAGGCCTGGAGAACGTGAAGAACCTGTCGACCCTGCGTGGCCGCGAGTTCCTGGAAAACTACGGCGTGGCCATCGCCGATGGTCCGCTGGCCGGCCTGGCCGCCCGCGCCGTGGTGGTGCTTGACGAAAACGACAAGGTGCTGCACAGCGAGCTGGTGGGCGAAATCGCCGACGAGCCGAACTACGAGGCGGCGCTGGCTGTCTTGAAGTAAGTGTTCGCCGGCTTGCCGGCGAACCAGGTAACACCCGGTAACGGCCTGGACCCTGTTCCAGGCCGTTTTCATTTAAAGTTCACGCCTTTGCCAACGTCAGCCGAAGGTAAAGCACTGGTAAAGCCCCTTTGCTAAAACGATGCCAGTGCTTATCGTTCACGCTCTCCACGCCGTCATTCTCTGAACAAGGTTCGTTCGACCCATGCAAGCCTCCAATTCCCGTTCCCCTCGTCGCTGGCTGTTCGGCCTGCTGATCCTGCTGCTGGTGGCCCTGCTGGCCTGGTGGCTGTGGCCCGCAACGACCGCCCATAAAGAGGGTGAAGGGCATCGCCCGGGCAAAGGCATGGGTGGGCGGCCGGGTTTCGGCGCCTCCACCGAAGCGGTGCCGGTGCGCGTCGAGCCTGCGCGGGTGGGTGACTTCCCGCTGTACTACAAGGCCCTTGGCACCGTGACCGCGACCAACACGGTCAATGTGCGCAGCCGGGTGGCTGGCGAGCTGGTGAAGATTCATTTCAAGGAGGGCCAGCAGGTCAAGGCCGGCGACCTGCTCGCCGAGATCGACCCGCGCAGCTACCGTATCGCCCTGCAGCAGGCCGAAGGCACCTTGGCGCAGAACCAGGCTCAACTGAAGAACGCCCAGGTCGACCTGGCTCGTTATAAAGGCCTGTATGCCGAAGACAGCATCGCCAAGCAGACCCTGGACACCGCCGAGGCACAGGTCGGGCAATTCCAAGGGCTGGTCAAGACCAACCAGGCGCAGGTCAACGACGCGCGCCTGAACCTGGAGTTCACCCAGATCCGTGCGCCGATCAGCGGTCGCCTGGGCCTGCGCCAGCTGGACGTGGGCAACCTGGTCGCCGCCAACGACACCACGGCGCTGGTGGTCATCACCCAGACCGAGCCGATCAGTGTCGCCTTCACGTTGCCGGAAACCCAGCTCGACACCGTGCTCGCCCGCTACCGCAGTGGCGCCAGCCTGCCGGTGGAAGCCTGGGATCGTGGCGATCAGAAGCTGCAGTCCACCGGCGTGCTGGGCAGCCTCGACAACCAGATCGACACCGCCACCGGCACCCTGAAGTTCAAGGGCACCTTCCAGAACGCCGACCATGCCCTGTTCCCCAACCAGTTCGTCAATGTGCGCCTGCTGGCCGACACCCTGAAGCAGGTGGTACTGGCCCCGGCCGCGGCCATCCAGTTCGGCAATGACGGCACCTTCGCCTATGTGGTCAACGCCGAGAGCACGATCAACATCCGCCCGCTCAAGGTCGGTGCCAGCGATGGTGAGAACAGTGTGATCGTCGAGGGCCTGGCCGCCGGTGACCGCCTGGTGCTGGAAGGCACCGACCGCCTGCGCGAAGGCTCCAAGGTCGAGGTGGTCGAAGACAGCTCGCAAGTGCCGACCACCCCCGGCCAGCATCTGCAGGGGCAGGGCGCCAAGGGCTCGGCGCAGGCCGGTGAACCAGGCTCCAAGGCGGGCGCATGAACCTCTCGCGCCTGTTCATCCTGCGGCCGGTCGCCACCACGCTGAGCATGCTGGCCATCGTCCTGGCCGGCCTGATCGCCTACAAACTGCTGCCGGTGGCGGCCTTGCCCCAGGTCGATTACCCGACCATCCGCGTCATGACCCTGTACCCCGGCGCCAGCCCCCAGGTCATGACCAGCGCCGTCACCGCACCCTTGGAGCGTCAGTTCGGGCAGATGCCGGGCCTCGAGCAGATGGCCTCGACCAGCTCCGGCGGCGCCTCGGTGCTGACCCTGCGCTTCAACCTCGACATGAACATGGATGTCGCCGAACAGCAGGTACAGGCCGCGATCAACGCCGCCAGCAACCTGCTGCCCAGCGACCTGCCGGCGCCGCCGGTGTACAACAAGGTCAACCCGGCCGACACACCGGTACTGACCCTGGCCATTTCCTCCAAGACCATGCCACTGCCCAAGCTCAACGACCTGGTCGATACCCGCGTGGCGCAGAAGATCGCGCAGATCAGCGGCGTCGGCATGGTCAGTATCGCCGGTGGCCAGCGCCAGGCCGTGCGGATCAAGGTCAACGTCGACGCGCTGGCCGCCAACGGCCTCAACCTGGACGACGTGCGCACCCTGATCGGCGCCTCCAACGTCAACCAGCCCAAGGGCAACTTCGACGGCCCGACCCGGGTGTCGATGCTCGACGCCAACGACCAGCTGCGCTCGCCGGCCGAATACGCCAATCTCATCCTCAAGTACAACAATGGCGCGCCGCTGCGCCTGAAGGACGTCGCCGAGATCGTCGACGGCGCCGAGAACGAGCGCCTGGCCGCCTGGGCCAACCAGAACGAGGCGGTGCTGCTGAACATCCAGCGCCAGCCCGGCGCCAACGTCATCGAGGTAGTCGACCGGATCAAGGAACTGCTGCCGTCGATCACCGACAACCTGCCGGCGGGCCTGGACGTCAGCGTCCTCACCGACCGTACCCAGACCATCCGCGCCGCCGTGCGCGACGTGCAGCACGAGTTGCTGTTCGCCATTGCCCTGGTGGTGATGGTGACCTTCCTGTTCCTGCGCCGGGTCTCGGCCACGATCATCCCGTCGATCGCCGTGCCGCTGTCGCTGATCGGCACCTTCGGGGTGATGTACCTGGCCGGCTTCTCGGTCAATAATCTCACGCTGATGGCCCTGACCATCGCCACCGGTTTCGTGGTGGACGATGCCATTGTCATGCTGGAGAACATCTCCCGGCACATAGAAGAGGGCGAGACACCGCTGCAGGCCGCGCTCAAGGGCGCGAAACAGATCGGTTTCACCCTGATCTCGCTGACCTTCTCGCTGATCGCGGTACTGATTCCGCTGCTGTTCATGGCCGACGTGGTCGGGCGGCTGTTCCGCGAGTTCGCCATCACCCTGGCGGTGGCCATCCTGATTTCCCTGGTGGTGTCACTGACCTTGACGCCGATGATGTGCGCCCGGCTGCTCAAGCGCGAGCCCGAGGAGGAGGAGCAGGGCCGCTTCTACCGTGCCAGCGGCGCCTGGATCGACTGGCTGATCAAGCACTACGCCAGTGCCCTGACCTGGGTGCTCAAGCGCCAGCCGTTGACGCTGCTGGTGGCCGTGGCAACCCTGGCGCTGACCGTGGTGCTCTACCTGATGGTGCCCAAGGGCTTCTTCCCGGCCCAGGACACCGGGGTGATCCAGGGTATTTCCGAGGCACCGCAGTCGACTTCGTTCGCCGCCATGAGTCAACGCCAGCAGGCCCTGACCGAGGTAATCCTGCAGGACCCGGCAGTGCAGAGCCTGTCTTCGTACATCGGTGTGGATGGTGACAACGCCACCCTCAACAGCGGCCGCCTGCTGATCAACCTCAAGCCCCATGGCGAGCGCGACGTGACGGCAGCCGAGGTGATCAGTCGGTTGCAGCCGCAGCTCGACAAGCTGGTCGGCATCCGCCTGTTCATGCAGCCGGTGCAGGACCTGAGCATCGAGGATCGGGTCAGCCGCACCCAGTACCAGTTCAGCCTCAGCTCGCCGGATGCCGACATGCTCGCCGAGTGGAGCGGCAAGCTGGTGCAGGCACTGAAGGACCGCCCGGAGCTGCAGGACGTGGCCAGCGATCTGCAGGACAAGGGCCTGCAGGTGTACCTGGTGATCGACCGCGACATGGCCAGCCGCCTCGGCATCACCGTGGCGCAGATCACCAACGCCCTGTACGACGCCTTCGGCCAGCGGCAGATCTCGACCATCTACACCCAGGCCAGCCAGTACCGCGTGGTGCTGCAGTCGCAGACCGCGGCCAGTCTCGGCCCGCAGGCCCTGGAAGCGGTCCACGTCAAGGCCGCCGACGGCGGCCAGGTGCGCCTGTCGGCCCTGGCGCGCATCGAGCAGCGCCAGGCCCAGCTGGCCATCTCGCACATCGGCCAGTTCCCGGCGGTGATGATGTCGTTCAACCTGGCCCATGGCGCGTCCCTGGGCGAGGCGGTCAAGGTGATCGAGCAGGTGCAGCAGGACATCGGCATGCCGATCGGCGTGCAGACCCGTTTCCAGGGCGCCGCCGAGGCGTTCCAGGCTTCGCTTTCGAGTACCTTGCTGCTGATCCTTGCCGCCGTGGTGACCATGTACATCGTGCTCGGCGTGCTCTACGAGAGCTACATCCACCCGGTGACCATCCTCTCGACGTTGCCTTCGGCGGCGGTAGGGGCGTTGCTTGCGCTGCTGCTGAGCGGCAACGACCTGGGCATGATCGCCATTATCGGCATCATCCTGCTGATCGGCATCGTCAAGAAGAACGCGATCATGATGATCGACTTCGCCCTCGAGGCCGAGCGTCATCAGGGCATGAGCCCGAATGATGCGATCTACCAGGCTGCGCTGCTGCGCTTCCGGCCGATCCTGATGACCACCCTGGCTGCGCTGTTCGGCGCGGTGCCGCTGATGCTCGCCACTGGTTCCGGCGCCGAGCTGCGCCAGCCGCTAGGTCTGGTGATGGTCGGCGGCCTGTTGGTGAGTCAGGTGCTGACCCTATTCACCACGCCGGTCATCTACTTGTACTTTGACCGCCTGGCACGTCGCTGGCGCCCGGTTGACGATGCGCGGCAGGCCGAAGCATGAACCTGTCAGGACCCTTCATCCGCCGGCCAGTGGCCACCATGCTGCTGAGCCTGGCGATCATGCTGCTGGGCGGAGTGAGTTTCGGCCTGCTGCCGGTGTCGCCACTGCCGCAGATGGATTTCCCGGTGATCGTGGTGCAGGCCAGCCTGCCTGGGGCCAGCCCCGAGGTCATGGCGTCCACCGTGGCCACGCCGCTGGAGCGCAAGCTCGGCGCCATTGCCGGCGTCACTACCCTGACCAGCAGTTCCAACCAGGGCTCGACCCGGGTGATCATCGGCTTCGAGCTGGGCCGCGACATCGATGGCGCGGCACGCGAGGTGCAGGCAGCGATCAACGCCACTCGCAACCTGCTGCCCAGCGGCATGCGCAGCATGCCCACCTACAAGAAGATCAACCCGTCCCAGGCGCCGATCATGGTGCTGTCACTGACCTCGCAGGTGCTGTCCAAGGGCAAGCTGTACGACCTGGCCGACACCATCCTGTCCCAGAGCCTGTCGCAGGTCAGCGGGGTAGGGGAAGTGCAGATCGGCGGCAGTTCGCTGCCGGCGGTGCGCATCGAGCTCGAGCCGCAGTTGCTCAACCAGTACGGCCTGTCCCTGGACGATGTGCGCACCGCCGTGGCCAATGCCAACCAGCGCCGGCCCATGGGCTTCGTCGAGGACAGCGAACGTAACTGGCAGGTACGCGCCAACGACCAGCTGGAGCAGGCCGAGGACTACAAACCCATCGTCATCCGCCAGCAGAATGGCTCGATCCTGCGCCTGTCGGACGTGGCCAAGGTCAGCGATGGCGTGGAGAACCGCTACAACAGCGGCTTCTTCAACGACGAGAGCGCGGTGCTGCTGGTGGTCAACCGCCAGACCAACGCCAACATCATCCAGACCGTCGAGCAGATCAAGGCCGAGCTGCCGGCGTTGCAGTCGCTGCTGCCGGCCAGCGTCAAGCTCAACGTGGCCATGGACCGCTCGCCGGTGATCAAGGCCACCCTGAAGGAGGCCGAGCACACCTTGCTGATCGCCGTGGTGCTGGTGATCCTGGTGGTCTACCTGTTCCTCGGCAACTTCCGCGCCTCGCTGATTCCGAGCCTGGCGGTGCCAGTGTCGCTGGTGGGCACCTTCGCGGTCATGTACCTGTGCGGATTCTCGCTGAACAACCTGTCGCTGATGGCGCTGATCCTTGCCACCGGCCTGGTGGTGGACGATGCCATCGTGGTGCTGGAGAACATCTCCCGGCATATCGAGAAGGGCGAGAGCCCGATGCGGGCCGCCTACAAGGGCGCGCAGGAGGTCGGTTTCACCCTGCTGTCGATGAACGTCTCGCTGGTGGCGGTGTTCGTCTCCATCCTGTTCATGGGCGGGATCGTGCGCGGGTTGTTCAAGGAGTTCTCGATCACCCTGGCGGCGGCGATCATCGTCTCGCTGGTGGTGTCGCTGACGCTGACGCCGATGCTCTGCTCGCGCTGGCTCAAGGTACATGGCCCGCAGCAGCAGACCCGCCTGCAACGCTGGAGCGACCGTATCCACCAGCGCATGGTCGCCGGCTACGACAAGAGCCTGGGCTGGGCGCTGCGCCACAGGCGCCTGACCCTGCTCAGCCTGCTGGCCACCATCGTGCTCAACATCGCGTTGTACGTGGTGGTACCCAAGACCCTGATGCCGCAGCAGGACACCGGCCAGCTGCAAGGCTTCATTCGTGGCGACGACGGCCTGTCGTTCACGGTGATGCAGCCGAAGATGGAAATCTACCGCCGCGCCCTGCTCGCGGACCCGGCGGTGGAAAGTGTCGCCGGCTTCATCGGCGGCAACAGCGGTACCAACAACGCCTTCGTGCTGGTGCGCCTGAAGCCGATCGCCGAGCGCAAGGAAAACGCGCAGAAGGTCATCGATCGTCTGCGCAAGGACCTGCCGAAGATCCCCGGCGGGCGCCTGTACCTGATGGCCGACCAGGACCTGCAACTCGGTGGCGGCGGCCGCGACCAGACCACCTCGCAGTACCTCTACACCCTGCAGAGCGGCGACCTGGCTGCTTTGCGCGAGTGGTTCCCCAAGGTCACCGCCGAACTGCGCAAGTTGCCCGAGCTGACCGCCATCGACGCCCACGACGGCGCCGGCACCCAGCAGGTGACCCTGGTGGTCGACCGTGACCAGGCCAAGCGCCTGGGCATCGACATGGACATGGTCACCGCGGTGCTCAACAACGCCTACAGCCAGCGGCAGATCTCGACCATCTACGACAGCCTCAACCAGTACCAGGTGGTGCTGGAGATCAACCCGAAATACGCCTGGGACCCGAGCACCCTGGAGCAGGTGCAGGTGATCACCGCCGATGGCGCCCGGGTGCCGCTGTCCACCTTCGCCCGCTACGAGAACAGCCTGGCCAACGACCGCGTCAGCCACGAAGGGCAGTTCGCCTCCGAGGACATCTCGTTCGATGTCGCCGAAGGCTACAGCCCCGACCAGGCCCTGGCCGCGCTGGAGCGGGCGGTGGCCAAGCTCGGCCTGCCCGAATCGGTGATCGCCAAGCTCGGTGGCGATGCCGACGCGTTCACCAAGACCGCCGAAGGCCAGCCGTTCATGATCCTCGGTGCCCTGGTGCTGGTGTATCTGGTGCTGGGCATCCTCTACGAGAGCTACATCCACCCGCTGACGATCCTTTCCACACTGCCCTCGGCCGGGGTCGGCGCCTTGCTGGCGCTGTACCTGACCGGTGGCGAATTCAGCCTGATCTCGCTGCTGGGGCTATTTCTGCTGATCGGCGTGGTGAAGAAGAACGCCATCCTGATGATCGACCTGGCCCTGCAGTTGGAGCGCCATGAAGGCCTGTCGCCGGAGGAGTCGATCCGCCGTGCCTGCCTGCTGCGCCTGCGGCCGATCCTGATGACCACCCTGGCCGCGATCCTCGGCGCGCTGCCGCTGCTGCTCAGCCGCGCCGAGGGCGCCGAGATGCGCCAGCCGCTGGGCCTGACCATCATCGGCGGCCTGGTCTTCAGCCAGATCCTCACCCTCTACACCACGCCTGTGGTCTACCTGTACCTCGATCGCCTGCGCCACCGGTTCAACCGCTGGCGCGGCGTGCGCACCGACGCTGCCCTGGATACCCCGCTATGAACTTTGCCCACACCCGAATCCATCGTGCCCTCAGGCTGCTGACCCAAGGGCGTGGCTCGCGCCTGGTCAGCGCCGGGTTGTGCGTGGCCATGCTCAGCGCCTGTACCTTGAGCCCGGACTATCACCGCCCGGAGATCAGCACCCCGGCGCAGTTCAAGCAGGCCCAGGGCTGGACCCAGGCCAACCCGTCCGATGCCATCGCCCGCGGGGCGTGGTGGGAGCTGTATGGCGACAAACAGCTCGATGCCCTGGTGGAAGAGCTCAACCGCAGCAACCAGACGGTGGCGCAGTACGAGGCGCAGTACCGCCAGGCCCAGGCACTGGTGCGCAGCAGCCGCGCCGCGCTGTTCCCCTCGTTGAACCTCACCGCTGGCAAGAACCGTTCGGCCCAGGGCACCGGGAGCTCCAGCTCGAGCCTGTCGAACAACAGCAGCGGCATCCGCAACACCTACAACGCGCAACTCGGCGTGAGCTGGGAGATCGACCTGTGGGGCAAGCTGCGTGAAGCCATGAACGCCAACGAGGCCAGTGCCGAGGCCAGCCTCGCCGATATGGCGGCCATTCGCCTGAGCCAGCAGTCCGAACTGGTGCAGAACTACCTGCAACTGCGGGTGATCGACGCGCAGAAACGCTTGCTCGAGGCCACGGTAGCGGCCTATGAGCGGTCGTTGAAGATGAACGAGAACCAGTACCGCGCCGGGGTTGCCGGGCCGGATGCCGTAGCCCAGGCGCGTACCCAGCTCAAGAGCACCCAGGCCGACCTGATCGACCTGGCCTGGCAGCGCGCGCAGTACGAGAACGCCATTGCCGTGTTGATGGGCAAGGCACCGGCCGACTTCGCCCTGGCGGCGACCCGCGACATTCCGGCGTTGCCGCAGGTGCCGGTGTCGCTACCGTCGCAGTTGCTCGAGCGCAGGCCCGACATCGCCTCGGCCGAGCGCAAGGTCATGGCGGCCAACTCCAATATCGGCGTCTCCCGGGCAGCGTACTTCCCCGACCTGTCCCTGAGCATGAATGGCGGGTACTCCAGTAGCAGTTTCAACAACTGGATCGAGCTGCCCAACCGCTACTGGTCCGTCGGCCCGCAGTTGGCGTTGACGCTGTTCGATGCCGGCAAGCGCAGCGCCGAGGTGGACCGCACCGTGGCGGTGTACGACCAGACCGTGGCGCAGTACCGGCAGACGGTGCTGGATGGCTTCAAGGAGGTGGAGAACTACCTGGTGCAGCTCAAGGTGTACGGCGACGAAGCCGTTGTCCGGCAGGAAGCGCTCGAGGCGGCGCGGGAGTCGTTGCGCTTGACCGAGAACCAGTACAAGGCCGGGTTGATCGGTTACCTGGACGTGGTGAACGTGCAGACCACGGCGCTGAGCAGTGAACGCAGCGTGTTGACGCTGTTGCAGGGGCGGCTGGTGGCGAGCGTGCAGTTGATCGCGGCGCTGGGCGGTGGCTGGGATGCCCGGACGGAGTTGGCCGAGCAGTGACCTGCTGTTGGCGACTTTGCCCGTGACGCTGTACCGCATCACAGTTCGCCACATGGCACGTGGCGTTCGGCCATTTCTCGTGCAAACTGTGTAAGGCCACATCGTCGGTGGCGTAATCCATTGCACGAGGAGCGCCATGAGCGGACGTTGTCTGGGCCTGTCTGTGTGGTTGTCGTGCCTGCTGGCCGTGGTTCCACTGCGCGGCTTTGCCGCGGACAACTGCCAGCACCTCACCGCCACCGGCAACCCGGAGTACCCACCTTATCTCTGGCGCGACCCGCATAACCCCGCGCAACTGATCGGCGCCAATGCCGACTTGCTGAAGCAGGTGGCCAAGGACCTCGGCCTGGTGGTGGATGTGATGTATGTCGGGCCGTGGTCCAGGGCGCAGGAAGAAGTGAGCAGCGGGCGCATCGACATGCTGGCCGGCTACTTTCGCACCCAGGCGCGCGAACTGCTGACCGACTTCATCAGCCCGCCATTCCTGTTCAATTCCAGCGTGGTCTGGGTGCGCAAGGGTGAAGGCTTCGCCTACAGCGACTGGTCCGACCTGAAAGGGCGACGTGGCGGGACGCTGGTCAACAACAGCCATGGCCAGGCATTCGACGACTACGCCCGGGCGCAGCTCGACCTCGAAGCGGTGCCCAGCGTTACCCAGGCCTTCCAGAAGCTGCTGCTCAAGCGCAGCGACTACGTGATCTTCGAGCAGTACCCCGGCATGGCCCTGGCGCGCGCGCTGGGCAAGGAAAAGGAACTGGAGGTACTTGAGCCGCCGGTGTCCAGCGAAGGGCTGTACCTGGCGCTATCGCACAAGTCGGGTTGCAACCAGCCGGCGCTGCGCGAAGCGCTGGCGCGCAAGATGCGGGAGCTGGTGGCGGGGCCCTTGCCCGAGCAACTGGTGGCCGAGAACCTGGAGCGCTGGCAGCGTCAGCAGGCCGGCAAGTGAAGCGATTGCGTCATTAGTCGGCACCCTGTCCGATGCCTTTGATCTAAGGCCACGTTCTCTTGGGCCTATGCTGTTGTGGCGAAACCCCATCCTTGTTTTCTCGCGAAGGTATTCTCATGAGCCAGCCTACTGTCGTGCTTGTACACGGTTTTTGGGGCGGGGCCGCCCACTGGGGAAAGGTGATCGTCGAGCTGGCGCGCAAGGGCATCAAAGACGTGCGCGCCGTGGAGCTGCCTCTGACGTCCTTGGCCGACGATGCCGAGCGCACCCGCAAGATGGTGGCGCAGGCGCCAGGCGAGGTGCTGCTGGTAGGGCACTCTTACGGTGGGGCGGTAATCACCGAGGCCGGCAACGCCGCGAACGTGAAGGGCCTGGTCTTTATCGCGGCCTTTGCCCCAGACGCGGGTGAAAGCCCTGGTGGGCTGACACAGCAGCATCCACCCATCGCGGTAGCGAACCTTGCGCCGGACAGCGATGGCTATCTGTGGATCAAGGCCGACAAGTTCCACGAAAGCTTTTGCCAGGATCTGTCGGTGGATGAGGCATGGGTCATGGCGGTGACGCAGAAGGCGCCGCTGGCGAGTACCTTCGGTGACACCATCAGCGACCCGGCCTGGAAGCACAGGCCCTCGTGGTATCAGATTTCCAGCCAGGACCACATGATCGCCCCGCTCAATCAGCAAATGATGGCCGCGCGCCTGCAGGCGCGCAAAGTCATTACCTTGGATGCCAGCCACGCGTCGCTGGCTTCGCGGGCAGGTGAGGTGGCCGCGCTGATCGAAGAAGCGTTAGGGTAGTTCAGCTCTTGCACTTGGCCACGACGACCTGGCAGGTCCGAGGCGTGCCCCCGGACCTGCCGGCATAGCGCATGCAACTGTCCAGCGACTTCCTGCTCGCCATGGCCAGTGTCGGACCGAATGCCAGGCCACCTTCGCCGCTGCTGGGCAGCGCCTTGGCATAGCAGTTGGAGCCTTGGGCGGCGTAGCGGGTGCTGGCGTGCTTGTTCGAACAACCGGTCGAAAAGGACAGGGTGATGGCGAGCAGGGCGAGCGGCACTGCATGCCTGGGCAGGGTGGCCATTGCAGGCTCCGGGAACGGCGTGGTGGTGTGTTGAGCTTAGCCGGAGTCGCTTCGCTTGGCTTGGTGTTTCTCATGGTCAGGGATCTGCAGGAGATGCCTGATCAATGGGTTTGCCCGCGATCAACGCCATGAGCAGAAGCAAACGACAAGTGGCAATATGCCTTCAGCTACTCGCGCAAAGGCTCTAACCCCTTCACTGCGGGGTTTGCGAGCGGCTTTTGGATCCATCGAGAAGCGCGAAAACCCCGTGCGTTTCAGCAAAGCTTGAGTACAATCATCGGCTTTTCCCGGGCCTCCCCGGTTCGTTCCTGGACGTGCGAATGCTGATCGGTAGCTACTCCTCCTCGCTGGTATTGATCTCGCTGTGCGTGGCCATCCTTGCCTCTTACACGGCCCTGGACCTGACCGGGCGTATCGCCACGGCCAAGGGCAGGGCGGTGTACCTGTGGATGGGCGGCGGGGCATTGGCCATGGGGATTGGCATCTGGTCGATGCACTTCATCGGCATGCTGGCGTTCAGCCTGCCCATCGAGCTGGGTTACGACACTGCGCTGACTGGCCTGTCGCTGTTGATCGCGGTGGCTTCGTCGGGCTTCGCCCTGTGGCTGGTGAGCCAGCCTAAACTACCGTGGCTGCAACTGGCCTTCGGTGCCTTGATCATGGGCACCGGCATCGCCTGCATGCACTACATGGGCATGGCCGCACTGCGCATGCAGCCGGGCATCGACTACGACCCGACGCTGTTCAGCGCCTCCCTGGCCATTGCGGTGGGCGCTTCTGCGGCGGCGCTATGGATAGCCTTCCGTCTGCGCCAGCACACGCCCTACGTACGGCAGATCCGTGGCGTGGCGGCGGTGGTGATGGGGGTCGCCATCGTCGGCATGCACTACACCGGCATGGCGGCGGCCAACTTCCCGGCGGGCAGCTTCTGCGGCGCACTGGCCACGGGGCTCGCGGGCGACGGCCTGGATTACCTGGTGCTGATCACCACCCTGGCAGTGCTGGCGGTGGCCTTGCTGACTTCGGTGCTTGACGCTCGGCTGGAGGCGCGCACGGCGGAATTGGCGCGCTCGCTGACCCTGGCCAACCAGGAACTGACCCAGCTGGCCCTGCATGACACCCTGACCGGGCTGCCCAACCGCACGCTGCTGGCCGACCGTATCGACCAGGCCGTCGGCCGCGTGGCGGAGCAGGGCGGCTGCTTCGCGCTGATGTTTATCGACCTCGACGGCTTCAAGCCCGTCAACGATGCCTTCGGCCACCATGTTGGCGACCTGCTGCTCAAGGCAGTGGCGGCGCGTTTGCGCGGCCACCTGCACAGCCAGGACACCCTGGCGCGCATCGGCGGCGACGAATTCGTGCTGCTGGTGGAGCTGGACGAGCCGGACGACGCCATGAATGTCGCGGCCAAGCAGGTCAACCTGATGGCCAGGCCGTTCCGTGTGGCCGAACACGACCTGCAGCTGTCGGCGAGCTTGGGCATCGTGCTGTATCCCGGCAATGGCCTGGACCAGCACGAACTGCTGCGCAACGCCGACGCCGCCATGTACCACGCCAAGAGCGCCGGCAAGAACGGCTACAGCTTCTTCGATGCGTCCATGAACAGTAACGCGCGCCAGCAGCTGCAACTGCTGCAGGACCTGCGCACGGCCCTGGAGCACGGCCAGTTCCGCCTGCACTACCAGCCCAAGTTCGACGCCGTGCAGCGCCTGCCCATTGGTGCCGAGGCCTTGCTGCGCTGGGAGCACCCGCAACATGGGTTGATGCTGCCGGACCGTTTCATCGGCCTGGCGGAAAAGACCGGGCTGATTATCCCGATCGGCGAGTGGGTGCTGGGTGAAGCCTGCCGGCAGATGCGCCAGTGGCTGGATCAAGGTAATGAAGGGTGGCGGATCGCGGTCAACCTGTCGGCCATTCAGTTCTGCCACGCCGGGCTGGTCGACAGTGTGGCGAGGGCGCTGGATGTAAATGACCTGCCAGCCAATCGCCTGACCCTGGAAATCACCGAGACCACCGCCATGCGCGACGCCGACGCCAGCCTGCACGTACTGCAGCGCCTGTCGGACATGGGCGTGGACCTGTCCATTGATGATTTCGGCACCGGCTACTCAAGCCTGATGTACCTCAAGCGCCTGCCGGCCAACGAACTGAAGATCGACCGTGGTTTTGTGCGGGACCTGGAGCAGGACAGCGATGATGCGGCGATCGTCTCGGCCATCGTCGCCCTCGGCCAGGCACTGGGTCTGCGCATTGTCGCCGAAGGCGTGGAAACCGACCGCCAGCAGGACTTCCTCACCCGCCTGGGTTGCGATTCGCTGCAGGGTTATCTGCTCGGCCAGCCGGTGCCGCCGGAGCAGTTCATGGCAGGGCTCCAGGCGCTCAAGGCACGCCAGGCCCAGGTAGGCTAGACCACGCTGCGCAAAGGGCTGGCAAGCAGGTCGAAGGTTTCCATCTCGGCCTCCACGGCCTCGATGATGCGCTCGACATCGGCGGCGTGCATGATGGTTGCGCAGGGGATGCCGGCAATGGCCAGCAGGGTTTCGCCGGTGGCACGGTCGAACAGCCGGGCGACCATGCTGCGCGGGGCATCCATGCTGGCTTCGAAACCCAACGGATGAAAATGCCAACGCATCACCTGGCAGGCGTTGGGGAACGTCATCTTGTTCATGCCAGCCTCCTTGTTCGTGAACGTGGTGATTGCAAAGCGGTAACAGCCTGAGCCGTCCTGGCCGTCAGGACTCTAACCTTAGCACCTGCCATGGCAGTATTCGCTGGAAAATATGGCAGATGTACTAATGCATGACGGCGGTCACAGTCCTGTCACGATGAACGGTGGGCGCGTAGGGCCAGGCAAACGTTTTCCCCGCGGGCCTGCGCCTGGCAGCCAGCAGCGCTCTGCTATGTTTACCGTCAGCGCTTTTCGGACCAGCGGTGCCGGCCGGCAGACAGGGAGACAGTCATGCGGTATTCCACGCTCACCCAACGCATCGCCGGTCACGCAGCCGCGGCCTGGGATATTCACTACCAGGCCCTTGAGCAGCGCCGCCAGGGGCGCGAGATCTTCCTGCTGTCGGTGGGCGATCCAGACTTCGACACGCCAGCCCCGGTGGTCGAGGCCGCCATTGCCAGCCTGCGTCGGGGCGAAACCCATTACAGCGATGTGCGCGGCAGCCTCGCCCTGCGCCAGGCGGTGGCGCGCCACAGCCAGCAGGCCATTGACGCCGAGCGGGTGGTGGTGACCGCCGGGGCTCAGTGCGGGCTGTTCGCGACCTTCCAGTGCCTGTTCGAGGCCGATGACGAGGTGATCGTCGCCGAGCCCATGTACGTCACCTACCACACGGTATTCGGTGCCTGCGCCGCGCGCGCCGTGCAGGTGCCGGTGCGGCCGGAGCAGGGGTTCCGCCTGGACCCATCGGCCGTGGCCCGGGCGATCACGCCGCGTACTCGCGGGCTTCTGCTCAACAGCCCGCACAACCCCACGGGGGCGGCAATCGGCCTGGCCGATCTGAAGTGCTTGGCGCGCTTGTGCCAGGAACACGACCTGTGGCTGATCTGCGACGATGTCTACCAGTCACTGCTGTACGACGGCGAGGCATCGAATCCGCTGGGCTTGCCGGGCATGGCCGAGCGCTGCGTGTCGATCGGCAGCCTGTCCAAGTCCCACGCCATGAGTGGCTGGCGCGTCGGCTGGGTGATCGGGCCGCCGCAGTTCGCCCGGCACCTCGGCAACCTGGTGATGAGCATGCTGTTCGGCCTGCCGGAGTTCGTCATGCAGGCGGCCTGCGTGGCTCTGGATCAGGCTGGAGATGAGGTGCGGCGCATGCGCGAGCTGTACCGGGCGCGGCGCGACCGGGTGTGCGCTTCGCTTGAGGATTGCCCCGGCATCCATGCGCATCAGCCTGCCGGGGGCATGTTCGTGATGCTCGATATACGTGGCACCGGGCTCAGCGCCCAGGCGTTCGCCCAGCGTCTGTTGAGCGAAGAGGGCGTGGCACTGTTGCCGGGTGATGGTTTCGGGCCCAGCGCAGCAGGGCATGTGCGGCTGGGATTGGTGCTCGAGGCGCAGGTGCTGGCACAGGTATGCCAGCGCATCCGCAACTGTGCTTCACGCGCCCTGGCCGAGCAGCCCGGCCGCGATATTGATGGTGAAGCCCAGGATCGCCGTATTGAACACGAAGCCTACCAGTGAATGGGCCAGCACCACCCGACGCATGGCCCGTCCGCCGACGCCGATGTCGGAGGTCTGCACGGCGACATTGATGGTGAACGAGAAGTAGTGAAAGTCCCAGTAGTCCGGGTTGCGCTCGCCATCGGCAAAGCGCAGCGGGGGCTCATGGCGGTCACCGGTGTAGAACAGCCGGGCATAGTGCAGGCTGAAGATGCAGCCGATCAACAACCAGGAACCAGCCACCGTCAGCCCGGTGTACAGGTAGTGCAAGGCCAGGGCACTGCCTTCCAGGCCGCGGCTGGACACCAGTTGCAGGGTGACAGCCGCCAGGCTGGCGATGGCCGAGACGCACACGGTGATCAGTACCAGGCCGGCGTTTTCATCTTCGATGCGGGCGACCTTGCGCACCCGCTCGGCATTGGCCCGCAGGCTCAGCCACAGGACCATGGCCAGGTAAAGCCAGACGCCGATGTTCCAGCCGACGAGGATATGCTGCACGGTATCGCCGGCGGGGATCAGCCAGCCGCCGAGCAGGCCGGCCAGGGTGGCGATACTCAGACGTGGGTGAGTGCGGGTGAGGTGGTGGAAGGCCATGCGGTCCCTTGGCAGTTGAACGTGACTTCAACTGTAGACCAGATGCGGCCCTGTCGCGGGGCAAGCCCGCTAGCCCGGCATGCCGTCCACCCGCGCACGCAACAGGATCGGCAGGTAGTGCCAGAGGAACAGCAGCAGCGCCGCGCTGCCGAACAATACCGACAACCCCAGCCCCAGCGGCGTGAACGGCGCCACGATCACGCGGGCCAGTGCCGCCAGCTGGATCAGCGCGAATGCCCAACTCATGCTGCGGGGTACCTGAAGAGGGCGCCCGGTATGCCCCAGGCTGACCCGCGCCATCATCGCCACGATCAGCCCGGTCATGGCGCCGACCGTCAGCGCATGGGCGGCCAGGCTAGGGTTGATCGGCACCCCGGCATGCCACAGCGCCAACCCCAGGCAGGCGGGAATCAGCCAGGCATAGGCCAGGTGCAGCGACCACAGTAACGGCACATGCCACAGACCACGGTCGTGCCACAGTACCAGGCGTATACCATGCAGCACGGCCAGGGCGGCGAACAGCACGGCCATCAGGGGGTGTGATGCATCGTTGAGCCCCAGCACATAGGTCAGCGGCAGCGCCACGCTGCCCAGCAGGCAGGCGCGGTCCAGCCAGGGCCGGGCCGGTGCCGGGCTCATGTTGCCCAGGCCGCGGCGGGTGAAGAACGGGATGACCCGGCCGCCGATCACGCTCATCATCGCCGCCACCAGCCACAGCCCGGCCAGCACGCCTCGCCGTTGCCACAGCGGGTCGTCGCGCAGCCAGCCTGCAAGGGTCAGCCACTGGCAAGCCGCGATGAGCAATACCAGGCCGATGATGGGGTAGTTGTTGCGCAGCCGACGCTGGATGATCGGCCGCGCCAGGGCCAGCGCCACCAGGGGCAGGAACGCGCCCTCTATCAGCACCAGTAGCCAGGCGGGCAAGGGCAGGAACCAACTTGCCCGGCCCAGCAGCCAGAGCAGGAACAGCCCCTGCAGCGGTCGGCCACTGAGACCCGGGATGCCACTCCAGTTCTGCACCGCCGTGAGCAGGAAGCCAGCAACGATGGCCACAGCGAAGCCAAACAGCATTTCGTGGCGGTGCCAGGCGAGCATGCCGCCGGCCGGCTCGAGCGCGTAAGCGCCGACCAGCACGCCGGCCCACAGCAGCAGGGCAACCAGGGCGAACAGACTGCCGCCGAGGAAGAAGGGTCGAAAACCCAGGGCCCAGAGGGCCTGACGGGGGCGGGTGGTGATCGGCTGGACGAGCATGGCGAGGACCTTGGTTCGATCGAAACGGTTGAATGGGGTACCATCACGAACCATGCCAGCGTTCAAAAGCCTTGAATATCAAGGTGATGGCACTTTTGCAGTCATTATGACCCCATTTCTATGTTGTCATTTTGACCTTTGTCATGGTTGAAATGACTCGCTTTGCGCCGCCTTGCCTCGATCGCCTGGGCGGCTTGCTACAGGATCCCCGTTGTGACCGACCTCCTGCGCAATCCGCTGCTGCAGTACCTCGCCCGGTTGGCCCCGTCCAGCCAGCTGACCATGCGCTACATCCTGCAGGACGCCGCCGACCGCCTGGGGTTTGCCGACTGCGATATCGCCGAGGTGCCCTGGCACCGCCTGGAACCCGGCCATGTGATCGCCCTGGTCGCTGCGCTGCGCGCCGATGGCTATGCGCCCAACACGTCGTCGTTGTACGTCAATGCCGTGCGTGGAGTGATGAACGAGGCCTGGCGCCAGGGTTTGATCGAGCACGAACAGTTGTTGATGATCCGCGAGGTCAAGCCAGCGGGCGGTAGCCGCCTGCCGCCGGGACGCAACCTGCGGCGCAGCCTGATCCGCGAGCTGATGGACGTGTGCGCCGCCGACCCGCGTCCTCAGGGTGTGCGTGACGCGGCCATCCTGGCGTTGCTCTACGGCACCGGGATGCGCAAATCGGAATCGGTCGATGTGAACCTTGACCAGGTGGATTTCCAGGAGCGCAGCGTGCAAGTGCTGGCCAAGGGCAACCGTCAGCTGGTCAAGTACGCCCCGGCCTGGGCCTTCGACAAGCTGCAGGCCTGGCTCGACCTGCGCCGCCAGCACCTGCCGGCCGGCGAGCGCGACGACAGTTTCCTGTTCAATCGCATCCGCCGTGGCAGCCACATCACCCGCGCGCGCATCACCAAGCACGCGATCTACTACATCGCCCGCCAGCGCGGGGCGCAGGTGGGGGCGAAGATCATGCCGCATGATTTTCGCCGGGCATTCATCACCCGGGTGATCGAGGAGCACGACCTGTCGATCGCGCAGAAGCTGGCGCACCACGCCAATATCCAGACCACGGCCGGGTATGACCGACGGGACGACAACGAGCGGCGCAGGGCGGTGGAGCGGTTCGACTACTGAACCGCTGCATTTTCTTGCGAGCATCAGTGAATGCTCGATGCCAGCTCGAAAATTGGCATGTACATCAGAATCACGATCAGCCCGATCAGCAGGCCGATAAAGGTCATCAACAACGGCTCGAACAATTTCACGAACCACTCTACCCAGCGCCCGATCTCCTGGTCGTGGAAGTCGGCACAACGCTCAAGCATCTCACCCAGGTTGCCCGATTGTTCGCCGGCGCGCAGCAGGCGTAGCGAGACGGGGGTCACCAGCTGGCCGGCCTGCAGCGCATCGGATAACGGCAGGCCCTCGGCGACCCGTTGACTGGCCTGCTCCAGGCCCTCGGCCGCGGTGCTGCCCAGCAGGCCGCGGGCCATGCCCAGTGCGGTGAGGATGGGGATGCCCCCTTGCAGCAAAATCCCCAGTGACCGGTAGAAGCGCGCCAGCTCATACATCATCAGGCGCTGGTGCAGCGCGGGCAGTCGGCGCAGCAGGCGGCCGGCGCCACGGCGCACGGCCGGGTGGCGACGCAGGGCGACCAGGGTGCCGACGCCGACAAACGTGCCCAGCCCCAGGGGTAGTTGCTGGGCATGCAGGAACAGACCGATCTGCATCAGCACCCGCGACAGCCACGGCAGTTCGCTGCCCATGCCCTCGAACACCAGGCTGAAGCGGGGCACCACGTACCCCAGCAGGAACAGCACCACGCCGCCGCCCACCAGCAACAGCAGCAGCGGGTAGACCGAGGCACCGACCAGCTTCTGGCGGACCAGATCCAACCGCTGGCGATAGCTGATGTAGCGGGTGAGGGCGTCGCCCAATGCGCCGGTGCGTTCGCTGGACTGCACCAGGGCCACGTACAGGGTGGGGAACACCCGCGGCTGCAGGGCCAGGGCCTGGGACAGCGAGCGCCCCTCATAGAGTTGGCGCACCAGTTGCTCCAAGGTCTTGCGCGTGGCGCCGCCCGGGGCTTTCTCGGCCAGGCTCTCGAGGGCGTCGATCAGCGGCAGGCCGGCGCCGAGCAAGGTGGTCAGCTCCTGGCTGAACAGCATCAGATCGAACGCCGCCACGCGTCGTCGCAGGGCCAGGCCCTGGCTGCGCACGCTGAGCACGCGCAGCCCCTGGTCCTCGGCCTGGCGCCGGGCCTGGTCGCTGTCCTCGGCCTCCACCTGCAATTGCACCACGCCCTGGCTTCCCAGGGCCTTGAGCTGATAGCGCATGGCCGGGGTCCTCATTGCCAACTGGTGATCTCGGCGTTTTCGCCGTCACCACCGGGTTGGCCGTCCTTGCCCATCGACAGCAGGTCGTACTCGCCGCCGTTCTCGCCGGGCTGCTTGTAGATGTAGGGGCGGCCCCAAGGGTCCTGTGGCACGGCCTTCTGCAGGTAGGGGCCCGACCAGCGCGCTTCGCCACCTGGCGCGACCACCAGGGCCTGCAGGCCCTGCTCGCTGCTGGGGTAGTGGCCTACCTCCAGGCGATAGAGGTCCAGTGCCTTGCCCAGCCCCTCGATCTGCGCCCGGGCCACCTTGGCCTCGGAGCGGCCCAGCTGGCTGAAGTACTTGGGCGCGACGATGCCGGCCAACAGGCCCAGCACCACCAGCACCACCAACAGTTCGAGCAGGGTGAAGCCGCGTTGGGTACGGATGCTGCGTTGCATGGTGAAACCCTCCGGTGCATTTACCCCTGCCATGCAACAGCCGTGCACGTCTGCTTCGGGCCCTTGCGCCATGGGCCGCAGCAGGCGGCACGCGGCTTGCGTCGCAGTCGAAAAGCCCGGGTTAACGGGGCATCTCCCCCACATCGGGGGCCACGCTTGGGTTATTTGCGGCGGGAGGCGAACGACATGCGAGGACTGATCCTGGGGTTGGTGGCGGGGCTGATGGCATTCGCCGCCCAGGCCGACATCTATGTCTCGAGCGATGGCAAGGGCGGCTTCGTGCTGTCCAACGTGCACCGGCCGGGCCGGCATTACGACCGCGTCATCAGCGAACGCCCGACAGCGGGCGGGCCGGTCAATGCGCAACTGATCACCGGGCGACCCTACGCCGACCTGGTGGCGGCCGCGGCGTTGGCCCACGGTGTGCCCCCGGCGTTGCTGCACGCGTTGATCAAGGCCGAGTCCGGCTACAACCCCAAGGCGCGCTCGGCCAAGGGCGCGGCGGGGTTGATGCAACTGATGCCGGACACGGCGAAAGAGATGGGCGTCAAGGATGTACTCGATCCACAGGCCAACGTGCAGGGAGGGGCGCGCTACCTCAAGCGCATGCTCACGCTGTTCGACAACGACATCACGTTGGCCGTGGCGGCCTACAACGCGGGGCCTGAGGCGGTTCTCAGCCGTGGACGGGTGGTGCCGCCGTTCGCCGAGACCCTGCGCTACGTGCCGAATGTGTTGCGCGACTATCGCCTGCTGCGCGGGCTGGCTGGGGATGCGCCGCTTTGAGCGGCGAGGTGTTCTCCGTGATCCTTGCAGCGCCTGTAAGGGTTGCGGTGAGCACCTGGCGGCCCTCACGCGCTCAATAGCCTCACCTCACCCATGCTTTCCCCAACTCTGGGCTATAACCTGTAGAGGTGCCCAGCCGCGGAGCCCGCCATGGACCTCGCCCCCCGTCCCGACACATTGCTGCCCGCCGAAATCGGCCAGGCGCGCAAGCCGTTCGACCTGCTGCGCTGGTACGCCTGGGTCAGCCTGGCGATCATCCTGTCGGTGGGGGTTGGCCTGGGCCTGATCTCAAGCCGCTTCATCATTGACGAGAGCGTCGAGCGCGATGCCTTGCTCACCGCCCAGTTCATCACCTCCATCGCCGACGCCGAAGTGCGCCATGTCTCGATTCCCAACGTGCGGACCATGGGTGAGCTGCTTGATCCGCGCACCGACCATGCCTTGCCCGATGTCGACCCTGAGGCCAGGCGCCGGGCCCGTGGCGAGTTCCTCGACCATATCGCGCACCTGCCGGACATGCTCCTGGCCAACATCTACGCCCCTGATCGCACGGTGATCTGGTCGAGCAACCCGGCGCTGATCGGCAAGCTGATCGAATCGGACGACGACCTCGACCGGGCATTCGAGTACAAGATGCGGGTGTCGGCCAGCTACCACAACTTCGAGCAGGCGCGCAGCGAGCAGAAGTTCGTCACCCCGCCCGAGCAGCTATTCATCGAGAACTACATCCCCTTGTTCGACGCCGACGGCGAAAACGTCATGGCGATGGTCGAGATCTACAAGGAACCCCATGATCTGATCGTGCGTATCGAGCACGGCCTGCTGCTGATCTGGCTGGCCATCGCCGCGGGTGCCGGCCTGGTGTATGTCGGTCTGTACGGCATCATGCGCCGCGCCGCCCGGCTGGTGGCGGTGCAGCAGAAGCGGCTGATCGGCAACGAAACCTTCGTGGCCCTGGGCGAGGTGTCGTCGGCGGTGGCCCACAGCCTGCGCAACCCGCTGGCCAGCATCCGCTCCAGCGCCGAGCTGGCCCAGGCCTTCGACGATGGCCCGGCGCAGAAGAACATCAGCGACATCATCAGCCAGGTCGACCGCATGTCGCAGTGGGTGCGTGAGCTGCTGCAATCGCTGCGCCCGCTTGGCGATGAAGCCGTGGCGGTGGATGTAGCCCAGAGCCTGCGCGACAGCTTGCAGGCGTTTGCCCACGCGCTGGAGCGCGGCGGCGTGCGGTTGCTGCTGCCTGAGCTGCCAAGCGTGCAGGTGCTGGGCCAGCCGGCGCTGCTCGGGCAAATCTTCAGCAGCCTGATCGCCAACGCCCTGGAGTCGATGGAGGCCGGTGGCGAGCTGCGTGTTGAAGTGGTGCGCAATGATCGGCGTAATCTGAGCCTGCGGCTCTCGGATACCGGCAAGGGCATGAACGAGCAACAGCAGCGCATGGCCTTCCGGCCATTCTTCACTACCAAGCAAGGCGGCGTGGGCGTGGGGCTGATGCTGGTGAAAAGGATCATGGAGCGCTTCGGCGGCTCGGTGCGGTTGAGCAGTCGTGAGGGGGCAGGGACCCGGGTACTGCTGAATTTTCGGGTGGCATCAACTTAACCTTAAGCTATAGATATTGAGTCCAATACACTGATTTATAAGGAAATTATCAAAAATGGGTGACCGTTACCCAAAAGTGGGGAATTATCCAACAAGCAAGATTAATAATGATCTTCAACATAATGATTTATAAAGAAAAATCATAAATTCAAGTTGCTGGCTGGTTTTTTGCTAGACCTCTCGCAAGCCTGCGCTGACACCTTCAGCAAAGGTTCGATGGAATCACTTTGCTACCACCGGTAGCAGAGCAGCATGCCGGTGAACCTCATCGGCGTTCAGGTGGGAACGACGCGATGCAGACGCTCGAAAACGGTGCCCCCGACAAGGCCGCGCCTCCCGCCAGCGGGTTGGCAACGCCGCTGCACGAGTTCAACCTGCTGCGCTGGTTCTCGCTGGTCAGCCTGCTGATCATCGCCTCGGTGGCCGGTGGATTGGGCTATGTGTCGACACGTTTCGTGGTGCGCGACAGCGTCGAGCGCGATGCCATGCTCACCGCCCAGTTCATCCAGGCCATGGCCCAGGCCGAGGTGCGGCACTCGCAGCTGCCGCCGGGCATCACCATGGGCGAGTTGCTCGATCCGCGCCTCGACCAGCAGCACCTGCAGTTCACTCCGCAGTTGGCCGAGTCGACCCGGGTGGAGTTCCTCGACCACGTCGAGCACCTGCCCGACACCTTGCTGGCCAATGTCTATGCCCGCGACCGCACGGTGGTGTGGTCGACCAACCCGCACCTGATCGGCAAGCGCATCGATGAAGATGACGATCTGGAACGCGCCTTCCGCTCGCGCAAGTCGGTGTCGGCCAGCTATCACAAGGCCGACGAGGACCGCGAAGAGCAGAAGTTCCAGCGCGAGCCCCGGCACCTGTTCATCGAGAACTACATCCCGCTGTTCGACAGCCAGGGCGAGCAGGTGCTGGCGATGGTCGAGATCTACAAGGAGCCGCATGACCTGGTGCGGCGCATCCATCGCGGTTATGTGCTGATCTGGGCTTCCACCCTGGTCGGAGGGGCGTTGATCTACTTCGGCCTGTTCTGGATCGTGCGCCGCGCCGCCAGCCTGCTGCATCACCAGCAAGACCGCCTGGTGGCCAGCGAGACCTATGTGGCCCTGGGCGAGATGTCCTCGGCGGTGGCTCACAGTTTGCGCAACCCATTGGCCAATATCCGCTCCAGCGCAGAACTGGCCCAGGACATCGCCAGCCCGGCGGCGCAGAAGAACATCGGTGACATCATCACCCAGGTCGATCGCATGTCGCGCTGGGTCCGCGACTTGCTGGTATCGCTGCGCCCGACCAGCGACGAAGCCGAGTCGGTCGACCTGGTGGCGGCCGTCGAGGATGCGCGGCAGGCCTTCGCTCCGCAGATCGAGCGCAACAACGTGCGCTTCGCCTTCGTCGGGCCTGCGACGCAATGGGTGGCCAGCCAACCGTTGCAACTGACGCAGATCCTAAACAGCCTGTTTGCCAACGCCCTGGAGGCCATGCCCCAAGGCGGCGAGCTGCGCGCCGAGGTGCGCCAGCTGGAGGGGCAGCAGGCGCAACTGCAGCTCAGCGATACCGGGAAGGGCATGAGCGAGCAGCAGCGGCGCATGGTGTTCAAGCCGTTCTTCACCACCAAACAAGGCGGCCTGGGTGTTGGCCTGGCCCTGGTCAAAAGGATCATGGAACGCTTTGGCGGCGCGGTCGAACTGACCAGCCGCGAAGAGGAAGGAACCCGCGTCAGCCTGACTTTCAATATTGCAGCGGGAGAGGACCATGGAGCACAGCATCCTGGTGGTCGAGGATGATGAAATCCTTGCCGACAACATTCGCACCTACCTGAGCCTCAAAGGGTTCGAGGTCACGGTGTGCCACAGCGCGGAACTGGCGCTGGAGCAGATCAAGCGCGCCCGGCCTGACGCCGTGCTGACCGACAATTCGCTGCCCGGCATGAGCGGCCACGACCTGTTGCGCTCGCTGGTAGCCCAGGCGCCGGAGCTCAAAGTGATCATGATGACCGGCTACGGCAACGTCGAAGACGCCGTGCTGGCCATGAAGGAGGGCGCGTTCCACTACCTCACCAAGCCGGTAGTGCTGGCCGAGCTCAAGCTGATGCTGGACAAGGCCCTGGCCGCCGAACGCATGGAGCGCACGCTGTCGTTCTACCAGGAACGGGAGGCGCAGAAGTCCGGTTTGCAGGCATTGATCGGCGAGTCGCCGGCCATGCTAGAGCTCAAGCACACCTTGCAGCAGCTGCTCGATGCCGAACGGCGCATGGCCAGCGGCGACCTGCCGCCGGTGTTGGTCGAGGGCGAGACCGGTACCGGCAAGGAGCTGGTGGCGCGCGCCCTGCATTTCGACGGCAGCCGGGCCAAGGGGCCGTTCATCGAGTTCAACTGCGCCTCGATTCCCGCCAACCTGCTGGAGGCCGAACTGTTCGGTCACGAAAAAGGCGCGTTCACCGATGCCAAGGAGCGTCGCGTGGGCCTGGTCGAGGCGGCTGACGGCGGCACCCTGTTCCTCGACGAGATCGGCGAGATGGACCTGGTGCTGCAGGCCAAGCTGCTCAAACTGCTGGAGGACCGCACCATCCGCCGCATCGGCGCGGTCAAGGAGCGCAAGGTCGACCTGCGGGTGATCAGCGCCACCAACTGCAACCTGGAGCGGATGGTCCAGCAGGGCAAGTTCCGCCGCGACCTGTTCTTCCGCCTGCGCATCATCGCCCTCAAGGTGCCGCGCCTGTTTGCCCGTGGCCAGGACATCCTGCGCCTGGCCCGGCACTTCCTGGCCCACCACGGGCGGCGCTATGGCAAGCCCAACCTGCGCTTCTCGGCCGAGGCCGAGGCGCTGATGCTGGGTTACAGCTGGCCGGGCAATGTGCGCGAACTGCGCAACATGCTCGAGCAGACGGTGTTGCTGGCGCCCAGCGAAGTGATCGGCGCCCACCAGCTGAACCTGTGCATGACCCTGGTCGACGAACCGCTGGCACAGCCGGCGCAGGTGCTGGCATTCGAGGCGCCGCGCCACGAGCCCCCGGCAGCGGCAAGCTTGCCGGACATGGAGCGCGATATGGTCTGTCGTACCCTGGACCGCACCGACTGGAACGTTACCAAGTCGGCACGGTTGCTGGGATTGTCGAGGGACATGCTGCGCTACAAGATCGAGAAACTCGGGTTGACCCGGCCGGACAAGCGGCAGTGGTGAGCGGGCATGCTAATGGCCTGTCAGTTTCGCGTCTTTGGGGCTGCCATGCAGCCCATCGCCGGCAAACCGACGATGGGCTTGACTGGCTGCCAGGCCAGGATTTTGCTACAGCGCGCTGAGTAAAGCCCGCTTCCACAAAGCTCAGGGCTTGCCGCCGTTGCCTGACCCTGCGCCATCACGCCCCATCCCCTCCGAGCCGCTGTCCCCCATCCCCGGCAGATCACGATCATCGTTCTGCTCGGCTGGCGGGCTGTCCGGGTCATTGCCTTTGATCCGCGGGTCGGTATCCCGTGGCATGGGCTTTTCGATCGGGTTGAGGGTGCTGTCCACGCCGGGCTTGGGCGCCGGATTGTGCGGGTCGTCAGGGTAGGTGGCGCCGGTACCGGCGGCGAAGGCCAGGGGCGAGGCGAGCAGGGCGGCAAGCAGGAAGGAACGGTTCATGCGGGCAAGCTCCTTTGCGATGACAAGAAGTCGGCCCCGCCTGCGCAGGGCCTCGTTCTCATATGGGCCATGGCCCCATCAGCAAGGTGCCATCACGGCGACCAACGGTCACACCACCATCGACAGCAGCATGATGAAGATGATGCCGACCACCGAGAGGATGGTTTCCATCATGCTCCAGGTCTTGAACGTCTCGGCCACGGTCATGTTGAAGTACTGCTTGACCAGCCAGAAGCCGGCGTCGTTGACGTGGGACAGGATCAGCGAGCCGGCGCCGGTGGCCAGCACCAGCAGTTCGCGGTTGACGCCCGGCACCAGGTCGATCACCGGGGCGACGATGCCGGCGCCGGTGATGGTGGCCACCGTGGCGGAGCCGGTGGCGATGCGGATCACCGCTGCCACCAGCCAGGCCAGCATGATCGGCGAAATCTCGGCCTGCACCGCCATCTGCCCGATCACGTTGCCCACGCCGGTGTCGACCAGCATCTGCTTGAAGCCACCGCCAGCACCGACGATCAGCACGATGGCGGCGGTGGGGGCCAGGCTCTGGTCGAGCATCTTCATGATCTGCTGGCGGTTGAAGCCACGGGCCGAACCGAAGGTGTAGAAGGCCAGCAGCAGTGCGGCGAGCAGGGCGGTGATCGGGTGGCCGATCAGGTCCATCCACTGACGCACGATGTGCTCGGCCGGTAGCACCACGTCGGCGAAGGTCTTGAGCAGCATCAGCACCACCGGCAGCAGCACGGTGATCAGGGTCACGCTGAAGCTGGGCAGGTTCTGCTGGTTCGACTCGCGGGCGATCTGGTCCATCAGCTCCTGGGAGGGGTTGCCCGGGATGTAGCGCGAAATGAAATTACCGAACAGGGGGCCGGCAATCACCGCCGTGGGCAGGGCCACCAGCAGGCCATAGAAGATGGTCTTGCCGATGTCAGCGTGGAAAATGCCGATCGCCAGCAGCGGGCCCGGGTGCGGCGGTACCAGGCCGTGCACCACCGAAAGGCCTGCCAGCAGCGGGATGCCGATCTTCACCAGCGACACGCCGGAGCGGCGGGCGACGATGAACACCAGCGGGATCAGCAGCACGAAGCCGATCTCGAAGAACAGCGGGATGCCCACCAGGAAGGCGGCGAACATCATCGCCCAGTGCACCTTCTGCTTGCCGAAGGCGCGGATCAGGGTCTGGGCGATCTGGTCCGCGCCGCCGGAGTCGGCCATCAGCTTGCCGAGCATGGTGCCCAGGGCCAGGACGATGCCGACGAAGCCGAGCACGCCGCCGAAGCCGTCCTGGAACGACTTCATCACCTTGGCCACCGGCATGCCGGAGGTCAGGCCGAGAAAGCCCGCGGCTATGGTGAGGGCGACGAAGGGGTGGACCTTGAAATGGGTGATCAGCAGGATGAGCCCGACGATGGTGACCAGCGCGTCGAGTAGCAGGAAGGTATCGGTAGCCAGTCCGAACATGGTTCGTGAACCTCGGTCTTTTCGTTGTTGTTTTGGTATCGCGTGTCTTGCGGTAATCAGCCTTGAGAGGCCTGGAGACAGCGCTGTCTTTGGTGAGCCGGAAAAACCGCCGGGTCAGGCAGTCCGCGCCAGCGCCTGCTCACCGCAAGGCTTTAGCCACTGATGCACGTCCTCGGCCAGCGTGGGCAGCGGGCGGGTGGCGTCCAGGGCCAGGGTCAGGGGCTCTGCGTGCGGCGGTTCGAGCGCTGCGAACTGGCTGTCGATCAGGCTGGCCGGCATGAAGTGACCGGGGCGGGCCAGTACGCGTTTCTCGGCTTCCTGCGGGGTCAGCTCGAGGAACACGAAGCACAACTCGGGCACGGCCAGGCGCAGGGTGTCCCGATAGCGGCGCTTGAGGGCCGAGCAAGTGAGGATCGGGCGTTCACCGGCGGCGAGGGTGGCCTGCAGCTCTTCGCCCAGGCGCACCAGCCAACCGGCACGGTCGTCGTCGTTCAGGGGAATGCCGGCGCTCATCTTGGCGATGTTGGCGGCGGGGTGGAAGGCATCGCCTTCGATCAGGCGGCCGCCGCTGCGGGTGGCAATGGCAGCGCCGACGCTGCTTTTACCGCAGCCGGCCACGCCCATGACCACGATCGCGGACAGGGAAGGGTTCATCTGTACCTCCTGCTGGGTGAGATAGCGCTGTCTCGGTCGGGACGAGCCGAACACCATGCACCACCCTCCCGGGTGTTATTGATCTTGTCTTTGGCAGTATGGACGCTGAACGCATGCCTGCTACCAAGATTGCATTGCCTGCATCCAGAGACAGCGCTACCTTAGTGACCGTTCCCCATTCCTGCAAGCAGTAAAATTACAATACTCATGTCCCGTACTGGCTCGCGTACTACCGGTCGTCCCACCCTGGCGGAAGTCGCCAGGCTTTCCGGGGTTTCCCCGATCACCGCCTCCCGCGCCCTGCGGGGCGTCAGCACGGTCGCGCCGGAGCTGGCGCAGAAGGTCATGGCCGCGGCGTCGAGCCTAGGCTATGTCGCCAACCCGGCCGCCCGTGCCTTGGCGTCGGCGCGCAGCCAGTCGGTGGTGGTGTTGATCCCCTCATTGTCCAACCAACTGTTCATCGACACCCTCGAGGCCATTCACGAGGTGATGCGCCCCCGTGGCCTGGAAGTGCTCATTGGCAACTATCACTACGATGTCGCCGAGGAAGAGAACCTGATCCGCAACTACCTGGCCTACCAGCCGTGCGGCGTGCTGCTCACCGGCTTCGAGCGCAGCGAGGCCTCGCGGCAGATGCTGGCCGCGAGCCAGGTGCCGTGCGTGCACATGATGGAGCTGGGCGGCGAGGGCAATGCCTTGTCGGTAGGGTTCTCCCAGCACGCGGCCGGGCGCGCCGCGGCGCGGCATCTGATCGAGCGTGGCCGCCGACGCCTGGGGTTCATCGCCGCGCAGCTCGACCCTCGGGTGATGCAGCGCGCCGAAGGTTTCCGTCAGGCCCTCGCCGAGGCCGGTCTGCAAGCCCCCGAGCTTGAAGTGCTCGACCCACAACCTTCGTCCATCGGCCTGGGCGGCACGCTGTTCAGCCGCCTGCTGGCCAAGGCGCCGGATGTCGACGGCATCTTCTTCTGCAACGACGACCTGGCCCAGGGCGCGGTGCTGCAGGCCCTGCGTGAAGGCATCGAAGTGCCGCGCCGGGTGGCGATGGTCGGTTTCAACGACCTGCCGGCCTCGGCGCACATGGTTCCGCGTCTGACCTCGATCCGCACCCCGCGCGCGGCGGTCGGGCGCGGCGCGGCGCAGGCGCTGCTGGCGTTGGTCGATGGCAAGCGGGTGGCTACCGGTCAGCAGGACCTGGGCTTCGAGCTGATGGTGCGGGAGAGTTCCTGAACGGCCACAGGCGCTCTGCCTGCACAAGACGGATGCGGATATCCCCACCCATGGACCTGACCCGGCTTGAACAATAACGATCAAGGCTCTGGCCATGTCCCTGGGATTCGACTATCTCACGATGGCTGCTCTGCCACGTTCTCCAGTGCTTGCCCGCGGCTGACCCACCAGCCGAACCCAGCCGCGGTGAAGAACATGATCAGGCTGTAGATCGCCGCCGGCACCGCCATGGTCGTGTTGTTCAGCAGCGACGGGCTCAGGGCCAGCGCGATGGCCAGGGTGCCGTTGTGGATGCCGATCTCCATGCCGATGGCGATCGCCTGGCGTTTCGGGATGTTCAACAGGCGTGGCACCCAGTAACCCACGCCAAGGCTGAGCAGGTTGAACAGCAACGCGGCGCCACCGACGATCGGCGCGTACTCGACCACGGTCTGCCAGTCCTTGGCCAGGGCCAGGACGATGGTGAAGGCCAGGAACAGCGCCGCGACGATCTTCATCGGCTTCTGCATGCGCGCGGCGAAGCGCGGCGCCCAGTGACGGATCAGCATGCCCAGGGCCACCGGCAGCAGGACGATGGCGAACACCTGCATGACCTTGGCGAATTGCAGGGGGATGGCCTGGTCCGATGCCATGAACCACATCAGCGACAGGTTCACCAGCAGCGGCATGGTGAGGATGGCGATCAGCGAGTTGACCGCAGTGAGGGTGATGTTCAGCGCCACATCGCCGTGGGCCAGGTGGCTGAACAGGTTGGCCGTGGTGCCGCCGGGCGAGGCTGCCAGCAGCATCAGGCCCACCGCCAGCGCCGACTCGAGGCCAAGGCCGTTGGCGATCAGGAAGCACACCAGCGGCAGCAGCAGGATCTGGCAGGCCAGGCCGATCACCACCGGCCTGGGGTACTTCACCACCCGGGCGAAGTCGGCGAGGGTCAGCGACAGGCCCAGGCCGAGCATGATGATGCCCAGGGCCAGCGGCAGGAGGGCGGTGAGCAAGGGGGAGGCGGTCATCGGCGGTCTCTCGGGCGAAGGATCCCGAGGAGTATAGGTGGGTGCGCAATGATAGCTATCGTGTCTGGACGATCTTGGTAACCGTTTGTTACTGGCCTGGTGACGCCATGTCGCGTTGCGATGCCGGGCCTGTGGCAGTAGCATTCGCGCTTTTGCCGAGGATTAGCCCGTCATGCCGTTCCAGCAAGGTCTGCTTGCCACCCCGGTGCCGGCCCACGCCCGTCACCTGTTCTTTGCCCTCGATTCCCTGGAGGCGCTGCCCGCCGCACTGGACCAGCTGTTGCCGCAGGTCGATGGCCACAGCCTGATCCTGGCCGTCGGCGCTCCGCTGGCCAAGGCCCTGGGCCGTGAGGTGCCGGGCCTGCGCAGTTTCCCGCAACTGGACGCGGTGGTGGAGAACCCGGCGACCCAGCACGCCCTGTGGCTGTGGCTGCGCGGTGCCGAGCGCGGCGAACTGTTCCTGCGCGCCCAGGCCTTGCAGCAGGCGCTGGCGCCGGCCCTGCGCCTGGTCGACAGCGTCGACGGCTTCCTGCACCGCGGCGGCCATGACCTGACCGGCTACGAAGATGGTACCGAGAACCCAGTGGACGCAGACGCCGTTGCCGCCGCCATCGTGCCGGGCGACATCCCCGGCCTGTCGGGTTCGAGCTTCGCCGCCTTCCAGCTGTGGAAGCACGACCTGGGTTACTTCAAGTCGCTGCCCCAGGCCGAGCAGGACAACATCATCGGTCGCCGCCTGAGCGACAACGAAGAGCTCGACGACGCGCCCGAATCCGCCCACGTCAAGCGCACCGCCCAGGAGAGCTTCGCGCCCGAGGCGTTCGTGGTGCGGCGCTCGGTGGCCTGGACCGATGAACGTGGCGCGGGCCTGGCGTTCGTCGCCCTGGGCTTCTCGCTGGACGCCTTCGAGGTGCAGCTGCGGCGCATGAGCGGGCTGGAGGATGGCGTGGTCGATGGCCTGTACCGCTTCAGCCGGCCGCTGAGCGGCGGCTATTACTGGTGCCCGCCGCTGGGTGAGCAGGGCGCAGACCTGCGCCTGTTGCTGGGCTGACAGGCCCTCATCGCGGGGCAAGCCTGCTTCCACGCCTCGGGCCTGATGCCCGTCGGCGTGGGCTTGCCCCGCGATGACTCAGAACGGCACCGCCACCGTCAGTTGGCTGTAGACGTTGGTCCCGCTGCCCACCTGGTTGCCGCCATTGCTTTCATCCTTGCGCGGCTTGAACAACCCCAGCAGCGGGGTGACGATCAGGTGCTCGTTGACCGCCCATTCCACATACAGGTCCAGCTCCTGCGCATCGAGGTTCAAGGTGTCGCGGCTACGCACCGTGTCGAAGTCGAAGAACAGCGCGCCGAGGGTCAGATTGTCCCGTGGCGTGGCCTTCAGGCCGACATGGTGGATGCCGCTGTTGGTGTTGAATGGCCCGGCGTAGTTGCCGGCGACCTCGCCCTGGATCCAGGTGCCATAGCCGCTGGAAAGCCCTGTGAACAGCAGGTCCCAGCCTGCGGAGTAGCGGGTGTAGCGGTAGGTCAGCTGCGGCGCCCAAGGGGTGTCGGCGAAGGTGTAGGCCGCTTCGCCGTACCAGGCCGTCTCATTCCCCCCGCGCTTGTCCTGCCAGGCATATTCGAAGGCCAGCCGAGTGTTTGCCAGGCCCGCACTGCCTTCGCCCCGCACGCTGTATACATCCATGCCTTCGCGGGCCTTCTGGAACTCGCTGGCCCACTGGTCGGCCACGTTGATGCCGTGGATATAGGTCAGGCCCAGGGTACCCAGGTCGTGGGTGTAGTCCAGGGTGCCGGCCGCCAGCTCGGTTTCGGCCTGGGCGCGGTTGTCGGACTTGAGCCACAGCACCCTGCCATGCAGCCCCTCCTGGCCGCCCAGGCGCAGCACCGCAGTGCGGTCGAAGGCGTGGCGCGCGCCCAGATAGAAGCCGCCGCCACGGTTGAGCTGGCCGTCGGCCGGGCCCTTGCCGAGGTTGGGACCGTCGTCGTTGATCAGGAAGCCGCTGCCCAGGCGGATCACCTGGCGGCCGCCGGACAGGTCCACGCCATCCTTGCCCAGCAACGGGAACAGGTCGCCCGAGCGCCAGCCCAGGTAGGCGTCCTCGATCTTGGTGGTGCGTTCGGAGCCGTCCTGGTTGCCGCCGGCGTCGCCGTCGCCCCAGGCGCCTGAGCTGACCCAGTTGAGGGCGCCATACAGGCTGCCGTTGCCGGCCAGGCCCTGGTCGCCGCTGAGGCCGTACTTGATGAAACCTTCGCGCCAGGTCGAGCCACCGGGGGTGCCGTCGTAGTTGTGGCGGCTGTTGAACATGCCCCAGACCGCGAGCAGATCGGCGTTCAGGTGGCTGTCGTCGTCAGCGTACAGCTCGTAGGCCGGGCTGGCCTGGCCATGGACCAGCAGGGTCAGTGCCGTGGCCATTGCGGTGCGACGTGGAGTGAGACGCATGGATCGATCCTCGTTTTTTGTGTGCGGTCTTGAGTGCCGCGTTGTTGTGGAGGCAGTGTCGGAAGGCGACGGGCTATTAGCGCGTGGAACGCTGGCGGTGGTCTTGCCCGTGGCTGCCAGCGCTCTTGCATGTCGCCGCCATCACAGGCTCGCGGCGGTCTCCGGCAGGGTGGCACCGCCGTCGACCACAAGGGTCTGGCCGGTGATGTAGCGGGCGGCGTCGGAGGCCAGGAACAGCATCGCGGCAGCGATATCGGTGGGTTCTCCCAGTCGTCCCAAGGGCACGCCGGCGGCGATCCGGGCGTTCAGCCCGGTATCGCCGAGGTTGCCCATGGCCGGGGTGCGCACCATCCCCGGTTCCACGCCGTTGCATTGAACTGCGCCAGTTCCAGTGCGGCGTTGCGGATGAAGCCGTTGACCCCGGCCTTGGACGCGGCGTAATGGCTCAGGCCCGGATAGGCCACCCGCGGGCCGGTCACCGAGGAGGTGGCCAGCACGCAGCCGCCACCTTGGCGGCGGAACAGCGGCAAGGCGCCTTGGGTGAGCCAGAACAACGCCCCCAGGTTCACCGCCAGGGTCCGTTGCAGCAGCGCCGGGTCGATCTCGGCGAACGTGGTAAGCGGGAAGTACGCGGCGTTGTGCACCAGCACATCCAGGCGTTCCAGCTTGGCTAGCAAGGTGTCGATCGCAACGGGGTCGGCCAGGTCCAGCGTTTCCTCCCGCATTTCGTGACCCAGGACCGCAGCACCAGGCTGCCACGCCGCTCGCGCAGCAACGGCAGGCACGCCCGGGCGGTGTGGAAGGCGCTGTCGAGGTTGCTGCGCAGAGCCTCGCGCCAGGCGCTGTCGCTGGTCTGCTCGGAGGCGCCCAGGCCGTGGCCGCCGGCGCAGGCAATAACCGCGTCGAGGCCGTCGAAGCGCGCGCGTACCTGCTCGATGAACCCCGTCCAGTTGGCACTGTCCGCGGCATCGCCGGCCAGCACCAGGCCATCGCACTGCCGCGCGACGCGCTCCAGCGCCTCACGGCGGCGGCCCACCAGTGCCACCTGCCAGCCCCGGCGGGCCAGGCGCAGGGCGCAGGCTTCTCCGATGCCGCTGCCGGCCCCGGTGACCAGCACGCTGCGGTTCACTGCGCATGCTCCGTGCGGTTGAGCACTCGGCAATGGGATGACACCGGGAAGTTGGCCAGCGCATCGAAGCCGCCGCCCTGGTAGCCGAAGATCTTGCCGTCGCTGCGGTGCCGCGTCAGGTCGATCATCACCAGGCCCAGGGTGGGCACGATCTTCTCGCACCAGACGAACAGGTACAGCTGCTCGGCGATCTTGTAGTAGTACGCCCGGTCGGTGTCGCACAGGCCTTGCTCGACACCCTTCAGGCATTGCCAGCTGTAGTAGTCGGCATTCAGGTAGACGTGCTCGTATTCCTCGGTGGGGCTGTAGCGGTAGTGGTTGCGCAGGCCCACCAGTTCGGTGGTCGGCGCGTGGGGGCAGGCACCGGCCTGCCAGGGGTGGTCGAGGCTGCCGTGCAGGAAGCTGGCTTCGACGCCGGTCAGTGCTTCGCCGGCCAGGGCCAGGGCGTACAGGCCGCGCTGGGTGCGGGCCTGGTCGGGCAGGCGGCCGAGCACGGCGGTGAAGGCCTGCGCCAAGGTGTCGAGCACCAGTGACACCGACCAGGCCTGGCCGGCCTCGTGCTTGATTAAGTCGACCAGGTAGATACCGGGGCGCACCGAAGTGGCTCGGTAGTCGGCGCTGCCGCTGCTGTGGCCGTCCGCCGCGTGCCAGTGCAGGCGCTCGCTATCGAAGCGGTGCTCGATGATCCAGCCATTGGCGAAGTGCAGGGTGAGCGAGCGCCCGGACAGATCGGCCAGTTGCGGCAGGATGAAGGCCTCAGGTGCGAAGCCTTCGGCAAGGGCGCCCACGGTGATCCAGTCGGTTTGCTTCGGCATGTCGTTGACTCCTGTGTTGGGATGCTGCCCGGCATTTACGCGGTAGAACGCCGCCAGCGACGCCGGCACCTGCTGACTGAAGGCCTGCAGGCAGTAGTGGCCCAGGTCGTGGTTGGCGCTGGTCATGGTCAGTAGCGGATCATCACCGACTTCAGTTCGGTGAAGTCGTCGATGAAGGCCGAGCCGAACTCGCGGCCGATACCCGAGGCCTTGATGCCGCCGAACGGCACCGCCGGGTCGAGCAGGGTGTGCATGTTGACCCACAGGGTGCCGGCCTGGATTTCCGGGATCAGGCGCATGGCCTTGCCCAGGTCGTTGGTCCACAGGCTCGCGCTCAGGCCGTAGGGCGAGGCGTTCATCAGGTGGATCAGTTCGTCCTCGTGGTCATAGGGCAGAAAGGTCGCCACCGGGCCGAAGGTTTCCTGGTTGAGCAGAGTGTCGCCCGCGCTGTTGGCGAGAATGACAGTGGGCTCGACGAAGCATCCCGGGCCTTCGCCGAGGCGGCCGCCATGGACGATGCGGTTACCCTCGGAGCGGGCGGTGGCGAACAGCTCGCCGAGCTTCTGCTGGTGCGGCTTGTTGGCTACAGGGCCGAACTGGGTGGCTTCGTCCAGGGGCGAGCCTATCTTCAGTTGGCCCAGGCGCTGGGACAGCGCGTCGAGCAACGGGTCAAGGCGTGAGCGATGCACGTAGAAGCGCTCGCCGGCGGCGCAGATCTGCCCGGAATGCAGGAAACCGGCCTCGATGATGCCGTCCACCGCCTTGTCGACGGCGACATCGGGCAGGAACGCCACGGCGTTCTTGCCGCCCAGTTCCAGGGTCGCCCGGGTCAGCCGGGCGCCCATGGCCGCCTGGCCGACGGCGATGCCGGTGGGCACGGAGCCGGTGAACGACACCTTGTCGGTGCCGGGGTGTTCGACCAGCGCCTTGCCCACCAGGCCACCACCGGTCAGCACGTTGAGGGCGCCCGGTGGCAGGCCGGCCTCGCTGGCCAGTTCGGCGATGCGCAGCAGGGTCAGCGGGGTGAATTCGCTGGGCTTGAGTACGATGCTGCAGCCGGTGGTCAGGGCCGAGGCCAGCTTCCACAGGGCGATCATGGTGGCGAAGTTCCACGGCACGATGCCCACCACCACCCCCACCGGCTCGCGCAGGGTAAAGGCGCTGTAGCGCTCGCCGGCGAAGGAGGGCAGCGACGGGGTGATGGTCTGGCCGGTGATCTTGGTGGCCCATCCAGCGTAATAGCGCAGGAAGTGCGCGGCCTGCTCCACCTCGAAGGCGCGGGCGATGCCGATCAGCTTGCCCGATTGCAGGGTTTCCAGTTGCGCCAACTCCTCGCGGTTGGCCTCCAGCAGGTCGGCCAGGCGCAACAGCACCGCGGCGCGGGTGGCGGGGCTGGTGCGCGACCAGTTGGCAAACCCCTGACGGGACGATTCGACGGCGCACTCGACATCGGCCAGGTTGGCGTCGGCGACCTGGGTGATGGCTTCGCCGTTGGCCGGGTTGTGCACGGTGATGCGGGCGCTGGATTGGCTGGGCACCGTTTCGCCGTGGATGTACAGGCCGTGGTCACGGGCGAGGAAGGCGCTGACGCTGGGGAGGAGGGGGATATCGCTCATGACAGGACTCCGGATGGGCCACAGCGGCCCGATTTGCGCAGGTTAGAGCGCGGCAAACCGGCGTTCTTGTCTGCCCATGCCAGCCACCATGACCTAGCCTGCCAGGCCCATGAAAAGTGCAATCCGAGGTGCGGAAGTTGCATTTTCCGGCCTGCCCACGGCTCCCATACTGACCCGGCATTCATCAGCGAACGCCCGCTTCCAGGCACTGTTCGCCAGGGTCCAATAACAATGAGCCAGACTATGAAAAAGCCAAACTCCCTGCTCGAAGACCTCAAGCCCCTGTTGCCGGCCATCGCCGCCCGCGCCGACCAGGCCGAGCGCGAGCGCAGCGTGCCCGCCGAAAACATCGCCGCGCTCAAGGCCATCGGCCTGCACAAGGCATTCCTGCCCAAACATTACGGCGGCCAGGAAATCAGCCTGCCGCAGTTCGCCGAATGCATCGCCGCGCTGGCCGGCGCCTGTGCCAGCACCGCCTGGGCGATGAGCCTGCTGTGCACCCACAGCCACCAGCTGGCGATGTTCCCGGCACGCCTGCAGGACGAGATCTGGGGCCACGATCCGGACGCCACCGCCAGTAGCAGCATCGCCCCGTTCGGGCGTACCGAAGAGGTCGAGGGCGGCGTGCTGTTCAGTGGCGAGATGGGCTGGAGCAGCGGCTGCGATCATGCCGAGTGGGCGATCATGGGCTTTCGCCGGAGCAACCCCGAAGGCGACCAGGACTACTGCTTCGCTGTGCTGCCGCGCAGCGACTACCAGATCCGCGACGACTGGTTCGCCGCCGGCATGCGCGCCAGTGGCAGCCGCACGTTGATCGTCGAGCGCGCCTTCGTGCCCGAACACCGCATCCAGAAGGCCCGGGACATGATGGAGGGGCAGTCGGCGGGCTTCGGGCTGTATCCGGACAGCACGATCTACTTCAACCCGTACCGGCCGTACTTTGCCAGCGGCTTCTCCACGGTCAGCCTGGGCATCGCCGAGCGCATGCTCGAGGTCTTCAGGGACAAGACCCGCAACCGCGTGCGCGCCTACACCGGCGCCGCCGTCGGCGCGGCCACCCCGGCGCTGATGCGCCTGGCCGAGTCCACCCACCAGGTCGCTGCGGCGCGCGCGCTGCTGGAAAAGAGCTGGGAGCAGATCGCCGAGTACAGCGCCCGCCACCAGTACCCGACCCGCACGGAGCTGGCCTACTGGCGCACCAACCAGGGCTATGCGGTCAAGCTGTGCATCCAGGCCGTGGATCGGCTGATGGAGGCGGCCGGCGGTGGCGCCTGGTTCGACGGCAACGAGCTGCAGCGGCTGTTCCGCGATGCGCACATGACCGGGGCGCATGCCTATACCGACTATGACGTCTGCGCGCAGATCCTGGGGCGGGAGCTGATGGGGCTGGAGCCGGATCCGGCGATGACCTGAGCTGCAACCGATGAACATGGCTGGAGCACTGTGAGAGCGACCCAGCCAGCCCATAACAATGATGGAGCCTTGCATGTCCATTCCCTTCGATAGCCGCGCCTTCCGCCGCGCCCTGGGCAACTTCGCCACCGGCGTTACCGTGATCACTGCCACCGACCCTTCGGGGCGCAAGGTCGGGGTCACCGCCAACAGCTTCAACTCGGTGTCTCTCGAGCCGCCGCTGGTGCTCTGGAGCATCGACAAGCGTTCCAGCAGCCATGCGGTGTTCGAGGCCGCCGGGCACTTTGCCGTGAATGTGCTGGCGGCCGACCAGGTCGACCTGTCCAACACCTTCGCCCGCCCCAGCGAAGACCGCTTCGCCGGTATCGAGCACGAGACCGGCGAAGGCGGCGCGCCCTTGCTGCCAGGCTGCGCGGCGCGTTTTCGCTGCGAGAAGTTCCAGCAGATCGACGGCGGTGATCACTGGATTCTCATTGGCCGGGTGCTAGCCTTCGACGACCTCGGGGGGGCGCCGCTGCTCTATCACCAAGGCGCCTATTCCAGGGTCCTGCCGCATGAGCTGATGGATCGATGCGCGCAGGGGTAACTGCGTCGAGGTGTTCGACGCCAGTGTTGCAGTGCCTGTGAGATCGAGCGCCGCCCGCGCGGCGCTCGATCTCAAGAGCGCTGCAAGGCTATCGTCTGGCACCTGGCAACACGGATCAAGGTCGGCGGCAGGCAGTGGCAAGACCTGCCTGGGTGGAGGCCGCAAAGTGGTGGGGAAGTCCCGGTGCATGCCAGCACTTGCGGCGCCGGGTAAGCGGTCATCTTTCTCTCGTCCACCCAGGGCCCACCCATGACAACCAATAATAAGCTCACCGAGCACCTGAACCGCGGCAGCGTCGGCTTCCCCACCGCGCTTGCCAGCACCGTCGGCCTGATCATGGCCAGCCCGGTGATCCTCACCGCGACCATGGGCTTCGGTATCGGCGGCAGCGCCTTCGCCGTGGCCATGCTGATCGCCGCAGTGATGATGCTGGCGCAATCGACCACCTTCGCCGAGGCGGCGGCGATCCTGCCCACCACCGGCTCCGTCTACGACTACATCAACTGCGGCCTGGGCCGCTTTTTCGCCATCACCGGTACCCTGTCGGCGTACCTGATCGTGCATGTGTTCGCTGGCACCGCCGAGACCATCCTTTCCGGGGTCATGGCCCTGGTGAACTTCGAACACCTCAATACCCTGGCCGAATCGGCCGGTGGTTCCTGGCTGCTGGGGGTGGGCTTCGTGCTGGTGTTCGGCGTGCTCAACGCCTTTGGCGTAAGCGCCTTCGGCCGCGCCGAGGTGGTGCTGACCTTCGGCATGTGGACCACGCTGATGGTGTTCGGCGTGCTCGGCCTGATCGCAGCGCCCGCCGTCGAGCTGGAAGGGCCGTTCGGCGTGTCGCTGGTCGGCACCGACCTGATGACCATCCTGTCGCTGGTGGGCATGGCCATGTTCATGTTCGTCGGTTGCGAATTCGTCACTCCCTTGGCCCCGGAGCTGCGCCGGTCGGCCTGGGTAATGCCCAAGGCCATGGCGCTGGGGTTGTTCGGCGTGGCCAGTTGCATGTTCATCTATGGCGCGGCGATGAAGCGGCAGGTGGAAAACGTGGTGCTCGATGCAGCAAGCGGCGTGCACCTGCTGGACACCCCCATGGCCATCCCGCGTTTCGCCGAGCAGGTGATGGGCGATATCGGCCCGGTGTGGCTGGGCATCGGCTTCCTCTTCGCCGGCGCCGCCACCATCAACACGCTGATGGCCGGGGTGCCGCGGATTCTCTACGGCATGGCCGTGGATGGGGCATTGCCCAAGGTGTTCACCTACCTGCACCCGCGCTTCAAGACCCCGCTGCTGTGCATCCTGGTGGTGGCGCTGATCCCGTGCCTGCATGCCTGGTACCTGGGCGGCAACACCGACAACATCCTGCACCTGGTGCTGGCGGCGGTATGCGCCTGGAGTACCGCGTACCTGCTGGTGACCCTGTCGGTGGTGATCCTGCGCATCCGTCGCCCGGACCTGCCGCGGGCCTATCGCTCGCCGCTGTTCCCGCTGCCGCAGATCGTCTCCAGCATCGGCATCCTGCTGGGCATGTGGTTCATCACCCCGCCGGGCATGAACCCGGCCGATGTCTATGTGCCGTTCGCCGTGATGCTTGGCGCCGCCGCCGTCTACGCGCTGTTCTGGACGTTGTGCGTGCAGAAGGTCAACCCGTTCCGGCCGGCCAGGGTCGAGGATGTGCTGGAGAAGGAGTTCGCCGCCGAGCCTGGTCAACCTCATAGCGAGCAGGTGCGCCATGTCGGCAAGCTGGCTTGAGCGCCTGAGCGGGCCACGTGCTCCGGCCGGGTATCGGCCCGGGGCGACCCTGGCGCGTCTGGGGCGCAATCTCGGATTGGCGGATTTGCCAGCCGCGGCATCCTTCGCCTACCGCAAGGATGGTCCGCGTATCGAGGTGCGTGAGCGCACCGAAAGCCACCTGTTGATGCATCTGGTCATGTGCGAGTTCATCCTGCGCGTGCCAGCCAGTGGCCAGGGCACGCTTCGCGCCGAACTGCACCACACCGGTATGCTGCGGCGCAGCGGACTGGGCTGCCGCCTGCGGGGCGGCGACCCGCTATTGTTCGAGGCGCTCGAGGCGCGCCTCGCAACGCTGCAGGCCAGCCTGATGCCCCTGGACTTCCAGCGCCTGGCCATCGAATGCCGCGACGGCCAGTGGCAGGTTATCCTGGAGCACATGGGCGCCAGCGAAGTGGTCAACCGGATGCCGGCCTTGCGTCGCTACATCCCCCTCTCAACCGAACAGCGCCACCATCTCTGGCTGGCGTTCGACGCGCTGGCGTGCGCCCTGCGCGACCTCTGACTCCAACTCATCTCTGTAGGAGCGGCTTTAGCCGCGATCACCCGCAAAGCGAGTGCCAGGCACCGCGATACCTGCATCGCGGCTGAAGCCGCTCCTACAAGAGATGACGGTTGTACCTTTATTGATAACATGTTAACAATTACCTCCATAACAACAACCGTTGCTGTGGAGGTCGCAATGCCCATGCCCCAGCCCGTTTCAGTGCACAGCCCAAGCCCGGCCCAGGACGGCCTGGAGCGCTGGACGACGGCCATGCAGAAAGTCTGCGGCCAGTTCCAGACCGAGCTTGCCTTCAACCGCTCGCTGTTCATCGGCGAGATATCGACCTACAACCGCGCCGGCCTGGCCCTGGCCAATCTGCGCACCAATGCCGGCAATATCCGCCGCCTGGGCGACAACCCCGACCGTGACGACGACCAGCATTGCTTTCTGGTCAGTCAGCGCATGGGCTATTCACAAATCACCCAGGGTGGCGCGAGCATCCAGCTTTCGCCGGGCGAGTTGCTGCTGATGGACTCGGTGGGGCCGTGCGAGATCACCCCGTTCGGCCTGATCGAGCATGTCTCGCTGTCACTGTCCCGCGAGCAGGTGCGCAAGCATCTCAAGAGGCAGGGCGCGACCTTCGGCAAGATCTCCTCGACCAACGCCTGCGGGCGCATGCTGCATCTGCTTATGGATCAGCTGTGCCGTGAAGGCGACGAGGCCGGGGCAACCCAGGGCGAGGCGCTGCAGGCGGCGTTCATCGCTCTGCTGGAGCCGGGCTTCGAGCGCGGTGATGACAACCCCGGCTCGGTGGCCGGGCTCGGCGGCGTCAGCCTGCGGGGCTATGTGCAGAAGGTCATCGACGAGTCGCTGGGCCAGCCGGGGTTGACCCCGGCAAACCTGGCCGAGCGCCTGAGCATTTCGGTACGCCACCTGTACCGGTTGTTCGAGGAGGAGGGTGACAGCGTGTGCCGCTACATCCAGCGCTCGCGGCTCAAGCGCAGCGCCGATGATCTGTCCAACCCGTTCCTCAAGCGCGAGTCGATTACCTCGATCGCCTACAAGTGGGGCTTCACCGACTCGGCGCATTTCAGCCGGGCGTTCAAGAAGCAGTTCGAGCAGTCGCCGAAGGATTTCAGGGCCATGGCGTTGACGGCAGGGCGCTAAAAGCATCGCCGGCAAGCCGGCTTCCACAGGGCTATGCGTCCTCTGTGGAAGCCGGCTTGCCGGCGAAGCGGTCGCGAGGATGTAATCAGGCTAGCGCAAGGTAATGCTTCACAAAGGTCTCACTCAGCACCTCCCACAGCACCGGCGTGCCCTTGGTCACGAACCAGGCATCACCCGCTTTGTAGCGCGTCACCTGCCCGGTGGATTCATCGGTCAGCTGAATCTCGCCGGTCACGATCACCGCCTGCTCGCTGAACGGATAGACCATGCGGAACTTGCCCTGGGTGGTGCCGAAGTAGGCGCTGCTGACCGGGTCGGTCGGGGCGCCGTGGGTCATCTTGCCGTAGCACTTGACCTCGCCTTCGAGGATGGTCGAGCCGAGGTCGGCAACGGTGCCCCAGGCGTCGAGTTCGGACAGCTGCACACCCTGGCGGACGGCGGTGAGGGTCATGGTGGTTCTCCTGGTTTTTGTTCAAAAAGAATCAACGGCGGCCGTTGAAGAAGCCCGACAGCTGATGCACGGTCTTGCCGGCGGTCAGCAGCAGCGGGCGGATATGGTCCTTGCCGAGGATGCGCGCATGCTTGACCGAACTGATCAGGTCGTAGCGGGCCGAGCCTTCGCTCATGCCTTCGGCGAGGATCTTGCAGATGATGTGGCTAGGGGTGACGCCGAATCCCGAGTAGCCCTGCACGTAGAAGGCGTTGGGGCGGTTGCTCAGTGTGCCGATCTGCGGGAACAAGTTGGCGCTGGTGGCCATCGGTCCGCCCCAGGCCAGGTCGATGCGCACGTCCTTGAGGTAGGGGAAGATCTTCAGCATCAGGTTGCGGTTCCAGGCCTTGAGGTCCTTGGGAATATGCTCCACGAACGGCGTGGCGGCACCGAACAGCAGGCGGTTCTCGCGAGTGACGCGGTAGTAGTCGATCACCGGGCGGATATCGCTGTAGGCGCCGCGGATCGGGCTGATGCGCTGGATGAGCTCGTCCGATAGTGGCTCGGTCATCAACTGGAAGGCATAGGTGTTGACGGTGCGCGCATGCAGTTCGGGTTCGAGCTTGTTGAGGAAGCTGTCGCAGGCCCACAGCAGCTTGCTGGCCTTGACCGAGCCGCGCCCGGTGCGCACGGTGATGCGCTCGCCGTAGTGCACTTCCAGGGCCGGGCTGTGCTCGAAGATCCGGGCACCATGGCCGACCAGGGCCTGGGCCTCGCCAAGCAGTAGGTTTAGTGAGTGCACGTGGCCCCCGCCCATGTGCAGCAAGGCGCTGCTGTAGGCATCGGAGCCGATGATCTGCCTGACCTCCGAACCGCCGAGGAAGCGGACCTCGTCCCTGCCGTTGATGGCCTTGAAGTCCTTCTCCCAGGCGCGCAGGGTCTTTTCCTGGCGGGCGTTGAAGCCCATGTAGCCGTAGCCGTGGCAGAAGTCGGCGTCGATCTGGTAGCGGGCGATGCGCGCCTTGATGATGCCGGCGCCCAGCTCGCTGATCTCGAAGATCTCGCGCAGGCCTTTGTCGCCCACGCTGCTCTTGATCTTCTCCAGGTCGTGGCCGATGCCGGCCATGATCTGCCCGCCGTTGCGTCCGGTGCCGCCGAAGCCCAGGTAGCGGGCCTCGAGCACGACGACATTGGTGATACCTTGCTCGGCCAGTTCCAGGGCGGTGTTGATGCCCGAGAAGCCGCCGCCGATCACTACGACATCGGCTTCGATGTCGCTTTCCAGGGTGGGGAAGCTGAGGTTGTACTTCTTGGTGGCGGTGTAGTACGTCGGCGTTTCGATGTTGATCATGGCGCAGCCTGGACAGTTGGAATTGTTGGAAAGCAGGGCTTGCACAAGCGCTGGCGGTTACAGGTATTGAGCACCTAACGATAGGTAGGTGTCTTGCCTGGGACTGCCAGGGTTTTGCTTCAGGCTGCCACGTTGTCCATCGAGTCCAACACCGTAGGCATACGGCGGCAGCATGACCTCCACAGGGGAAGTGGTGATCATGCATCTCATGAATATGTTAAGTAAATGACCTTCTGTGGTTGCTTTCCTTTAGGCGCGGCACAGGGCGCTTACTTGAAATCCCACTGCATCTGCGTGGCGATGCTCACACCGCTGGACGACCTGACACAAACGTCCAGGTAGTCGGTAAAGCGTGGCGGCATGGCAATGCCTTCTTCCAGCAGGCGGCTGTTGTCGAACAGGTAGTTCAGGTCGGCAAAGCCGCTGTACAGGCGCAAGGCACGCAGCACCAGCCGTGGGTTGGCCGGGCCGATACGGGTTTCGAAATGGCTGGCGAGCGATTTGAGGTCGTCCGCCTCGACCTTGCGATAGCGCTCGCCCACCGGCTCCGCGCCATTGGCCAAGGCGAAGGCCTGGTCGATCTCGGCGAAGGTGCAGGCCGAATGATGGCCGGCGGAGATATGGTAGAGGTCATGGCCCAGGCGGGGCTTGAGCACCAGGCCGATCAACGCCTCGGCGCAATAGTCCACCGGGATCACGTCGATCTGCTCGTCCAGGCCGCAGGTGAAGCTTTCCAGGGCGAAGCCCATGCGGAACACCCAGAAGATGCTGCCCGAGGCCTGGCAGCCGAGGCTGCGGTGGCCGACCACGATGGATGGCCGCGCCACCACCAGCGGCAGGCTGGGCAGCTCTTCACGCATGCGCCGTTCGATCTCCGCCTTCGAGGCGGTGTAGTCCACCAGTTGCTGCGCGGCCTCGGGGAACTCCCACGATTCGCTGATCGGTGACTCGCGCTGCGGGCCGCAGCACATGGCGGTGCCGACGTGGAGGAAACGCTTGAGACGGCTTGAGCGGCTCAGCACCTGGGCAAAGGCGTAGGTGCCCTCGACGTTTACCGGCCAGATATTGGGGTTCTTCGAGAACGAGGCCACGGCGGCGCAGTTGATCACCCGGTCGACCTGCATCAGGCGCGGGGTCTCGCGAGCCAGCCAGGCGGTGTCGAGGAAGTCGCCGCAGAGGATCTGCGCTTCGCTCAGGGCCTGGCCCTGGCTGTCGTCTACACCGTGCTGGCGCAGGTTGTGGCGCAGGCGTTGCAGGCCCTGCGCCGGGTTCTCGGCGCGAACGAGGAAGCACAGGGCCTCGGCATGCCCTTCGGCGATCATCTGGGCGGCGACGGCGCCACCGAGAAAACCTGTGGCACCGGTCAGCAGAATACGCTCCTGGGCTGGACACGGGAGGGTGGGCGTATGAATGGCGGGGGTGTTCATAGGTTTCCTCGGCAAGTAATTTGCCAGTGCTTCATTCTTTGGAATGGGTGGGAAAGTTACGTGAAAAGTTTGCTCGTGCGACTAATTCAAGTCCGGAGCTATTGGGTTTTTGATAAACATGGCGCGAGCCGATATCACCTCGGTAAGCGCGTCGTTTGGGAATCATGGCCCTGCACCGCGCAGGCAGATAGCGGCGAAGAGCAGGGCGGCGAGCCATTGTCTGGCGGGGCGATGGTTATTTCAATTAACTGTTGGCGCAGTTATGCAGGTTTTTGGTGAAACAATTTTAATGGGCTATGAGCAGGTGTAAGCAGCTGTATCGAATGTGTAAATATATTTAAATTGCACACGGTTAATTTTTTTATCACTTCAATTGTTCGGGCACTTCCCAGATCCCTCCATCACCGATGACATAGACCCGCTGATCCGCTTCCGGCTGCAGCGTCATCGCGCCGGTGAAGCTGCCGAACGACGGCAACAAGGTCAGGTGCTCGCCGACCATGAAACAGGGCAGGCGCACCTGTTGGCGGCCACGGCCGCGCAGGCGGTACGCCGGATGCACATGGCCCGCCAGTACATGCCGCTGCGGGTGCGCGCAGGGCTCGTGGTGCAGGGCGAACGGGCCGAGCGGCAGCGGCTCGGCCACCACCTCGATGCCCAGCCCAGCCGGCGGATCACCGGCCTGTCGGTCATGGTTGCCACGCACCAGGGTGATGGGCAGCGCCGCATGGCGGGCGCGCCACTCGGCAAGCGCTGCCAGGGTTCGCGGGGTCCTGCCTTTGGCGCTGTGCAGGAAGTCGCCGAGAAATACCAGGTGCTGGCAGGCAAAGCGCTGCAGCAGGGCATCCAGGCGTTGCAGGTTGCAGGCGGTGGTGCCACTGGGCACCGGCTGGCCCAGTGCCCGGTAGCCGGCGGCCTTGCCCAGATGCAGGTCGGCGATCAGCAGGGTCCGCCGCTCTGGCCACCACAGGGCTTTTTCCGCCAGCAGGCAGAGTTCGGTGCCGGCCACCTTTACGCTGATGTGCGAAGGAAGGGTGCTGGCCATGGCCTCAGGACCGCTGCCTGGCCGGGCGTGGCCGGCCGTCCTTGCTGCGCCTGGCCTTGTGCGCGCGGTCAGGTTCACGCGTGTCATCCTCGACCATCAGCGTGGTCAACGCCGCAGGCTCCTGTGCCCCGGCACCTGCGGCCTGCTCCAGGTCGCTGACCATGCGCCGGATCCGGTCGGCGAGTTTTTCCGAGCTGAGGCTCTCGCGAAAGCGCTCGACCATCAGCGGAAAGGCGAACGGTGTGGCGCGCCTGATGGTCCGCAGTTGCAGCGGCAGAGGCTGCAAGCGCTGCAGGGTCTGGCGCAGGCGTTGCACATCCAGTTCCTGGCTCAGCACCTCCTGGCGGGCCTGGGTCAGCAGCAGGTTGTCCGGGTCGTGCTGCCTGAACACATCGAAGTACAGCCCGCTGGAGGCCTGCAACTGGCGCGCGCTCTTCGGTGCACCGGGGTAGCCCGTGAACACCAGCCCGGCGATCCGGGCGATCTCGCGAAAGCGCCGGCGCGCCAGTTCGCCGGCATTGAGGCTGGCAAGCACCTCGGGTAGCAAGTCATGGCTGTCGAACAGCGCCGGGGTCAGGGCGCCGGCATAGTCGATGGCGCTGGCGCATAGCAGCTCCAGGCCGTAGTCGTTGACCGCGATGGAGAAACTCAGCGGTGTATCCCGGGCCAGGCGCCAAGCCAGCAGGCTGGCCAGGCCCAGGTGCACCGAGCGCCCGGCGAAGGGATAGAGAAACAGGTGCCAGCCCTCGCGGGACTTCAGGGTCTCGGCCAGCAGGACGTTTTTGCCAGGCAGCGCCGACCAGGCTTTCTGCACCTCCAGCAACGGGCGCAGCAGGCGCATTTCCGGGCCTTGGAAGACACCCTGGTCCGCCGCGTCCAGTTCGGCCAGCATCGCCTCGGCCAGTTCGCCCGAGAGCGGCATGCGCCCGCCGTTCCAGCGCGGGATGGCGGCCTTGCGGTCGCTGGCGCGGCGCACGTAGACGGTCATGTCGCGCACTTCCACCAGCTCAAGCGTGCGGCCAGCGAACAGGAAGTGGTCGCCTGGGCGTAGGCGGGCGATGAAGCCTTCCTCGACGCTGCCCAGCGATCCGCTGCCGCCGCGGGCCCAGAACTTCACGGTCAGGCTGGCATCGCTGACCAGGGTGCCGATGCTCATGCGGTGACGGCGTGCCAGGCGTGCGTCGGGCACCCGCCAGCGGCCTTCGGCGTCCGGCTCGGCGCGGCGGAAATCGGGGTAGGCCGTGAGCGAGAGACCGCCGTGGCGGATGAACGCCAGGGCCCATGCCCATTGCGTGTCGCTCAGGTCGCGGTACGACCAGGCGCTGCGCACTTCGGCGAGCATGTCCTGGGCCTCAAAGCCATCGCCGAGGGCCATGCTCACCAAGTGCTGGACCAGCACATCCAGTGGCCGCTCGGGGGCCTGGCGCGCCTCGACCTTGCCCTGGGCCACCGCCCTGCGTGCCGCCGCCGCCTCCAGCAGCTCCAGGCTGTGAGTCGGTACCAGCGTGGCACGCGAGGGCCGGCCCGGGGCGTGGCCGGAGCGCCCGGCGCGCTGCATCAGGCGTGCCACCCCCTTGGCCGAACCGACCTGCAGCACGCGCTCCACGGGCAGGAAGTCCACGCCAAGGTCCAGGCTTGAGGTGCACACCACCGCCTTCAGCTGGCCTTTCTTCAAGGTCAGCTCCACCCAGTCGCGCACCTCACGTGACAGCGAGCCATGGTGTAGTGCCAGCAGCCCGGCCCAGTCGGGCCGCGCCTGCAGCAGTGCCTGGTACCAGGTCTCCGCCTGCGAGCGGGTGTTGGTGAACACCAGCGTGGTGGCGCTGCCCTCCAGTTGGTCGACGACTTGCCCGAGCATGCGCAGGCCCAGGTGTCCGGCCCAAGGGAAGCGTTCGATGGCGGCCGGCAGCAAGGTGTCGATGCGCAGGTCCTTGGCGTCATGCCCCTGCACCAGGCGGCCCGCCGGCATCAGCACTTGCCGGGCATGCTCCAGGTTGCCCAGCGTGGCCGAAAGCGCCCAGACCATAAGCGACGGCTGCCAGCAGCGCAGGCGGGCGAGGGCCAGTTGCAACTGCACGCCCCGTTTGTTGCCGAGCAACTCGTGCCATTCGTCCACCACCAGCATGCGCAGGCCGGCGAACGCCTCGCGTGCATTGGCCTGGGTCAACAACAGGGTCAGGCTTTCCGGTGTGGTGACCAGGGCGCTGGGCAGGCGCCGTGCCTGGCGGGCGCGTTCGGCGCTGCCGGTGTCACCGGTGCGCAGGCCGATGCTCCAGGCGATCCCCAGGTCATCCAGGGGGGCCTGCAGCGCCCTGGCCGTATCGGTGGCCAGGGCACGCATGGGGGTGATCCACAGCACGGTCAGCGGCGCCATGGCAGGCTTGCCGCGACCTGCTGACGAGGGCAGGGAGGTACACTGCCCGGCGAAACGATCCAGCGCGGCGAACCACACCGCATAGGTCTTGCCGGCGCCGGTGGCGGCGTGCAGCAGCCCCGACTCGCCGTCGGCCACGGCTTGCCAGACGGCCTTCTGGAAGCTGAACGGCTTCCAGCCGCGCTCGGCGAACCAGCGGCTGGAAGGCTGGCGGCGCTTGACCATCACAGCAGCCCCTGCAAGGTGGCCAGCGTGTCAGCCTGTTCGATGGTCTTGTCGGTGCGCCAGCGCAACATGCGTGGGAAACGCACCGCGATGCCGCTCTTGTGGCGCTTGGACAGGGCGATGCCTTCGAAGCCCAGTTCGAACACCAGGGTCGGCGTGACGCTACGTACCGGGCCGAACTTGTCCACCGTGGTCCTGCGCACGATGACGTCGACCTTGCGCATCTCTTCGTCGGTGAGGCCAGAGTAGGCCTTAGCGAAGGGCACCAGCACCCGTTCGCCCGGCGCGCTGTCGTCCCATACCGCGAAGGTGTAGTCGCTGTACAGGCTGGCGCGCCGGCCATGGCCGCGCTGGGCATAGATCAGCACCGCATCGATGCTGAACGGGTCGATCTTCCATTTCCACCACAGGCCCAGGTCACGGGTACGGCCCACGCCGTACAGCGAGTCGCGGCGCTTGAGCATCATGCCCTCGACACCCAGCTGGCGCGAGGCCTCGCGCTGGCGGGCGAGCGCCTGCCAGTCGTCGCCGGTCTCGCGCGGCGACAGGCGCAGGCGGGCATCGCCGATGCTATCGACCAGCGCCTCGAGCTGTTCCCGACGCTGGTCCTGGCTGCGGCTGCGCCAGTCTTCGCCTTGCCACTCCAGCAGGTCGTAGGCCAGCAGCGCCGCCGGCAACTCGTCCAGCAGCCTCTTGCCCAAGGTCTTGCGCCCGATGCGTTGTTGCAGCAGGGCGAACGGCTGGACGCCGAATGTCTGTTCGCCGCTGTCGGATGGCGCCTTCCAGATCACCAGCTCACCATCGAGCACGGTGCCGTCTGGCAGGGCGGCGGCCAGGCGGGCGAGCTCTGGGAAGCGCTCGGTGATCAGCTCCTCGCCACGCGACCACAGCCAGGCACGCCCATCGCGTTTCACCAGTTGGGCGCGGATGCCGTCCCACTTCCATTCCACCAGCCACTCCTGGGGCGGGCCGAGCACCGCGTCGAAACGCTCGAGCGGCTCCTGTAGCGGGTGCGCCAAGAAGAACGGGTAGGGCTGGCCGCCGCGCTGAGCATGTTCCTCGGCGGACTCCTGGGCGATCAACGCCAGGTAGCGCTGGGGCGTCGGCTGGTGCGCAAGGTCGGTGTAGCCGACCATGCGCTGCGCGACACGCTTGGCGTCGACCCCGGCCAACGCGGCCAGGGCGCGGGTCACCAGCAGTTTCGAGACGCCGACGCGAAAGCCACCGGTGAGCAGCTTGAGACTGACCATCAGGCTTTGCCGGTCGAGCCGCGCCCACAGCGCCTGCAAGCGCGGCGCGAGTTCCTCGGGGGGCAGGCCGCGCAGCGGCAGCAGTTGCTCCAGCCACCACTGCAAACTTTCATCCGCGACCTGGGTGGACTCTGGCAGCAACAGCGAAAGGGTTTCGGCGAAGTCGCCGACGGCCTGGTAGCTCTCCTCGAACAACCACTCGGGCAGGCCGCACAGGCGAATCGCCAGGTCGCGCAGCACACGGGTCGGCACCACCTGGCGGGGGCGCCCGCCAGCGAGGAAGTACACCGCCCACGCGGCATCGGCAGATGGCGCGGCAGCCAGGTAGTCCTGCAGCGCGGCGAGCTTGGCATTGCTCGAGGTAGTGGCGTCGAGCCGGGCGTAGAGTTCGGCGAAGGCTCTCATCAGGTAGTCGGCTCCAGGCTGTCGTCTTCCTCGCCGTACTCGGTCTGGAAGGCTCGGGCATCCAGGCCGCGCTCGGTCAGGTAGCGAACCAGCACGTTGACCTGGCCGTGAGTGACCATCACCCGCTCGGCGCCGCTCTGCTCGATGGCCCAGAGCAGGCCAGGCCAGTCGGCGTGGTCGGAGAGCACGAAGCCCCGGTCGACGCCGCGCCGACGGCGCGCCCCGCGCAGCAGCATCCAGCCGCTGGCAAAGGCATCGCTGTAGTCGCCGAAGCGGCGCATCCAGGTGCTGCCCCCCGCCGAGGGCGGGGCGAGGACCAGCGCCTGGCGCAGCAATGGGTCGCCCTTGCTGGTCGCCGTGGCGGGCAGAGTTTCCGGCAGGCGCACACCAGCGGCGCGGTAGACCTGGTTCAGCGGCTCCACCGCGCCGTGCACCAGCACCGGGCCAATGTTGGCATCGATGCCGTGGAGAATCCGCTGGGCCTTGCCGAAGGCGTAGGCGAACAGCACGCTCGGACGCCCGGCGGCGGCATTGGCGCGCCACCATGCGTCGATGTCGGCGAAAATGCAGGCCTGGGCTTGCCAACGGTAGATTGGCAGGCCGAAGGTCGATTCGCTGATGAAGGTGTGGCAGTGCACCGGTTCGAAGGCTTCGCAGGTGCCGTCCGGCTCGACCTTGTAGTCGCCAGAGGCGACCCACACCTCGCCGCGGTATGCCAGGCGCACCTGGGCCGAGCCGAGCACATGGCCGGCGGGGTGAAAGCTCAGGGTCACGCCGTGGTGCGCAAGCGGCGTGCCATAGGGCAGGGTCTGCAGGTCGATGTCCTCGCCCAGCCGCGCGCGCAGTATCCCGGCGCCGGGCGCCGCGGCGAGGTAGTGGCGATTGCCGCGCCGGGCATGGTCACCGTGAGCGTGGGTGATCACTGCCCGATCGACCGGCCGCCAGGGGTCGATGTAGAAATCACCAGGTGGGCAATACAGCCCTTCGGGGCGCGCGACGATCAGCTCCATGGCTCACCTTGGCCTGGGGGTTAACAGCTCAGAGCGTCGGCAGGCGCATCAGGTTCATAGTTCGTTGCAGGCAATGCACGTGCTGCCACCGTTCATCGTCTCTGTCGAACACCTCGGGCGGGCGTGGCTCAACCGGAGGCAATGCCCATTCTCGATAACCGACGAGGTCTGCCATGAATGCCATCGAATTGCTGGAGCAAGACCACAAGCACGTGAAGAAGCTGCTCGACGAGCTGGCGGCCACCACCGAGCGCGCGGTAAAGAAACGTGGCGAGTTGCTGGCGCGTATCGAGCAGGAGCTGAAGATCCACACCGAGCTCGAAGAGCGCATCCTCTATCCGGCCATCAAGCAGGCCGGGGGCCGAGAGGAGGCAAAGATGTACCACGAGGCCAAGGAGGAGCACCGCACGGTCGATTCGCTGGTCCTGCCCGACCTGCTGGGTACCGCCACCGACACCGTCGAGTTCGCAGGGCGGGTCAAGGTGATGAAGGAATTGCTCGAGCACCATATCGAGGAAGAGGAGGGCGAGCTGTTCCCGACCGCGAGGAAATTGCTCGGTAAACAGGCGCTGGAAGACATGGGGCAAGCCATGCAGGCGCAGAAGAAGCTGCTCGGGGCCGCGCAATCCGCGGCCTGAAGCGGCGTCAGCCGGCGGCAGGGTTCACTCCTGACGGATGATCGAGACCTTGCCGTTGCGCTCGACGATGGCAAACTTGATCTGCTCGACCCGTTCGATGCCTTGGCTGTCCCTGGCCGATTCGAGGATGTCGTCTTCGGTCAGGCGCGCCCGACGCATGCGGCCATGGAGGAAGCGACCATGCTCGACAACCAGGGTCGCGTGACCGTCGAGCAGCCTGGCCAGGCGCCGCGAGTTGAGCTTGGCCAGTGACAGACCGACGTCGAGCACGATGAGCGTGGCGATTACCAGCATGGCGTTGGTAAACGAAAAGTCATCTCAGGCGCGCTCGCCGCGCAGCCAGCGTTGGTGGTAATGGGCCAGCCGGGCAAGGCCGAACAGCGCGGCCTGGCGCATCACCTCGGGGCGTTCGCCAAAGAAGCGCTGGGTGCAGGTGAACACCGCCAGCGGTTCGCCGGCGAAGGCCCAGGCGAAACACAGAGTGCCCGGGGATACGCCGGCTTCGGGGGAGGGGCCGGCGACTCCGGTGGTGGCGATGGCGACACTGGCCTGGCTATCGCGCAGGGCGCCGCGAGCCATTTCCCAGGCCACTGCCTCGCTGGTCAAGCCGAATCGTTCGATGGTCTGCGGATCGACCCCGAGCAGCCGCTGCTTGGCCTCGGGAGAGTAGACCACGTAGCCGCTCTCCAGCACCTCGCCGGTGCCGGGCTCCTCGGCCAGCAACGCGACCATGGCACCGGCGGTGCAGGACTCAGCGGTGGTCAGCAACAGGTGATGCTGCTTGAGGTAGTCGAGGGCGGCGCGCACCGGGTCCTGTCGCATCGTAGTCAACTCACGGGTCTGTTGAGCGATGGACGCTCGCGCCTGTGGTTTGGTTCAGCGCCACTGCGCGGCGCCCGTTCATCCCGTGCACAGGATCCGCGCTGAACTTTGCCGACGTCCGGGGCTTCCTCTGTTCAAGGTTGTCGTGTCCATCTCGGACAGGCGCTTGGAAGAGGAGGGTAGGTCATGAGTGACCCCGTGACGTACTTCTGGATCGCCGTGTTGGCGATCATCTTGCTGGTCGACCTGTGGGCGATCGTCAGCGTGTTTCGCAGCGACAAGTCCGATGGCGTGAAGGTCTTGTGGTCGCTGCTGCTGGTGGTGTTCCCCGTGGTCGGGCTGGCCATCTGGGGTGTCGCCGGGCCGCGAGGCATCAAGCGTGGCACGGGACCGACTTCACCCGAACACAGCAAAGGCTAGGAGAAACGCATGAAACAGCAGGATGATCGTCGCCCGCGCGTACCTGCGGGCGAAGCCGAGCGCGACAACGACGCCCATCGGCCAGACGGCTCCACCGGCACCCGGCATGACTCGACGGCGCAGAAGGCCGCGCGCGGCAAGGGCCGGCGCCAGGGCTGAGCGCCGGCCCGGCCTGTCAGCTACGGAAGAAGGTGAGCAGGTCCTGGTTGATCACATCGGCGTGGGTGGTGGGCATGCCATGGGGGTAGCCCTTGTAGGTCTTCAGGGTGCCCTTGGGCAGCAACTTGGCCGACAGTGGCCCCGAATTGTCGTAAGGCACGATCTGGTCGTCGTCGCCATGCATGACCAGCACCGGCACCGTCACCTTTTTAAGGGACTCGGTGAAATCAGTCTGGGAGAACGCGACGATGCCGTCGTAGTGCGCCTGGGCGCCGCCCATCATGCCCTGGCGCCACCAGTTGAGGATCACGCCCTGGTCCGCCTTGGCGCCGGGACGGTTGTAGCCGTAGAACGGCCCCGCCGGGATATCGTGGTAGAACTGCGCGCGGTTGGCCTTGAGCTGGGCCTGAAGGTCGTCGAACACCGACTTGGGCAGGCCACCGGGGTTGCTGGCGGTCTGCACCATCAGCGGCGGCACGGCGGCGATAATGGCGGCCTTGGGCACCTTGTCCTCGGGATGGCGGGCCATGTAGTGGATCACCTCGCCACCGCCGGTGGAGTGCCCGACATGAATCGCCCCCTCGACACCCAGGTGCTTGACCACCGCCGCCACGTCGTCGGCGTAGTGGTCCATGTCGTGGCCGTCCCAGACCTGGCTCGAACGGCCATGGCCACGGCGGTCATGGGCGACCACGCGGTAGCCTTCGGCGACGAAGAACAGCAGTTGCGCGTCCCAGTCGTCGGCGCTGAGCGGCCAGCCGTGATGGAAGAAGATCACCTGGGCGTCCCGCGGGCCCCAGTCCTTGTAGAAGATCTCGAGTCCTTCCGGGGTTGTGACGTATGCCATTTCGCGTCTCCTGATTCTTGGGTGAGGAGCTAGTGAAGGCGGGCAAGTGAGCGTTCACTGGCCACCGGACAACTCTAGGATTAAAGTGCACTTCAAGGTCAATGCAATTGCAAAGGTGCTGCATGAGAATAGGAGAGCTGGCCAAGCTCACGGGCCTGGCCCCGTCACGTATCCGCTTCTACGAGGCCAGTGGGCTGATCAGCTCGGTCGAGCGCAAGGCCAATGGCTATCGCGACTACGACGCCGATGCCGTATGGGTGCTGGAGATGATCACCAACGCCCAGGCTGCCGGGTTCTCGCTGGAGGAGATCCGCCAGTTGCTGCCGGCCAAGGCCAAGGGCTGGCAGCACGATGAACTGCTCGGGGGGCTCAGGCGCAAGGTCGAGGAAATCGAACGCCTGCAGGCGCGCCTGGCACGCAACAAGGCGCAGTTGTTGCTGGTGATCGAAGGAATCGAGAGCAAGCCCGAAGGCATGCAGTGCGTGGACAATTCGCAGCGGGTGCTGGAGCGGCTGCGTGAGGAAATGGCCCAGGAACACGCGCGGGTCGCGGACCTGTAGCAGCGCCGCTGCCACAGGGGGCCTGCATCGTTTCAGTCAAGCGCCGCCAATGGCTTGGGCGCATACAGCGCGCTCTGGAACTCGGGCACATACTCGTACTTGACCATCCGCCCCAGCTGCAGATCACGGATATAGCGCGACAGTTCGCCATCACCCAGCACCAGTTCCACTGAATCAGCCTTCATGCTGGATGCATGGCTGACCTGCCGCGAGGTGGCGTAGCCGTAGGCCAACCGGCTCTGGTGGTCGAGGTTGGTGAAACTGTTGGTCACAAGGTCTGGCTCGTGGGACAACCCGTCGAGCTTCCTGGCCCTGAACACCACGTCCACCTCGCCGCTTCGCGCATCGCCGATGGTGTAGGTTACCGCCTGGGCGTCCTCGCGCCGGTCGATCCCGGTCAGCCACTTGGGCAGGTTGTAGCCCACCACGCCGCGCACCCGTGCAAGCTCGGTGTTGACCGGCAGCTTGAGCACATAGCCCCAGAAATCCTTGGCCATCGACTGCCCGACCAGAGAGAAGGGCCCGAGGTTCGCCTTGCCGGGCCTGTTGGTAATGATCGACACGGCCACCTCGTTGTAGCTGTCGTTGTCGCAATAGTCGTAGGTGTAGGCGGTGAACGCCACCAGGCCGCGCCCAGGCCATACCTGCAGGGGCTGCACCTGTTCCAGCACCGCGGCGGGTATCAACGCCCGCAGGCGTTCGAGATCGGCGGTGTAGACGGCGGTGACACGGCTGTTGCGGTAGTAGAAGTTTGGCGAGTACGACTCGAAACCCATGTCGACCCGAGTCTTCTCCAGGCCCTTGAACCAGCTCAGGTCAATGTCCGGCGCCTCGGCCTGGATCACTGGCAGCGGCGGGTTGGAGCGGTAACGGTCGTACAGCCCGCCCTTGAGCACGGGTACCGGGTGCCCGGCGATGTCGATCTGCGTGGTGTCGGCATGCTCAGGGAGGCCGTTGGCGGCGTGGGTGACGGGCATCAGCAGGGCGCCGGCCAGGGCGGTGGCGGTTCCGAGTTTCACGGTGCTGTATCTCCAGGGTAGATGATGTCGGGGCTGCGTGATCACCCTAACGTTCAACCCAACTTGAGAGTCAATGGCGAAATTTTTGCCGGTTCAGGGCTTGACCTTAAAGTTGACTTTAAAGCTAACGTCTGCGGCACCTACTTGTTGAGGTATTGCCGATGGACGTGTTCTCCCCCCTGACCCTGCCCAATGGCGCGGTCATCCCCAACCGCATTGCCAAGGCCGCCATGGAAGAAAACATGGCCGACGCCAACCATGCGCCCTCCGACCGACTGATGCGCTTGTACAGGGCTTGGGCGCAGGGTGGCGCCGGCCTGCTCATCAGCGGCAACGTCATGGTCGACAAACGCGCCATGACCGGCCCCGGCGGCGTGGTGCTGGAGGATGACCGGCACCTGGCGCGTTTTCGCCAGTGGGCCGCCATCGGCCGCTCGAAGGGTGCGCAGTTCTGGTTGCAGATCAACCACCCCGGCCGGCAGATGCCTGCGAGCCTGGGCCAGGAAACCTGGGGCCCGTCGGCCGTGGCGCTGGACCTGGGCAGCATGTCCAGGCATTTTTCCACCCCGCGGGCGATGACCCCCGAAGTAATCGAAGATGTGATCCGCCGTTTTGCCAACACCGCGCGGCTGGGGGAGCAGGCGGGTTTCAGTGGGGTGGAAATCCACGCGGCCCATGGCTACCTGCTCAGCCAGTTCCTTTCGCCCCTGAGCAACCAGCGTACCGACCAGTGGGGCGGCGCCTTGGAAAATCGCGCGCGACTGCTGCTCGAGGTGGTCAAGGCGGTGCGTGCAGTGGTATCGCCCGCTTTCGCCGTGGCCGTCAAGCTCAACTCGGCGGACTTCCAGCGCGGCGGCTTCAGCGCGGACGATGCGCGGCAGGTGGTGGCCCTGCTCAATGAGCTGGCGGTCGACCTGGTGGAGTTGTCCGGTGGCAGCTACGAAGCCCCGGCGATGCAGGGCCAGGCCAGGGATGGCCGCACGCTGGCGCGGGAGGCGTACTTCCTCGACTTCGCCCGGGACATCCGCACGGTGGCGAAGATGCCGGTGATGGTCACCGGCGGCATCCGCCGCCGACCGGTCGCCGAGCAGGTGGTGCACAGCGGGGTCGAGATGGTCGGTATCGGTACCGCGCTGGCCATCGCGCCGGCCTTGCCCCGTGACTGGCAAGCGGGGGAGGAGGCGGTGCCGGAACTGCGCCCGATCACCTGGAAGAACAAGGCGTTGGCCTCGCTGGGCAATATGGCGATGGTCAAGTTCCAGCTGCGCAGGCTGAGCGAAGCCAAGGCGCCCGATCCGCAGGTGGCGCCCTGGTGGGCGCTGCTGCGCCAGCAATGGAGCGACGCCGCCCGGGCCAGGCAATATCGGCGGCACATGGCGCGGCAGTGAAGCCAAGGAGATGTGATAATGGCCGGGCTATCACAAGAGGCACACCATGCTGACCATCTCCAACAACGTGCAGGTGCCGGATGCCGAGATCGAGCTGAGCTATATTCGCGCGCAGGGCGCCGGCGGCCAGAACGTCAACAAGGTCTCCAGCGCCGTGCACCTGCGCTTCGACATCGCGGCCTCGTCGCTGCCCGCCTTCTACAAGGAGCGACTGCTGGCATTGCGTGACAGCCGCATCACCGCTGACGGCGTGCTGATCATCAAGGCCCAGCAGTTCCGCACCCAGGAACAGAACCGCATCGACGCCCTGGAGCGTCTGGCCGAACTGATCATCGGCGCCGGCAAGGTCGAGAAGAAGCGCCGGCCGACCAAGCCAACCCTCGGTTCAAAGACCCGCCGCCTCGACTCGAAGTCCAAGCGCGGCACGATCAAGGCGGGGCGCGGCAAGGTGGACTTCTGAGCTTGGCCAGGCCACCTATGCCTGCCTGTAGCATTCATGAATAAAAAACAGGATTGAAATTACCAATTGCACTGATGAGCAGGATCAATTTAGGGATCGGTCACGGGCTACTTACCCTTTTCGAGGCGCATCAAGACGCCTGAAAGAACCTTTAGGAGTACCCCATGATCCCTTTGCTCAAGCTGTTCCAGCCCGGTCGCCTGCTGGTGGCGAGCAGTCTCGCCGCCAGTCTGCTGTCACTGTCCGTGCAGGCCGCGACCCTGACCCGTGATAACGGCGCGCCGGTGGGCGACAACCAGAACTCGCAGACTGCCGGCCCCAACGGCTCGGTGCTGCTACAGGACGTGCAACTGCTGCAGAAGCTGCAGCGTTTCGACCGTGAACGCATCCCCGAGCGCGTGGTGCACGCACGTGGCACCGGCGCCCATGGCCAGTTCACCGCCAGTGCCGACATCAGCGACCTGAGCATGGCCAAGGTGTTCCGCCCCGGCGAGAAGACCCCGGTGTTCGTGCGCTTCTCCTCGGTGGTGCACGGCAATCACTCGCCGGAAACCCTGCGTGACCCGCGCGGCTTCGCCACCAAGTTCTACACCGCCGACGGCAACTGGGATCTGGTCGGCAACAACTTCCCGACCTTCTTCATCCGCGACGCGATCAAGTTCCCGGACATGGTTCACGCCTTCAAGCCCGACCCACGGAGCAACCTCGATGACGACTCGCGTCGCTTCGATTTCTTCTCCCATGTACCGGAAGCTACCCGCACCCTGACCCTGCTGTACTCCAACGAAGGCACGCCGGCCAGTTACCGCGAGATGGACGGCAACAGCGTGCACGCCTACAAGCTGGTCAACGCCAAGGGCCAGGTGCACTACGTGAAGTTCCACTGGAAGAGCCTGCAAGGGCAGAAGAACCTCGACCCGAAACAGGTCGCCCAGGTCCAGGGCCGCGACTACAGCCACATGACCCACGATCTGGCCAGCGCGATCAACCAGGGCAAGCTGCCGAAATGGGACCTGTACATCCAGGTGCTCAAGCCCGAGGAGTTGGCCAAGTTCGACTTCGACCCGCTGGACGCGACCAAGATCTGGCCCGACGTGCCGGAGCGCAAGATTGGCCAGATGGTGCTCGACCGTAACGTCGACAACTTCTTCCAGGAGACCGAGCAGGTGGCCATGGCGCCGTCGAACCTGGTACCGGGTATCGAACCGTCCGAGGACCGCCTGCTCCAGGGACGGTTGTTCGCCTACGCCGATACCCAGATGTACCGGGTTGGCGCCAATGGCCTGAGCCTGCCGGTGAACCGCCCGCGTGCCGAGGTCAACACCGTCAACCAGGATGGCGCGATGAACGCCGGGCACACCGACAGCGGCGTGAACTACCAGCCGAGCCGTCGCCAGCTGCGTGATGAGCAGGCCGACGCCCGTTATGTGCAGACCCCGCTGAGCGGCAGCACCCAGCAGGCGAGGATTCAGCGCGAGCAGAACTTCAAGCAGGCGGGCGAGCTGTTCCGCTCCTACGGCAAGAAGGACCAGACCGACCTGATCAACAGCCTCGGCCAGGCCCTGGCGACCGCAGATGAGGAGAGCCGCTACATCATGCTGTCGTTCTTCTACAAGGCGGATGCGGACTACGGCACCGGCCTGGCCAAGGTGGCCAAGGCCGACCTCGAGCGGGTCCGGCAGTTGGCGGCGAAGCTGCAGGACTGAGCGGCCACTGCTGCCCAGATCTATTGACATGACATGAACCTGCGGGAACGGATTCATCGGGGCAGCCGGATCGCCGCGACCACCGGTAAATCCGTTCCCGCACGACGACCATGTTGTCCGGCGCGTCTTATTTTCTGGTGAGCTTGTCACCCGGCACATGCAGATACGACATCACGCTTTCGGTCAGCTCCGTGGCCAGTTTCACTGCCTCCTTGTTGCGCGCCATGACCCCGGCCACCAACCCTTCGATCAATGCCAGCACGGCGATGTTGGAGCTGGTCAGCACCGGATGATCGGCGGGCGCGTACAACACATGGTGGGCCATGGGCGCCAGCGGCGAGGCGGGTGAGTCGGCGTCTGCGCGGCTGATCGGTGAATGGTGTGTGTGCGGCGGATGAGTGTTGGTGGGGCTTGGGTCCTGCGTATGTATTCGTCAGTGGTGAACCAGGAATAATTACATACTACGTGGTACGTAATCTGATTGTCCGGAGCCAGTGAACGCGTAGTGGTCACCAGGTGTTCGCCGTAACCCTCGCAGCGCTCTCGAGACTGTCGTCTACACCTGGCTGCCCTGACGCGGTCGTTGCCACCCTGAAACATCAGACTTAACCGCTTCCTTGCAGGCCATTTCCCAAACATACTCCGCCCGCTTTTTTTTCATTCCAAGGGCATCTAGTCTCGCCGGGTCGCTGCACATCAGCGACGCAGCTTTGACAGGCTGCGATGAACTGAAAGCACATGGTTTTCCCTACAAGGGTGGCTGTGCGTAGGGCACGCTCGCGTGCGCCGGTCTTTTCAGTTCCTCCGGTCTGTCAACCTACGTACAGCTGCCACCATCTGTTTGACAGCAGCGTTAATGGTTGCCCACATCAGGAACTGTTTATGCTCAAGATCGTCCCCGACCCACCCACCTTCCTTGAAGACACCCTGGTCCAGACCACCGAACACGTGCTCTGTGCCCTGGCCGTCGCCCAACAATCCGTCGCACTCATCTCCCGGTCTCCCGGTTCGATGCTGGTACTGGCCGCGCTGTATGAGATGGAGGTAGTGCGCACGCTGCTGGATTCGGCATTGGCGCAGTTACAGATGACCACGCAGCCGCCAACCCTGCGCTGAGTGTGAGTTGCCGGGCCGGCCCATCGCGGGGCAAGCCTGCTCCCACGCTTTGAACTCAGCTGGAACTCAAGCGGGCTTGCCCCGCGATAGGGCCGCCCCCAGCAAAGCCCTTTTCAAGAAGATCCCCATGTCGCCAGAAGCCCCCCATACCACCGCCGGCAAGACCCGCTTCTACCAAGGCGAAAACAACACCCAGCCCCTGTTCTGCATTGAGCCCGGCATTCCGTGCCAGCACGCCCGCGAACAGTCATCGGAACTGATGGACTGCGTACGTCACCTCACCCTGGTCGGGGTGATGGAGAGCGACCCGCGCATGGTCTGGGCCGCTCATTATCTCAGCGCCTTGGCCAAGGCGTTGATGGACGATGCCGAACTGGGTTTGGCGCATCAGGACTGAAAGCGGCGGGCGCAAAGCGCCCCCGTGTTTGGGGCAGCCTCCCCAATACCTTCCACTTGTTTCACCAACACTCTGATTCAAAACAATTTTATTGATGGCATAACGCTTGCTTCCACCCTCCACAGAACCCGTGAGTCCTGTGGAGGTGCAGCATGACCATTCCCCTCGAAGGCGCTACCCCATGCGTGCCGGCATGAACCGCAAGCTGCGCCCTGCATACCTGGGCTTGCTGCTGGGCACCTCGCTGATCGGCCTCGGCGTGGCCTACGAAAAGCTCTGGTGCGACCCCCGCGAACTGCTGCAGGAGGCCGCCGATCCCCAGGCCCTGCACACGCTCAGCCGCGATGGCGTCACCGTTGAGTTCGAGGCGCGCCCTCTCAGCGGCGGTGAGCTGCGTGAGGGCGACTTTGCCAATATCCGCTTCAAGGTCAGCGACCAGACCAGCGGCCAACCGCTGTCGGGCATGGCCCCCGGCGCCTGGCTCGACCCCGCGCAGTCGGCACCGGTTGGCGACCGCGACAGCAGTTGCAAGGCGCGCGTGGCGTTGTTTCTCAAAAGCAGCATCGGCGCTCGTCCTTTGCTCGATCTGAACAGCTACTTCCTGCTGGTGCTGAACAAGGACGCCAGCCTGACAGTGATCGACCCGACCGTGTCGGTGGGCGGGGTCACCAGCACGCTGGCGCGCATCGACCTTCCGGGGCGGCCCATGGACTGGGTGGCCACCGGCGATGACAAGCAGGTGTTCGTGTCCATGCCCGAACGCAACCAGGTGGCGTTGATCGACACCGAGACCTTCACCCGCGTGGCCACCCTGGAGGCCGGCGAGCAGCCGCTGCGGGTGGCGCTGCAACCCGACCAGCGCCTGCTGTGGGTGGGCAACAACAGCCATGACCCGGCCAAGGGCGGGGTGACGGTGATCGACGTGCCCAGCCGGGCCAAGCTCAAGTCGTTCGTCACCGGCTCCGGCCACCACGAGATCGCCTTCAGCGCCGATTCGCGCTTTGCCTTCGTCAGCAACCGCGACGGCGGCACCCTGAGCGTCATCGACACCGCCCAGATGCGCCTGGTGAAGACCCTCGAAGTCGGCCCGCATCCGTTGTCGGTGGCTTACTCGCCCTTGTCGCAGGCAGTGTACGTGGTCGATGGCCAGGAGGGCACGGTGCGGGTGATCGACGCCCGCAGCCACACCCTGCGCCACACGGTCAAGGCCGAGCAGGGCCTGGGGCCGATGCGCTTCAGCCAGGATGGTCGTTATGGCGTGGTGCTCAACACCCTGGAGAACCAGGCGCTGGTGATCGATGCCAGTACCGACCAGTTGCTCCATCGGATACCGGTGGCCGCCGAGCCGTACCAGCTGACCTTCACCAAGGCCTACGCCTACGTGCGTGGGCTGGCTTCGCCGAAGGTGAGCATGATCAACCTGGCAAGCCTCGGGCAGGGGCGCGAACCGATCGTCCAGGGCTTCGAGGCCGGCCCGGCGGCGCCGCGCCAGGCCGGCGACCTGCCGTTGGCCCAGGGGGTGAGCATTTCCCGCGACGACAATGCGGTGTTCGTGGTCAACCCGGTGGACAACACCACCTACTTCTACGCCGAGGGCATGAACGCGCCGATGTCGGGCTACAACAACCGCGGCCACCAGGCCCGCGCCGCGCGGGTCATCGACCGTAGTCTGCGCGAGCTGGCGCCCGGCGTGTACGGCTCGACGGTCAAGCTGCCGGCCGCCGGCACCTTCGACGTGGCGTTCCTGCTCAACCAACCGCAGATCATCCACTGCTTCAGCACCGAGGTCGCGGCGTTGCCGCAGTCGGGCGTGCCCAAGCGTGCCCACGCCGAGTTCATCGGCACCGACCAGCCGCTGCTGCAGCACACCCCGTACCAGGCCCGGGTGCGCATTGTCGGCGAGGACGGCAAGCCGCGCCTGGGGCTTGGCGACCTGAGCTTGCGCTACTTCCTGGCGCCTTCGTCGCTGCCACGCAACGTGGCACTGGTCGAAGTGGGCGAGGGGCTCTACCAGGCGCCGCTGGAGCTGGCCGAGGCCGGCGCCTGGTACCTGCACGTACAGTCGCCGAGCCTCGGGCGTGCCTTCACCGAAGAAAACTACACCAGCCTGCGCGTCCTGCCGGCCGCCGAGGCGCCCACCGCTTCCCAAGGGGAACCCAGGAGTGTGCGATGAATCGTCTGCATGGTGGAAAACTGCTGGGCCTGAGCCTGCTGCTGGCCAGCAACCTGGCGCTGGCCCACGCCGGCCACGATCACGGCGGCACGCCCGAGCAACCGCCGGCCGCTCACCAGGAGAAAGCCAGCGTGCGCTTCGCCGATGTGGCGCTGCTCGACCAGGACGGCATGCCGGTGCGCCTGGAGAAGGACCTGGTGGGCGATCACCTGGTGGTCATGGGGTTCATCTACACCAGCTGCACCACGGTGTGCCCGGTGGTGTCGTCGATCATGAGCAAGGTCCAGCAGCAGTTGGGTGGGCGGGTGGGTGAGGAGATTCGACTGGTATCGATCAGCGTCGATCCACAGCGTGACGATTCCAGGCGCCTGGCCGGTTACGCCCGGGCATTCCAGCACGGGCCGGGGTGGAGCTGGCTGACCGGTTCACCCTATGCCATCAGCGAAACGCTCAAGGGGCTGGGCAGCTTCAGCGCCAACCTCAGCGAGCACCCGCCGTTGATCCTGGTGGGTGATGGGCGCAGCGGGCACTGGACGCGCTACTACGGCTTCACCGACCCCAATGTGCTGATCGGCGAGGTCAACCGCCTGAGCGCGCGTCGCGTGCACGCCAAGAGCACCGCCATCGCCGGCCAGGAGGTACAGCCATGAGCGCCCACACCTCCCGCCATGCCAGCATGCGCAGCCTTGACTGGCTGGTGCTCGGCGCCTGCCTGTGGATCCTCGCCTCGGTGGCGTTCGCCCACGAGGGCCACGCGCCGACGCCACAACCGGCGCCGCAGACCATGACCAGCGGCGGTGGCACCCGCGATGCGCAGACCTGGTTCACCGACACCGTGCTCAAGGACCAGGACGGCCGCGAGCTGCGTTTCTACAGCGATGTGCTCAAGGACAAGGTGGTGATGCTCAACGTGATCTTCACCCACTGCAACGATGCCTGCCCGCTGATCACCCGCAAATTGCGCGAGGTGCGCGAGGCCATGGGCCCGGCACTGGCGGCGCAGGTGACGTTCGTGTCGCTGAGCAGCGATCCTCTGAACGACACGCCAGAGGTACTCAAGGCGTTTGCGCAGAAGCAGGGGGTGGATGGTCCGAACTGGCTGTTCCTGACCGGCGACAAGGCCAGCGTCGACCTGGTGCTGGGGCGGTTGGGCCAGTTCCTGCCCAGCCCCGAGCAGCACTCGACGCAGTTGATTGCCGGTGACGTGGCAGGCAAGCGCTGGAGTAAGATCCGCCCGGACGCGCCGCCTGCAGCGATCGCCCAGCGCATGCAACTGCTGGCACAGCCGTTGGCGGGGCGCTGACATCATGGCCGCCGCTGCCAAGTGGGTCCTGCTCATGTTGTGGTGGTGCCTGTGCGGGGCAGTGCAACTGAGCGAGCAGGAGCTCGCCGGCAAACGCCTCTACCGCGAAGGCGTCTCCAGCAGCGACGCCCAGTTGCTGGCCCGGGTCGGCCCCGGGGGCATGCGCGTGCCGGCCAGCGTGCTGCCCTGTGCTGGTTGCCATGGCAACGACGGGCGCGGCCGCAGCGAAGGCGGAGTGCGCCCGCCGAGCCTGGACTGGCAACGCCTGGCCCTTGGCTCCGGCAATCGCGAGGCCAACAACCGGCGCTACCCGGCCTACACCGATGCCAGCCTGGCGCGGGTCATCCGCAGCGGCACCGACCCCGCCGGCAATCGCCTCGACCCGGCGATGCCACGCTTCGACCTGAGCCTGGCCGACCAACGCAATCTCACCGCCTACCTCAAGCGCCTGGGTGAAGACCGTGACCCCGGCGTGGAGGAGGGCACCTTGCGCCTGGGCACCTTGCTGCCCGAGCAGGGCCCGCTGTCCGAGGCCGGGCGGACAGTGCGGGCAGTGCTGGAGGATGGTGTCGCGCAGTTGAACCAACAGGGAGGCATCCATGGGCGACGCCTGCAACTGGTCGCGCTGGACCCCGGGCAGGACCCGGCCAGCACCGCACAGGCACTGGACACGCTGACGCAACGAGAACGGGTGTTCGCCCTGGTCGCGCCCCTCGCACCACTGCTCGACAGCCGCCAGCTGGAGCAGGCCGGCCTGCCCCTGATCGGTGCCACGCCGCGTAGCGGTGGCAGTGCGCAGGTGTTCGATCCCTTGCCGGGCGTGCCCGCGCAATTGCTCAGCGTGGCGCTGCATGCCCGTGATGCCCTTGGCCTGGCGCCCGCTGCCTTGCGGGTGGTGTATGCCGGCGCAGAGCAGGCCGGTGCGGCGCAGGTGCTGCAGCAGCGTTTGCTTCAACTGGGGGTCGCTACCGCGCCGCCCCTTGCGTTCATGGGCCAGGCCCCGGACGGCGAGGGTATCCTCTTCCTCGGCCACGCCCAGGCGTTCACCGCGCTGGCGTCGAGCCTGCAAGCAAGCGGGCGCAACCCTTACCTGTTCGCCGCGTCGGGCCAGGTGGCTGGTGCCGTGCCGGGGTTGGCGCCGTCCTGGTCGCAGCGGGTGCTGCTGGCCTATCCCTTCGTACCCGGCGACTGGACCGCGCAAGGCCGGGCGACCCTTGCCGGGGTGCAGTTGCGCCAGGGGCTGGAGCCGCGCCAGGCATCGTTGCAGGTCACTACCCTGTGCGCCTGGCAGTTGTTGGTCGAAGCCTTGAAGCAGATCGGGCGCGACGCCAGCCGTGAGCAGTTGCTGGTCGCCCTGGAGCAGTTGCATGACATCGATACCGGCCTCACGCCTTTGCTGGGTTTCGGCCCCGGACGCCGCCAGGGCATGACAGGTGCCCATGTGGTGGAGGTAAGCCTGCCGGGCCCTGGTTTCATTGAAGTGGCACCGTACCGAGCGATGCCGGATAGCCCTTGAGATTCAGGAGAAGATCACCATGCGCACCCTGATTGCGTGCCTGTTGTCGCTGCTCGCCCTGGCCAGCCACGCCGACACCCCGGCGGCGCGGGTCAATGGCGTGGAGATCGGGGTGTTGCGCCTGGAGCGCTACTTCAGCGAATACCTCCAGGCCCAGGGGCGGGCGGTGGCGAGCATCCGCAACCCCAATCTTTACCAGCGCCTGCGCGCGCAGGCCCTGGATGAACTGATCGACAAGGAACTGCTTTGGCAGGAGGCCCAGCGCCAGGGCATCGACATCAATGATGCGCAGGTGACGGCGCGGGTCAGCGAGGTTGAGGCGGCCTTCGGCAGCCCCGCGGTGTTCGAGCAGCGCCTGGCGCAAGCCGGCTTCGATCGGGCAGGCTTCGCTGACTACACTCGACATGAGATGGCCGCCCAGCAGGTTTTCGCCCGGCTGAGCGCGATCGAAGAACCCAGCAGCGCCGAAGTTGCGGCCTTCCATCAGGCCAACTGGCAAAGACTGCAAGGAATGCAGAACCAAAGTGATAATACTTCTGTCCTACCAGAACACGGCCTGCGCCTGGCCAGGGACGCGCTCGTCGCGCAACTCCAGGCCCAGGCCCGGCAAGCCGTACGCCAACGTTTGCGTGATTCCGCTACAGTGGAGCGCGTCGACTGAGGGGCCTGCAGGGCTTTCCCCATAGTTGGGGAAACCCTTCAGGGCAATATGCCATCATCTTCCCCGGATATGGGGAACGGCCAGCCGCAAAGGTCTGGGGTGACCGACAAGCTTCAACGATATCAGCGACTTGAAAGCGGTAAGCAGTGAATTTTGATGCCTGGCACGAAGCATGCTCAAGCCTCTACAAGGCCGCACTTCGCAGACCGGGAGACCGGGCAGTTCATGGGAGTGGACCTTGGTGAACAGAGTATTGGTAGTCGATGACGAACAGACCCTTGCGCAGAACCTGCAAGCCTATCTGCAGGCGCAAGGCCTGGAGGTCCATCTCGCCCACGACGGTACCACGGGTATCGAAGAGGCCGAGAGACAGGCACCGGACGTGATCGTGCTGGATTACCGCTTGCCCGACATGGAGGGGTTTCAGGTCCTGGAGACCGTGCGCAGGAACAGGCAATGCCATTTCGTGCTGATCACCGCCCACCCGACCGCCGAGGTCCGTGAGCGGGCCGCCGAACTGGGCGTGACCCATGTCCTGTTCAAGCCGTTCCCGCTGATGGAACTGGCCCGCGCCGTCTTCGACCTGATGGGCATCGAGCGCCAGCGCAGAAGCACCGACCAGCCGGCCGAAGGGTACGTCGAACGACGCCAGAACAGGAACGAGTCGTTTCCCTTGCAGTTGTACGATGGCAGCTGGGTCCTGGCCGACCGCCGACGCAATGGCGACAAGCCTGCCAAACCTGACGACGAACAACTGCTCACCGGGGAATAGCGGCGCCCAAGGCCTCCAGGCCCGCGGCGCCGCCCCTGAGCGGAGTCGCAGGCCATGTCCCAGGCATTCGATAAAGACCCACTGGACCCATCGCGGGGCTACCCCCGCGAACTCCTGGCCCAGGCCCGCCAGCAAGCCGGCCAAGAGCGTCTTCTGGCCTGCCTGGAACACCTGTCCAGCGACACCCCGGCCACCTTCACCCAGCGCCTGGCCATCACCCTGCATTACCCGGTGCTCGCCACCGAGGCCCTGTTCGCCTGCGCTCCGGCCTTCGACCGGGTCAGCCTGGCGCAGTGCCTGAAACACGAATTCGCCCTGGTCGAACACGAGGGCGAGCGGGTCGGTGTGTTCGCCGACCCCTTCGACAGCGCCCGCCTGGCCTGGATCGACGACTGCCTGCAGGGCGCGCCGCTGTACCTGGCCCACGCCGCCGACCTTGCCGCGTTCCTGGCCCGCCACGAGGAAAGCTTCCACGCTGTCGATGCCCTTGGCCACGAGGCTGAATCCGGCAGCGAGGCCGACCCGCTGCAGCGCCTGTCGCTGGCCAGCATCAGCGAAGACCAGAGCCGTGTGGTCAAGCTGGTCAACTCCACCCTGTACGACGCGCTCAAGCTGCACGCCAGCGACATCCACCTAGGGATGACCGGCCAGGGCCTGACCATCAAGTACCGTATCGACGGCGTGCTCAACGGTGCCGGCAAGGCCAGCGGCAGCGCCTTCGCCGAGCAGGTGATCTCGCGGATCAAGGTAATGGCCGAGCTGGACATCGGCGAGAAGCGCGTGCCCCAGGACGGTCGCTTCAAGGTGGCCATCGGCGAGCGGCAGATCGATTTCCGCGTCTCGATCATGCCCAGCATCTTCGGCGAGGACGCGGTGCTGCGGGTGCTGGACAAGCAGGACCTGTCCGACCAGGTCAGCGGCGTGCAGCTGCAGGCCCTGGGGTTCGAGGCGCAGACCTTGCAGGCCCTGCGCCGGCTGGCCGCCGAGCCCTACGGCATGATCCTGGTCACCGGCCCCACCGGCAGCGGCAAGACCACCACCCTCTACGCCATGCTCAGCGAGATCAACCATGGCATGGACAAGATCATCACCATCGAGGATCCGGTCGAGTACCAGCTGCCCGGCGTGCTGCAGATCCCGGTCAACGAGAAGAAGGGCCTGACCTTCGCCCGCGGCCTGCGCTCGATCCTGCGCCACGACCCGGACAAGATCCTCGTCGGCGAGATCCGTGACCCGGACACCGCGCAGATTGCCGTGCAGTCGGCGCTGACCGGGCACCTGGTGTTCACCACCATCCACGCCAACAACGTGTTCGACGTGATCGGCCGCTTCAGCCAGATGCAGGTCGACCCCTACAGCTTCGTCTCGGCGCTCAATGCCGTGCTGGCCCAGCGCCTGGTGCGCCTGGCCTGCCCGCACTGCGCGCAGGCCTGCGACCCGGACGACGACTTGCTGGCCGCCTCGGGCCTGACCCGTGATGCGGTGGCCGGCTGGCGCTTCGTGCGCGCCCAGGGCTGCGGCCAGTGCCGTGGCAGCGGCTACCGCGGGCGCAGCGCGATTGCCGAACTGTTGCACCTGGACGACGACCTGCGGCAGATGATCGTCGAACGTCGCCCGCTCTCGCAGATCAAGCAGCTGGCCTGCCAACGCGGCCTGCGCCTGCTGCGCGCTTCGGCCGTGGACCTGGTCCGCGATGGCCGTACCACACTCGAGGAGATCAACCGTGTCACATTTATCGCCTGATCGGTATTGCGCGGTGCTGGGCGCCGAGGGTGTCGGCCTGGGCCAATGGCACGGCCGGCAGCATCAATGGCTGGGCAGCCGCGCGTTTGCCTGCGACGCCGCCCAGCCGGCCTGGGCCTCGGCACTCCAGGCCCTGGCCGGGCTGCTGGGTGAGCATCCGGCACGCGGCGCGCAGTTGCGCGTGCTGCTCTCGGCCCGCTACAGCCGCTTCTGCCTGGTGCCCTGGAGCGATGCCATCGGTACCCCGCGCGAACTCGAGGCCTACGCGCGGGCCTGTTTCGAGAACCTCTACGGGCAGCCTCTGGATGACTGGCGCATCGTTCTTTCGCCGGAGCCGGCCGGCGCCGCGCGCATCGCCACGGCGCTGCCCGAGGCGATGCTCCAGGGCCTGCAGGCACTGGGGCGGGAAAGCCGCCTGAGCCTGCGCTCGGTGCAGCCGTACCTGATGGCCGCCTACAACCGCTGCTCGGCGCAACTGGCCCAAGGCGACTTCCTCTTCGTGCTGGCCGAGCCGCGCCGCAGCGTGCTGCTGCTGGCTTCAGGCGGTGCCTGGCAGCAGGTGCTCGCCCAGGGCTGCGCCGACAACGACCAGGCCCTGCAGGCGCTGATCGAGCGTACCTGCGAACTGTATGGCGAGCAGTTGCCTCGGGTGTACCTGCACGCACCGGGGCGCACGGCAGCCTCGCAACTGGCCGCGGTGCAGCTGTGCGCCGCCAGCGCCGAAGCCGATCCGTTGTGCGCCATGTGGCGGGCGGTGGCCTGACATGCGCCGCCTCGACCTGGAATTCCAACCCCGCCACAGCAGCCCCCTGGCCTGGTCGTTGCTGGCCCTGGGCGGCGCCGTGCTGGCCGTGCTGGTGCTGGCCCAGCAGCAACTGGTGAGCGAGCAGGTGCACCTGGAAGGCCGCGTGCACCAACTCGAACTCAAGCTTGGCCGACGCCCGGCCACCGCCGCGGGGCAGAGCAGCGCGGTGATCCGCGAGCAGGCCGAGCGCCTGGCGCAGATGCGCAGCGTCTCGCAGCAGTTGCAGCGGCCATGGCAGCAGCTGTTCGCCATGCTCGAGGCGATGCCGCAGGAAGACGTGGCGCTGCTCAGCCTGACCCCCGATGCCCGCAAGGGCCAGGTACGCATCAGTGCCGAGGCGCGCAACCTCGAGGCCATGCTGCAGTACCACCAGCGTCTGGAGCGCAGCGCCGAGCTGTCGGACGTGTCGCTGCTCAACCACGAGGTGGTGGCCGGGCAGGTCGAGCATCCGGTGCGCTTCAACCTCACCGCCACCTGGGAGACCGGCCATGCGCGTCCGTAGCCTGATCGTCCATGAAGCGCTGCGGCGCCTGGGCCGGGCAGGGCTGGCTGCGGTGCTGGTCGGCGGCTTGGCCCTGGCGGTCGCCCTGGCCGGGGTGCTGCCCCAGTGGCAGGCAGTGCGCGAACTGCGTGCCAGCGAGGCCGATGCCAGTGCCCAGGTGCAGCGCCTGGCGCGTGGCGAGCTCAAGGTGCAGGCCAAGCCCGAGCAGCAGGCGCTGGACGACCTGCGCCAGCAGTTGCCCGGCCAGCCCCAGGCCAGCGAGCTGATCGAGCGCCTGTACCACCTGGCCAGTGCCGAGCGCATCAGCCTGGCCCGGGGCGAGTACGCCCTGGGCGTGGACCCGAAGACCCAACTGGCGCGCTACCAGATCGTCCTGCCGGTGCGCGGCAGCTACCCGCAGATCCGTGGCTTCCTCAAGGCGCTGCTCGGCCAGTTGCCGACGCTGGTGCTGGAAGACCTGGAACTGCAACGCAAGCGGATCGGTGACCGGGAACTGACCGGCCGTGTGCGCATGACCCTTTACCTGTCGAGGTCGTGATGAACACTCAGCGTGCGGTGATGTGGGCCGGGTTCCTGGGGTTGAGCGCGGCGCTGGCCTGGGCGCCGGGGCGCTGGTTCGGCGTGGTGGAGGATGAGCTGGCAGGCCCTGTCGCGGAGCAAACCCGCCCCCAAGCGACACCCACGAACGTGGCAGCGGGCTTGCCCCGCGATGAAGCCAAAAGCCCTTCACGCGACCTGTTCCCCAGCCAGCAATGGACCCCACCCCAGGCCCTGGCCACCGTCACCGAACAACCCGTGGTCACCACCCCGGAACCTGCCGCACCTACCGCCCCAACGCTGCCGTTTCGGTTCATCGGTCGCATGGGGGAGCGCGACGACCTGCAGATCTTCCTGCAGAGCGGCGAAAAGCTCTACGTCGTGCGCCAGGGCGATGTGATCGACGACACCTACCGTCTGGACCGCGTCTCGGCCACCGAGCTGAGCCTGGTTTACCTGCCACTGCATCAGCCACAGACCCTGTCTGTCGGGAGCGCACCATGAAACCGTCGAAGTTGTGCAAGCCTGCGCCGTTCGTGCTCCTGGCCCTGTGCGTGGCCATCGCCGGATGCGGCTCGAGCGCCGCGCGCAAGGACAGCCAGGAACTGATCAAGGAAGGCCAGTACGAGGCCGGCATCGCTCGCCTGGAAGAAGCCCTGCGCGAAGATCCGCGCGACACCGAGCTGAACATCGCCCTGGCCCACGGCCGCCAGGCCGCGGTCGAGGCACTGTTGACCCAGGCCGACAGCGACCGCGTGCGCCACGACTTCGCCGGCGCGCGCATGGGCTACGGTCGGGTGCTGACCATCGAGGCCAACAACCGCCGCGCCCAGGAGGGCATCCGTCAGCTGGAGCTGATCCGCACCCTCGACGACCGTGTCGCCCTTGGCCAGGCGGCGTTGCGCCAGGGTGATCTGTTCGGCGCCGAGCGCTACATGCGCGAGGTGCTGCGCCTCGACCCGCAGAACCAGAAGGGCCAGATGCTGCGCAGCGACATCGAGAACGTCCAGGCCCGTACCGCCACGCCTTACCCGCAACTGCGCAGCAAGCTGGAGCGCCCGGTCACCCTGGAGTTTCGCGATGCCGACCTGAAGACCATCTTCGAGGTGCTGGCCCAGGTCGCCGGGATCAACTTCATCTTCGACAAGGACCTGCGCCCGGACATGAAGGCCACCATCTTCGTGCGCGAGGTGCGCATCGAGGATGCCGTGGCCCTGCTGCTGGAGCAGAACCAGCTGCGCCAGAAGATCGTCAACGACAACACCTTGCTGCTCTACCCGGACTCGCCGCAGAAGACCAAGGACTACCAGGAACTGGTCATGCGCACCTTCTACCTGACCAGCATCGACGCCAACACCGCGCTGAACATGGTCAAGACCATGCTCAAGACCCGCGACGTGTTCGTCGACGAGCGCCTCAACACCCTGACCATGCGCGACACCCCCGACGCCGTGCGCATGGCCGAGAAGCTGCTGCAGTCCCAGGACCAGTCCAACCCCGAGGTGGTGCTGGAAGTGGAGGTGATGGAAGTGGCCACTTCGCGCATCCTCGACCTCGGCCTGCAATGGCCCAACACCTTCGGCGTGCTGACCAGCGACGGCAAGTCGGTGAGCGTGCTCGACCAGCTGCGCGGCATCGACTCCAGCCGCATCAGCATCTCGCCGGCGCCGCAGGCCAAGATCAATGCCCAGGACAAGGACATCAACACCCTGGCAAGCCCCGTGATCCGGGTCAGCAACCGCGAACAGGCGCGCATCCACATCGGTCAGCGGGTGCCGATCATCAGCGCCACCTCGGTGCCCTCGACCCAAGGCCCGGTGATCACCGAAAGCGTCACCTACCTGGATGTCGGCCTCAAGCTCGAAGTGCAGCCCACCGTGCACCTGAACAACGAGGTGGCGATCAAGGTGGCCCTGGAAGTGAGCAACGCCACGCCCCTGGAGGCCACGCGCCAGGGCACCATTCCGGTCCAGGTCGATACCCGCAACGCCCAGACCAGCCTGCGCCTGCACGATGGCGAGACCCAGGTACTGGCCGGCCTGGTGCGCAACGATCACAACGCCAGCGGCAACAAGATCCCGGGGCTGGGCGATATTCCCGGCCTGGGCCGGCTGTTCGGCAGCAACAAGGACGACATGAGCAAGTCCGAACTGGTGCTGGCGATCACCCCGCGCATCGTGCGCAACCTGCCGTACCAGAGCCCGTCTGACATGGAGTTCGCCACTGGCACAGAATCGGCCCTGCAGGTGCGCCAACTGGCGCAACCGGCGCCGGCCAGCGCACCGCCCGCCGACGCCCCGGCTGACGAGCCGGCCGCGGCGCCGCTGGTAGAGGGGCAGATGGCCGTGGTGCCTGCCGCCGCGAGGCCACGGCCATGACACGCCGCCAGCAGGGTTTCAGCCTGATCGAAGTGGTGCTGACCCTGGCGCTGCTCGGCTTGCTCGCCAGCATGGCCGCGCCCCTGACCGAGACGGTGGTACGCCGGGGCAAGGAGCAGCAGTTGCGCGAGGCGCTGTACCAGATCCGCGACGCCATCGACGCCTACAAGCGCGCCTTCGACGCCGGCTATATCGAGAAGCGCCTGAACGCCAGCGGTTATCCGCCGAACCTGCAGGTGCTGGTGGACGGCGTGCGCGATGTGCGCAGTGCCAAGGGTGCGAAGTTCTACTTCCTGCGTCGCATCCCCCACGACCCGCTGCGCGCCGCCAAGGATGACGACCTGGGTGGCTGGGGCCTGCGCGCCTACGACAGCGCGGCCGACAGCCCGCGTGAGGGCGAGGATGTGTTCGACGTGTATTCCAAGGCCAGCGGCAAGGGCCTGAACAACGTGCCCTACGGGCAATGGTGACGGCGATGAAAGCGAGCAGAGGCTTCACCCTCATCGAGCTGCTGGTGGTGATGGCGATCATCGCCACCCTGATGACCATCGCCATGCCGCGCTACTTCAACAGCCTGGAGGCCTCCCGCGAGGCCACCTTGCGCCAGAGCCTGGCGGTGCTGCGCGAGGCCCTGGATCACTACTACGGCGACACCGGGCACTACCCCGATTCGATCGACCAGTTGGTGGAGCAGCGCTACCTGCGCAACACCCCGGTCGATCCGATCACCGAACGGCGCGATGCCTGGCAGCTGGTGCCGCCGCCCGAGGGCGTTTCCGGCGCGGTGGCCGACATCAAGAGCGGAGCAACCGGGAGGGCGCGCGATGGCAGCCTCTATGCCGAATGGTGAAGCCGGCTTCACCTACCTGGGCGTGCTGCTGCTGATCGCCGTCAGCAGCATGGCCCTGGCGGCCACCGGCACCCTGTGGGCCACCAGCCAGCAGCGCGAGCACGAGCGCCAGCTGCTGTGGGTGGGCGGCCAGTACGCCCAGGCCCTGCGCAGCTACTACCGCGCCTCGCCGGGCCTGGCCCAGTATCCGCAGGACCTTGGGGAGCTGGTGGAAGACAACCGTTTCCCGTCGCCGCAGCGCCACCTGCGTCGGCTCTACCCGGACCCTGTCGGTGGCGGCGAAGAATGGGGCCTGTTGCGCGCGGTCGATGGCCGCATCACCGGGGTGTACAGCCGCTCCGACGCCGCGCCGCTCAAGCGCAGCGGTTTCGACGCCCAGTGGAGTGCCTTCGAGGGGCTGGAGCACTACAGCGACTGGCAGTTCGTCGCCGAGCAGGCCTTCGCCGAAAGCGCCGCAGGCGCCCGTCCACATGCCGGCCTGGGAGAGGCGCCATGAAACGCCTGGCCGCGCGGGTCTGCCTGTGCCTGGCCCTGTTGCATGGCCAGGCGCAGGCCGGGGCCGAGGACGAGATGATGGGTTTCATCGTCGACAACACCATCTCGCACATCGGCCACGACTTCTATCACGCCTTCAGCGACCGGCTGCGCGCCACCAGCCGGCTGGATTTCAACCTGGTGGTGCGCGAACGCCCGGATGCCCGCTGGGGCAGCCTGGTGACGGTGGAGTACGAACGCGAGGTGCTGTACAGGCGCTTCCTGCCGCCCAACACCACGCAATTGAACGACGAGGCCATCGCGGCCGCCGACCTGGTCAGGCAGCAGATCATCCAGCGCAAATTGCAACGGCTGCTGCAGGACACAACCGATCTGGAGAGGGACGAGCTATGAGCAACCACCTAGCACGACGCATCGCCGCCTGCCTGCTGGCCGCCGGCCTCGGTGGCCCGGCCCTGGCCACCGAGCTGGTGTACACCCCGGTCAACCCGTCCTTCGGCGGCAATCCGATCAATGGCGCCTGGCTGTTGAACAACGCCCAGGCGCAGAACGACTACGACGATCCCGACCTCAAGGACCGCAGCTCGGCATTCGCCGGCACCTCGGCCCTGGAACGCTTCAGCAACCAGCTCGAGTCGCGCCTGCTCGGGCAGTTGCTGGACAACATCAGCAACGGCAACACCGGCAGCATGTCCACCGACGCCTTCCTGATCGACGTGATCGACGATTCCGGGGCGCTGAGCATCAAGGTCACCGACCGGGCCACCGGGGAAGTCTCGATCATCGAGGTCAGCGGCCTGAACCCCTGAGAGGGACGGGTCTTTACTGGGGAGAGAACGCCATGAAACGCCTGCTGAGCACACTGCTGATCCTCACCGCCCTGGCTAGCCTGCAAGGTTGCGGCCTGCGCGAGCCGATGCCCGCCGAACAAGACCCTGAGACTCCGACGCTGACACCGCGGGCCTCGACCTACTACGACCTGGTCAACATGCCCCGGCCCCGTGGCCGGCTGATGGCGGTGGTATACGGCTTCCGCGACCAGACCGGGCAGTACAAGCCGACTCCGGCCAGCTCGTTCTCCACCAGTGTCACCCAGGGGGCGGCGAGCATGCTGATGGACGCCCTCAACGCCAGTGGCTGGTTCGTGGTGCTCGAGCGCGAGGGCCTGCAGAACCTGCTGACCGAGCGCAAGATCATCCGTGCCTCGCAGAAGAAGCCTGACGTCGCCGAGAACATCCAGGGCGAACTGCCGCCGTTGCAGGCGGCCAACCTGATGCTCGAGGGCGGCATCATCGCCTACGACACCAACGTGCGCAGCGGCGGCGAGGGCGCCCGCTACCTGGGCATCGGCCTGTCCCGCGAGTACCGGGTCGACCAGGTCACGGTCAACCTGCGGGCGGTGGACGTGCGCACCGGGCAGGTACTGGCCAACGTGATGACCAGCAAGACCATCTACTCGGTCGGGCAGAACGCCGGGGTGTTCAAGTTCATCGAGTTCAAGAAGCTGCTCGAAGCCGAGGTCGGCTACACCACCAACGAGCCGGCGCAGCTGTGCGTGTTGTCGGCCATCGAAGCCGCGGTGGGCCACCTGCTGGCCCAGGGCATCGAGCGGCGGCTGTGGCAGGTGGCCGGGGACGGGGCGGGGGACAAGGCGGTGCTGGACAAATACCTGAGTCAGTATCAGCAGCAGTGAGGGCATCAAATCATCAGATGCAACATTCTTGGTTGCCGCTCAGAGCAGGGCAGAACCTCTCGCAATGGGCCTCAGGCCAAGCGTACACGCTGTAGTTGACCTGCCATTTTTGCCAGTGGCGCGGTTTCTCCTCCAATGGATAAATCCTCTGCACGCAGGATTCATCCATTGGAGAAGCAACCGAGGTGTGCCATGAGAAAATTGCTTTGTCTGTTGCTACCCCTCATTGCCGGCTGTATGGCAGTGCCCGGCCCGACGAGCCCCCCTCTATCGCCCAGTGCCGCCTCGGCGGCGCTCGACAGCCGGGGCGAGCAGGCAGTCGTCGAGCTGCGGCGCTGGTACGACAGCGTCACCGATGACTGCGGTGGCGCGCAAAAGCCCGGCTATCTGTGCAGCGGCATTGCCCTACGTACCACCTCCAGCAGCGTCGGCTTCCTGCCCTGGGAGCCGACTGACAGCCAGATCAACAGCGGCAGTGTCGCGTTCTCGTGGATTCGGCGGGACAACAACTTTGGCAGCCCCTTCGGTAATCGGAACGGATTCATCCTCTATCCGCCCCAGGCCGCTCCACCAGGCAAGATCGCGGCTTTGAACGTGCTGTGCACCTTTCCCATCAATGCCAACACCAACCAGCGTCCAACATTGCAGGGATGCGGCCCTATCAGGGGTTACGAGCAGACCACCGACACCTGCCAGACCCTGGGTGTCGACACTGCCCGGCAGTGGCTGGAAAAGTACCCCCAGGCGGGCAACTTCCGGGTCTGCGGATGGGATCTGCGCGATGCGCGTGGCGCGGCGGCAAAGTCCTTCCAGACCGCCATCCAGGCGCGTACCGGCATGCCCGAGGCGCTCTGGCGCGTGAACAACGAGGTGCTGTTGCCGGTGTGGCGCAGGGACCAGGGCGGCGAGCTGCCGTTGCATTCGTTCTTCTATGTCGAAGGCCAGCAAGACGCATTGGCCAAGGCGCAGTTCGACCAGATCCGCTACGCACAGATGTACCAGCAGCTGATACCTGTGGTACGGGTGGCGTTTCCTGCGGACAAGGCGGGTAGCGTGGCGTTCGATTATGAGCCGCAGGACCAGGCAGTAGGCCATCCGACTCCCACGCCTTCGATCGACTTTGAAAACCTTGCCGTGGGCCAATCTGCCGAGGTCAGCTCCAACGGTGTGACGTTCTCGCTAGAGCGACACAACCGCGGTATCAGCAAAGAACCGCACGAGGCCAGCAAGGGGCAGATCAGCGGCAAGCACCTGGAAGTGGACACCACCACCCAGTTTGTCCTGACCGGCGCTGGGCGTCGTCTGGTGAGTTTCTCCTGGGGCTGCAATAGCTGGTGTGGGGTGCAGACGGCGATTGGCGAAGAGTACGTCGAGCTTTCCGAACACGGTCCGGGCGAGATGCATTACGGGACTCAGGAGTTGATCATCGACGGGCCGGAGGTGATCACGCTCAGCGTCGATACCGAAGAGCCAGGCAGCCTGTTGCTGCTCGATAACCTGGTGGTGCGCAAGTTGCCGGAGAAATAAGCGCGTTGTCCCGGCTGACATCGTCATCGGGCAATCGCTCTCAAGCATCTGGATCAAACTTTATGTTGCTGGTGGTTTCTCTGTTGCATACACGACGGAGAAACCACCATGTCAGACCCACGCCATCCTCGCCGCAACAACGTACCGACCGACCAGGGACCGCACTCCTCGGAGCACGCCAACGACCCCGACGACCTGGGATTCGATCCTGACTCGCCCGACCTCGATGACCCGCAGGTAGACCCGCAAGGCCCGGCGAAGCCACCCAGGGACATCGAGAAGGACGGTTGAGTCAGCCAGGGCGGGCGTCGTATTGCTGCCGGGCCTGAATGATCGCCGGCATGTTCGACTCCGCCCACTGCGCCAGCCGCTCCACCGTGCCGCCCAGTGTCGCGCCCAGCTCGGTGAGGGCGTATTCGACGGTGGGCGGCACGGTCGGATACACCTGGCGCTCCACCAGGCCGTCGCGTTCGAGCCGCTTCAGGGTTTGCGACAGCACCTTCTGCGAGACGCCGACGATATCCCTGTGCAACTGGTTGAAACGTACCCGCTCGCCGGCGCTGAGGCGGTCGATGAGCAACAGCACCCATTTGTCGGCGAGGCGATCGAGCACCAGGCGGGCCGGGCAATTCGGGGCGAATACGTCGTAGGCGGGGCATTCGCGGTAATGGGCCATGGGTTACTCCAAGGTAATCAGGTGAGTGAAAAGTGCCTTCTTGAGCGCCTGGGCGGGACTGGTTAGGCTTTTATCCATGGTTCGCGGCCGCGCCATACCCACCCGTTGAACGCACTGAAGGAAACTGAGATGAACACCGAACCCAAGGCTTCGGCGCTGCGTGCTGGCCGCTGGATCACCCTGTTGCTGCTGAGCGCGGCGGCCAATCCGGGCAATGCCGGCGAGCTGGTGACTCCGGCCACCCTGGTCGTGGACCGGAGCCTGCCCAAGGCCCAGTTGGAGCAGCAGATCCTCGCCGCCCGCCGCTACGACACCTTCTGGAACACCGGCGACGAGGCCATGGCCCGCGCCGCGCTGGCCAGCGACTTTCGCGACAACACCCTGCCACCGGGACGGCCACAGGGCGTGGAAGGGCCATTGAGCGCTTCCAGGGCATTCCGCGCAGCGGTGCCGGACCTGCGCTGCGAGGTGCTGCAGATGATCGTTGCAGGTGACCGGGTCACCGCGGCGCTGCGTTTCACCGGACACTTCAGCGGCAAGCTGGGCAACCACCAGGGGCAGGGCCAGGCCATCGATTTTATTGCCATGGATATCTACCGTGTCGCCGAGGGCCGGATCGCCGAGGACTGGCATCTCGAGGACAACCTTGCGTTCATGCGGCAGGCGGGGTTGGTTGAGCGTTGAACAACTGGCCCCATCGCCGGCAAGACCGCTCCCACAGGTACAGTGCACGGCGTGACATTTGCGCGGTCGGTGTGGGAGCCGGCTTGCCGGCGAAAGGGCGCGAAGCGCCCCCGGTCAGTCAGTCGAACACACGTGGCGGATTGACCGGCGTATCGGCCTGGGCCAAGGCCCAACGGGCAATCTCGTCCTTGCGCATGAACGCCACGCCGGCATGGCCGCGGGCATAGGTGAAGAACTGGTCCAGCGCGCGCACCACGGTAGGTGTGCCGCCGATGCGGTCATGCGCCGACAGTGACATCAGCCGGCGTCGTTGGCGGCCTTCGGCATAAAGCACGTCGAACTCGTCCTTGAGCTCCTGCAACAGCGCGGCGCCGGTCATCGCCGTGGACCCGGCAATACGACCGATGTCGTTGTTGCGCAGGGTGTAGGGCACTACCGCGAAAGGCTTGCCGCGCACCGGGATGATCGAGGGTTCGTCGCGGGCCAGGTCGTCGATGTGGTAGAGAAAGCCGAGGTCCTGGAGGATGTTCAACGTTTCGCGGGAGTGACGCATCCAGAACGCGTTGAAACCTACCGGGCGTTGGCCGGTGACGCGCTCGATGATGGTGCTGGCCAGCTCGTACTGGCGACGCTCCTCTGCCGGCGTCAGGCTGTACTGCGGTGCCCAGTGCAGGCCGTGGCCGGCGGCTTCGTGGCCGCGCCTGACCACCTCGGCCGCCAGCTCCGGGTAAGCCTCCACAGCCTTGCCGACCATGTGCGAAGTGACCTTGATGCCATGCCGGTCGAACAGCGCGAGCAGGCGCGGCACGCCTTCCAGCGGGCCATAGCGGTACCAGCTGGGGGCGATGGTGTCGGGGTAGCGCGAATCCAGGGGCGGGAAGGGGCTTTCGGCGTGTTTCGGCTGGCCACCGGACTCGAATTGCAACGACACGGAAATCACCAGTTGCGCGCCATTGGGCCAGAACCCCTTGCCCTCGGCGCTATCGGGCGGCGCCCCGGTGCTGCCGCCTGGCTCTTTCGCCAGTACCGCGCCCGCCGCCACGGCGATGCCGCCGGCGAGGGTGCCTTTCATGAAATATCTTCTGCTGGTCATCGGGTTGCTCCTGTACGGGTGTCGATGCCGGGCAGTGTAATTAGCGAGGAAATCACCAATAATCAGGCGAAAGTCAAAATCATATTTCGGAAAAATCGAAAAGCATGCTGGATAACCTGGCGTTGTTCCTGACCATCATCGAAAAAGGCAGCCTGTCGGCGGCAGGCCGCGAGCGCGGGTTGTCACCGGCCACGGTGTCCGAGCGCCTGGCGGCGCTGGAGGCACACTACGGGGTGGCGCTGCTGACCCGCAGCACCCGTTCGCTGAGCCTCACCGACGCCGGCCGGCAACTCGCCGAGGGCGCACGGCGCCTGCTGGCCGAGGCCGACGAGCTGGAAAGCCGTCTCAGAGACGGCCAGCAGAAGATCTCCGGGTTGGTGCGCCTGAGCGCGCCGGTGGACCTTGGCCAGCACTGCATCGTGCCGCTGCTCGACCGTTTCCTGGCCGAGCATCCGCAAGTCTCGATCGACCTGGACCTGACCGATGGCTACGTCGACCTGGTGGGGCAGGGCATCGACTTCGCCATCCGCTACGGCACCCTGGCCGACAGTTCCCTGCGCGCACGGCCCCTGGGCGACAACCGCCGGGTGGTGTGCGCCGCGCCCGACTACTTGCATCGCCACGGCACGCCACTGCACCCGGACGACCTGGCCCACCACGATTGCATCGTCATGCGTTTCGGTATCCACGCCGAACGGGTCTGGCCATTTCGCCTGGACGGCGCGGCTTACCCGGTCGGCGTGCGCGGCCGGCGGGTTGCCAACAGCGGCGAGCAGGTGCGCCGCTGGGCGCTGGATGGGCACGGGCTGTGCCTGAAATCGCTTCGCGATGTGCGCGACGACCTCGACAATGGCCGATTGGTCGAAGTGCTGGAGGACTTCAGCGCCGGGCAGGTGGCGCTGCAGATCGTCTACGCGCCGACGCGGGTGCAGCCACGGCGGGTGCGGGCGTTGATGGAGGCAATCATCGAAGGCCTGCGCTAGCCCGCCCTGTGGCAGTTGGCCGAACCATTGCCACAGGGCGGACCAGCATCAGCCTTCGGCTTGCCTGGCGGCCTCAACACCGGCGGACGACAGCTTGATCGGGTAGTTGACGCTGAGCGCGTGTCCGGATTCGACATTCACGCTGCCATCATGGATCAAGCCTTGCTCCTGCAGGGTCTTGAGCATGCCGGCCACGGCTTTCTCGCCGCGGTAGTTGTCCAGCACTTCCTTGCCCAGCCCTTGTGGGTGGGCGTGCAACAGGCGGGTCAGGACTTCCGAACGCAGTGCATCATTGCTCATGGGAGCCTCGCTTTTTCAGTGGGGCGGGTTACTGGCCGTGCTTGGCCTGTAGTTCCTTGGCATGCTTCAAGTGCTCTTCGAGCTTGGGCAGGGTCTCGCCGGCGAAAGCCTTGAGCTCGGCCTTGTCGGACGAGGCGGCCTCCTTCCTGAACAGTTCCACGGCTTTCTCGTGGGCCTCGACCTGGTTGTTGACATAGGAGCGGTCGAACGACTCGTCACGCCACTCCAGGATCATCTTCTTGACCTTGTCGGTCAGTGCCGCTTCATCGGGCACGCTGATGTCGAGTTTGCGGGCGATGTCGCCGAGCTTCTGGTTGGCCTGGGTGTGATCGGTGACCATCTGCTGGGCGAAGGTCTTGATTTGCGGGTCCTTGCTCTTGTCCAGCGCCAGCTTGCCGGTCACCACCTCGGCGATGCCGGCCTCGGTGGCGGCGTCGACGAAGTCGTCCGACGAGGCGGCCATGGCCTGTAGCGACGCCATGCCCAGCACCATGGAAAACCCGACCCGCTTGAGGAACAGATTGCTCATCTGTGACTCCTTATCCGTTGGCGCGACGTCAGTGTCGCGTACGGTTGAGGGCCGGCGGCGGGCAAAGGTTTAATTTTTCTGCGCGCTTTGAACCGATGATGACAAGCAAGGCTCACACCTTCAAAGGTGCAGAGGAACCCGACCATGAGCATCGAACGCAGCATTCCCGAACTCGAGGCCTGGTACGCCCAGTACGACGATGCCAGCTATCGGCGCGAATCGCCCGACGCCTATCACCATGAATTGCTGCGCACGGCCGAGGCGCTGCGCGATGATGGCGCGATCGACTGGGACGACTGGCTCAAGCTCAAGGAGCTGGCCGACCAGGCCCACCTGGGGGCACTGCAAGACGCGGTGCAGGCCCGCGTGGACGACCCCGACGCATGAAAGCGCTGAAGATAGCCACGTTCAATGTCAACGGCATCCGCAGCCGGCTCGACAACCTGCTGGCCTGGCTGGCGCGTGAGCAGCCCGACATCGTCTGCCTGCAGGAACTCAAGGCCAGCGACGCGCAGTTTCCCGGTGAGGCCATCGAGGCTGCCGGCTACGGCTGCCTGCACTTCGGCCAGGCGTCATGGAACGGGGTCGCCATCCTCGCCCGCGGCAGCCAGCCCCTGGAGGTGCGCCGCGGCTTGCCGGGCATGGAGGATGACGGCCAGAGTCGTTATATCGAGGCGGCGGTGCACGGCGTGCAGGTGGCCTGCCTGTACCTGCCCAACGGCAACCCGCAACCGGGCCCGAAGTTTGCGTACAAGTTGCGCTGGTTCGAATGCCTGATCGCCCATGCCGACACGCTGCGCGGCGCCGATCACCCTGTGTTGCTGGCGGGGGACTTCAACGTGGTGTCCACCGACCAGGACATCTACAACCCGAAATCGTGGCTCAAGGACGCGCTGCTGCAGCCCGAGTCACGCGCATGCTACCAGCGTTTGCTGGAGCAGGGCTGGAGCGATGCGTTGCGGCAGTTGTACCCGCACGAGCGGGTCTACACCTTCTGGGACTATTTCCGTAACCACTGGCCGCGCAACGCCGGGCTGCGCATCGACCACCTGCTGCTCAACCCGGCCCTGGCGCGTTACCTGAAGGACGCCGGGGTCGACGCCTGGGTGCGCAACGAGGCGCACGCCAGCGACCACGCGCCGGTGTGGATCAGCCTCGGCACACGCAAGCGGCGCTGAACTATAGTCATTGGCGGCCAAGGGTCGATGACAAGGGACTTCAATGCGCGCAGTCAGGAAACAGACCGAGGATGGCCTCTTCCCGGTGACGGGCGAGGGGCGCGCCGTGTCGCTGTTCCGCCTGATGCTCAGTTTCATGGCGGTGGTGATGCTGGTTTTCGTGCTGGTCGAAGGCTGGCGGATCTGGCGCGACTACCGGCAGGTGTTCACCAATGCCGAAAACGCGGTCAGCAACCTGGCCCGGGCCACCGCCCAGCATGCCGAGGATGCCATCCGCCAGGTGGACGCGATCACCGCGGCCTTGGCCGAGCGCCTGGAGGGCGATGGCTTCGCCCATGTCGACCGCCCGCGCCTGCACGCGTTGCTCAAGCAGCAGGCGCAGATCATGCCGCAACTGCATGGCCTGTTCGTCTATGGCCCCGACGGCGGCTGGATCGTCACCGACAAGGATGACGTGCCAGCGGGTGCCAACAATGCCGACCGAGATTATTTCATCTATCACCGCACCCATCCCGACCGCCAGGTGCGTATCGGCACGGTGGTGCGCAGCCGCTCCACGGGCGACCTGATCATCCCCATCTCGCGGCGCCTGGACAATGCCGACGGCAGCTTTGCCGGGGTGTTGCTGGGGACGATCAAAGTCGACTGGTTCGTGCGCTACTACGGCGACTTCAAGATCGACGAGCGCGGCGCCCTGGTGCTGGCCAAGCGCGACGGCACCATCCTCGTGCGTCGGCCGTTCGTCGAGCAGGTGATCGGCCGCAGCCTGGCCAGCAGCGAGATCTTCCGTCTTTACCTGCCCTATGCCAGCGAGGGGGTGGCCGAGGCGGTGGCGGTGGTAGACGGCACGCCACGCCTGTATGCCTTCCGTTCACTGGGCAGTTACCCCCTGGTGGTGGAGGCGGGCTTGTCGCGCGAGTCGATCATCGCGCCGTGGCGCCACGACATGCTCAAGTCGGTGGCGGTGCTGGTCCTGGTATTGATCGGCCTGGCTGGGTTCGGCTGGATCGTCCTGCGCCAGTTGCGCGAGCGCATCGCCATCGAGCGTGCCCTGCACCAGGCCCACCAGACCCTAAAGGCGCTGGCCTTGACCGACAGCTTGACCGGGCTGGGCAACCGCAGGCGGCTGGATGCGGTGCTGGAACCGGAGATACGCCGGGCGCGGCGACAGGGCTATGCCCTGGCCCTGGTGATGCTCGACCTGGACTGCTTCAAGTCCTACAACGACCGCTACGGGCATCCGGCCGGCGACCAGTGCCTGCGCCGCTTCGGCGAGCTGTTGCGCCAGGCGCTGAAACGCCCGGGCGACCTGGCGGTGCGTTATGGTGGCGAAGAGTTTACCTTGCTGCTGCCCGATACCGATGCCGCGGGGGCCAGCCAGATCGTGCAGGAGATCCTGCAGTTGCTGCGCCGGCAGGCCATCGAGCACGGTGGCAGTCCGTTCGGCCATGTCACGGCCAGCGCCGGAATTGCGGTGGGTGTGCCGACGTTGGCGACGGTGACCCCGGAAAACCTGATGGCGGCGGCCGACGCGGCGCTCTACCAGGCCAAGCGGCAGGGGCGTGATCGCTACTGCCTGGCGGCCAGTGTGGAGCAGCATCCGGCGCATTGAAATCCAAGGATACGGCCCAAGTATCACCAGCGTTGCGCGGTCTGTCGTGGGAGCGGGCTTGCCCCGCGATAGCGTCCGATCAGGCAATGAAGGTGCCTGGTAAGGCCTCATCGCGGGGCAAGCCCGCTCCCACGATAGGTCCCCGGCCGGCGCTATTCCACCTCGACCAGCACCCCGTCACGGTCAACCCGGTAACGCGCCAGGTCCCGGGCCAGGGTCAGGTGCCCCTTGAAGTGCGCCAGCGCCTCATCGCGTACCTCCTCGATGGAACCGCCGCGCCCACCGCCCGACTGGTAGCGGGCGCTGAAGTGCGTCAGCACCAGGTTCTTCACCCCCACCATCTCGCCGAAGCGCGCCACCGCAGCGGCGGTGCTGTGGCCGAAGCTGGCCTGGGTGCGTTCGACCAACGGTTGGGTGAAGGTGGCTTCGTGGACCAGGACGTCAACGTTGGCGGCCAGTTCGCTCAACAATTCGGGGCGGTCGTTGTCACCACAGACGATGATGCGTTGCGCCGGGCGCGTCGGTTGCAGGTAGGCCTGCGGGTCGATCTGGCGACCTTCGTGCTCGACCGTTCGGCCACGGGCGATCTGCCCCCACAGCGGCCCGGCGGGGATGCCGTCGGCGCGCAGGCGCTCGGTGTCCAGGTGCGGTTGCGGGTCGCGCTCCTCGAACACGAAGCCGTAGGAGGGTACCCGGTGCGACAGCTCGACCACGCCGACCTGGATGTTACCGTGGCTCAAGCCACCAAAGGTCTCCAGCGCCTGCATCTGCAACTCGAAGGGCAGGTAGGTGTCGCTGACCTCCAGGCTCTGCCGGACCCAGGGGTGCAGGTCGACCGGCAGGACCAGCACCAGTGGCTCCTTGCGCCCTGACATGCCGGCGCTGGCCAGCAGCCCCGGCAGGCCGAAGCAATGGTCGCCGTGTACATGGGTGATGAAGATGGCGCGCAGGTCGCGCACCGACAGCGGGCTGTGCAGCAGCTGATGCTGGGTGCCTTCGCCGCAATCGACCAGGAACCAACCGCTGCCGGTGGCCTCGATGACCGCGGTCGCGCTGACGTTGCGGGCCTTGGTGGGCACCCCGGAGGAGGTGCCCAGAAACTGCAGGTCCATTGCCTGACTCCTTGATTCGACGTTGTCGCGACCCCGCAGGGCGGGGCGCGCGGAGGCTAGCATGGTGCTGCCGGGCGGGCCAGCAGTGCTTCACCGGATCGCCCCAACATCGAGCTTACGCGCTACAAGGCCAGGCTAGTAGACACCGCCCAGGGCGATGGCGGCGGCCCCTGCCTTGAACGTGCCCGCCAGCCCCTGCAAGCCGCGCATCAGCACCGTGGTGTCGACCCCCACCGCGACGAACGCCGCGCCCAGTTCGATGTAACGTCGGGCCAGCGTCGCGTCGGCGCTGAGAATACCTGCCGCCTTGCCGGCCCGCGCGATGCGCACGATGGCATCCTCAATGGCCGCCTGGACCTCAGGATGCCCCGGATTGCCCCGCTGGCCCATGGCGGCGCTGAGGTCGGCGGGGCCGATGAACACGCCGTCGACACCTTCGACGGCACAGATCGCGTCGAGGTTGGCCAGCCCTTCGCGGTTTTCCACCTGCAGCAGCAGGCACATCTGCTCGTCGGCCTGGTCCAGGTAGCCGGGGATGCTGTTCCAGCGCGACGCCCGCGCCAGCGCGCTGCCGACACCGCGCACGCCGTGGGGCGGGTAGCGCATCGCCCGCACCAGCTGACGTGCCTGCTCGGCGCTTTCGACCATGGGCACCAGCAGGGTCTGCACGCCGATATCGAGCAACTGCTTGATCAGCGCGGTATCGCCGATCACCGGGCGCACGATGGGCTGGGCCGGGTAGGGCGCCACCGCCTGCAACTGGCCGAGCAGGCTGCGCAGGTCGTTGGGCGCATGCTCGCCGTCGAGCAGCAGCCAGTCGAAGCCGGCGTTGGCCGCCAGCTCCGCGCAATATGGATCGGCCAGGCCGAGCCACAGGCCGATCTGAGCCTGGCCGTCGCGCAGGCGTTGCTTGAAGGTGTTGATGGGCATGTCCATGGGCGCTCCTCAGACGAAACGGCAGGCGATCGAGCCAAGCTGGTCGTAGTCGACGTGAAAGGTGTCGCCGGGACGGGCGGCCACCGGGCGGGTGAACGAGCCGCCGAGAATGAGCTGGCCGGCTTCCAGGCTCACGTCATGTGCCGCCAGCTTGTTGGCCAGCCAGGCCACGCCCTTGGCGGGGTGGTTGAGCACCGCCGCCGACACGCCGGATTCCTCGATCACGCCGTTGCGGTACAGCACCGCCGGGACCTTGCGCAGGTCGATATCGCCCGGGCGCACGGCGCGCCCGCCCATCACCACGCCAGCGTTGGCGGCGTTGTCGGAGATGGTGTCGAAGACCTTGCGGGTGGCGCCGCTGAGCGGGTCGACCTGCTGGATGCGCGCATCGATGATCTCCAGCGCCGGGATCACCCACTCGGTGGCGTCGAGCACCTCGAACAGGGTCACGTTCGGCCCCTTGAGCGGCTTGCCGAGGATGAACGCCAGTTCCACCTCGACCCGGGGCACGATGAAACGCTCGAAGGGAATGTCGCTGCCTTCCTCGAACAGCATGTCGTCGAGCAGCGCGCCGTAGTCTGGCTCGGAGATGTTCGAGGAGACCTGCATGGCCCGGGAGGTGAGGCCGATCTTGTGGCCGACCAGCTTGCGGCCATCCTTGATCTTCTGCGCCACCCAGGCACGCTGGATGGCGTAGGCGTCCTCGATGCCGATCGAGGGATGTTCCAGGGAAAACTGGCCGACCTGTTCGCGGGTGCGTTCGGCCTGGTCGAGGCGGGCGGCGGCTTGCTGGATGATGCGGGCGTCGAGCATGGAGACCTCAGGGCTGGCGGGTGAACAGAGGGTGCAGGCTGCTGTGCTTGGCGTCGTAAACCTGGGCCTGGCTTTCGTCGATCTGCAGGGTCACGCCGACCGGGCGACGTTCCAGCAGCGCGTCCAGGTGCCGGCGCAACACCGCCAGCAGCGCGTCACCGACCTGCTGGTGCACCGCGGCGCTGCGGCCAGCGCCCATGCGCAGGTTGGCGTAGACGAAACCGTAGGCACCGCGGCCATCGGCGATTGCCGCATGGGCGGCGGGGTAGGCCAGCACACGGGTGCCGCCGGTGGGGAACACCTGGCGATGGTGTTCGTCGCGCTGGGCGAGCATGCAGTCGGCCAGGGCGCGGCATAGGCCTGGCATATCGGCGTCGGCTTCGATATCCGGGCTGTAGAGCAGGACCAGATGGGGCATGGTGATGCTCCTTACAGGCGGCTTGTGGAGGTGACGCCGGCCCGGTTCGAGGCCTGGGCGGCAGGGATCGCGCTGCCATCCTGCGGGGTGACCGGGAAGATCGCGTTGATCTGGCCGGTGCCGGAGGAACCGAAGTACGGCGTCACCACCTCGGCCTTGCCGTCGTATTTCGACCAGCCGAGCGCGCCGAGCAACATGGCGGTGTCGTGCATGAAGCCTTCGCCGTGGCCCTTGACCGCGTACTCGGGCAGCATTGCGCAGAAGTCGGCCCAGTCGCCGTCCTGCCACAGGCGCACCACGCGGTGGTCGAGGGTTTCCAGGAACGGGCTCCAGACCTTGGTGGCAAAGTCCGGGGCCTGGCCGTTCTGGGCGAAACGGTGCGACAGCGAGCCGCTGGCCAGGAACGCCACGGTGCCGTCGTAGTGTTCCTCGACCGCCTTGCGCATGGCCCAGCCCAGGCGCGCGCTGTCGTTGAGGTAGTGCGAGGTGCACAGCGCCGAGACCGAGATCACCTTGAAGTGCTGGTCGGTGTTCATGTAGCGCATCGGCACCAGGGTGCCGTACTCAGGCGCCAGCGTGGTGGCGTCGTGGGCCATGGTTTCCACGCCCAGGCGATTGCACTCGTCGGCGAGGATGCGTCCCAGCTCGGGGTTGCCGGGGAAGCCGTAGTTCATGTTGGCGATGAAGTGCGGCAGTTCGTTGCTGGTGTACAGGCCTTCGAAGTGCGCGGCGCAGTTGATGTGGTAGTTGGCGTTGACCAGCCAGTGGGTGTCGAACACGACGAGGGTGTCGACGCCCAGTTCGCGGCAGCGCCGGCCGATCTCGAGGTGGCCGTCGATGGCCGCCTGGCGAAAGCCCTGGCGCGGGCCCGGCAGTTCGGACAGGTACATCGACGGCACGTGGGTGATCTTGGCGGCGAGAGCGAGTGTGCCCATGGGAGTCTCCGGTAACGAGTTGTTGTTATGTATCCATGGCGAGGGCTTCGCCCTCGTTTCGCCGGCAAGCCGGCTCCTACAGTGTGCGGTGATCCCTGTGGGAGCCGGCTTGCCGGCGATGGGCTGCTCAGCAGCCCCGCGTTACACCCCCCAGCGCGGAATGTGGTGGCTACCCATGGATATACACACGTTCTTGATCTCGGCGAAGACCTCGAAGCTGTATTGCCCGCCTTCGCGGCCGGTGCCCGAGCCCTTGACACCGCCGAACGGCTGGCGCAGGTCGCGCACGTTCTGGCTGTTGATGAACACCATGCCTGCCTCGATGCCACGGGCCAGGCGATGGGCCTTGCCGATGTCCTGGGTCCAGATGTACGAGGCCAGGCCGTACTCGGTGTCGTTGGCCAGTTGCAGCGCCTCGGCCTCGTCCTTGAACGGGATCAGGCACACCACCGGGCCGAAGATCTCTTCCTGGGCGATGCGCATCTTGTTGTTCACATCGGCGAACACCGTCGGCTGGATGAACTGCCCCTTGGCCAGGTGCGCCGGCAATCCGGCCGGGCGTTCCAGGCCACCGGCCAGCAGGCGCGCGCCTTCTTCCAGGCCGATGCGGATATAGCCGGTGACCTTGTCGTAGTGCTGCTGGGTGATCATCGAGCCGACCTGGGTCTTCGGGTCGGTCGGGTCACCGACGATGAGGCGCTTGGCACGGGCGGCGAACTCGGCGACGAACTGCGGGTACACGCTCTCCTGGATGAAGATGCGGCTGCCGGCGGTGCAGCGCTCGCCGTTGAGCGAGAAAATGGTGAACAAGGCAGCGTCCAGCGCACGCTCGAGGTCGGCGTCCTCGAAGATCAGTACCGGCGATTTGCCGCCCAGTTCCATCGAGTACTTTTTCAGGCCGGCCGTCTGCATGATCTTCCGGCCGGTGGCGGTGCCGCCGGTGAAGGAGATGGCGCGCACGTCCGGGTGACGCACCAGGGCATCGCCGGCGGTGGCGCCGTAGCCCTGGATGACGTTGAGCACGCCATTGGGGATGCCGGCCTCGACCGCCAGGCGCCCCAGCTCATTGGCGGTCAGCGGCGACAGTTCGCTCATCTTCAGCACCGCGGTATTGCCCAGCGCCAGGCACGGCGCGGTCTTCCAGGTGGAGGTCATGAACGGCACGTTCCAGGGCGACACCAGCGCGCACACTCCAACCGGCTGGTAGAGCGTGTAGTTGAGCATCTGGTCGTCCACCGGGTAGCTGTGGCCGTCCATACGTGTGCACACCTCGGCGAAGAAGTCGAAATTGTGCGAGGCGCGGGGGATCAGCACGTTGCGCGTCTGGTGGATCGGCAGGCCGGTGTCCAGGGTTTCCAGTTCGGCCAACTGCGGCACGTTCTGCTCGATCAGCTCACCCAGGCGGCGCATCAGGCGCGCGCGCTCCTTGGCCGGTGTATTGGCCCATTTCGGGAAGGCTTGCTTGGCCGCGGCCACGGCCAGGGTGACTTCCTCGGCGCCGCCGCTGGCGACTTCGCCGATGGCCTCGCCGGTGGCCGGGTTGTAGTTGACGAAGGTGTCGCGGCTCTCGACTTCGCGGCCATCGATCCAGTGCTTGATCATGCTGTTGCCTCTTGTGCGTTGCGGGCGAAGAACTCGGCTTCGCTGACGATCCGGTTGACCAGGCGGCCGACGCCTTCCACTTCCACCACCACCTCGTCGCCCGGGACCACGTCGGCCAGGCCTTCCGGGGTGCCGGTGGCGATCATGTCGCCGGGTTGCAGGGTCATGAAGCTGGAGAAGTATTCGATCAGGTAGGGAATGTCGAAGATCATGTCGGCCGTGGTGCCTTGCTGTTTCAGCTCGCCGTTGATCCAGGTGCGCAGGGTCAGGTTCGACGGATCCGGCACATCGGCGGTGTCGACGATCCAAGGGCCCACCGGGGTGGTGGCGTCACGGTTTTTCACCCGCAGGTTGGGGCGGTAGTAGTTCTCCAGGTAGTCGCGGATGGCGTAGTCGTTGCACACCGTGTAGCCGGCCAGGTAGTCGAGGGCATCCTCACGCTTGACGTTGCGCGCCGGCTTGCCGATCACCGCCACCAGTTCGCACTCGTAGTGCATGTACTTGACGTTGTCCGGGCGCCAGCTGACCTGGTTGTGCCCGGTGTAGGTGCCGGGCGACTTGACGAAGGCCAGCGGTTCGGTGGGCGGGGTGAAGGCCAGCTCGGCGGCATGTTCGGCGTAGTTCAGGCCCAGGGCGAACATGCTACCGCTGGCCGGCGGCAGCCAGGTGACCTGGTCGGCGTCGACCACACGGCCATCGGCCAGGCGCAGTCGCTGGTCGTTTTCGACGGTGACCGCGTGGACCTGGCCGTCGAACTGGATACGGGCGTGCTTCATGGGACGAGTCCTTGTTCGGCGACGATGGGGTTGGTCAGCTGGCCGAGGCCGTCGATCTCGACCGTCACCTGGTCGCCGGGCAGCACATCGACACGGCCTTCCGGGGTGCCGGTGATCAGCACGTCGCCGGCATGCAGGGTCATGAACTCGCTGATCTCGGCGATCAGCCGGGCCACGCCGCGCACGCAGTTGGCGGTGTTGTTCTGCTGGCGCAGCTCACCGTTGACCCACAGGCGAATGCCCAGCGCGTCGGGGTTGCCGACCTGCGTGGGCGGCACCAGTTGCGGGCCGAGCGGGCAGAAACCGTCGCGGCATTTGGCCTTGACCGCCGGGCGGTAGTAACTGTCTTCGGGCAGGCTGAACTCGTTGACGATGGTGTAGCCCGCCACGTGGTCCAGGGCGTTGTCCAGGCTGACGCGACTGGCGTCCTTGCCGATGACCACGCCCAGTGCAGGGCCCGCTTGCAGGCGTTCGACTGCCGAGGGGTAGGTCACTGGCTGGGCGTGACCGTTGCGGGTGTTGGGCGTCTTGATGAACAGCACCGGCTTGACCGGCGGTTGCTGGTACGGCGCTTCGTGGAAGGACGCCAGATGCTGTTGCAGCAGGCCCTGGTAGTTCAGGGCGACGCCGAACAGGCTGCCGCTGGCGACCTCGTGCAAGGCACGGCTCATGCATTTCTCCTGCGGTGGGCGAAGCGGACGGGACGCTTCTTGGTGTTTTTGTTAATGTGTTAACGTTATATTTAATATGTTAACGATCGTCAAGGCATTCGCCGCTGGTCGGTGGTGCTAGGATTATTCCCCCCGGCGCGTTTCACCGCTGCGAGAACAACAATGAAAGAACGACAGCCGATCCCCAACATCAACATCGGTCAGGTCTACGACCAGCGCTACAGCGACAGCGAGGTGCATTACGACCGGCTGGGCAACCTGGCCGGATTCTTCGGCCGCAACATGCCGGTGCACCGGCACGACCGTTTCTTCCAGGTGCACTACGTGAAGACCGGCAGCGTGCGGGTGTACCTGGACGAGCAGCGTTACCACGAGTCCGGTCCGATGTTCTTCCTCACCCCACCCACCATTCCCCATGCTTTCGTCACCGAGCCCGATGCCGACGGCCATGTGCTGACCGTGCGCCAGCAACTGGTCTGGCAACTGCTGCAGGCCGAGCCTGGGCTTGCGCTTGGCCCACGCCTGCAGCCGGCATGTGTCGCGCTCGGTCATCTGCGGGGGGCGGCGGCCGAGGAGGTGCAGCGCCTGGAGCAGCTGTTCGACCTGCTGGGCGGCGAACTGGGCCATGGCCAGGCCGGGCAGGGCACCGCCGTGCAGGACCTGGCCCGCCTGGTGATGATCAGCCTGTTGCGCCTGTGCGCCAATTCGCTGGAGGCCACGCCCGCGCGGCACGAGGACCTGCAGCTGTTCCACCGTTTCAACGAACTGATCGAGCGCCACTACCTCGACCACTGGACCCTGCCGGCCTACGCGGCAGCCCTGGGCGTGACCGAGGCGCGCCTGAACGACGTGTGCCGGCGCATGGCCGACCTGCCGTCCAAGCGCCTGGTGTTCGAGCGGCTGATGCAGGAGGCGCGCCGCTTGCTGCTGTACACCGGCGGCTCGGCCAACGAGATCTGCTACCGCCTGGGGTTCAAGGACCCGGCGTACTTCAGCCGCTTCTTCCAGCGCCATGCGCAGATGACGCCGGGTGAGTACCGCCAGCGCCAGGCGGGGTTGCGTTGACATGCGGCGACGGGTCCGGGCGGTGGGCTGTCGGCAGATCGTGCTACGGGGAAGGCATCGCGGGAATGGGTGATTGCCAGGAACGCTGGTACTTTTCACAGGGCTGGACAGCCCGGGTGAAAATGTATTTCACTTTATTAATATCTTAATAAAACAGCCCTTGATCCTGATGACCCAACCAAGACCCTCCCTGACCTTGACCCTGCTGCAGGCCCGCGAAGCGACCATGGCGTTCTTCCGCCCGGCCCTGAATGCCCACGACCTGACCGAGCAGCAATGGCGGGTGATCCGTATCCTGCGCCAGCAGGGCGAGCTGGAAAGCCACCAGCTGGCCGACCAGGCCTGCATCCTCAAGCCGAGCATGAGCGGCGTGCTCAAGCGCCTGGAGCGCGACGGCCTGGTGGCGCGGCGCAAGTCGCCGGAAGACCAGCGGCGCATCTTCATCAGCCTGACCGTGCGCGGGCAGCAGGCGTTCCTGGCGATGAGCGAGGAGATGGAGCGCAACTACCAAGAAATCCAGCGCCAGTTCGGCGCGGACAAGCTGGAGCAGTTGATGGGGTTGTTGAACGAGCTGAAGAAGGTCAGGCCCTGAAATCAAGGGGGCCGCTGTGCGGCCCATCGCCGGCAAGCCGGCTCCCACAGGGTTGGCAGTTGGCGCGGACATTGTGGGAGCCGGCTTGCCGGCGAGGGGTTGCACAGCAACCCCATGGTTTACTGTCCAGCCAATTGCAGCGAATCATCGAGAATTTTCAGCAACGACGCTGCCCGCCGCGCATAAACCGCCGGGGGCGCGTACAGCAGCTCCACATGCAGGCTGTCGATGATCCCCAGGTAGGCATCGCCATACAGCTCCAGCTTGTTGCCATCACTGCGGGCCCAGGCATGCCGGTCGAGCAGGGCCTGGCAGAAGCCTAGGCGGATCCGCTCCAGGTACGCCTCGAAGCCGCTGGTGACGATCGAGCGGACCGGTGCCGGCGGCAGGAATGCACTGCGCAGCACGAAGCGCAGGTTGGCCGACGCCGCGTAGCGCTCGGCCAGGTGCAGCGGATGCCAGTGCCCCGGCGCCTCGCGGCCTGCCGCTTCATGGCCGAAGCCCGCCTCGACGTAGGCGGTTTCGTCGGCCAGGGCCCGTTCGAAGGCGCACACGAATAACGCGTCCTTGTTGGCGAAGTGGGCGTACAGCGAGGCTTTGCGCATGCCTGCCAGGGCGGCGATCTCGTTCAGCGACGAGCCGTCGTAGCCGTGCTCGGCGAAATGCTCCACGGCATGCTCGCAGATACGCGCGGCGGAAGGGGTCAGGGCTTTCAAGGCGGTCACTCCGGGTTGACGCTGCAGGACGAGGCGCTGATTGTCTTTGCCATGGCGGCGCGGGTCAAACCGACGATGACCACGGCCGCCGCCGCCAGCAACCAGGCCCAGGCCAGCGGGCCCAGGGTGGCCAGGTGCCCGGCCAGGGGCGTGGCGCTGGACGAGATCACCAGTTGCAGCGCGCCGAGCAGGGCCGCCGTCGAGCCGACATCGCGCTGCTGCGATGACATCGCCAGGGCCATCAAGGTGGCCTCGCAAACCCCCAGGCCGAACAGCGCCAGCACCACGCCCGCCAGCAGCAGCGGCAGGCCTGCGCCAGACAGGCCGGCAATCACCGCCAGTGCTGCGCCGGCCCCCATGCACAGCGCCCCCCACCAGGCCACCTGGGCCACGCCGTGCCGGCTGACGCAATAGCCGGACAGCGCCGCGCCGAGCAGGATGGCAACGCCGCAGCCGCCGAACAGCAGGCCGAAGTGCGTGCTGGAGAGGCCGAAGTGCTGCTGGTACACATAGGCCGAGCCGGCGATGTAGGCGAACAGGAAGAAGAACACCGCCGACAGGGCCAGGGCCGGGCGCAGGAAAGCGCCGTCGGCGGCGATGCGGACGTAGGTACGCCATACCGTCGCCGGTGCCAGGCGCACCCGATGCGCCGGCGGCAGGGTTTCATCGAGCGTCATGGCCGAATTGACCAAGGTCAGCAGACCGAGGCCGGCCAGTACCAGCATGATCGCCCGCCAGCCATAGGCCGCGTCGATCACTCCGCCCAGGGCCGGGGCGAGGATCGGCGCCAGACCCTCGATGGTCATCAGCAGGGCGAAGATCTGCGCCGCCCGTGCGCCATCGGCGCTGTCGCGGACCATGCTCATGATCACCACCAACGTCAGCGCGCTGGCCAGGCCCTGCACCAGGCGCGCCACCAGCAGCGCGTCCAGCGACGGCGCGGCCGCCGCGGCCAGGGAGGCGATGCAGAACACCAGCAGGCCGGCGAGCAGCGGGCGACGCCGCCCCAAGGCATCCACCAGTGGCCCGAACAGCAGTTGCCCGGCGCCCATGGCCAGCAGGAACACGGTCAGCGTCAGCTGAACCTGGGTATAGCCGGTGGCGAAGTCGCGGGCCATCTCCGGCAGGCTGGCCAGGTACATATCGATGGCAGACGGGCCAAGAGCGCCGATCAGGGCGAGGGAGGCGGCGAAGCGCAAATGTGAAGCGGGCATGAGCGAAAGTCCGTGCAAGCAAAATAGTAACCTACCGACCGGTAGGTTGGCGAAGTATGCCAGATATCTGCCGGGGGTCAACGCAATGTCTGCCCACCGGGGATCCGCTTGCGCCCCAAATACACCGTCGCCGCTTGTTTAGCGCCACCGGTCCGATCCGCTCGGAATAATCCGAATCCCTCTTTATCGCCGTACTCCCAATCCATGTACGGCACCTCGCCGTGCAACCCTTAGCCACACGAGGTTTTTGCAACCATGGCCAACAAAGACAGCAACATGACCGGTCGCCAGGACACCAACAAGCAGGACGCCAACAAGACCGGCAGCCAGGGTGGAACGAAGAACCCAGGCAATTTCGCCAATGACCGCGAAAAAGCGTCCGAAGCCGGTCGCAAGGGCGGGCAGAGCTCCGGCGGCGGCAATCGCCAGAGCGAGTCCGGCCACAAGGGCGGCCGCTCGTAAGTGAGGGCACGCGGTGCCGGGTTCGCCTGGCACCGCGCACACCCCACCAGGAGGTTCCCATGCGTATCGCACCTCTGATTTGCCTGTTGGGTAGCCTAGGCCTGCTGGCTGGCTGCTTCGACCGCGACAATGACCATCCGGCGAAAGACGCCGACCCGAGCAAGCCCTCGCTGCAGATGCAGCAACCCGATTCCCCGACCAGCAACCCGTCCCCCGAAACCAAGCCCCAGAATCCATAACGCGAGGTGACCGGCATGGTGGCGATGATCCGTGACGGCGTGCGTTCGCAAGCCAGGCACGACATGACTGATGAGGTAGCGCATCGCTACCAGGCGTTGCTGGCGGGACGCGATGCCACCGCCGAGGACTGGCTGGAAACACAACTGCGCCGTGTTCGTGACCGGGAAGACGACCTGCCGGAAGAGCCGAACCTGTTGCCCCAATGGGCCGAACACCATGCCGCCCAGGTCGCCCACGACCATGCGCATTACCTGCGGCAGCGGCGTGAAGGAGCGCCCCGGCGCTATTTCGCCACCCGCGCCCAGGCCTTGTGGTTCCTGCAGCAGGTCGCGCCGACCAAGGCGGTCGACGGTGCCTGGTTGCACGGTACCCTGCGGCATTGGCGCGACCCGCGTTACCACGGGTTGATCCGCACCTTTCTCGAAGAACTGGGCGACGGCGACCCACGCTGCAACCATGTGCTGATCTACCAGCGCCTGCTCAGCCGCCTGGGGTGCTTGCAAGGGCTGCCACTTGAGCCTTCGCGCTTCGTGCAAGGCGCCGTGCAATTGGCCCTCGGCCAGCACTGCGAGCGCTTCCTGCCCGAGGTGATCGGCTACAACCTGGGATATGAGCAGCCACCGCTGCACCTGCTGATCACCACTCATGAGCTGGCCGAACTGGGTATCGACGCCCATTACTTCCAGTTGCACGTGACCATCGACAATGCCGCCAGCGGCCATGCCCGGCGTTCGCTGGAGAGCCTGCGGATGTTGGCGCCAGCGGGCGATGAAGATTTCTATGCGCGTGTCAGGCACGGCTACCGGCTCAACGACCTGGGTCTCGACACACCTTCGCTGATCGCCAGCTTCGACCTGCAGGGCGAACTGCTCGCCGCGCTGGAGCGCAAGCGCGTGTTCGGCCAGTTCATGCACTCCGATCGCTGCCGCCTGCAAGGGCGCACCATCAACCAGTGGCTTGCCGAGCCTGGGGCGATGGCCAAGTTCCTGGAGGCCCTGCAAGCCCAGGGGTGGATCAAGCGTGACAGCGACCCGATGCAGAGTCGCTTCTGGTCACTGATCGACGGCCCTGGCGCGGCAATGTTCGGCGTGTTCAGCGCCTACGAGAAACAGCTGTGGCATGACTGGATCGCCGGTAGCTGGCAAGGGGCCGGGCCTCGCCGTGTGCCGCCCGGGCAGTGGGAGCAGGCGTTGGCCCTGCAGGCGGAGGCGCCCGGCCGGGCCCAAGCCTCGGAGATCGCCACGCTGATCGAGGCCATGGCCGGTAACCGGCACGCAGAACCCACGGGCCTGCGTGCCACACGCGACTACATCGCTGCCACCGGGCTGTTCCAGGGAGGGCCGCGGTGATGCAACTTGACCAGAAGCAAATCCGTGCCGACGAGGCTTTGTTGCAACTGGGCCGCAGGCTGCATGCCGACGGCTACCGTTTCACCTGCGTCACCCCGGCGACCCAGGCGCGGGTCAATGCCCGACCTCAGGCCCAGCGCGCGTGCACGCTGCGAGATGTATTCGGCTGGAGCCGGCCGTTCCCGGCTTCGCTGATCAGTGCCGACGAGCTGGAACAACTGGGCACGGCCGGCGTGCTGGAGGCGCACGGCGAGCTGTGGCGCAGCCGAGTGCGCTGGTCGAGCCTGGATGACCTGTTGCTGGTGCATTCGGCCTGGCCGACGGAGAGCAGCGACGCGGTGTTCTTCGGGCCGGACAGCTACCGCTTCGCCCAGTTGATCGAGGATCACCTGCGGCGCAGCCCCCGGCGCGTGCAGCACGCCGTCGATATCGGCTGCGGCAGCGGCATCGGCGCTTTGCTGATTGCCCGGGCCGCACGCCATGTGCAGGTCAGCGCGCTGGACATCAATCCGCTGGCGCTGCGCTACACCGCCGTCAACGCCGCCCTGGCCGGGCTGGCCAATGTGTCGGTCGAGCCCAGCGACCTGCTCACGGGCATCACCGGCACCTTCGACCTGATCGTCGCCAACCCGCCCTATATGCTCGATGCCAGCCAGCGCGTCTACCGCCACGGCGGCGGGGCGCTCGGCGCCGACCTGTCGCTGCGTATCGTCGAACAGGCCTGTGAGCGCCTGACACCGGGCGGCACATTGCTGCTGTACACCGGGGTGGCGATCGTCGAAGGGCGCGATGCGTTGCTCGAAGCGGTCCGCCTGCGCCTGGCCGGCCCTGACTTGAGCTGGCACTACCGGGAGCTGGATCCGGACGTGTTCGGCGAGCAGTTGCTCGAGCCCGGCTATGAACAGGTCGAGCGCATTGCCGCCGTGGCCCTGACCGTCACCCGTCGCGACGGATGAACGCATGGGGCGGCCCTGCACGTTCGGCATCGAGGAGGAGTACCTGCTGGTGGCGCTGGACAGTGGCCGGGTGCTGTCCTCGCCGTCGACGGCACTGATCCGTCTGTGCCGTGAGGTGCTGGGGCCGTGTTTCGCCGAAGAGATGTTCCGCAGCCAGATCGAGCTGGCCTCGCCGGTGTTCGAGACGCTGCACCAGGCCCGCACCTTCTTTACCGAGCAACGCCAGCGCCTGAGCCAGGCGCTGGCCGCCGAGGGGGCTGGTCTGTACTGTGCGGCAAGCCACCCCAGCGCCCACTGGCTGCGCCAGCATCCACGCGCAACGCCGCACTTTCGGCAGTTGTTCGACGACTACCGGCTGGTGGCCCGGCGCAGCCTGTTGAACGGCCTGCACGTGCATGTCGGGGTGCCACCGGGCCTGGATCGCATGCAGGTGATCAACCGGGTCCTGTGCTGGCTGCCCTTGCTGTTGTCGCTCAGCACCTCATCTCCCTACTGGTGCGGCCAGGACACCGGCTACATGAGCTACCGCCGCGTGGTGTGCGGAGAGTGGCCGCACATGGGCCTGCCGGAACCGCTGCCGGACTGGAGCGCCTACGAGCGTTATCGCGCGCTGTTGCAACGCAGCGGCACGTTGGCCGAGGACGGCGACTTCTGGTGGGCGATCAGACCTTCGCGGCGTTTTCCGACCGTCGAATTGCGCATCTGCGACGGCTGTCCGCGGCTGGAGGATGCCTTGGCCATCGCCGGCCTGTTTCGCCATCTCGTCGAGCATGCGCTGCGGCGGCACGCTGGCGCCGCCAGCCGTGAAATGCGCTGGATCACCCAGGAGAACTACTGGCGCGCCATGCGTCATGGCCGTCTTGCCACCTTCATTGGTGTTCATGACCAGCAGCCGGTGAATGCCGAAGTCTGGCTGACGCAGTTACAGACGCAATGCCCGGCCGACACTGCCGATGCCGAGCGTTCTTTCCTGCACGCCCGGCGCATTCTGCGCGACGGCAGCAGTGCCGATCGCCAGCGCCAGGCCTATGGGTTGGCCCGCGAGCAAGGCCTGGATGAGCGTTTGGCAATGCGCAACGTGCTCAGGCAGGTGATGGACGACCATCTGTCGGCGCCGGGCCCAGCTTGAGCAAACCATCCATCAGCCGGTTGCCTCGAAACTTGTGTGGTCCTCGTGCGGTGCCAGACCGCTTCCACGTGACGAACAGCACCTGTATGCGGGCTTGCCCCGCGCCAGACCTTACCCAGCCATTACCCGAAGGAGTCCAGCCGATGCCCCGCAAGCCCCAGGACCAGTTCACCCTGCAGAACCCCCTGACCCAATATCCGCATCCGCCATTCCCCGCCCAGCATCAACCCGCCCCAGGCCTGGATGCGCACATGCAACCCAAGCCCGACCACGGCGAAACCACCTACAAGGGCTTTGGCCGCCTGGTCGGCCGGCGCGCCCTGATCACCGGCGCCGATTCGGGTATCGGCCGGGCCGTGGCCATTGCTTTCGCCCGGGAGGGCGCCGACATCGCCCTCAATTATTTGCCGACCGAGGAGCGCGACGCCCGCGAAGTGGTGCAGCTTATCGAGGCCGAGGGGCGCAAGGCCGTGGCGTTGCCCGGCGACCTGAAGGATCCGCGCTTCTGCGGCCAGCTGGTCGACCAGGCCCACGAACGGCTCGGCGGTCTCGACATCCTGGTGAATGTCGCCGGCAAGCAGGAAGCACGCAAGGATATCGGGCAGATCACCCACGAGCAGTTCGACCATACGCTGAAGACCAACGTCTACGCGCTGTTCTGGCTGTGTCAGGCCGCCGTGCCGCTGATGCCGGCCGGGGCGACCATCATCAACACCGCGTCGATCCAGTCCTACCAGCCATCGGCCACGTTGCTCGACTATGCCACCACCAAGGCCGCCATCGTCGCCTTCACCAAGGCCCTGGCCAAGCAGGTGATCGAGCGCGGCATCCGGGTCAACGCGGTGGCCCCCGGGCCGATCTGGACCGTGCTGCAGCCCAGTGGCGGGCAGCCACCGGAGAAGATCCCCGACTTCGGCGGGCACACGCCGATGAAACGCCCGGGCCAGCCCGCCGAGTGCGCGCCGTTGTACGTGCTGCTGGCCAGCCAGGAGTCGAGCTACATCACCGGCGAGATTTTCGGCGTCACCGGGGGCAATCCGCTGCCGTAGGGCAAAGCCGAATAAACCTTCCGCGCGCCGCGCAGTCAGTCCTTGTAAGCGCCCCGTCGATGTGGGCCAAGGAGGTGGCTGATGAAACTCGTCTGCCTGCTGCGTGGCTGCCAATGGCGCAGCCTGTTGTTCCATGAAGTCGCCGGGCTGCAATGCCACTGCTGCGAACGCTGCGGTGCGTTGCGTTACAGCCAGCCCGGCCTGACCCCGAACACTTAGGAGCCAACCATGGCCAGGGCGATCTGGAAAGGCGCGATCAGTTTCGGTCTGGTGCACATCCCGGTGTCCCTCAACACCGCGGTGCGCAGCGAGCGGGTGGATTTCGACTGGCTGGACAAGCGCAGCATGGAGCCAGTTGGCTACAAGCGGGTGAACAAGGTCACCGGCAAGGAAATCGACAAGGAAAACATCGTCAAGGGCGTGGAGTACGAGAAGGGCCGCTACGTGGTGATCAGCGAGGAGGAAATCCGCAAGGCCCGGCCAGAGGCGACCCAGACCATCGATATCTTCTCGTTCGTCGAAGCCGGGGAAATCCCCCTGCAACAGTTCGACACGCCGTATTACCTGAGCCCGGACCGCCGGGGCGGCAAGGTCTACGCGTTGCTGCGCGAGACTCTGGCCAGCACCGGCAAGGTGGCCCTGGCCACGGTGGTGCTGCACACCCGCCAGCACTTGGCGCTGCTGCGCCCGCTCGACGAGGCGCTGGTGATGATCACCTTGCGCTGGCCGGAGGAAGTGCGGGGCCTGGAGACACTGGAACTGGACAAGAGCGTGACCGACAGCAAGGTCGACAAGCGCGAGCTGGACATGGCCAAACGCCTGGTCGAGGACATGAGCGGGCCGTGGAAGCCCGATGACTACCACGACGCGTTCCGCCAGACCATCCTCGACCTGGTGGAGGAGAAGGCCAGCAAGGGCAAGATCGAGACAGTGGAGAAAGGCGAGGGCGCCACGGCGGAGAAGGGCGCGGACATCATCGACCTTACCGAGCTGCTCAAGCGCAGCCTGGGTGGCAAGAGCAAGGCGAAGAAGCCTGCGGCCAAGCGCCCACGCAAGGCATCGTGATCCGAGCGCCGGTCTACGGGATCTGGCCTTCCAATCCGCTGAGGTAATCGCCGAATCCCTGCCGCGCCCGGCTGTCCCGACGGCTGCTGGTCGCCACGCTGTGCCTGGCGGTCCAGACAATCTGCGCGCCGATGGCTTCCAGTGCCAGTACCAGTTGCACATCCTCGTGGGCCGGCAGCGGCTGGAAACCGCCGACCTTGGCATAGGCCTTGGCGCACACCCCAAGGTTGGCACCGTGTATATGCCGGTGGCCTTCCGTTGCCTGGTAGCGGCTGTGGTAAAGCTGGCGCAAGGCGGCACCCTGCCAGGGTTGCCAGCGCTCGATATGCACTGTGCCGCACACCGCGTCGGCATGCCATTGCAGCTGCGACAGCAGCCAGTGGCCAGGCACGCGGCTGTCGGCATCGGTGAATGCCAGCCACTGGGCGCCGCGCTCGATCATCCACGCCGCCCCCAGGCGCCGGGCAATGCCGACATTGCCGGCCTCCAGCGCCAGCGTGTGCACGCCATGGCGCCTGGCGATGCGCGCGCTGGCATCGGTACAGCGATCGAGCACCACCAGCACCTCGACCTCCAGGCCCGCGGCTTCGGCCCGCGCAGCTGCCACCCGCACGGCCTTCAGGCAGTGTCCGAGGCGCCGGGCCTCGTTATGGGCGGGAATGATCACCGCGATCATGGGCAAGTCTCGTCCAGGTCGACCACCCGGGGCTGGCACGACCAGTACTCGAGCAGGAAGTCCGCCTCCTCATGGCGCAACTGCGGATACAGCGGCAGGTGCCTGGCCAGCAGGGCGTGCACTTGGCCGCCGTCCTGGGGGCAGCCGGCAATCGGATGGCGCCAGTGGCAGGCCAGCAATCCGCCGTCGCCAGCCAGGCAGGCCACGGACTGTTCAATCACCTGCAACCAGTCGGTGGGGTCGAGGTAGTAGCCGATCTCGCTGAGCACGACCAGGTCGAACTGCCCGCCCGGCCAATCGCCCGGCAGGTGCCCCTGTTCGACGCGGGCATGATCGACCCCTGCCAGGCGTTGCCGGGCCAGCCTGACGGCAGTGGCGTCGATGTCCTGGCACAGCAGGCTGGCGCAGCGCTCGGCCAGCAGCACGCTCAGCTCGCCGTTGGCGCAGGCCGGCTCGAACACCCGGCCGTACCACTGGCTGGGCAGGCTGGCCATCGCCAGGTCGCGCTTGCGACGTTCGTACCAGCGGGTGCGAAAGGCCCAGGGATCGTCGTTGCCGGCATACAGGTCGGCGAAATACTGCGCGTCGAGGCTCATGGCGACTCCATTACAGGAAGACCAGTTCGAAAGGTTGCAACAGGCAGGTCTGCAGGGTGACGGGCAGCACCGGAGGATGCTCCCCGTCTGGCTGCAACTGGCTGGCGTGGGCGGCCAAGGCCTGGCGTTTGCGCGCCAGGCGGGTGTCGTCGAGCTGTACCCGATGGGCCTGGGGCCAGGGCAGGCGCGGGTCATCGGGCGTGGCCCAATGCCACGCCCACACCGGGACCTCGGCCAGTTGTACCCGGCGTGCCTGGGCCGCCTGGGCAGCAGCGCGGCCGGCCGCCTCGTGGTCGCAGTGGCCGTCACCGCGCCAGGTGGTCAGCAGCAGGTCGTCCGGTTCGAGCAGTTGCTCCAGGTAGTTGGCCAGGAACGCTTCATCGCGGGGCAGGGCGCCGTCCTTGAGGTTCAGGCGCCGCCAGTCCAGGCGGTTGAGGTCCAGATCAAGCTGTTGCAGGGCGTGCCGGCTTTCCTGGGGGCGCTGGTGGCGCAGACGGTGCTCGGTCCAGTGGGCGGAATGGGGATGGCTGCCTTCGCCGTTGGTGGCGGAAATCAGCACCAGGTCCTGCTCGCGCCCGTGGAAACCGGCCAGCAGTCCGCCGGCCATGAGGATTTCATCGTCCGGGTGGGGGGCCAGCAACACCAGGCGCCGGCCGGACGGACAGACCTGTTCGGGCTTGAGCCACTTGGCGCGGGCCAGGTGCGCGGATTGCTGCCAGTCGCGCCAAGGGGTGTCGGCAGCCGACTGGATACGGTTCTCGCTCATAGCTGCCAGGCTCCCGCCGGCATGCCGGTCACTTGCCTGCCCAGTTCGGCCAGGTCGCGTTCGGCATGGCTCTGGCGCAGGTAGACCGGCAGGTCGGCGCTGAGCCGGGCGAAATGACTGCTGCGACAGAAGGGCGTGGCACCCAGCGCCCTGCCGACATGGCGGATCACCTGCTCGACCGCCTGTTCGACCTGGGCGCGGGCGCGGCGCACTTCGAAGCTGGCGTCGGCATGGGGCTGCTGGTCGATCCAGGCGGCGCATTCGCGAAGCGCGGCGCGGGCGCCGTACAAGGCAGCATCCACCGCTCCCAGATGGGCATCGGCGTGCGGATCGGGCCGAGGCATGCGGCAATGCTCGCGCAGGTAGTCGGCCAGTGCCTCGGCCGCGCCGTACCAGCACGCGGCGATGCCGGCGCCGCCATGCCAGAAACCAGGACGTGCCAGGTACTGGCCGGGCAGGCCGACGGCCAGCCCGGGCGTGTCGTCGAATTCGATGCTGACGCTGGTGGTGGTGGCCATGCCCACCGCCTGCCACTGGTCGGCCTGGATGCGCTGGCTGGGGTGCGACAACTCGATGGCCACCAGCTGCGGCTGGTCATTCTCCCATGCAGTTATCAGTGCCCGGTCGATCTGCAGCGCGCCCGAGCACCAGGCTTTGCGCCCTTGCAGACGTACCTGCCCGTCGTGCCGCTCGACGATACGGGCACGGGCATCCGGCGGCTCTGCGGCCCACACGCCCCAGATCCCGTCCTGGGCGTGGTGGGCGGCACCGCATTCGGCCAGGATCGCCAAGGCATCGGTATGGCCTTCATAGAGCTTGGCCAGGGTCAGGTCGCAACCGGCTACCCGCGCGAGCGTCTGCCAGCGCTTGAGGGTCTGGCCCTGGCCGGGCAGGGGCAACAGGTCGAGGTGGTCGGCCTGCATGGCCTGCAGCAGCTCCGGCAGCAAGGTGTCGAGGTCGATGGCCTGCGGTCGGGCGCCGAAGCGGCGCAGCAGGCGGTCGAGGTTGGTCAGGTCGAAGTCCTGGATGATGCTCATGAATACGTTCCCCTTGGCCTCAGTCGATGCCCAGCTGTTTGCGCATGCGCACGGTGATGGACTGCCGGGTCTTGGCCATGTCCGCCCAAGGGTCGTCCACCTCGGCCAGCCGCGCCTGCAGATTGCCGATGTGCCACTGGTTGGCGCCTTTGAGCTGGGTCAGCTCTTCGCGCCAGATCGGCACCGACACCGGCAGCCCCTCGCGGGCACGCAGCGAATACGCCGCGACCGTGGTGGCGCCCTTGCCGTTGCGCAGGTAGTCGATGAAGATCCGCCCGACCCGGTTACGGGGCCCGGAGACGGCGCTGAGCCGATCCGGGAACAGGCCCGCCATATGCTCGACGAGGGCATGGCTGAAGTCCTTCACCTCGTCCCAACCGGCGCGGCGGGTCAGCGGCACCACCAGGTGCATGCCCTTGCCGCCACTGGTCTTGAGGAACACCTTCAGGCCCAGCTCATCGAGCAGGGTGAGGGTCAGTTGGGTCGCTTCGAGCATGGCTTTCCAGGGCAGTGCCGGATCGGGGTCGAGGTCGAGGACGAAGCGATCGGGCTTGTCGAAATCCTTGTCGGTGGCATTCCAGGTGTGCAGTTCGAGCATGTTCATCTGCACCGCGCCCAACAGGCTGTCGGCGCGGTTGAGCACCATCGCCGCCTGGCCGGCCTGCGCCTTGCTGTAGCTGCGCACAGCCGGGATGTGCAGCTGGCCGGCATTCTTCTGGAAGAACAGTTCGCCACCCAGTCCGTCCGGTGCGCGCACCAGCGCCACGGGACGGTCCTTGAGCTGCGGCAGCAGCCAGTCGGCGACCTGGGCGTAGTACTCGGCGACCTGGCGCTTGGTGGTGCCGGTGCTGGCGTCGACCACGCGGTCGGGGTGGGTCAGGCGCAGGCTGCCGTGGGGCTCGGCGGGTGGCTGCGCGGCGCGCTTGGCGGGCATGGCTCGCTCCAGGTCGATGGCGGTGGCGGGTTTGTCGTCGCGCAGGCCGTGGAACACCGAGTGGCGCACGATGCCTTCGCGGGTCATCTGGGCGTAGGCGACTTCGGCCAGCAGTTGCGGCTTGAGCCAGTGCACGCCACGGGTGTCGGCGCCGCGGGGCGGCTTGGGCAAGGCCGGCTTGTCGACTTCCAGGGGTTTGAGGCGCGCATGCAGGCTGTCCAGCGTGGTGGCGCTGAATCCGGTGCCGACCTTGCCGGCATAGCGCAGCTGGCCGCTGTCGGTGTCGTGCAGGGCCAGCAGCAGGGCGCCGAAGGCGTTGCGGCTGCCTTTGGGGTCGGTGTAGCCGACGATCACGAACTCCTGGCGCTGCTGGCACTTGAGCTTGACCCAATCACTGCTGCGCCGGCCCACGTAGGGGCTGTCGGCGCGCTTGCCGATCAGGCCTTCGAGCTTGAGGCGGCAGGCGCTGTCGAGCAGCGAGTCGACAGGCTCGGTGAAGTCGGCGGAGAACTTGAGGAGGTCCGAGGGCGTGCTTTCCAGCAGTCGGGCCAGGGTGGCACGTCGCGCCTGCAGGGGCAGCGGGCGAAGGTCCTCGCCACCCAAGTACGGCAGGTCGAACAGGTAATAGGTGATGCGTTCGTCGTGCTCGGTGTCGAAGGCGTTCTGCAAGGCCTGGAAGTCGGCCACACCCTGGTCGTCAACCACCACCATCTCGCCATCGAGCCAGGCCGAATCAAGCCCTAGCGCTTTCAAGGCCTCGACCTGACGCGGCATCTTCGCACTCCAGTCGTGGCCATTGCGGGTGAACAGGCGCACATCCTCGCCTTCGATGCGGGCGAGGATGCGGTAGCCGTCGAACTTGACCTCGTAGTGCCAGTCACCGCTGGGCGGCGAATCGACCAGGGTGGCGAGTTGCGGCTGGAGCTTGTCCGGCAGGGCGACGGGGTTGGCCTTGGCCTTGCGTTTGTTGGCAGTGGCTGTTTTCGCCGGCTGGCGCGGCAGCAGGGTACGGTCGCTAAGCACGCTGTCCGGCAAGGCTTCGACGATGCTGTAGTCGGTTTCGCTGCGGGCCTGGCCGTCGTGGGACTTGACCAGCATCCACTGCTCCTTCTTGCCGGCCAGGTGGGTGCGGAACAGGTTCCAGACGCCCGACAGTTTCTCGCCCTGCAGACGAAAGCGCAGCTTGCCCTTGGCGTAGGCCTGGCGTGGATCGCCCTCGGGCTCCCAGATACCGCGATCCCAGACGATCACGTCACCGGCGCCGTAGTGGCCTTCGGGGATATTGCCTTCGAAGTCGGCGTAGTCCAGCGGGTGATCCTCCACATGCACCGCCAGGCGGCGGACCTTGGGGTCGAGCGAGGGGCCCTTGGGAATGGCCCAGCTTTTTAGGGTGCCATCGAGTTCCAGGCGAAAGTCGTAGTGCAGGTGGCTGGCGTCGTGTTTCTGGATGCAGAACTGCAAGGCATGGGCCTTGCCCGTGCGGCCGCGCTTGCCGGCAGGCTCGGGCGTGGCGTTGAAGTCGCGCTTGCGCTGGTACTCCAGCAGGGGCTTGGCCATGGCGGGCTCCGAAACGGTTCGCGGGGTCTCTAGGTTGGGAGGCGAGGGGGCTGGGCGGAGTTCAAAAAAAGCGTGGGCAGGTGCTGCCTGCAGAAACTCTGAATCATTGACTGGCAGGGGGAGTCGACCGAATGAGCCCACAAATCGGAGAGCGATCATGCCCATTCCCAGAGACCCTAAACCGGTAGTCGAGATCGACGACACGCAAGACCGCATGGGCAGTGTCCATGAACTGGATTTCAGCGAGCGCCGCGATGAGCGCCAGGGCCGGATTGGCGACGAACGACCGGCGCGGGAGGTGGAAGAGGAGTATCCACCCAGACGCGTTGCCGAAAGTGGCATGACCGGTGGCGAGGCGCTGAGTGACAGCCTGCACGAGGACAATGTCACCCTCGACGACCTGAGCCCTGACACGCTGCTGGACGAGACCGGTGCGCGCGATCCGCATGAGCCGGGTACGGCAGGCGGCCCGGCGGACCAGACCCTGCGTCATGTCGAGGCGCACGAGATCGGTGGCGGCATCGGCCTGGACGAGGCCGAACTGGCCCGCTCGGCGCCGTTGGACGGCGAGCCATGGACCGACGAGCTCACCCCTGAAGACGAGCGGAGAGAACGCTGATGAACGAGCAACGTTGTTCCTGCAACCACTGTTCCTGCACCGTGGATGCCAATGCCGTGGTCCAGGATGGCAAGGCGTACTGCTGCGAAGCGTGTGCGACGGGGCACCGTAATGGTGAGCCTTGTCGCATGGGGGATTGCAAATGTGGGGAGGTGAGTCAGCCGAAAGAGAGTAATGTCGATAACGCGTTGGATGAGACTTTTCCGGCGAGCGATCCTATTTCACCTTGATATTCAATATACAGCAGCCCTGTCATTAATTAATTCGACGATAGGGCTGCTGGCCACTAAAATTACATACCTTCACCACACTAAAACCTTCAACTCTTGCTTTTGCTCTGCTTTTGCTTCTAAGTGCGCGATAGTTCAGGCGACACAAATTGCGACTTCAGGAGGCCGAACGGAGGTCTTGCGGAGGGAGGTGACGGGCATGGATGCCCGTCAAGCGCTGCGCCCCAGGATGGGGCGTTCAGCGCGGTCCTCCCGGGAGCAAGGCCGGAGTGAGGGGACCCCGGAGCGAAGCGTAGGGGCCGGATGAATGGAGCGAGGATTTTTTGGTCCCTTTTTGATCCTTCAAAAAGGGACCCGCCGTAAGGGCGGAAAGGTGATTATGCGTCACCGTCGAAAATGAATGCGCATATAACTTTCAAAACACACATTGTTTAATCTCAAAGTCAAAGTCAAAGTCAAAGTCAAAGTCAGTCGGTATCGGTTTTTATAGTTGTAAGTGCATTCATTTGCGATGTCGACGCACAGTCACCTTTTCGCCTTTACGGCGAGTTCCTTTTTGTCGTGGCAAAAAGGAACCAAAAACCGTGCGCCGCGGTATGACTCACCCACATGGGTTACAAATCAGTTCACGCACATAGGTAACAGTCTTTAACTGGCAGGGTCGGTTTTCGAGGATCTGACCATGCCTTGGCGAGAGCTGAAACCTATGGACCTTAA
>Ga0213828_1000091_pt1 | contig 121926 bp, 105 predicted proteins | sample MC6MC0897MG_FD_180664 | JGI IMG/M metagenome (GOLD analysis project Ga0213828, IMG submission 180664) | Enriched soil aggregate microbial communities from Iowa State University, Ames, United States - MC6-MC0897-MG | ecosystem: Environmental > Terrestrial > Soil > Unclassified | place: USA...
TTACTGGATTATAAAGCTTAACAATGACGGAAAGGTGGAATGGGAAAAGAATTTTGGAGGTAAAGGTGATGATCATGTAAGGACGATGGCGTTTACTTCATCAGGATATATTATTGGTGGCGAATCAAGATCGGAAAGATCAGGCAATAAGACGGTAGGAATAGAAGAAGGAACAGATCTGTGGTTAATTTCACTCAATACTAAAGGTGATGAACAATGGCAGAAATCCTACAATTTTAAAAACCGCGATATTCTGATGGGAATGAATGTGATTAATAAGAGCCAAGATAAAAGAGAAAAGAATCAAGATTTTACCAAAGGTATTTTGCTGGGTGGCTATACTCAGGCTGAAGGAAGAATTGAGGCAGATGATGAGACATTCTGGATGTTGTATATCGACAATGATGGTAATGAACAATGGAGAAAGCATGTGAAAGGAGAATCGAGGAAGAAGGAAGAAAGGTTATCTGATCTGAAGATGAATAAAGACGGCTCGATTGTATTGGCAGGAACGAGTGCAGAAGAACTAGGCAAAGAAAACTGGAAGATCGTGAAATTAGGCGACAGCCAGATTGATCAGTTGATCGAGAAGCAGGATATGAAGATTTACCCGAATCCGGTGAGTGATTACTGTTATGTGGAGATCGGTTTTGAATTTAAGGAAGCGGATATTACGCTGTATGATATGGGAGGAAGACAATTACAAAGTCTGAAAACGAAAAACAAAGTGACAAAGATCAATACACAGAATCTGATTCAGGGAGCGTATTTGGTGACTGTGAAAACGGATGATAACCAAACGGCGAATGCTAAATTAATTAAAAAATAAAACACATGTTATGATAAAAATAATTGTATTTATATTACTAAGTAACTATATCGCGGCTCAAGAATCTAATAAATATACTCCTGATATTATACCACCGGCACCGTCGGTAAACAATTTGATGAAGTTTGAAGAAGTTCCGGTAAGTCATTATACGGGAGTACCTGATATTTCAATTCCACTTGCTGCAATGAACACCGGACTCAATAATGTGAATATTAGTTTAAGCTTAAAATATCATTCGCTGAGTGTAAAACCGGAAGACAGAGCTGGTGAAGCGGGTATTGGGTGGAATCTTTTTGCAGGTGGAACTATTTCAAGAACTATTGTAGACCTTCCGGACGATATAGAAACTGTAACAACAACAGGTACGGGAAGTAATCCCGCGGTGCATAAATTTGGGATCTATCTGGATGAAACAACAGGTAATTTACCCGCTGCCAATAGAAACTATACAAAAAAGTTCACTGAAGTTCTTGAGTCCGGTAATCCACTGTTGTATGATAATCAGAATTACAGAAAACTTTTATATGAAGCGTATTTTCATAACAGATTCGACACAAGCTATGATCTCTATCAATATAACTTTATGAATTATACGGGAAGGTTTATTGTTAAGAAAAACAGCAGCAATGTATTAGAGGCTGTAAAACTTGAGCGTAATAATTTAAGAATTGTCTGTAAACCAGATGTGAATAATCCCAATACCATTATCTCATTTGATATTACAGATGAATATGGAAATACTTTTACATTTGATGTGAAAGAACTGTCCAATACTAGTGCTTTTTCACATTCTGCAAATATTTTCGAGGGTGACAATATCAATTATTCAACTAATAATCAATATACAAGCAGCTATCATTTAACCAAAATAAAAGATCCATCTAATATTGAGGTTGTAAAATTTAATTATTATCCTAAAAGAGAAATCAGCATCAATAATGTATCTGAAATTAACAGAAGCTATACGGGATCTTTTAATTTCCCTAATGGAATAAGACCATTTGCTAATACCTCTCTTCCTAAAAAAAGAGAAATTATCAACAGTACAATAACTACTGAAACCAGACAATTGCAGGAGATAATAATTAAAGATCGGGGTAAATTTTATTTTGAATATGAATACGGAAGGCAGGATGATAATTATGATGGTTCTCTGCTTGGTAATTTACCCCGATTACAAAAAATAAAAATGTTTGATGCCTTTAATCATTTAACGGAGAGTAATGTGTTTTATCATAATTACAGCAATGGATACAATGGTGGGAGATTAACATTGAACAGTGTAAAAAAATATGATAAAAACGATCAGTTTATTTCCGAATATAATCTCAATTACAATGCATATCTGCCACAAATGGCTGAAGACGAGTGGAAATACTTGAAATGTAAAGATTTTGATTATTCTTACAGAGATGATTGTATAAGTGCCGGACAACTAAAATCTATTACGCTTCCAACGAAAGGGAAAATAGAGTTCGATTACGAAGCCAATTCTTACAGCTATCATCCTAATTCTGAAGTAGGTTCTCCGGAAACCGTGGAAGTTTCTAATTATGATGACAATGAACTGAACTGGGATCGTCTTACAAGTAATGTAAACTTTACCAATTTTACTTCAGGATATAAATACGCTTTTACGATTGTTGATCCTGTAAAAGCTTCCCTTAATTTTAATTTTGATGCTTTATATCAGAGTAATTATTCATGGTACCTTACATTGGTAAAAAAAGAAGGCAACAATTATACTACGGTTGCAGGGACGGGACCGGGCCTAAATAATGATGCGAATGCTTACAGTACGGGATTAGAAACCAATCTTCTTTCTGCCGGCGAATATTATCTGAAGCTTGATAATTATATGGGGAGTAATGCAGGGACTTTTAATGTCTGGGTAAATTCTTTCTATAAAATAAAAAATCAGAACAATTATCGTTTTTTACCTGGCGGGGGAATCCGAATTAAAAGAGTAAAATATTATGACTCACCCGACGGAAACACTTTTCTTCCTGCTAAAATGACCGATTACAGCTATAACAGTTTGGAAAGTGATAAAAAAAGCAGCGGAGCACTGGTTTTTCCGAAACCGATGTATCAATATGATGAAGCTTATAATTATAAGTTTATTTATATTGATGGAAATTATCAATCTAGTTATAGTGGAAGTTATAACCACCTAATTCAGTCAAAAGATAATTTTCTTGCCGTACAGAAAACAAAAGGCGGTGACATAGGTTACCAATATGTAATACAAAAAGAAACAGGGAAAGGAAAAACAGTATACAAATTCACTTCCCCTATTGACTATCCGAATCTTGGATTGCCAACATTTCGTCCTGTTTTTCTTCCTACGGATAATTACGATTTCAGAAGAGGAAACATTCTCAACAAGAAAGTGTATGCTGAAGGAAGCACCAATCCTTTAACGGAAGAAAAGTTTCAGTATTCGGAATTGCTTACCCAAACAATTCCGTTGGGTATCGGGCTTCGTTTTGACGGAACCGCTCATTTCAATGAGTTTTATTATGGTTCTGTGTTCAAAACTTATGAAGAATATCAGAACGCTTATGATAACGAGAATATTGTTGTAGATGGCCAACTTATGATGAACCATCCTTACCGTACATACTGTCTTGAACTGACCAGAGATTCGTATAATTTTGTTAAAAGTTTCATGAAGAAAGAGATTGTTGGAAAGATGAATCTTGTGAAGCAGGAATCAATACAGTATTTTGATAACCAGCAGCCTGTAAAAGAAACAACAAACTTCGAATACAACAGCAGAGATTATCCTACAAAAAAGGCAACGGAATTACCTGACGGAACCGTTCAGGAAACCACTTACCAATATGCTCACGAAAAAGGAAACACAAAGCTGATCAATGCCAATATGATCGCAACACCGTTAGAGACAACTGTCGTACTGAAGAAAAATATTTCTGATCCGGGTAAGGCGATTTCTAAAATTGAAAATCTTTATGACGATCCGCTAAATAAGTTTCCGAGCTCTATTAAAACATTTGATTTTCAGAATATATCTTCCACCGAAATAACGTTTGACCAGTATGATAATAAGGGGAATTTATTACAGTATACGACAAAGGACGGAATTTCTACTGCCATTATCTGGGGTTATAATTCTACTCAGCCGATAGCAAAAATAGTTGGAGCCACTTATGCACAGGTTTCATCTTTGGCGGCTGACATTATTTCGGCGTCCGATTCGGATACGAATGCTACTACAGAGCAGGATTTAATAGATAAATTAGATATCTTCAGAAAACAGTCTACATTGAGCAGTGCCCAGATCACGACTTACACGTATGATCCGTTGATTGGGGTAAAGAGTATCACCTCTCCATCAGGAATCAGGGAGGTTTACCTTTACGATACAGCCAACCGTTTAAAGGAAATCAGAGAAAATAATGCATTAGGGAAAGTTTTAAAAGAATTCAAATACAACTATAAACACTAAAAACACAATTATGAAAAAAATATTCATTCCAGTAGGGGCTTTACTCCTGTGTGGTTCTTCGATGCATGCCCAGTTGAGTCCTACAGAAAATTATGTTTACACGAAAACGTATCTTGATTATAATGGTACCGCACCTTCTAAAACTTCGGAAACCGTTCAGTATTTCGATGGATTGGGCAGACCAAAGCAGGTTGTGAATGTAAAAGCATCACCTCTTCAAAAAGATGTTGTAACGCATATCGAATATGACGGCTTCGGCAGACAGGTAAAAGATTATTTACCTGTCCCGCAATCCAATACTATGAACGGAGCTATCATTTCCAGTCCTTTATCTAATGCGACACAGTCCGGAATTTACGGATCAGAAAAGATCTATTCGGAGAAGATTTTAGAAAACTCGCCATTAGACAGAATCCAGCAGCAGATCCAGGTTGGTAACGACTGGAGCCAGAAACCTGTAAAGTTTGATTATGATGCGAACATTGCAGGAGAAGTGATAAAATTTACCACGACAACAACTTGGGTAAACAATGCCACGAAGTCCGAAATCAGTAATGGCGGAAGCTATGGATTGGCTCAGTTGTATAAAAACACGGTGACCGATGAAGATGGCAATAAAACCATAGAGTTTAAGAATGGACAGGGACAGGTTTTACTGGTGCGCAAAATGCTTGACGGAACACAAAGTGCAGATACTTATTATGTTTATAATGAATATAACCAGCTTGCCTTTGTTATTCCGCCTTTGGCTTCAATTGCGACACTTGACGAAACCACACTTAATAATCTTTGCTATCAATATCGTTACGACGGCAGAAACCGTCTGGTAGAAAAGAAGCTTCCGGGAAAAGGCTGGGAATATATGGTATATGATAGGCAGGACAGGTTAGTCTTAACGCAGGATGCCAATTTGAGAGAACAGGGAAAATGGCTTTTTACAAAATATGACCAATTTTCAAGGTCTATATATAGCGGAATTCTTGATAGTCCTCCTGGAAGAGTCCAGCAACTAGCTGCTGTTGAATCTTTTGGGCCAAATAATGAAACAAGATCATCCTTTAGTTGGAATAACAATAATATGGATGTCTTCTATACAACCGGTTCAGCTTATCCTGGTGGTAATTTTAAACTTCTTTCAGTAAATTACTACGACACTTATCCTTTAGGAACACCAAGTTTTACCCCAACACTTCCAGGCAATGCAGCAATCACGGATAATTTTACAGATAACGTAAACACCAAAAGTTTGCCTGTAGCTTCTTATGTAAAAAACATTGAAGACGATAACTGGACGAAGAACTTCACCTGGTATGACAATAAAGGAAGAGCCATTGCAACACATTCGATCAATCATTTGGGAGGTTACACGAAGACAGAATCCCAGCTTGACTTTTCGGGAACTCCGAAACAGGTTGTAACAAGGCATAAAAGGCTTGATACCGATGTTGAACGTTTGATTACAGAAAATTTCACGTATGATCATCAAAACAGGTTGTTAGAACACACGCATCAGGTTGACGGTAATGCTGCGGAATATTTAGCCCAAAACGAATACAATGAACTTTCACAGCTGAAAAGTAAGAAAGTTGGAGGTACAAGTGCAGGAAACGGACTACAGACAGTAGATTATAAGTACAACATCCGAGGCTGGATGACCGGAATCAATGATCCGAATAATTTAAGCGGAGGTGATTTGTTTGGGTATGAACTTAAGTATGTTAATACTGCCTCTACATCCGGAAGATACAACGGTAACATTGCTTCGGTAGACTGGAAGAAAAGCTCAGTACCAGGAGAAGAAAATACTTTAAGAAGATACGAATATCTTTATGATCCTCTAAACCGTCTTACAGAGGCCTTATTCTCCACCCCCGACGCTGCAGTACCTATCAATGGTTTCTTTAATGAACAAATGCAATATGATTTGAATGGAAATATTATTCATTTATGGAGAACAGCACCTTCGTTTTATGCTAATTATCCAGAGCTAATTGATAATCTTGAATATATTTATAATGGGAATATGCTCTCATCTATTGACGATAATAGCGGAAATCATACAGGATATGAAGGAGGCGGTAGCCCAATTGGTTATGACCCGAATGGAAATATGGTTAGCATGCCGGATAAAATGATTGACGAAATACGTTATAATCATCTGAATCTTCCTTATCAGCTTAAAATAGATAGTTATAATAAAAGTTTAAGCTATTTATATAGAGCTGACGGAACCAAATTAAAAAAGAGTTTTATTTCATCAAACGGTAAAGGGGCTATGTACTCATCATCGACCGAATATCTTGATGGTTTTCATTATGCCTCCTCTACAGGAGACGAACTGTGGTGGGCTTGGTACAAAGAAACAGGTGAAGCATATGAACCAGAAGCTTTTATTAATATGATTCAGGGTTCGTCTTATAATAATGTTTTAAAATTTGTTCCAACTGCAGAAGGATTTTATGATTTTGAAAATAATGAGTATATTTATCAGTATAAAGATCATTTAGGAAATGTGAGGGTAAGTTATAAAGGATCACCAGAAATTGGTAAATCTATAGTAACGGACAGTAATGATTATTATCCATTTGGGATGAATTTTATCAGGAATTCTGAAGCAGAAGCATATTTTGGAACAGGAAGTTATAAGAACTACAAGTACAACGGAAAGGAATTGCAAGAGACGGGAATGTACGATTATGGTGCAAGGTTCTATATGCCGGATATTGGACGATGGGGAGTACATGATCCATTAAGTGATGCAACTTTTCAACCCTATAATTATGCCAATAATAACCCTATATCTTTTATTGATCCTACAGGAATGATAGGAGAACAATCTGATAATTACATCGCAAGCATTGGTGTTATAAAAAACAAGAAAGGAGATTATGAAATAATTAGTGCCAAAAATGATGGTGATTATGGAATTTATTTAGCAGACTCAAAAGGTAACTATGATGTTAAGAAAAGCCAGAGAGTTGGAACCTTAAACAATTCTTTTGACTTCTTATTTACAAATGATACTACCGGAAAATTTCAGAAGAATGTCGCAAAAAATAGTGATGGTTCTAATATCACTCTTAACTCTAGTGTAAATCTAGGAACACTACTTTATAAGTATGGTTATAAAACAAATAACGGAATCGAAGATTACGAGCTAGATTTAGCACAACTTGCTTTATCATCTGCCAACGGTGCCACTTTAGATTTGAAAGTTTCGTTAGGGTTAGAGATGTACAGCCCTGTAAAAGTTGGCAAGAGTTATACCTCTTTGAGAGCTGCTTCAAATGTTCTATTTGGGTTTAATATGAGGAAAATATATGATAAATATAAAAATGATAAAGACTTTAAAAAAGAATTTAACAATGCAGAGAGCTTTTATATCTATGCAATGCAAATTGTAGGATCATATAACCAAATGCAAAATAATAGAGATAACTTCATGAAAGGAAATGGTTACAATAAAGGCTTTCCTTTTTATGGAGAGCACGCATACTCGGGATATAATATCTATAGAGGATATTTTCATCAATTTACTAATCAAAAATTACATAGATAAACAATGACACCAAGATATTATATTTTAGCAATCTTTCTTTTGCTTTTTTCATCAAGTTGTAAAGAAGAAAAAAAGACATACAAAAAGATAGAAACAAAGAATTTATTTTTGGAAGGATACACATATTTTAATTATACGAATAAAATATTTCCAAACGAACTTGTTTTGATTGATAAAAATAGTAATGATACTATTTATCATTGCGAAAATTGTTACAAAGATTTTCACATGATTCTTGAAGATACGTTATTAATATATGGAGGGCTTAAATTAGATAGTGTCATAGATAAAAGAATAATTCTAAAAAAAATACCGGTTCCTCAAGGATATAAATATAATCTTCCTTTTAAATAAGTAAAACCTTAAAAAAGCAAGGTTACTTATAATTATAAATACAACGGTAAGGAATGGCACGAGAACCGGGATGTATGATTATGGCGCAAGATTTTATATGCCCCCCTCGCTCCCGCACGATTGTATCGTGTGGCAACTGAAACAAATCCCTCGCTTTTAGCGAGGGATTTTGCATTTACCTTAAACAAACCTAATGACAACTCTCAACACCATGCCTATGATTCGGATCCGTATTATGACAATCAATATCATGTCCCGGCGAAATTTTCATGGCTTCGGCTCTTGGAGAAATGTAAGGAATGCCTAATTCTAAACCTCTTAATATAAAAAGTCCGCCCAAAAGGATCATGAGAACCGGGATGGCTTTTAAAATTTTTGTTCTGAATGCCTGATTAACGAGATTTCCGACCAAAACAATGGCAAACATGAATGGAAGTGTTCCCAATCCGAATAATGCCATGTAAGAAGCGCCCTGCCAAATTCCGCCACTTGCAAGACTTGCGGTGAGCGCCATGTAGACCATTCCGCAAGGAAGAAATCCGTTCAGAATTCCGGTGGTGAATCTTGAGCGGTAATCAGACTTCTGAAGCAATTTTCCTAAATTGGATTTAACCTTAAAAAGAAATTTAGAAATAAAAGGAATTTTTGAGGCAAAATCTTTTCCACCAAAAGAAAATAGTGCCATAATGATCAGCAAAACGCCCACTGCAATCGTAAGATACTGCTGGAAACCTGCCATTTCGAATCCTTCACCGATAATTCCTAAAACTGCTCCCAGAAAAGCGTAGGTGAAAATTCTTCCGAACTGATAGGTAAGATTCTGAAGATAATAATTGGTAGCCTGTTTTTTGGTTAACCCCATCGACAGTGCAATAGGACCACACATTCCGATACAGTGAAAGCCGGAGGCGAAGCCTAAACCAATAGCCGATATGATGAGTGCTATTTCCATATCACATCATAGTCGAGACGATAGTCGGTTTTATCTTTTTTCCAGGTCAGTCTTAGCGTATAATTTCCATTCTTCAGAACTGCTGCCGGAATGGTGAAAGAATTGGCAGCATCCAGAGTGATCTCTTTTTTGATGTCTAAATTCTGGTCATCCGAACGGTTCAGCACGAAGGTTACTTTTGTGTTGGTATTGTTGATTTCTGCAGGAAATTTGATGGTAATTCCGGAACTGCTTTGAGAGTAAACAGGCTTTTTTTCCAGGTCGTCTGCTCGCTTTTTAGCATCAATTACATTTTGATACTGAAGTTCTTCTTCGTAGTATTTGTCGGTAACCATTTCAGAATTTTTCTGTCCGTTTGGAAAAAGAAAAACCATCGACAAAATAAATATAATAAATGAGGCAAGTGCTAAAAAAATACCGTGTCCCCAAGTGAAATTTTTCATAATTGATAGATTGATGTTGTATGAAGTGTTTAATTGAATTAATAAAACAATTCATTTTAGATTTAATTTTTTTAAAACTGAAGCTTGAAAGGTCCTTCAAAATAGGTTTGATAAGAATCAATTAACTTCCCTTTCATATCGTAAACTCCGATGGTGATGTTTTGTTTGGATAAATTCATTTCAGCTTCCGGGAAACTGATATTGATCGTTCCTTTTGAGATTTTATCACGATCTACCGTAATTTTACTTGAAGAACTGAATCCGATTTCAGCATGCGCCGGATCAATGACTTTAATGGTTACAATTTTCTTATCGTTGGTTTTGTTTAAGAAAGTGTAATTGTACGTATTGATAATTTTTCCGTCTCTTACAAAGAATGTGCTGCCTGCGGGTTTTATGAATTTTGCTTCCATTTCGCCACGGCTGGAAAGCAGAAATCCTAAAAATCCTACCAGTAAAACAAGAACAACGGCAAAACCTTTCATTCTTCCTGTAAATTTATATGGAGCTCCGGTTTCAATTTCTTTTTCGGATGCATAACGAATCAATCCTTTCGGAAGACCCACTTTCTCCATTACTTCATCACAGGCGTCAATACACGCGGTACAGTTTACACATTCCAATTGCTGTCCGTCTCTGATGTCGATTCCGGTCGGACAAACCACTACACACTGATAACAGTCGATGCAATCACCTTTTCCAACTGCTTTTCTGTCTTCACCTTTTCTCCATTTTGAACGGTTTTCACCTCTTTTAAAATCATAAAAAACATTAATCGTTTCTTTATCAATTAAAACACCCTGTAATCTTCCGTACGGACAAACCAGCGTACAAACCTGCTCTCTGAACCATGCAAATACAAAATAAAATGCCGCCGTAAAGAGAATCATCACCATAAAATTGGTGGGGTTGGCAAACGGACCTTGTGACACAATATTCAATACCTCTTCATACCCGACAATGTACATAAACATAAAATGGGTAATGATTAGCGAAATAACAATGTAAACCGACCATTTCAGGCTTCGTTTCCAGATTTTTTCGGTATTCCATTCTTGTCTGTCCAGCTTCATTTGCTTATTACGGTCTCCTTCGATCAGGTATTCTATTTTACGAAATACAGATTCCATAAAAATTGTCTGAGGGCAGATCCACCCGCAGAAAATTCTTCCGAATGCTATCGTAAAAATGATAATGAAAATAAGAGATGCAATAGCGCCTAAAGTAAGGATGAAAAAATCCTGTGGATAAAAAGGCTGTCCTACGATGAAAAATTCTCTGTCGATGACATTGAACATAAAGAACGGATTTCCGTTGATCTTGATAAACGGAACAGCAAAATATACGATAAGCAAGATATAGCTTACCAGATTTCGGTAATTGGTATATTTTCCTTTTGGTTTTCTTGGAAAAACCCATTTTCTTTTTCCGGATTGTTCCATTGTTCCTATAGAATCTCTATAGGTTTCAGGGTCTAAAACCTGTCCCTGTCCGCCGCGAGCGGCTTCTTCGTCTATTTTTGACATTTTCTCTAGGTTTTAAAAACGAAAAAACATAATTCGTTACTATTTTTATTTAATAACAAATTATGTTTTTCATATACTTTCTATTTTTGTTTAATTACTGTTTTTCCCAATGCGCTTCATCACCATATGGTGGTGCACCGCCTTCAGCCGGAGTAATTGGTTTTTTCATCTGGTTGATCGAGTAAACGTAAGCTGCAACTTTCTCGATATCGCTTCCGGTTAAGACTCCGTTTTTACCCCAAGCCTGCATTGCCGTTCCTGTTACCCCATTTTCAACAACGTGGAATACGTTTTTGAATAATGTTTTTTCAGGCTGATTGTGCCAAAAATTATCGGTAAGGTTAGGACCGATACCTCCTTTACCACCGTCTGAGTGACAAGATACACAGTTTGATTTGAAGATTTCTTCACCTGCTGCAATATTGTCTTCAGAAAATTTCGCCGATTCTATAGTTACCGGTGGCTGTTCTGCAAGATACTTCGCAATGGCAGCTTCCTGTGTTTTATATTCCTGGTCATATTCGCTTAGTGGATGTGCAAAATCTGTAAATGAATAAGCACAGATATATACGATACAGAAAACCGTACCAAAGTAGAATAAACCTACCCACCATTTTGGCAACTGGTTATCCAGCTCCATAATTCCGTCAAAACCATGGTCGATAAGAATATCTTTCTCTTCCGTATCAGACTGCTTTTTGAAAGCTGCTGAATATAGTCTTGTGAAATAAGGAATCTTTTTCTCAGCCAAATATGCTGATTTCTCTTCAGCAGTTAGCTTTTTAAATTTATTGTTTTCAATTAAATCTCCGATTGCAGAGTGGATGTATGCTAAAACGGCACTGATCACCACCGTACCCCAGAAATAAGGAGAAGTTAAAAACGAATAGCTTTGTACAAACAAATAATAAAAAATTACTAATAGTACCGTAATTATTAAGATGTTTACAAAAACCGGTGTTCTTTGTCTCATAATAAATAGTTTAATTTTTTAAATTAAAATCATCTTCATCATCCTCAAGCGGAGCGTGTTCTTCTTCTCTGTAGTATTTTTTAGGTCTGCTGAAGACATAAATTAACAGTGCTACGAAGAACAGCATAAAGAATATCAGAGCCAATGTCTGGTAAAAACCTGCGTTTTCGGTATTGGATAATATGTCTTTAAAGTTTTGAGGAATCATCGGAAACTTTTAATAATTTTAGTTAGTACTTGCTGTTTTAATTTCAGTTGTTTTAATATCTGTACCCAATCTCTGAAGATAAGAGATCAATGCTACGATTTCTTTTTTCTCCAATTCTCCTTTTGGTCTCTTTGCATAAGCATCTTTCAAATCAGCTGCTTCTACAAAAATATCTTTTACGATTTTCGCTGCCTGATTGTCTGCCCATTGATCTGCAGAGTCAATTTGCGCTTTTGTATAAGGTACATCGTAAGTATTCTTCATGAATTTCAGCTTGTCGACCATTTTAGATCGGTCAAGATTATTTGAAATCAACCAAGGGTAACGAGGCATGATAGAACCTGCAGAAGTTGATCTTGGGTTATACATGTGCTTGTAGTGCCAAGAACTTGGGTTTTTACCACCTTCTCTGTGCAAATCCGGTCCTGTTCTCTTAGATCCCCAAAGGAAAGGTCTGTCGTAAACGAATTCACCTGCTTTAGAGTACTGTCCGTTTTTACCGTTAAATCTTACGATCTCATCTCTGAATGGTCTTACCATCTGAGAGTGACAAGCGTTACATCCTTCTCTGATATATAAATCTCTACCTTCAAGTTCCAGTGGTGAATAAGGCTTCACTGCAGAAATTGTAGGTACACTTTTCTTTAATGATAAAGTAGGAATAATTTCTACCATACTTCCGATCGAAATCGTTAAGAAAGATAAAACTCCTAATAATAAAGGCATTCTTTCCAACCAAAGGTGAGTACCTTCTCCTTCTTTTCTCTTGTTGCTGATGTTTGCCAATGCAGGTGCTTCAGCAGGAACTTCTTTCTGGAATGATCCTTTCTTGATCGTCATGTAAAGGTTTACCACCATAAACAGACCTCCGGTAAGATAGAATAAACCTCCTACGAATCTCATTTTAAAATAAGGAATGATCGCCGTAACGGTATCCAACCAGTTTTTCCATAATAATGTTCCGTCCGGGTTGAATTGCTTCCACATCAAACCTTGTGTAAATCCTGAAATATACATCGGAACTGCATAGAAAATGATTCCTAAAGTACCTAACCAGAAATGCCAGTTAGCCATTTTTACAGACCAAAGTTTTGTTCTCCACATGATCGGTACCAAATAATAGATCACACCGAATGCCATGAAACCATTCCATCCTAATGCGCCTAAATGTACGTGACCAATTACCCAGTCGGTAAAGTGACCGATTTTGTTGATGTTTTTTGTTGCCAATAATGGTCCTTCGAAAGTTGCCATACCATAACATGTAACTGCAACCACAAAGAATTTCAGAATAGGATTCTCTCTTACTTTATCCCAAGCTCCTCTCAAGGTAAGAAGTCCGTTTAGCATTCCTCCCCAAGATGGTGCGATAAGCATGATCGAAAAACCTGTTCCCACTGCTTGTGCCCAAGCTGGTAAAGCGGTATACTGAAGGTGGTGAGGACCAGCCCAGATATATACGAAAATTAAAGACCAGAAGTGAATAATTGATAACTTGTATGAGAATACAGGTCTGTCTGCCGCTTTTGGTAAGAAATAGTACATCAAACCTAAAACCGGAGTCGTTAATACGAAAGCAACCGCATTGTGACCATACCACCATTGAACGATAGCGTCTTTTACACCGGCATACGCTGAATAAGACTTCCATCCGCCGAATGATAACGGCACTTCAAGATTGTTGAAAATATGAAGCATCGCAACCGCAATCCACGTTCCGATATAGAACCAAATCGCAACGTAAAGGTGACGAACTCTTCTTTTCCCAATGGTAAGGAACATATTAATTCCAAAAATAATCCATGAGAATGCAATTAAAATATCAATTGGCCACTCGTGCTCAGCATATTCTTTTGAGGTATTGATCCCCATAAAGAATGTGATGAAGGTAGCTACAATCATGATTTGCCACGTCCAGAAATGAATCCAAGATAACGTGTCGCTGTACATTCTTGTTTTTAAAAGCCTCTGTAAAGAGTAATAAACTCCCACATAAACGATGTTACAAACGAATGCAAAGATTACCGTGTTGGTGTGTAGCATTCTGATTCTACCAAAGCCTAATGCACCGTTGGTATTGATTAAACCTTGTATGTTTCCTGATGCCAGACTGTTGATTGTTGTATCATCGGTCCCGAACAAAAATTCAGGAAGCTCAGGATAGAAAAGCATCAATGCTGCCGTAAGTCCAAACACGAAACCGATAATTCCAAAAACTATGGTAGCGTATAGGAATGCACGAACAATACTGTTGTCATAACTAAACTTTTGTGTCTCCATATTAACTATTCACTTTTTTCTTCAAATTTATTATTATCTCCTTTTTTCTCTTCGTCTTTGTTGCCAGTTTCTTCTTTTTCCTTTATTTCATCGGAGTCAAAGAGAATTCTTACAGCTGGTGATTCATCATCTTCAAACTGTCCTTTTCTGGCGAAAACTATAAATACGACCAGAAAAACCGCAGCCAAAGAAACGCTGCAAAGGATCATTAAATATAGAATATCCATTTGACAACAAAATTAACCTATTTTCGGGGTTCAAATTTAGTGAAAAATAATGACATTCATCACGAAATAAGGTTTTCAGCTAATTTAAAATCAGTCTAAATAAGGGCTTTTACGCCTGTTTTTTGAAATATTTCTTCCCAAGGATCCAGGTTGAAACTGTTGTGAAAGAAATGACGGTGATCGAACTTGCCGGCATAATTAAAGCGGCAAAAAGAGGATTCATATTTCCAGATACAGCATAGGTTAAACCAACCACATTGTACAGGAAGCTGATCAGAAATGTTAATTTTACGATGGTAATCGAACCTTTACATACATTCAGATAACGGTCAAGCTGAGAAACTTTTTCGCCGTTCATGATAACATCAGAAGAGGGCGTAAAGCTGTTGCTGTCATCAGAAATTGCAATTCCCACGTTGCTCTGTTTTAAAGCTCCTGCATCATTCAGTCCGTCTCCAAGCATGATTACTTTTAAGCCTTGATTCTGAAGGTTCTGGATGTAGTTCAGTTTGTCTTCCGGGTTTTGGTTAAATGCCATTGAGCTGTAGTTCGGAATGATGTCTTTAAGCTGATTTTCCTCAGAAGAATTGTCACCACTAAGAATGAAAATTTTATAGTTCAACAACTTTTTGAAAAGATCTTTCAGGTTTTCCCGGTATTCATTTTTGAAGATGAATTTACCAATAAATTCATTGTTTTTACTGATGTAAACAGCGGTCTCTAGATTTTTAGACTCCTGATTATTGTATTTTGCCGAACCGATCTTGTAAATATTTCCTCTTACGGTTGCTTCATAGCCTTTTCCTGAAATTTCCTCAAAATGATCAACAGGGAAATATTCATCCTGAACTTCCAAAAATTCATATAAAGATTTTGAAAGCGGATGATTGGAGTTTTTAACCAGACTTTTAATGTTCAATAAATCAAATTCCTGAATTTCAGAACCTTCGTACTTGATGTTTGATTTTTTTCTATGGGTAATGGTTCCTGTCTTATCAAAAACCAACGCATTTACTTTTGCAATTTTTTCAATCGTTAAAGTATCTTTTACATAGAATTTGTTTCTGCCTAAAATTCTCATAATATGCCCGAAAGTAAATGGAGAAGACAAAGCCAATGCACACGGACAGGCAATAATTAGTACCGCAGAAATTACCTGAAACATGGTTTCAAGATCGATGAAATACCAATAAATTCCTGCAACCAAAGCAATTCCTAAAATAATGAATGTGAAATATTTACTGATGTCGTTGATTAAGGTGTCAAGTCCGGTCTCATGCTTTTTGAATGCTTCTTTGTTCCAAAGCTGGGTAAGATAACTCTGGTCTACGTTTTTAATCACTTCAAGCTCTAAAGAAGAACCAACCTGTTTACCTCCGGCAAAAATTTTATCACCCGGATTTTTCGTAATGCTTTCGCTTTCGCCCGTGATAAAGCTGTTGTCGATATTTCCGTTTCCGCTGATCAGAATCGCATCAACCGGAATAATTTCCTGATTTCTTACTAAAATCCGGTCACCGATTTTAATTTCAGAAAGCAAAATGTTTTCCTGTTTTCCATTAAAATCTACTTTGGTTACCGCGATCGGATAGAAAGATTTGTAATCTCTGTCATAAGAAAGAGAGCTGTAGGTTCTTTTCTGGAAAATTTTGCCCAAAAGCATGAAGAACAGAAGCCCACAAAGTGTATCGAAATATCCAGGGCCGTAATCGGTGGCAATTTCATAGATGCTTCGTCCAAAAAGAACGAAAATTCCCAAAACAATCGGAACATCGATATTCACAATCTTGTTTTTTAAACCATACCAAGCTGATTTGTAATAATCTGAAGCAGAATAAAATACAACCGGAACGGAAAGAAGAAACATTAGAATTCTGAATAATCCTTTATAATGATCCATCCAGAAATCTTCACCGCCAATATATTCGGGGAAGGCTAGAAACATTCCGTTTCCGAAAGCAAATCCGGCAATTGCCAGTTTTACCAATAAAGATTTGTCTAGATTGTCCTCGTTTTTATCAGCGGTCTCAAGATTGATGGCAGGTTTATAACCAAGATTCGTTAAAAATTTAGCTAAGTCACTTAATTTTAAATGATTATGGTTGAAAGAAATCTGTAAGGTCTTTCTTGTGAAATTCACCTGAGAATAATGAATGTCTTTATTCAGTGTATGAAGGCTTTCTAAAAGCCAGATACATGACGAACAGTGGATAACCGGAATTCTGAAAGTCACTAAACTCGTATTTCCTTCCGAAAAATCTGTGATTCTGTCAAAAATTTCAGGCGTGTCGAGATAATCATAATGTGAAGCGTTTTCATCCGGACGGATTCCCGCTCTTTTATTTAATTCATAGAAGTTGCTGAGATTATTGGTATTCAGAATTTCATAAACAGATTTACAGCCTGTACAGCAGAAAATTTTTTCGTCGAAAGAAATTCTCTCTTTTTCTATCCCTTGTCCGCAATGAAAACAGTTCTCGCTCACCTTCATAAATTATTGAGTCACAAAATTATAACAATTTTTTTTTGTTTATCGATTTAAAATGTTCTATTTTTGTGACAAATGTCATAAAAATGTCGCAGGAACAACAAATTGCTATTGAAGAGAGATTTGCAAGAGTTTTTAACGATAAATCATTTAAAGAAAGGTTAACCAGTGCAGATTTTGATAAGTATATGAAGGCAAAAAAGAGCCTTACTTTTCAAAAGCACGATATTATTTTCGAAGATGGTGAAACTCCGAAGGGAGTTTATTTTTTGGAAAAAGGTGCAGCCAAACTTTCTAAATCAGGAGCTTTTGGTAAAGATCAGATTTTAAGATTTATTAAAGAAGGGGATATCATTGGATATCGTGCGTTACTTTGTGGCGAAAATTTTCAGGCAAAAGCCGAAGCAATGACGGATGTGGAAGCTACTTTCCTTCCTGCTGAAATTTTTATGGATTTACTTGAAGTTGATTCACAGTTATCTTTTGTGATGCTTCAGAAGATCTCTTACGAATTGGGAGAATCTTCCAACACGATTACATTCCTTGCGCAAAAAACGGTAAGAGAAAGACTTGCTGAAATTTTATTGCTTCTCGAGCAGAAATTAGGAACTGATCCGGAAGGATTTATCAAAATATCTTTAACAAGAGAAGAGATTGCCAACATCATCGGAACAGCTACCGAAAGTGCAATTCGTCTGATTTCTGAATTTAAAGGAGATCAGCTCATCGAAGTAGATGGTAGAAATATAAAAATTCTCAACCACGACAAACTCATGAAACTGGGTCATGTGGTTTTATAGAAATTCAAAAAATATAAGTCGGCTCAGTGCCGACTTTTTAACTTTTAAATAATCATAAATAGTATGTCTGTTCATTCTGAAATTAAAAAAGTTACGACCGAAACCTTGCGAAAAATGAAATTCGACAAGGAAAAAATAACAATGCTTACTGCTTACGATTTTACAACCGCGAAAATGGTTGATGCAGGTGGAATTGATGCAATATTGATCGGAGATTCTGCTGCGAACGTCATGGCTGGTTTTGAAACAACGCTTCCCATTACTTTAGATCAGATGATTTATCATACGCAAAGCGTTGTGAGAGGAACCGATAGAGCTTTGGTGATTGCTGATCTTCCTTTCGGAACTTACCAGAGTAATCCGGATATTGCTTTGGAATCTGCCGTGAGAATGATGAAAGAAGGTGGCGCTCATGCCATTAAAATAGAAGGCGGAAAGGGAATTTCTAAATCGATTAAGAAAATCATCAATGCCGGAATTCCGATTATGGGACATTTGGGATTGACTCCGCAATCGATCTATCAATTTGGAACCTATAAAGTAAGAGCAAAAGAAGAAGCAGAAGCTGAAAAATTAATCAGTGATGCAAAATTGCTTGAAGAGCTAGGTTGTTTCGGAGTTGTTCTTGAAAAAATTCCGGCTGATCTTGCAAAACAGGTTACAGAAAGTATCTCAATTCCCACCATCGGAATCGGGGCAGGACCTCATTGTGACGGCCAGGTTTTGGTTTATCATGATATGGTTGGGATGAATAAGGGTTTTTCGCCTAAATTCTTAAGAAGATATTTAGATTTATATACAGAAATTACAGGAGCTGTTTCACAATACGTAAAAGATGTGAAGAGTGCTGATTTTCCTAATCAAAATGAAAGCTATTAATGGACAGGAATAATTTGCAGACCGCACAGGGAATCATCTCTATTTTGGCAATTATTTGTCTGGCTGTGGGATGGTTTAAAATCTTTCCGGGCGATATTAATTATTTTTTATCGGGAAGATTATTTTATATTTTAATCGGCATCAGCTTTATTGTTCAGGCGAAAATGTTGACATTGATCAATCCTAAATTTGTTTACCCTTTATACGCCGCAGCAGGATTGTGTATTATAGGAGCATTTTTACCGGTTGATTCAGGTCTTAATGTGATGAAAACGATTGGTCTTTTGGTTGGGATTGTCATTTCTTTTATGAGCAGATCGCAGTACCGTCAGTAATTATGGAAGAACAAATCGTCTACGAAGACAATCATCTTTTAGTCATCAATAAAAAAGTCGGGCAGCTCGTTCAGGGAGATAAAACCGGAGACGAATCTCTGCTCGATTCTATTAAAAATTTTATCAAAAAAAGAGATAACAAACCCGGAAATGTTTTTCTGGGTTTGGTGCATCGTATTGACCGGCCGACTTCAGGTTTGGTTATTTATGCTAAAACATCAAAAGCACTTTCAAGACTTACTCAAATGGTCAAAAATCGTGAGATTGAGAAAACGTATTGGGCGGTTGTGGCTAAAGAAATGATTCCTCAAAGCCAGAAATTGGTTCATTATTTAAAGAAAAACGAGAAAAATAATAAAGCAATTGTTTTTTCAAAAGCGACTGATGGTGCAAAAGAAGCTATTCTTACCTATAACGTCATTAAAACTTTAGATAATTATCTTTTATTGGAAATTGATCTTGAAACAGGAAGGCATCATCAGATAAGAGCCCAATTATCAAAAACGGGAGTTCCGATCAAAGGTGATTTGAAATATGGTGCTCCAAGATCCAATCCGGATGGCGGGATCAACCTTCATGCAAGAAAGCTTCAGTTTATTCATCCTGTTACCAAAGAACCGGTAGAAATTGTTGCTCCGGTTCCGCAAAATGATGCGATTTGGAGGGCTTGTGAAGAATAGAAATTTTGAAAACAAAATAATACAAGCGGTTCTGAATTTCAGAACCGATTGTATTTAAAGTAGATTTCTCAATTTCAAATCTCGAATCTCAAACCTCAAATGATAGTTATTGTCCTTGTTGCAAAATTCCGCCATTGCTGTCACTTTGCGTTGTGTTTTTGATCATATTCGGATCTTCTTTAGCAAGCTTATTTTTGGTTGGAATTTTGTAATTCACAGAGATTCCGAAACTTCTGCTGTCAAATTTATTAGATGTAAATACTTTTCCACCCAAAGAATTGGCTACGATAACACTTTTATTCTGATTAAAAATATCTCTTGCATAAAGTGAAAGATTAAGACGATCGCTCATAAATTTTTTAGATATGGTAATATCCAAAGCGTTGTTTAATGGTTTTTCAATTTCAAAATAATAGAAATTTCCTCCTTTTGGTATTACGTTGTAATTTGCCTGAAGTCTGATGTCTTTTGGTAAAATAAACTGACCCATCAAGCTGAAGATCCAGAATCCTTTAGTCTTAATATCCGGCATTTCCTGAATCTGATAACCTGCATAAACATACAATAAATTCATTTTGTCAGGATTCACATTAAATTTCATCAGCTCGCTGAACGGTGTCGTGAAAAGCATGAACGGAATAGGCATTCCTAAATTAAAATTATGCGTTCTGATGCTGTTGACTTGTACCTGTTCGTTTGTGATTAAATTATTTTCTCGGGTAACTTTCTGTACAATTTGGTTTTTTACCCAGCTTGTGTTGTATCCGATGTAAGCATAATCAAATGCGCTGATCTTGATCTCTGCATTGTCATAAATCGTTGGTTGAAGATTCGGGTTTCCGCTCGAATTTAAAGTTTCGGTACGAAGCACCGTGTTATTTGGGTTCAGAAGCGAAACACTTGGCAAACTGATCTTTTTGTTGTAATTAATATTTACAAAAAGCTGTTTCATCAGGTTATATTGCACACTTGCATTTGGAAAAATCTTGAATTTTTTAAACGGATTTAAATTATCCTGTTTTACATTCCCGTTATCATCAAGCACTCGGGTAACTCCCGTGATGTCATAGTTTTCAGCTCTTGCTCCGACAATGAAATCAAATTTTTTCAAAGTTGCCTGAAATTCAAGATATGCAGAAGCTGTCTGTCTTGTATAATCTAGATTGACAAGATTTCCGTCTTTCGTTTCAAAATTCTGCTGGTCATATAAACCTCCGAAACTCATTTTTCCTTCGTCAAGAATCTTCAAAGGCTGAGAATAATCAACCCGGAAATTATATAGATTGAATAACGAGGAGTTGTTTAGTGAAGTCTCCCCAAACTGATCAAATTCAGAATTACTGTTTGTGTAAATTGCTTTAAAATCAAGCTTTTTATTTTTATCATTAAATTTCTTCTGATAAGTTGCAGCAACTTCCTGTCTTAAACCTTTAGAATCACTTGTTAAATTTGATTTTGTTACCTCATTTAAAAATTGGTCAACTGTAACCGACGAGCCTCCATTATTATGATTGATGTCGTAATTCAGCAACAATCTGTCTTTTCCAAGATCAAATGTAAATGCAGAATTCAAATAATACGTTCTTCCCAAAGAATTGGATTGGTTTCTGCTTAATGCATCAAACTCAGAAAACGATAAGCTTTCGCGGTAATACTGTCCTAAATTTACCTGCCATCCAAACCATTTATTTCTTGAATTTAGCGAAAGTGAATTATTAAATCTGCTTCTGTATTTATCATAATCTGAAAAACGGTAACCTCCGTTATAAACGGCAGTAAGATAATTTTTCGCTGACTTGCTTGTGATGATATTCAAAATTGCTCCGCCGGAAGTCGCCGGAAATTCTGCGCCGGGTTGTGTGATAATTTCAATTCTTTCGACCGAATTTGCAGGCATTCCTTCAAGAAAAGCGTTCAGCTCATTGCTGGAAATATTTAAAGGACGGCCATCCATATAAACATCAAGCGGTTTTCCCTGATACATCATTCCCACCATGTCTGAAACAACCAGACCTGGAAGTTTTTTTACCCCTTCCATTAATGATCCGGAATTTAAGCTTGGCTGCTCAGAAAAATCAAAAATCGTACGGTCTGCTTTTTGTTCAACGGCTTTTTTAGTTTTAGTAATAACTACCCCTTCGATTTGTTTTTCTTTTTCTGTGGCTTCTTTGTTGTCTTTGGTTTCCTGTGCAAAACCAAAAACCGAACCTAAAATTGAAAGCGTAAGTAATGTTTTCTTCATGATGTGAGTTAAAAATCTATTCAGTTAGACGCCGAAAAATCAGTTTTGTTACAAAATCTTATTGTGCTCTGTCTTTTTCATCAAATTTGATATTTTTTGTATTGACTTTCTTTTTGTTGTTTCCTAATGTATAATTTACGCTCAAACGAAAACTTCTTCCGTCCCAATAATTATTGAAATGCTGACTGTTGTCGCTGAAATACATGTTTCCACGGTATTTTTGGGCGAAAATATTGGTTACAGTTGCATTGATCTGAAGCTGTTTTTCCATCAGAGAAATTTTTATACCCGAATTTAAATTAGAAAAATTCTGAAAGGAAGAATTTACATTTTTATAAGGCAAATCCTGGCTGTAATTAGCGAAGAAGAATAATGTTTTGCTTTTGTTTAAAGTGAATGTGTTATTAAATGAATAGCTTAAAGAATGCCCTTTCCAAGTTTCAGCTTCAATATTGTAAACTTTTGAATCGGTTAGTGAACCATTTACCGAAAGACTTGCTTCCCAGAATTTGAAAAATTTATCGGTGTATGAAACATTAAATCCATAAAAATTATTATCATAATAATTAAGATAAGTTCCTATTTGTGAAAGCCCGTTAATCATAGAGATTTGTCCGAAACCATTTTTTAGTTTTAAATAATAAATACTTGCGGAAAATTTGCTGTTGTAAGTATATCCGAGCTCTAAATTATTGATATAAGATGGCGTTAGCAGAGGATTTCCGGATGAGTAAGAGTACGGATTTGAATACCATCGGAAAGGATTCAGGTTGCTCATGCTTGGGCGGTTGATTCTTCTGGAGTAAGATAGATTGAAAACATTTTTATCTTGTTTGTAAGAAACGAAAGCCGACGGAAACCATTGTCCGTAATTGTAAGAATTACCTGTGTTTGTTGATGGTGTGAAGCTTTGAGCCTGCGTATTTTCGTAACGAATTCCTGCTTTTGTTTCCCAGTGTTCACCGAAACTTTTCGCATAACTCACATAAGCAGCATAGTTTTCTTCCTGATAATTAAACAAATTTGCTCTCTGCAAATCCGGAATATATTGGTTATTGATAATTTTAAAATATTGAAGATCGGTAGAGTTTTTAAACTGATTGAATTTTAAACCGGTCTCGATGGTTCCGAATGAAAAAGGTAATTCCAAATCGCCCTGTAAAGAGAAAACCTGTGGTGAAATAATGGAAGTTGTTTTTACATCCTGAACGGAATTATCATTCACTTTCAAAGTTGAGAAATTTACATCTGTATCCGAATTATTTTTGAAAAAATTCCCTGCGAAGCTCAGTTTTTTTCCTAATGTATCTAACTTTAAATCATAATAGGCGCTCAAAGTGTGGGCTGGAAGTTTTTCGCGATGGAAGGTTTGGGTCAAAAGATTTTCGACTGTTGAATCTGGATTTATATTTTTTGTTTCATTGACGATGTTCATCCCCGATTTTTGATGAGCATAAATGTATTCCACCCCGATTTCAGAATTTTTATTGAGCTTGTACGAAAGATTTAGGTTTGGTGTCAATTCATTCCACATATCTTTTCTCACCGATCGGCTGTAGTTTTGCGTGGCTCCTAAAATGGTATAGTTTTCTTCTGAGCGTTTGGCACTGTCGTAATAATTGAACTTTACACTACCACTAAATCTTTCAGTTTGATAATTAAGTGTTCCGCTGTTGCTAAAACCTGAATAGGTTCTTTGAATTAAAGTAGAATTGATATTCCCGCTGAAACCAAGATTCGGATTTTTTTTCAAAACAATATTGATCAGTCCGCTGTTTCCCTGAGCTTCGTATTTTGCTGGAGGAGTTGTGATGACCTCTATTTTAGCGATATTTTCAGAACGAATTGTTTTCAGATAATTGAGAAGCGCTGTTCCTGAAAGATTCAGCATTCTTCCGTTGATCATCACATTTACACTGCTTTTTCCGGTAATAGAGATATTTCCAAGATTGTCATCTACTTTAAGCATTGGTACATTGACTAAAGTTTCTGCCCCATCCATTCCTTGTGATGCGATTGATGCTTCAACATTGAAGATCAGTCGGTCAGCTTTTCTTTCTAGAAGTGCTTTCTTCTTTCCGTTAATGGTTACCGTTTCTATGTTTTTTATTTGTAAAGAGTCTTTTTTTTGGGCATATGAAAAAATAGATAATAGTGAAGCAGCAATAAGGAATGTCTTTTTCATGAGGTTGATTACTTTTTTTGACAAATTTATATCTCACCCTTGTCAGACAAAATGTCGTTTCGACCAATAAGGAGATATGTCGGTTTAAAATATTTTCGTCGGGAAAAAACGGGGGTTCATAGATTTGAAAGTTTTAGATTGGCTTTTGTATCTATTTTTGGTCAATGAAAAATATAATTCTTCTTATAAGTATGATTTTACTGCAGCTCTTTGCAGGCAATCACAAAGTAGATGTTTGGAAAACAATTACAATAGCTCCAAACGAAAGCATTGATATTGATAAAGTAAAAGCACCGGTAACTTTAGAAATAAAGAATCTCTCGGATGGAAAAGATCACTTTAGTTTCTGCGCTCAGTATACCTGCTGAAATTTCTGGTAAATCACAATTTAAATACAGTCTGCCTAAAAAAGCACATTAAAATTAGAGAACAGGAATACAGTTCCGGTTTCAATATATTTGCATTATTACTCGTCACAAGTAATTATCGTTAACGACAAAGAATTATAATGAAAAAAAAGCAAGTCATCCTTTTGCATCTTTTATATTGGTTATTTTTTATTTATTACCAATTCAGATTTGCATTTTTACCAAAAGAATCAGGTGCAGAACTTCAAAGCTATATTTTAAGTTATTCTTTTCTATTCGTTAATCTGTCAACTTTTTATGTTAATTATTTTATTTTAATACCTTGGGTATATAAGAAGCAGAAAATGTATGCTATCATTGGTGGAATTATCAGCATATTTTTATTTTTCGGTTTGTTAAGGTATTCTATTGAAGAGATGTTATTTCCTATTTTATTTGGTTTCAGAAATTATCATGAGAAGACAACTTTAGTGTATTATTTTTATGATAACATTTTCTTTGGTTATACGACTATTTTTGTTGCTACTTTAATTTGGTTATTAAATAATGCATTGAAAACTGAAAAAGAAAAACGTAAGTTGATTGAAGAAAATAAAAACTCACAACTCCAAGCCTTAAAAACCCAAATCAATCCCCATTTTATTTTCAATACATTAAATAATATTTATTCCTTGGTTTATCAAAACTCAGAAAAAGCTTTGCCTGCAATCGAAGAATTAGGACAGTTGTTGAGGTACAGCACAAAAGATCTTGAGAAAGATTTTATTACTTTAGATAAAGAAATTGGTTATCTAGACAGTTTAATTGAATTGGAGAAACTGAGAATTAAAAATTCAGAATTATTAATTGTTGAAAAAAAACTGATTCATTCAAAGCTGAATATTTCGCCAATGCTTTTAGTTCCATTTGTTGAAAACGCTTTTAAACATGGAGATTTTAGAAATAAAGGTTTTGAAATGAAAATTTCAGATGAAAATAAAATGCTACATTTTTATCTTTTAAATCATAAAAAAGAGAAAATGAAAGATGTTGTTTCCGGAATTGGGATTGAAAATGTCAGAAAACGTCTCGAAATTTTATATCCTAAAAAACACCAACTCAATATTACAGAAACCGAAACTGATTTTGTTGTTGATCTAAAAATCGATCTGAAGAATGAAGAAAATTAAATGTATCGTCGTTGATGATGAGCCGCTCGCTGTTTCTCTGATTGGAAGTTATGTAGAAAAAACTCCGTTTTTAGAACTTGTTTTTTCTACTGAAAATCCTATTGAGGCTTTGGAATTTATTCAGAAAAATGAAGCAGACCTTGTTTTTCTTGATATTCAGATGCCTGAAATAACAGGAATCAACTTCATGAAAATTGTTGGTGATAAAATGAAGTATATTCTCACAACAGCTTATTCTGAATACGCTTTGGAAGGTTATGAGCATAATGTCGTGGATTATCTTTTAAAACCGATTTCTTTTGACCGTTTTAATAAAAGTATCCTTAAAGCTAAGGAACGTTTTCCTTTAGGTGATGCTAAAGAATCAGAGCATTTTTTTGTAAAATCTTCCGGACAGCAACATCGTATCAACTTTAATGAAATCCTTTATGTGGAAAGTATCAAAGATTATGTCAACATCAAAACTGAAGTTCAGGAATACATTGTTTTAGACACTTTAAAATCCTTGGAAAACCAGCTTCCTGAAAATTTCAGAAGAGTTCACAAATCTTATATACTAAATACAGAAAAGGTGAAAAGTATTGGTTTAAAAAAAGTGATTCTTATTTCTGAACAGGAAATTCCGATTGGAGAAAGCTATAAAATGAACATTCTGGATAAGATAAAATAAAAAAGCAACTTCAAACTGAAGTTGCTTTAGCAATATTATAAAAATTAAATTTTAATTTTCCTGTTGTTTGATTAAGTTCAAAGCAGAACCTGCTTTAAACCAATCAATTTGCTGATCGTTATACGTATGATTTGCCATGACAATATCTTTAGTTCCGTCTGTATGAACAAACTCTAAAGTCAGTTGTTTTCCCGGAGCAAATTGTTCCAAATCCAAAAAGTTTACCACATCGTCTTCCTGAATCTTGTCGTAATCTGCTTCATTGGCAAATGTAATTCCCAACATTCCCTGTTTTTTCAGGTTGGTTTCGTGAATTCTCGCAAAAGATTTCACCAAAACAGCTTTCACACCTAAATGTCTCGGCTCCATGGCAGCGTGTTCTCTTGAAGAACCCTCACCATAATTTTGGTCTCCCACGACAATTGAAGGAATTCCTGCTGCTTTATATTGTCTTTGTACAGCTGGAACTTCGCCGTATTCTCCGGTCAGTTCATTTTTAACCTTATTGGTTTCCATGTTGTAAGCATTTACTGCTCCAATCAGCATATTATTTGAAATATTATCGAGGTGTCCTCTGTATTTCAACCAAGGTCCTGCCATAGAAATGTGGTCGGTTGTACATTTTCCGAAAGCTTTGATTAAAACTCTTGCTCCTATAATATTTTTTCCGTCCCAAGCCGGGAATTCCTCCAATAACTGAAGCCTGTCAGAAGTCGGACTTACCTTCACCTCAACAGTAGAACCATCTTCAGATGGAGCCTGATAACCATTATCATCTACAGCAAAACCTTTTGCAGGTAACTCAAATCCTTTAGGCTCATCTAATCTGATTTGCTCTCCGGATTCGTTGGTTAAAGTATCTGTAATTGGATTGAAATCTAATCTTCCTGAGATAGCAACTGCAGCCACCATTTCTGGCGAAGCTACGAATGCGTGAGTATTTGGATTTCCATCTGCTCTTTTTGCAAAGTTTCTGTTGAAAGAATGAATAATAGAGTTTTTCTCTCCTTTTTCAGCACCTTCTCTGTCCCATTGTCCGATACAAGGTCCGCAAGCATTGGTGAATATTCTTGCGTTCTCAAATTTTCTGAATGAATCTAAAAATCCGTCTCTTTCTGCGGTAAACTTTACCTGCTCAGAACCCGGATTGATACCTAAAATTGCTTTAGGTTTTACTCCTTTAGCAACAGCATCTTCCACTATAGAAGCAGCTCTTGATAAATCTTCATAAGATGAGTTGGTACACGAACCGATTAAGGCCCATTCCACTTCAAGAGGCCATCCGTTGGCTTCAGCTTTTGCTCTGAATTCAGAAACCGGTGTTGCCAAATCCGGAGTGAAAGGTCCGTTTAAGTGAGGTGTTAATTCAGAAAGGTTGATTTCAATTAATTGATCGAAATATTGCTCTGGGTTTGCATACACTTCAGCATCACCTGTTAAATGTTCAGCAATTTTGTCAGCAGCATCTACAACATCCTGTCTTCCTGTAGCAGCCAAATATCTTCTCATCGAATCATCATATCCGAAAGTAGAAGTTGTTGCGCCAATTTCAGCACCCATGTTACAGATTGTTCCTTTACCTGTTGCTGAAAGAGACTCTGCACCTTCACCGAAATATTCTACGATGCATCCGGTTCCACCTTTTACCGTAAGAATTCCTGCTACTTTTAAGATAACATCTTTTGCGGAAGTCCAGCCGGACATTTTACCGGTTAATTTTACCCCGATTAATTTTGGCATTTTCAGTTCCCAAGCCATTCCTGCCATTACGTCTACTGCATCTGCACCACCAACTCCGATGGCAACCATACCTAAACCTCCTGCATTTACCGTGTGAGAGTCGGTTCCGATCATCATTCCTCCCGGAAATGCATAATTTTCAAGAACAACCTGGTGGATAATTCCAGCTCCAGGCTTCCAGAAACCGATTCCGTATTTGTCGCAAACCGAGCTTAAGAAATTGAAAACTTCTGAATTTTTATTGATACCTTCCTGTAAATCTGCTTCTGCACCGACTCTTGCCTGAATAAGGTGATCGGCGTGGGCGGTTGAAGGAACGGCTACTTTGGCTTTTCCGGCCTGCATAAATTGTAAAAGTGCCATCTGTGCAGTGGCATCCTGCATGGCAACTCTATCCGGAGCAAAATCTACATAAGAATTTCCTCTTTCATGTTCTTTTGTTGCGTTGCCTTCCCAAAGATGGGTGTAAAGGATTTTTTCTGAAAGTGTTAATGGCTTACCTGTGATTTGTCTTGCTGCTGCAATTCTTTCAGGATAACGCTCGTACACTTTTTTGATCATGTCAATGTCGAATGTCATATCTATTTTAATTTTCTTTTTCAATAAATTTTCCCGGTATTTTTAATTAAAACTTAAACCGAAAGTTCTTTGTAGTAATTCATCAAAATCTGTTCCTACCAGTTGTGGTAAACATAAATAAGATGTATGATGAATATTTTTTTCAACTATCAAGTTAAGGAAAAATAAAATTGCTGTTATTGACATAGGTTAAAATAATCTTAATCATCCTAAAATGGAAAGATTCTAAACAAAAAATGGAAGACTTCAAAAGAAATCTTCCATTTATATTTAAAAGGTCTTTCGACTTTAATTTAAAATCTATTAATGACCAACGGTTACCAATTCTTTAATCGATGGAACGAAAGTCGTTAAATCTATTCCCTCAACAGCTTCTTTGTATTCTTCAATGCTTGGAATTCTACCGATAATAGCCGATAAAACTACTACAGGAGTTGAAGCTAATAAAGATTCTCCTTTTTTACGTTCAGAATCTTCAACCACTCTTCCCTGGAAAAGACGGGTAGAAGTTGCCAAAACAGTATCTCCTTTCTCAGCTTTTTCCTGGTTACCCATACAAAGGTTACAACCTGGACGCTCAAGGTACATCATATTTTCATATTGCGTACGAGCTTCGCCTTTCGGAGCAGCATCATTGAACTCGAACCCTGAATATTTTTCTAATAATTCCCAATCGCCTTCAGCCTTCAATTCGTCAATAATGTTGTAAGTAGGAGCAGCTACAACCAATGGAGCCTGGAATTCTACTTTACCATTCTGCTTTTCGATATTTCTCAACATCTGAGAAACAATTTTAAGATCTCCTTTGTGAACCATACAAGAACCTACGAAACCAAGATCAACTTTTTTCTCACCACCGTAGAAAGTAAGATCTCTGATCGTATCGTGCGTATATCTTTTAGAAACGTCGTCGTTATTTACATCCGGGTCAGCAATCATTGGCTCAACGATGATGTCTAAGTCAACCACTACTTCTGCATAATATTTTGCATTTGCATCCGGAGTCAAAGCTGGTTTGTCACCCGTTCTGATTTCCTCGATTCTTTTATTTGCTTTGTTGATTAGACCTTGAAGAACATGATTATGATTATCCATTCCTTTGTCGATCATAATCTGGATTCTGCTTTTCGCAATTTCCAGTGATTCAATCAAAGTATCGTCTTCAGAAATACAGATAGAAGCTTTAGCCTTCATTTCTGCAGTCCAGTCTGTAAATGTAAACGCTTGATCAGCAGGAAGTGTTCCGATGTGGACCTCGATAATTCTACCTTGGAAAACGTTTTCTCCATCAAATTGCTTCAACATCTGAGCCTGAGTTGCGTGAACCACATCACGGAAGTCCATGTGCTCTTTCATGTCTCCTTTGAAAGTCACTTTCACAGATTCAGGAATCGGCATTGAAGCTTCACCTGTTGCCAAAGCAAGAGCTACTGTTCCGGAGTCAGCTCCGAAAGCAACACCTTTAGACATTCTTGTGTGAGAGTCACCTCCGATGATGATTGCCCATTCGTCAACCGTAATATCATTAAGAACTTTGTGAATAACGTCTGTCATTGCGTGATATTCACCTTTCGGGTCACGAGCTGTGATCACTCCGAAATCGTTCATAAATTTCATTAATTTAGGAATATTCGCCTGCGCTTTTTTATCCCAAACCGAAGCTGTATGGCAACCTGACTGATAAGCTCCGTCTACGATTGGAGAAATCACGGTTGCAGCCATAGATTCTAATTCCTGAGCAGTCATCAAACCTGTTGTATCCTGAGAACCAACAATGTTTACTTCTACACGAACGTCTGAACCTGCATGTAATAATTTACCTTCAGTAACACCTACTGCATTTCTGTTGAAGATTTTTTCAACCGCAGTCAAACCTTGTCCTTCGATAGAAATTTCTTTAGAAGGAGCGAAAACTGTCGGCGCTGTAATTCCTAAAGTTTTTGCCGCAAAAGTCTGGATTTTTTTACCGAAAACGATGGCGTAAGAACCACCTGCTTTGATAAATTCTAATTTTTGAGGAGTAAATGATTTTGAAATATCTTTCAATTCAACATCTCCGTTGTATAATTTCTTTTCTTTGGTATTGATTGTCAAAACAGTTCCCGTAGCAACTGAATATTTTTCTTCCAAAACAATATCACCATTTTCGTTACGAACAGGGTTTCCGTTTTCGTCAACTTTTTTCACCCAGTTTTGTAGGTCAATTCCGATACCTCCGGTTACATCAACTGTCGTTAAGAAAATTGGAGAAATACCGTTTGTTCCTGCTACAATCGGGGCAATGTTTACGAAAGGTACATAAGGACTTGCCTGTTTTCCTGTCCAAAGTGCTACGTTGTTTACACCCGACATACGAGATGAACCAACACCCATTGTTCCTTTTTCTGCAATAAGCATTACACTTGCATCAGGATGTTGAGCCTGTAAAGCTTTAATTTCTTCCTGAGCTTCAGGCGTAATCATACATTTCCCGTGAAGCTCTCTATCTGAACGAGAGTGCGCCTGATTTCCCGGAGACAATAAATCAGTAGAAATATCACCTTCACCAGCGATGAAAGTAACCACTTTGATTTCTTCCGCAACTTCCGGAAGTTTAGTGAAAAACTCTGCCTTTGCATAGCTTTCCAAAATATCTTTAGCGATAGCGTTACCCGCTTCGTAAGCTCCTTTCAAACGAGCTGTATCAGCATCATACAAATAAACTTGAGTCTTAAGAACTTCAGCAGCCTGTTTTGCAACAGCTTCATCATTACTTAAAGCCAAATCAAGTAAAACTTCAATTGACGGACCTCCTTTCATGTGAGATAGAAGCTCAAAAGCAAAAGCCGGAGTGATTTCTTCAACCACAGATTCGCCAAGAATAATTTCTTTTAAAAATTTAGCCTTTACACCTGCAGCACTTGTTGTACCCGGTAAAGTATTGTAAATGAAAAATTTTAGAGAATCAGTTCTGTGCTCGTTAGCTGTGTCTTTAATCTGCTCAATAATTGCGCTTAGCAATTCTGCACCGTCGATTGGTTTCGGGTGAAGACCCTGTGTTTTTCTTTCCTCGATTTCTTGGATGTAATCCTGATAAATATTCATAATGATAGAAGTCTTTTCAAATTTAAATAGACCATAGAACAATGTCGTGTTTAATCCTTGCGGTATTTGTAGCGAATGAGCTATAATCTGTAAATTTTAAGTGTGTTTGATTTGTTTTTAAACCTATTAAAGATTGCGGTCCTATAACTGTAATGTCAAAAATCAATTCTTTAAAATGTTTTGGTATATCAAACACTTAAAAATGTTCCCAAAAATACGGAATTTTAATTTTTTTTTTGGTTTAAATTATTTAGATTCTATATAAATATCAATTTTATATTTTCTATTTTTGACACAAAATACATTGAGTGATGATTTTAGGAAAACTGAAACTTGGATTTTTTATAACATTAGCTGTTTTTGCTTCTGCTCAGTCTAAGTATTTGAAAGGTAAAAGTTTAGCTAAATCGAAAACTGCTGTTTCTTCAAAGGTTTCAAAAAAATCGGGATCTGATTTACCGGTTGTTAATGAAAATATACCATTGCTGATTCCGCAAAAAAAGAACGGAAAATCTGGTTTTGTTAATCAGAAGAGCCGATTTGTGATTCAGCCTGAATATGATTTGGTGATGTTTTTTGGTGAAGACTGTAATCTTCTGAACTCTCCGAATGAGAAAATCAGAAAGTTCGGAACTAAGGATTTTGCAACTGTTGAGAAAAACGGAACTACTTTCAGGATCAATAAATCCGGGAAAAGGGTCTATCAGTATAAAAATGATGATTTGGGTAAATGTAATCTTACGTTGCAGAAAGCATTATTCCATGCCTATATTCTTCACGGAAAATATGGGATTATTGAAGATTCAAAGTTTAAAAATCCTTCAGATCGCAGCCAGTTTGCAATTTATCCTGATTATCAGTATCTCTATATTATGGAGGGAGATGATGTTGCCAATCCTATGATTGTTGCCGCTTATAATGATAAATTTGGAGTGATTGATGTCAATAATAAAATTGTAATTCCTTTTGAATATTCAGATATAAAAAGAAATTACAGCTGGAAATTGGGGAAAATGTTTGAAGTAACCAAAGACGATAAAAATTATTATTATATCGATTCCGACAACCGTTCGTATTAGATTTAAATAAAAATTTAGACGAAAATGTTTTCGTTGATCCAGGTTTAAATATTTTTTGTAATTTTGCCGCTGAAATTAAAGGGGTGCCCCAATCGGAGCTGAGATTATACCCAATGAACCTGGAACAGGTAATGCTGTTTAGGGAAATTTGAAAATGAGCAATGAATAATAAGCAATTAGTAATACAATAAATTACTTATTACCAATCACTCATTACTTATATCATAATCGCCCCTTTTATTCCATTAAATTTTTAAAATTTATAAGAATGAAAGGATTATTTTTTTTAGGACTTACCGCAAGTTCGCTGAGTTTTGCACAAACTCACAATTCCGATTCTCTGAAAGCCAGAGATATTGAAGCTGTAAACTTCACCAAAAGACTTCCTGTCGCAAAAGAAATCATCAATGTTCAAAAAGATGTCGACAGTAGAAATCTCGGACAGGATTTACCGATTCTTCTGAAAAATCAAATCTCAATTATTTCAACTTCCGATGCAGGAAATGGTGTAGGATACACCGGTTTTAGAATTCGTGGAGTTGCCGGAAGGGGAATTAATGTCATGATGAATGGCGTTCCGTTCAATGATTCCGAAAGCCAGGGAACTTTTTTTGTGAATGTTCCGGATTTAACGAGCTCTGCGTCGCAAATAATTATTCAAAGAGGAGTTGGAACTTCCAACAACGGTGTTTCTGCCTTCGGAGCGAGCATCAATGTGATTTCAAAAGAACCGGAAGACAAGTTTTATTTTAAAACAGATGACAGTTACGGTTCATTCAATACCTACAAATATTCTGCGGAAATAGGTTCCGGAAAATTCTGGAAAGACCGTATTTCTGTGATGGGAAGATATACCAATATTCATTCTGACGGATATATTGATAGAGCTGCTTCGGATTTGAATTCTTACAACTTCACTGCTTTATTTGAAGAAGGAAAAACAAAACTTCGTCTGATGGCTTTTGGCGGAAAAGAAAAAACATACCAAGCTTGGAATGGAGTAGACAGACAAACCTGGGAAACCAACCCAAGAACCAATTTGTCAGGAGCAATTTATGATGCAAACTGGGAAAATGTAGTTGATTTTTATAATAACGAAACGGATAATTACAGGCAAAATCACTATCAATTACTTTGGGAGCAAGGTTTAAACGAAAAGTGGAATCTTGAAACAACGCTTCATTACACAAAAGGAAGAGGCTATTATGAAAACTACAAACAGGGTGATCCTTATGCAAGATATAATTTGCCTGATTTTAACGGAAATGAATATTCAGATTTTATCAGAAAAAAATGGCTGAATAATGATTTTTATGGGATCGTTTCTACGTTATATGGGAAATTCAACAATCTGGATCTGAATTTTGGAGTTGTTGGAAATCAATATTACGGAAGACATTACGGAAATGTGAAAGATGTTTTCTTTGCTGAAATTCCGCAACACGAGTATTACCGAAATCGTTCGGTGAAGAATGAAGTTGCAGGTTTTGCAAAAGCTTTGGTGAGAGTAAATGATTTTGAATTCTTCGGAGATTTGCAATTGAGAAATATCGATTATGACACCAAAATTTTAATGGAAGGTGATGGTGAAGGTGCAGATCTGAAAAAGAACTGGCTGTTCTTCAATCCAAAGGCGGGAATCAATTATAGATTAGGAAACGGAAAAGTGTTTGTTTCTTATGCTCATGCGCAAAGAGAGCCGAACAGAGACGATTTAATTTCCGATAATGATGTGAAAGCAGAGAAACTGCACGATTTCGAAGCGGGTATTGAAAAACAGTTTGGTCCGGTTGCTTTTACCGCAAACCTTTATTACATGTATTATCTGAATCAGTTGGTTTTAAACGGACAGATCAGTAACATCGGAGAATTTATCAGAACCAATTCCGGGAAAAGTTATCGAAGAGGAATTGAGGTGGGCGCTTTGGCGAAACTTTCAAAACAATGGGAAGTTTCCGGAAATGTAAGTTTAAGCCAGAACAGAAATCAGGATTTCAGAATTGAAAATGAAAAAGGAACAACAAACCTTGGAAATACAGAAATCTCTTTTTCACCTAATGTTATTGCCAATTTAAGTTTGAAATTTAATCCGACGAAAAACTTTCAGTTCTCTTTGATGAATCAGTATGTAGGAAAACAGTATCTGGATAATACGGAAACTGTCGATTTACAGCTGAAGGATTATCTTCTTACAGATTTTAATGCACAATATCAGTTTAAAATTTCGAAACACGATGTTGCTTTGAAGCTTTTGGTAAATAATATTTTCGATCAGAAATATGTGAATAACGGTTATGTTTACAACGGTCCGATTTATTTTGCTCAGGCAGGAACCAATTTTATGTTCGGAATCAGCTGGAAGATTCAGTAATTTAATAAGACACCATTTTACATTTTATATAGTAGTTAGATTTTCTAATTAAATTTTTTTAAGACTGTTTCGGCGGTCTTTTTTATTAGATTTAAACTTAAATTTAAATAAAATCTATGTAAATCAGTGTAATCTGTGGGAGACTAAACAACAATATTCATTTATGATTTTAACATTTTAAACTCAAAATAAATCTCTCAAAAAGTCACGAAAAAGTCATAAATTTGCGGTCAAATGAATATTTCAGCTTACATTTTAGAATATCTGAAGCAATTCGGAACAGTTGTAGTTCCGCAGTTTGGTGTTTTCTCACTCGAAAATTCCAAGGCAGTTATCAATTCTGAAAACGGAAGTATTCTTCCGCCTTCAAGCAAAATTGCTTTTCATTCAGATTATCAGGTTGCGTCGGATGATCTGGTCAATTTTATCAGTACTCAGAAAAGTGTGTCTAAAAATTCTGCTGAAAGCGAACTTCAGGTTCAGACCGATTTCTGGAAGAAAAAGCTTCAGGCAGATCAGGTTTTAGAAATTAATAACCTCGGAACGATTTATATTGAAGACGGTCATTTGACATTCAAAGGAAACCGTTTGGAATCCGATCATCCGGATTTTTATGGTTTGGAAGAAATTCGCTTTTCGGATATTAAAAATAATGAAAGTACGATTCCGACGGTTGACAGAGAAAAAGATTACAAATTCAACAAATCTATTTTGTGGATTTTTCTTTTCATCATTCCTGTTTTGGGAATTTTATATTTCGGTTATACGCAACAAGAGTTGATTTTCGGTAAGAAATCATTCGACAGTGTTTCTGTGCAAACCACTACAAAAAGAATTGAAAAACCGGTTCCTGTAAAAATGGATTCTGCTCAGATGAAAATTGCGGATTCTATTAAGCAGATTCAATTGAAAAAAGATTCTTTAATTCAGGATTCTATTAAAAAAACAGCCGTGAAATCTGTGAAAGTTCCGGCAACTCAAAAATCAAAACCTCAATGGCAAAAATAAAAAAGGCGTCAGAATCGCTTACGGTGATGACGAATATCGTTCTTCCGAATGATACCAACCAGCTTAGAAACCTTTTCGGAGGTGAATTGTTGGCAAGAATGGATAGATGTGCATCAATTTCAGCAACAAGACACTGCGAAAGAAGAGTAGTAACAGCTTCTGTAAATCACGTTTCTTTTGATCATCCAATTCCCGAAGGCGGAATTGTAGTAATGGAATCTAAAGTTTCTCGTGCTTTTTCAACTTCAATGGAAATTTATGTGGATGTTTGGTTGGATGATCCGATTAATCATAAAAAAATCCAGACCAATAAAGGAATCTATACTTTTGTAGCGGTGGACGAATTCAACAGACCGATTCCGATTCCTGATATGGAGCCGGAAACAGATCTTGAAAAAGAAAGATTTGCTGCAGCCTTACGAAGAAAAGAATTATCTCTGATTCTTTCAGGAAGAATGAAGCCGACAGATTCTGTGGAACTTAAAAAATTGTTTGCAGGAGAAATTGAACAATAATTGACAACGGAAGAATTTTTTCTTCCGTTTATTTGTAAATGTAAGTTACAAAAATGAGAATCTTATTATTAGATAAAAACCATCCTCTTATCACCGATCAGCTTTTAGACAAAAACTTTATTCTGGAAGAAGACTTCACGTCTTCTTATGATGAGGTTTGTGCTAAAATTCAAAATTATGATGGAGTAATTATTCGCAGCAGAATTCCTTTAGATAAAAATTTCCTTGAACATGGAGAAAATCTGAAATTCATCGCAAGAGTAGGTGCCGGAATGGAAAATATAGATATTCCTGTCGCTGAAAAGCTTGGAATCCAATTGATTAATTCTCCTGAAGGAAACCGTGATTCCGTGGCTGAACACGTTGTCGGAATGCTTTTAATTTTAATGAACCGGCTTTTCATTGCTTCTCAGGAAGTAAAAAACGGAATCTGGCTTCGTGAAGAAAATCGTGGCGACGAATTATTAGGAAAAACGGTAGGATTAATTGGCTATGGAAATATGGGAAAAGCCACCGCAAAAAGACTTTCGGGTTTTGGTTGTAGGGTAATTTTTTATGATATTCTTCCCAATCTTTCCGATGAATTTGCGACTCAGGTTTCTTTAGAAGAATTAAAAGAAAAAGCTGAAGTTTTAAGTTTACACATTCCTTTGACGGAGGAAACTCACTATTTAATTGACGAAAATTTCATCTCAGAGATGAAAAATGATTTCTATTTCGTCAATACAGCAAGAGGTAAAAATGTTGAAACGAAATATTTAGTTGAAGCTTTGAAATCAGGAAAAGTAAAAGGAGCTTGTTTGGATGTTTTAGAATATGAAAAGTCATCATTCGAAAATCTTGATACTTCGACTTCGCTCAGTACAAGAGAAAATGAAGATCTGCAATATCTTTTAAACTCAGAAAAAGCAATAGTAACGCCTCATATCGCAGGGTGGACTCATCAGAGCAAAGAAAAACTGGCGCAGGTAATTGTAGATAAAATTGTAGCTGCTTTTTGTTAAGATTAGGAGGTTAAGAAAATTACTCATTTAGGGTGTGAAATTTTATGTTAAATAATTCATAATTGATAATTGCCTTTTCATTTTTGAACTGAGTTTTATTAAATTGCCACTCATTTTTTGAACGCATGAAGAAGCTTAACCTGGTATTTGTTACAACCTTTTTTTTATTTCTTTTTTCCTGTAAAAATAAATCTGAAAGCAATATTACAGCCTCAGAATCTACAACCAACCTTCCTAATTACGGAAATGTAGATCTAAGCAAAGTTTTTGCGGATGAAAACTTTAGTCTGGTTGATAAAAAATACGCAGTAAATTACATCGATCAATACTATAAAAAAGTTTGGGAGGGAAGCAACCTGAGCGGAAGCTTTCTTGTGGCGAAAGGAGATGACATTCTGTACGAAAATTACAGAGGCTTTGCGAGAGAAGGAAACCAGAATCCTATTGATAAAAATACGGCACTTCACGTTGCTTCGGTTTCAAAAACAATGACGGCAATGGCGATGATGAAGCTGATCGAAGCAGGTAAAATTAAATTAACAGATCATCTAACACAGTTTTTCCCAGGATTTCCTTATCCTAATGTAACAGTTCAGACCTTATTAGACCAAAGAAGCGGACTTCCAAAGTACGAATATTTCATTACTAAAATTCAACCTGCTCCTGCAGAGCTTTCCAAAACTTTCATTACGAATCAGGATGTTTTAAATATGATTATTAAATACAAACCTGAATTAGCAAGAGATACCGATACGGGTTTTATGTATTGCAATACCAATTATGCGCTTTTGGCTTTATTAATTGAAAAAATCACCAAAACTCCTTTTCCTCAGGCGATGCAAGAAATGGTTTTCACACCGTTGAAAATGAAAAACACTTACATTTTTCAGGAGAAAGATATTCCGACCGCGTCACAATCATTTTATTTTGGTGGAAACAGATTGTATCCTTTAGACCGATTGGATTTGATTTACGGTGATAAAAATGTGTATACAACACCCAGAGATCTCCTCAATTTTTCGAAGGCTATGTTTTCAAAAGATTTTTTAAAACCAGAACTGATGGAAATGGTTTTCACACCATACAGCAATGAAAAAGCAGGACAAAATAATTATGGTTTAGGTTTCAGGATGAAAATTTTTGATAACGGTGAAAAGCTGACCTATCACAACGGTTGGTGGCACGGAACAAACTCTGTTTTTGCTCATCTTTTAAAATCAAAAGTGACGATTGTTGCCATTGGAAATAAATATTCGGGAAGAGTGTATACCGCATTGGCTTTGTCCGGATTATTTGAAGATTTTCCGGCTCAGAAAGACAAGCTCCACAGCATTATGAATGATAATCAGGACACTTTGAAAACCCAGACCGAAGTTTTTGGAGAATAATGTTTATTTTTGCTCAAATAATTTCATGAAAAGATTTCTTCTTTTATTTATAATTGGGATTCTTGTGCAGTCTTGTGCAAGAGTAGGTTCACCAGTTGGAGGCGCAAAAGACAGTTTGGCTCCGGAAGCTATCGGTTCGAATATCGATACGACGAGAGTGAATGTGAGAAGAGATATCAAAGAACTTCGTATCGATTTCAATGAGTATATTACGCTGAAGGATATCAATAAAAACCTTAATATTTCTCCACCCATAAAAAATATCAAGCGAATTCTTCCATCGAATATTGCCAATAAATTTTTGGTGATTCAGTGGACAGATACTTTGCAGGCAAATACAACCTATAATTTTAATTTTGGTAATGCGATTGTTGATAACAGTGAGGGCAATCCTCTGAGATATTACAATTTTGCATTTTCAACAGGCGAAAAACTTGATGATCTCTACATCAGTGGAGAAGTAACCGATGCTTTGGCTCTTAAAAAGAAAACCAGCTCAGAAAATAAAATGGTTGTTGGTCTTTATCAGTTGAAAGACAGTATGGACTATCGACAAAAACCTTACTACATTACAAAGGTAGATGATGATGGTTATTATGAATTAAACTATCTCGCACCGGGAAAATATAAAATCCTGGCTTTCGATGATGATAATGAAAACTCAATTTACAATCCCGGAAAAGAAAGAATTGCTTTCAGAAAAGATACAGTTGTTGTAGAGAAATCAATTTCAGGGTTAAATTTAAAATTATTTCCGTCTAAAAAACCTTTCAAAAAACCTGAGTTTAAAGAAATGGCAGGCGGAATTATGATGCTGTTTGAAGGAAATCCTGATGAGGTAAGAGTGCTTCCGGTAAGTGAAAAACTTAAAAATATTAAAGTTACTCATATTCCAAAATCAGACTCGGTAAAAATTTGGTTCGATGCTGTAAAAAGTGATCTGGGACAAACGACCAACGAAAAAGTGGAGTTTAGCTATGATACAGGAAAAGTGCAGGATACCGTTTCCACTTTTTATAAATACAATAAGAAGAATGTGATGGAGCTTAATAATGACAGCGGTGGTTCTCTGCTACCTCCTAAAACCGATTTCACACTATCTTCAAACTTTATTATTGATAAAATAGATGCTGAAAAATGGACTTTAAAAATAGATAGCACAGTAACGGTACCTTTCACGGCAAAAATATCAGAGACAAACCCGTATCATATTTTGGTAAAAGCAGATTTTGAAAGTGGTAAAAAATATCAGCTGACTGTTCCTAAAACTACAGTCTCTTCATATTACGAGAAAAATCCTGATTCCAAACGTTTCGACTTTGAAATTGATAAGATTGAAAATTACGGGAAGCTTATTATAAAACTTAAAAACGCTCCGACAAAAAAATATTGGTTACAGCTGTTAGATTCAGGAGAAAAACCAATTTATCAGAAATATACAAGCGGAAACGAAGTCACTTTTGATATTCTAAAACCCGCGGAATATATCGTTCGTATTTTGGTTGATAATAATGAAAATAAATATTGGGACGAAGCAGATTTCGAAAACGGAGTTTTTGCCGAAGATGCCTATACTTACTATAAAACAGCAGTGATCCGACCTTTATGGACTTCCAATGAAGACTGGGATTTGACAGATACCAGAACTTTGGATACCAGTAAAATGGGAACAAGCAACAGTTCATCTACAAAAAACACCTCTTCTCAGCCGACACAGAGCAGACAGTCAACAACGAATCCTACAAATACAACAATTCAAAACGGCAATACAGGTACGAGAAACACAAATAGACAGCTCCAACAAATAAAAAGATAATGCAGAGGTTTAAAAAAATAGTTTTTTGGTGTCTAGTTGGTTTTGCAATGATTCAGTTTATTCCGATTGATAAAGTGAATAAGCCGGTGGATAAAAGAAAGAACTTTATAGAAGTTAAAAATACTCCTGCTAAAATTTCTGAATTGATAAAAAACGCTTGCTACGATTGTCATTCCGATGAAACGGTTTATCCGAAATACGCTTATATTGCGCCGTTTTCCTGGTCAGTAAAAAGTCATGTGAATGAAGGAAGAGAACATCTTAATTTTTCAGTTTGGGCAACTTATAATAATGATCTTAAGAAAAATATGCTGACGAAATCAATTCAGACGATAGAAAATAAGATTATGCCGATGCCTGCTTACATTATTTATCATAAAGAAGCCAATCTTACCGATGCGGAAAGAACTTTACTGATAAAGTATTTTGAAGAGGTATTAAAATCTAAAACATACTAATTTTAAATAAAAAACTCTCGCAATTTGCGAGAGTTCTATTTTTGATGATTATTTGTTATTCTTAATATAGCTTTCAAAAAATATCTTCTGAGAATCAAAAGCAATGTCATCCAGATTGATTTCCGAAATTTTAATCCAATGTGTTTCTGAAATTTCAGATAACGCCAGTTGAGCTTCAAACTTCTCTGCAACGTTATATTCATAAAACAGGTCGATCGTATTATAATCTATCTCTTTGTACTGATAAACATTCGGAAGGCTTTTAAGGTATTTTAAATTATTAATATCAACATCAAGCTGAAGCTCTTCAAAAAGCTCTCTTTTGCAGGTGTTTTCTGCACTTTCTTTAGGATCGACAAAACCACCCGCAAGATCGAGTTTTCCTTTTTTAGGCTCCTGATTCCTTTTCGTTAAATAAATTTCATCCTTGCAACGGATAACAACGGCAACGGCTCCTGCAACATTATTATATAAAGTAAAACTACATTTGGGGCAGCTCCACTTTTTTTCTCCATCCCATTTTAGGGTTTCTTTTCCGCAGTTCGGACAAAATTTTAATATTTTCATTAAGCAATATGAGAATTTCTCGGATGATAATTTAAAATCACATCACGAAGTTCTTCAGTTTTTAAATGGGTGTAAATTCCGGTCGTTGTAATGCTCGAATGTCCCAACATTTCTTGTATATACCTTAAATCGGCACCATTCTGCAACAGATGAGTCGCAAACGAATGTCTGAATGTGTGAGGCGAAATTTTCTTGCTTACTCCGGCTTTATCGGTAAGTTCTTTAATAATAATAAAGACAATCACACGAGACATCGACGTTCCTCTGCTATTAAGGAAAAGAATATCTTCATGTTTTTTGTTTACCTTACTCTTAGAACGGACTTCATTAATATATTCCTTCAAAAGTTTAGCGGTGTATTGTGCCAAAGGAACAAAACGCGTTTTTTCACCCTTTCCGGTAATTTTAATGTAATTTTCTTTAAAATTGATATTTGAAATCTTAATATCAATCAATTCCGAAACTCTCAGGCCACAACCGTAAAGCACTTCAATAATGCAGTGATTTCTTTTTCCAAGATCAGAACCCCTTTCGATAGCTTCAATTATCCTTTCAATATCGGTAAGGCTTAAGGTATCGGGTAAGTACAATCCCAATTTTGGTCCTTCCAGCAGAGCAGAAGGGTTGTCATCACGAATTTCATCTTCCAGAAGATACCTGAAAAAAGCTTTAATGGAAGAAATCCATCTCGCCTGTGATCTTTCACTGAATTTTTGTTTCGATAATTTGAAAATGTATTCCTGCAGATTGTCGTAGGTAATCTTCTCAGGCCCAGTGTTTTCAAGGTCGCCAACGGCGTAATCTTTTAGTTTCTTGATGTCGCGAATGTAGGCGTCAAGTGTGTTTTCTGAAAAGTTTCTTTCGAAGCGAAGAAAGATTTCAAAATCTTTAATTTTTTCATCCCAAGTCATTGTGTTTTATTTTTTTAATTCATTCTCTGATACTTGTATTATTTCAATCCGATGTTCTTTTAAAAAAGCGATACCTTCATTATCTGAATAAGCATTAATATAGACAAGTCTTGAAATACCGGCCTGTAAAATCAGCTTACTACATTCTTTACATGGCGACAAAGTAAGATACAGTGTAGCGCCACGAGCAGACTGTGTAGAGCCCGCCAATTTCAAAATTGCATTTGCTTCTGCATGAAGAACGTACCAGTGTGTTTTACCGTTTTCGTCTTCGCAGCAATTCTCAGATCCCGATGGGGTACCATTGTATCCATCTGAAATAATCATCCTATCTTTTACGATAAGAGCTCCTACCTGCTTTCTTTCACAGTAGGAAAGTTTTGCCCACTCCTGAGCCATCTTTAGATAAGCTTTATCAAACTTATTATACATCTGCATCGTTTATTTTCGAAATAATTTGTGATGTGGTATTTAGAAATTCGGCTTTCTTTTTTCTAAAAAAGCTGAAACTCCTTCTTGTTTGTCTTCCATATCAAAAAGCTCTCCGAAAAATTTTATTTCGGTTTCAAAACCTTTATCAGTATCCGACAGATTGGTTGCTTTAATCGCTTTTGAAATCGCCATAGGAGAATTAAACGCTATTGTTTTTGCTAATTCTTCTGTTTTGGAAAGAAGCTCACCAATGGGGAAAACTTCATTTACCAGACCGATTTCTTTTGCTCTTTGTGCAGGAATCATTTTTGCTGAGAAAATCATTTCATTCGCAATACCTTTTCCTACTAATTTTGGAAGTCTTTGGGTGCCCCCATATCCTGGGATCAATCCTAAAGTTACTTCAGGAAGACCAAGTTTAGCATTTTCGGAAGCGTATCTGATGTGGCAGGACATCGCCAGTTCTAAACCTCCTCCTAAAGCAAAACCGTTTACAGCAGCAATAACAGGTTTAGAAAGGTTTTCAATTTTATTAAAAAGAATATTTTGTCCGTTTCTTGCCAGCTCTTCTGCTTTTTCTTGATTAAAGTTACTAAATTCTTTTATATCTGCACCAGCTACGAATGATTTTTCTCCGCTTCCGGTTAAAATAATTGCTCTTACTTCATGGTCAGACTGTAATTCATCAAGCGCCGAACTGATTTCCTTTATGGTCAATGCGTTCAGTGCATTCAAGCTTTCAGGTCTGTTTATGTTAATTACAGCTATTTTATTTTCTTTTTTTAGCAGTATATTTTCGTAAGTCATTATCTCTTTAATCTTTAAGAACCTGCAAATTAAAAATTTTTTACAAATAAAAAGGGAAAAAATTAATTTTTTCCCTTTTAAATGTTTATTATTTAATAGTTTACTTTGAATGATTCATCATATTTGCATCAATATTGACACTTAAACCTGAAGCTACTTTCATGCCAAGCTCAATATTTGCTCTGAAAAAATGACATAATTGACGGTTGATAATTTCATCTTTTTTGGGTCCGTCTATTCCACTCATACTACCAATAATATTATTTACAAGATGATCCCTGTCTTCCTGATTCATTGCTTTTGTATATAGAAGGCCGGGTTGAGTATAATGATCGTCATCGTTTTCGTTTCTATTGAAATTAGCAACATGATTGCTGTCTAATTCATATTCATAATTCTTGTAAGCAGAATCGGGTACAATATCATCGAAACTATTAGGATGATAATTCGGTTTGTCCTGATATTCACTTGAATCTGCCATAAAACCATCTCTCTGATAATTATTTACGGCAAAAGGACACCTGTTAACTTCCAGCTGATGAGCATTTACGCCAACTCTGTATCGGTGCGCATCCGGATAAGAGAATAGTCTTCCCTGAAGCATTTTATCAGGAGAGAAACTAATACCGTTTACTAAATTACTTGGTGAGAAAGTAGATTGCTCTACATGTGCAAAATAATTTACAGGGACTTCATTCAGTTCCATTTCTCCAACTTCGATAAGCGGAAAATCTCCCTGAAACCATACTTTTGTAATATCAAAAGGATTCCATCTGAATTCTTTTGCCTGCTCTTCAGTCATTACCTGGATGTACATTGTCCATTTTGGGAAATCGTTGTTATCAATTGCATTGCAAAGATCTTCCTGTGCAAAATCAGGATTTTCACCTGCCATTTTCACGGCATCATCATTGCTGAAATTTTTGATTCCCTGTTTTGTTTTAAAATGAAACTTTACCCAGACTCTTTCATTCTTATCATTAATCATTGAAAAAGTATGAGAACCAAATCCGTGCATATGTCTGTATCCGTAAGGAGTTCCACGATCTGACATTAAAATTAAAACCTGGTGAAGAGATTCGGGATTTAAACTCCAGAAATCCCACATCATGGTTGCGCTTTTCAGATTGGTTTTTGGAACACGCTTTTGAGTGTGAATAAAATCCGGGAATTTTTTGGCATCCTTAATGAAAAAAACGGGAGTATTGTTTCCTACAAGATCCCAATTTCCGTCTTCAGTATAAAATTTTAAAGCAAATCCTCTCGGGTCTCTTGCTGTATCTGCGCTTCCTTTCTCTCCGCCTACGGTAGAAAATCTCGCAAACATTCTGCATGAATTTCCAACTTTAGAAAATATCTTTGCTTTCGTGTACTGCGATATATCGTGTGTTACCGTAAATGTTCCGTAGGCTCCTGTTCCTTTTGCGTGTACAATTCTTTCCGGAATTCTTTCTCGTACAAAATGAGCAAGGTTTTCCTGTAATATAAAATCCTGTAATAATACCGGACCACGTGCGCCGACGGTCTGTGAATCCTGATGTTCAAAATAAGGTGCGCCGCTTCCTGTGGTTAATTTCTTTGAATCCATATAGTTATGATTTGAGGTTTATTTCCAATTTTCAGTATCAAATTTAGTTGAATTTTTAATTGCTTCTGCCAAAAACATCATATCTTTGTCATAGATAATATTAATCAGATGAACATTCAGCAATTGGAATATCTTATCGCTGTAGATAAGTACAAACATTTCGGTAAAGCGGCTCAGGCTTGTTTTATTACCCAGCCTACACTAAGTGCAATGATACAGAAGTTTGAAGATGAACTGGATGTAAAGGTTTTCGACAGAACAACTCACCCGATCAGAACCACGGATGTTGGACTTCAGATCATTGATCAGGCAAAGGTGATTATAGAATCTGTCAATGAGTTGAAAAACAAAGCGAATTTGCTGAACAATATTTTAGGAGGAACTATTAATCTGGGAATTATTCCTACCGTTTCGTCATTTATTTTACCGACCGAAATTTTCCATTTTCTCCAGAATAATCCTAAAATTCAGATGAATGTAAAGGAAATGACAACCGATAATATTATCAAAGCTTTGAAAGCAGGTGAATTGGATGCAGGAATTATTTCTACACCTTATGATAATGCCAATGAATTTTATCAGGATTTCTTGTTTAATGAAGAACTGATGATTTACAGTTCAGATACGGAAGCAAATAAGAAAAACACATTTATTGTTCCTGAAGAGATGAATGTAGAAAAAGTTTGGCTTCTTGAGGAGGGAAACTGTCTGAGAAGTCAGTTTGAAAACATCTGTCATTTAAAAGAAAATACATTAAAACCTAAAAATCTGGATTTCTTGGCATCAAATATTCAGACTTTGGTACATATGGTTGATAAAGTAGGCGGAATCAGCATTTTACCGGAATTGGCTTTAAACCAACTTTCAGAAGAACAGAAAGGTAAAGTGTTCAGATTTAAGAAGCCTTTCCCTTACAGAGAAATCAGCATCATTTATTATAAGCCGACATTTAAACAGAAAATTATCGATGAGCTCGGGTCTTTTATTAAATCTTCTTTAGAATCAAAATTAAATTACCACGAAGCCCCAAAAGATTTTGTAAGCATTAAACCTCAATAAATTAAAGACCGGATTTTTATTCGGTCTTTTCGTTTTTTATTTATCTGCGAAAAGTTTTGAGTATTAGAAAAATAGTACTTAAATTTGCAAACGTTTATTAACGAGGAAAAATTTGACCTGATTGCAACCTCTATAAAAAAATGCTAAAACAGTATAATTCTTTTTAGCTTTTTCCGGGCAATTATTCTATCTTTTTCTTCATATTTTAATTAAAAATACAAAGATATATGTCTTATTTATTTACATCTGAATCAGTTTCAGAAGGACATCCGGATAAAATTGCCGACCAGATCTCCGACGCACTTATCGATAACTTTTTAGCATACGACAAAACTTCAAAGGTTGCTTGTGAAACTTTGGTGACAACAGGACAGGTTGTTTTAGCAGGAGAGGTAAAATCTGATGCTTACTTAGATGTACAGACTATTGCAAGAGAAGTAATCAACGGAATTGGTTATACAAAAGGTGAATATATGTTTAATGGTGATTCTTGCGGAGTTATTTCTGCAATCCATGAGCAGTCGCCGGATATCAATCAAGGAGTTGACAGGGTTGCTGCTGATGAAACTTTCGAAACAAAAGCAAATGCACAGGGAGCAGGAGATCAGGGAATGATGTTCGGTTATGCAACCAACGAAACGGCAAACTACATGCCTTTGGCTTTAGATTTGGCACATACAATTCTTAAAGAACTTTCTGCGATCAGAAGAGAGAATTCTAAGATTACATACCTTCGTCCTGATGCAAAATCTCAGGTAACTATTGAGTATTCTGATGATCACAAACCGGTAAGAATTGATTCTATCGTAGTTTCTACTCAGCATGACGATTTCGGAGCTGAAGAAGAAATGCTGAATAAAATCAGAGAAGACATCAAAAATATTTTGATTCCTAGAGTTGTGGCTTTACAGACAGAAGAAATCAAAGCTTTATTTAATGATCAGATCAAATATCATATCAACCCAACAGGAAAATTTGTAATCGGTGGGCCTCACGGAGATACAGGTTTGACTGGTAGAAAAATCATCGTTGACACGTACGGTGGAAAAGGAGCTCACGGTGGAGGTGCTTTCTCTGGAAAAGATCCTTCAAAAGTTGACAGAAGTGCGGCTTATGCAACCAGACATATTGCTAAAAACTTAGTGGCTGCAGGTGTTGCAGATGAGGTTTTGGTACAGGTTTCTTATGCAATTGGTGTTGCTGAACCTTGTGGTTTATATATTAATACGTACGGAACTTCTAAAGTTGGTTTGAATGACGGTGAAATTGCTAAAAAAGTATCTACAGTTTTCGATTTGAGACCTTATGCAATCGAGCAGAATTTGAAATTAAGAAATCCTATTTATCAGGAAACAGCTTCTTACGGTCACATGGGAAGAGAGCATTTTGTTGCTGATAAAACATTCAATAAAGGTCACAAAAATGAGTTGACTCTTACAGGTTTAGAATTCTTCACTTGGGAAAAATTAGATAAAGTGGAAGAAATAAAATCCGCTTTCGGAATTTAATTCTGCTTTTCGGTATAGAAACTGCTTTAACATGAAAATGCTAAAGCAGTTTTTTTTATTTTTACACTTAAATATTTTATAATGAATATGCGATCTGCAATCACAATACTTTTTCTCTTTTTTATCGGAACTCTGGTAAAAGCTCAATACACGGTTCATAAGATGATTAATGTAGGCTATGTTTACCAAAATCAAAGCTTTGGAGAAATAGGAGGTAAATTAATGTTTCTGAAAAATGATGATGTGATCTACAGATTGGGTGCTTCGGCTTTGATGGGATCTGCAAATTCTGAATTTGCGATTATGCCTAAATTACAAGGTGATATTTTATTCAATTTTGAAAGAAACGTAGACTTTTATCATTCCTATTACTTCCTTGCCGGAGTAGAAGGAACCAATAAATATGTTGCTCCAAAAATCGGAGTTACTCTTTTCGGAATTTTAGACCTTACCGGAGGTTATGCTTTTCCTGTTGGTAACTCAGGTTTAAATGGAAAAGAACTAAAAGGACTAAATGTAAATTTCACATTAAATATTCCTACAGCCTTCTTACATGATATGTTAAAGTAATTTTTTTTGCATAATTGTTGTAAATATTTAATAATTGCTTAACAGTTATTAAAATTTTATTTATATTTACAACATAATTTCTATGCTTATTGATAAGACTCTACTTTAATACCCGTTTACGCAAACAAAATTAAGCTTGATCCTAGTCAGGGAAAGTTTGTCAGCGGATAATAAATATTTGAGAAGAGTTATGAAATCAACAGACAGTCAATTAATAACCTTGTACCAAAAAGGTGACGAAGAAGCATTATCTATATTAATCCATCGCCATCAACGAGAGCTTTTTACATTTATTTTGTATAAAATAAATGATCAGGATCTTGCGAATGATGTTTTCCAAGATACATTCATCAAAATTATTGTAATGCTCAAAGAAGGGCGTTACAACGAAGAAGGTAAATTTATTCTATGGGCAAAAAGAATTGCTCAGAATCTTATTATTGACCATTTTCGTGCCAAAGCAAAAAATATAAAAGTTTCAGAGACTACTTTCAATAGCGACGAGTTTTCAATATTTGATTTGATAAGAGAACCTTCGGAAAACATTGAAGATCAGTTGGTAAGTATTCAGATCCAGGAAGATTTGCTGAAAATGTTGCAATTCCTACCACAAAACCAGCAGGAAGTGATAAAACTCAGGTTTTTTGACGGATTGAGCTTTAAAGAAATTGCAGAACATACGGATATGAGCATTAATACGACTTTAGGACGTGTAAGGTATGCGCTGATCAACCTCAGAAAAATCATGGAAGAGAATAATATTATTCTTACGAGATAATAATTCACAATGTTTCACGTTTTAAAGAAAAAACTTTTTTCGCCTATGAAAAAAAACGATTCTTTAAAAATGAAAAGCTTGAAACCCAAAAAGCAAACCATTGATTTTTTGCTCAGTTTCTCAAAAAATCTTGAAGTAGTGAAGATTAAGAACAATCACATTCACCTTTCAAAAAATTAATCATTAATTTTGTGCTGTATGAAAATTCAGCACATTTTTTTTGATCTCGACAATACCCTTTGGGATCATCGCCGAAACGCTTATCTTACCATCAAAGATCTTTTCGAAAAAGAAGAAATCACTTTTAAATACAATATTGATTTTGAAGAATTTCATTCTGTTTATCATGAAATTAATGAAAGACTGTGGGAACAGATTCGTGACGGAGAAATTGATAAAGAATATCTGAGAAAGCATCGTTTTTATGATACTTTCAATCGTTTTGGAATTGATGACCTCAAACTGTCAATGTTTTTTGAAGAACATTTCTTAGATAAGATTCTTAATTATAATCATCTTGTTGAAAGTGCTGATGTTATTTTAGACTATCTGAAAGCTAAAAATTATACGCTTCACATTATCTCAAACGGTTTTCAGGAAGTGACAGAAAGAAAATGTATTCTTTCCGGAATCGATCATTATTTTAGAACCATTACCAGTGCAGATTCTGTCGGCGTGAGAAAGCCGAATCCTGCTATTTTTGAATATTCATTAGGGGTTGCTGAAGCAAAAAAAGAAGAGAGTATTCTGATTGGTGACGATTGGATTGCGGATATCATCGGATCACAACAGTTTGGAATAGATTGTATTTTCTTTGATGTTTTAAATGAAAATAAAGGGGTTGAAAATTTAAAAGTGGTCAAACATCTTTTACAGATTAAAGATTATTTATAAAAATATATTTAAATAGTTTCGGCGGCACCTTTGGTGCCGCCGAAACTTTATTCATTAAGAAATATTCAGAATTAAATTCCTAAACTTTCTCGCACTCTCTTGATGGTTTGAGTAGCAATTGCTCTTGTTTTTACGGCGCCTTCCTGAAGTTTGGTTTCCAGTTCATCAAGATTGTTCATATAGTAAGAGAACAGTTCTCTTTCCTTTTCAAATCGTGTAAGAATTAAATCTAACAATTCTTTTTTAGCATGACCGTAACCGAAGTTTCCGGCTAAATATTTTGCTCTCAGTTCTTCGGTCTGTTCAGGAGTTGCAATGAGTTCATAGATTGCAAAAGTCTTATCTGTTGAAGGATCTTTTGGCTCTTCCAAAGATTTAGAATCGCTTTCGATGCTCATTACCTGCTTTTTTAGTTCTTTTTCAGGTAAGAAGATGTTGATAATATTTCCTCTGGATTTCGACATTTTGTGACCGTCAACTCCGGGAACATATTTGGTGTCTTCCTGCAATTCAGCTTGAGGCAAAACCAAAACTTCGCCCATCTGATTATTAAATCTTGAAGCTACATCACGGGCAATTTCCAAGTGCTGAAGTTGATCTTTTCCTACGGGAACAATTTCTGCATCATACAAAAGAATATCTGCAGCCATTAAAATCGGGTAAGTAAATAAACCTGCGTTTACGTCCTGAAGTCTGTCTGCTTTATCTTTAAACGAATGTGCTAAAGTCAGTCTCTGATAAGGAAAAAAACATGATAAATGCCAAGATAGTTCACAGGTTTCAGGGATGTCGCTTTGTCTGTAAAAGAATGTTTTTTCGGTATCTAGTCCGCAGGCAAGCCAAGCTGCAGCAATTTCGTAGGTGTTGTTTTTAAGTTCTTTTGCATCTTTAATCTGCGTAAGTGAATGAAGATTCGCAATAAATAAAAATGATTCGTTTCCTGATTGCTTTGAAAGCTCTATTGCAGGAATGATTGCACCCAAAAGGTTACCAAGGTGCGGTGTTCCGGTGGCTTGAATGCCGGTAAGAATTCTTGACATTTGTTTAAAATTATTTTAAAAATTATTGAATTGCAAATTTAGGTATTTCTCCCACAGATTTGCATGGATGATTGTGAATTTATATCAATAGGGGCGGACTTTAGTCCGCTCTAATAATTTAATGGAGATTGGTTTTAGCCAAAATTTAAAATGTCTCACGCAGATTTTGCTGATTGAGCAGATTTCTTATAGGTAAAATATTTAGACGAAAAATCTGCGTAATCTCCGAGATCAGCGAGGATTAAATTTAAGGAATCACAATTTTCTCCCCTCCAAACTTCGGCTCAACTCCAAACATAAAATCCCAAAAAACTTTAGCTCTTGCCAGTTTTTCTCTTGCATTGGTTTTTAAACCGGCATATTTGTTTACATCTTTTGCATTATAACCCCACGCTTCAATATTGTTTTTCCTTGCAAGATAAACCGCTCTTTCATTGTGAAATCTTTGTGAAATGATAATGTATGAGTTTTGACCAAAAATTTCTTTCGCTCGTAAAACAGAATCTAAAGTTCTGAAACCTGCAAAATCCTCGAAAATTTTATCGGCAGGAACTCCGGCTTTGATGAGCTCGTTTTTCATTTCTTCCGGTTCGTTGTAATCTTCTTTAGAATTGTCTCCGCTTACAATAATATTTTTGATTTTTCCAAATTTATATAAGTCTGCAGCAGCTTCAATTCTGTTGAAAAAGTAAGCATTTGGTGCTCCGTTTGATAAAGTTTTACTTGTTCCTAAAAGAAGTCCGGTCTTTTCATCAGGCAACTTAGAAACATTAGAAGTTACGTAATCTTCCGTCTGATTATTTATCGTAAAATTTGACCAGACGATAAAAATAATTCCTGCCACGAAAAGCAGCAGGAAAATTTTGATTGTATTTTTTATAATTTTTCTCATACATTTTAACCTTGAAGGTTTCATAAAAGTATGAAATCCCCATGAGTTGGCAACACAAAAAACCGATAGAGATTATTGGATTAAATATGTCCTTTAAAAGACAATAAAAATCTACATATTAAATATTTTAAAATTCAAGTCCGTTCGGGAAAGCTTTTTTTCTGAAAATTAAAAGTAATGCAGCTCCGACTGTAATGGCTGAATCGGCAACATTAAAGATGTATTTGAAAAACTCAATATGTTTTCCTCCAATCAGAGGCCAGCTTTCAGGAACGTACCAGTCAACGATCGGAAAGTGAAGCATATCAACCACACAGCCTTTCATAAAAGTAGAATAGCCTTGTCCGAAAGGAACTAATTTGGAAACTCCGCCATAACCAATCCATCTTCCGGTGCTTTCATCGAAAACGGTTCCGCTGTCGAAAATCAATCCGTAAAACATCCCGTCAATTAAATTTCCGATGGCTCCGGCAAAAATCATTGCCATTGGAATCAGTAAGTAATTGGATTCACCCCTTTTTAGCCATTTTTTAAACAGATAAACCATTCCGCCAATCAGAAAAATTCTTACAATAACCAGAAAATATTTACCGATAATTCCGCCAAAATGAAAACCATACGCCATTCCCGGGTTTTCGACAAAAGTCTTATTGAAAAAGCCATTGATTACGGGAATACTTTCATTGAGTTCGAAATTTGTTTTCACATAAATTTTTGAAACCTGATCGATCAATAAAATAAGTAAGGTTACTAATGCTACTTTTTTCATTACTTATCTTTCTTAGGATTGTCTTTAAAATTTTTTACAGGTTTTTCTTTTTTCGGAGTACGGGGTTCGAAATTTTGAGTTTTTGCTCCTCTTGTATGAAATTTTTCATAGCGAATTCCCATATCTTTCATAACACTTTTCAGTGCATTCAGCTCCATCTGGTTTTTTGGGTGTACAATTAATGCTTCCATTTTAATTAATTTTTTGTCGTTCCGAGTGAGACTTACTTTTTTGATAGCTCGTCGAGTCTTTTTCTGTCTTTTGCAGACAAATCATTGACTCCGTTTTTGCCCATTTTGCTCAGAAGACGGTCTATTTCCTTTTCTCTTTCTCTTTTGTCTGAATTAAATTTATCGTCAATAGTGAAATTTTTTTCCTTTTCAGGGAAGAATCTTTGCTTTATTTTTTCTCTGTTGAAAAACCATAAAACAGCAATAAGAATGACAGCTAAAATGATGAATTCAGTCATAGATATATTACAAATTAGGTTTATAAAATGTCGTAAAACAAATTATAAACCTAATTAATTATTTACAAAAATAAGATAAAAATTTTATCTCTGCATATTTTTAGCTTCGATGCTCAAAGTAGCGTGCGGAACTGCCAAAAGTCTTTCTTTCGGGATCAGTTTTCCGGTTACTCTGCAAACGCCGTATGTTTTGTTTTCAATTCTGATTAAGGCATTTTTCAGATCACGTACAAACTTTTCCTGTCTTCCTGCAAGAATAGAATTCTGCTCTTTGCTCAATGTTTCTGCACCTTCTTCAAAAGCTTTGAAAGTAGGCGAAGTATCGTCTGTACCGTTATTTTGATCGTTAATAAAACTTTCTCTTATCAGCTGAAGATCTTTTTCGGCTTTATCTATTTTTTCTTTAATTATCTTTTTAAATTCCTGTAAATCAGCATCGCTGTATCTTACTCTTTCGTCTTGCATGTTCTTTTTTCTTTTTAATAAAATTATGAATTGGAATTTGAAAAAACAATAACTAATTATTAATTTTTTTCAACATTCACCTTGAATTTAATGTCATCTATGTCGATTTCGTTAAAATTTGAAAGTGAAGATACAATTTCTATTTTATTTGACAAGACTTCAGATGAAATATATTCTTCATTTTCTTTAATTTGATTTAAAAATGGAGAATTTTCTTCCAAAAAGATGTTGATTCTGTCTGTTAATTCAAAATCTTTATCTTTTCTGATGTTCTGAATTCTGTTAATAAACTCTCTTGCAATCCCTTCAGATTTTAACTCTTCTGTCAGTGTCAAATCTAATGCCACAGTTGTTTTTCCATCTGAAGTTACCGTCCATCCCGGAATATCTTTTGTTGAAATTTCTACATCGTTCACAGTAATTTCATATCCCTGAATATCTATTTTCCCTTCTTTTTCTAAAGACGAGATTTGTTCGGCAGAAAGATTAGTAATTTCATTACCAACTACTTTCATGTCTTTTCCAAGTCTCGAACCTAAAGTTTTGAAGTTGGGCTTAATCTGTTTTACAATTAAATGTGAGGCTTCTTCAGCGTTAATTAATTGCAATTCTTTAACATTAACTTCTTGTTTAATTAATTCTGCAACCGCCAAAATCTGCTCTTCAGTTTTAGCATCCAACACAGGAATTAAGACTTTTTGTAACGGTTGACGCACTTTTAAGTTTTCTTTCTTTCTTAAAGAGAAAACCATACTTGTAATATTTTGCGCCAAATGTGTTTTTTCAACCAAATCCTGATCGATCAAACTTTCGTCTGCAACCGGGAAATCTGTTAAATGTACAGATTCATTACTGTCTTTTCCTGTTACTTTATTCAAGTCCTGATACAATTGGTCCATAAAGAACGGAGCAATTGGTGCAGATAATTTGGCAACTGTTTCAAGACAGGTATATAAAGTCTGGTAAGCAGAAATTTTGTCATCAGAATAATCGCCTTTCCAGAAACGTCTTCTGCACAATCTTACGTACCAGTTACTCAAATTATCATTGACAAAATTGCTGATTGCTCTTGCTACTCTTGTAGGTTCATAATCTTCGTAGAATGCTTTTACTTCTTTAATTAATAAGTTTAATTCAGATAAAATCCATCGATCGATTTCCGGTCTGTTTTGAATCTCTTTTTCAGAATAATTAAATCCGTCAACATTCGCATATAAAGCAAAGAATGAATAGGTATTGTAAAGCGTTCCGAAGAATTTTCTTCTCACTTCATCGATTCCGTCTTTGTCGAACTTCAGATTTTCCCAAGGATTAGCATTGGAAATCATATACCAACGCGTCGCATCAGGACCGTAATCTGAAAGTGTCTCGAACGGGTCAACTGCATTTCCTTTGGATTTTGACATTTTCAGACCGTTTTTATCCAAAACAAGTCCGTTACTCATTACGTTTTTATAAGCAACTGAATCAAAAACCGCTGTTCCAATGGCGTGAAGTGTATAGAACCATCCACGAGTCTGGTCAACTCCTTCAGCGATGAAATCTGCAGGGAAAGCTTTATGGGTGTCAATTAATTCTTTATTTTCAAAAGGATAGTGAAGCTGCGCATAAGGCATTGAACCTGAATCGAACCAAACGTCAATCAGGTCACTTTCACGGTTCATTACTTTCCCTGAATCTGAAACTAAAACAATTTTATCAACAATATTTTTGTGCAAATCAACCAAAGAATAATTTTCTTCAGACATATTTCCGATCTCAAAACCTTTGAACGGATTTGATGTCATGAATCCTGCTGCGATTGATTTTTCAATCTCATTGTACAATTCTTCGATAGAACCGATGATTTTTTCTTCTTTTAAATCTTCTGTTCTCCAGATTGGCAACGGAATTCCCCAATATCTTGAGCGGGAAAGATTCCAGTCGTTCACATTTTCAAGCCAGTTTGCGAAACGTCCTTCACCGGTAGATTTCGGTTTCCAGTTGATTTCTTTATTTAAATCAACCAACCTGTCTTTTACAGCAGTCATTTTCACAAACCAGGAATCCAGTGGATAATACAATACAGGTTTATCAGTTCTCCAGCAATGAGGGTAGCTGTGAACATATTTTTCTACTTTGAAGGCTTTGTTTTCTGTTTTCAACAAAATCGCAAGTTCCACATCCCACGATTTTTCCGGTGCAGTTCCTTCGTCGTAATATTCGTTTTTGATGTATTTTCCAGAGAATGTTTCCGGAACATTTTCTCCTTTAATAAATCTACCTTGTAAATCTACCAATGGAACCAAATTATCATTTTCGTCTTTAATCAACATCGGCGGAATTCCTGCTTCTTTTGCAACTCTTGCATCATCTGCACCAAAAGTCGGAGCCGTATGAACGACACCTGTACCGTCTTCAGTAGTTACGAAATCTCCTAAAATTACTCTGAAAGCATCTTCAGGATTTTCATTTGGTGTAAACCAAGGAACTAACTGCTCATATTGAGTTCCAACCAATTGTTCACCAGTGAATTCTTTTAAAATTTTAAAAGGAATTGTTTTACTGTCTGAAGTATAGTTTGCTAAATCTTCATTAGTTCCTTCCACATATTTTTTACCAAAATTCTTTTCGACTAAAACTCTTGCCAAAACAACTGTTACAGGCTCGAAAGTATATTGATTGAACGTTTTCACGACTACATATTCAATATCTCTTCCAACTGTCAACGCTGTGTTTGAAGGCAAAGTCCAAGGCGTTGTCGTCCAAGCTAAAATGCTTACATCACCGTCAACATCGTTGAATAATTGAGAAGATTCTTTTTTAACTTTAAACTGAGCAACAATCGTTGTATCGGTAACATCATGATACGTTCCGGGCATATTTAATTCTGCAGAAGAAAGTCCGGTTCCTGCTTTTGGAGAATAAGGCTGAATGGTGTAACCTTTGTACAATAAATCTTTGTTGTACAATTGCTTCAACAACCACCAAACCGTTTCCATGTATTTTGATTTGTACGTGATGTACGGATCTTCCAAATCTACCCAATATCCGATTTTTTCGGTAAGGTGATTCCAAACATCCGTATAACGCATTACCGCTTCACGGCAAGCTTTGTTGTAATCCTCGATCGAAATTTTTTTGCCAATATCCTCTTTCGTGATTCCAAGTTCTTTTTCAACTCCTAATTCAACAGGAAGACCATGCGTGTCCCAACCCGCTTTACGGAAAACCTGTTTCCCGTTTTGAGTTTGGTAACGACAGAAAATATCTTTCAACGCTCTGGCCATTACGTGGTGAATTCCTGGCATTCCGTTCGCTGAAGGCGGCCCTTCGTAAAATACAAACTCAGGTTTTCCCTGACGTGTTTCCACGCTTTTTGCGAAAGTATTGTTGGCTTTCCAGAATTCCGAAACTTGTCCGGCGATGTCGATAAGATTGAGGTTTTTATATTCTTTAAATTGGCTCATTGTAATTCTCAATTTGTTGATGATTAATCAAGTTGGCAAATTTAGTGATTTTTGTCGGTTTATAATATATGTTTTATTTTGATAACGTCTATGAAAAAGTTGTTTAAAACTTTATGGTGAAAATTTGCGAATTGTCAATTGTGAAATGTGAATTTAGGATATGTTATAAAACAAAATTTGTGGCTTGCGAGTCAATAGAGGCGGGCTTTAGCCGGCTTAAATGTTTTTTTGGGATTGGCTTTTAGCCAAAACTTATTTTTTTCTCGCAGATTTTGCTGATTGCGCAGATTTTATTTTTAACATTATCATCTGTGAAAATCTGTATCATCTGTGGGAAATAATTAATTTTAAATTAAATAAATTTGTCTTCTAAATTTAAACTATTGGAACTTTTCCCATCCATCGAAAAATCAAGCGTTCAGGAAATAAAAACTTTTCAGGAAGAAAAACTGAAAGAGCTTTTGAAATACCTTGAAAACCATTCGCCTTTTTATCAAAGAATATTCAAAGAAAATAATATTGCTATTTCTGAAATTCAGACATTGGAAGATTTACAGAAAATTCCGACTACTGCAAAGAATGATATTCAACAGAATAATGATGATTTCTTTTGTGTTCCAATGACCGAAATTGTTGATTTCAGTACAACTTCCGGAACATTGGGCGATCCTGTGACTTTCGGACTTTCAGAAAAAGATATGGAGAGAATTGCCTACAATGAAGCCATTTCTCTTTCGTGTGCAGGAATTTCTAAAGGTGATGTTGTTCAGATGATTACCACGATTGACAAGCGATTTATTGCCGGTTTAGCCTATTTGCTCGGACTGAGAAAAATTGGAGCCGGAGTTGTAAGAATGGGACCTGGAATTCCTGAATTACAGTGGGATTCTATTTTCAGGTATAAACCGAAATATCTGATTACTGTTCCGTCTTTTTTATTAAAAATGATTGATTACGCCGAGAAAAATGGTTTAGATTATGAAAATTCAAGTGTAGTTGGTGCGGTTTGCATTGGAGAAAGTATCAAAAATCAGGATTTTACCGATAATATTCTTTCTCAGAAAATCAAAGAGAAATGGAATATTCAATTATATTCTACTTATGCTTCCACTGAAATGAGTACGGCGTTTACAGAATGTGAATTGCAAAATGGAGGACACCAACATCCTGAATTAATCATTACTGAAATTCTTGATGACGAAGGCAACCCAGTGAAAGAAGGAGAAAGTGGAGAATTAACGATAACAACTTTAGGCGTTGAAGCGATTCCTTTGCTGAGATTTAAAACCGGAGATATTGTAAAACCTCATTATGAACCTTGCCATTGCGGAAGAAATACAATGCGATTGGGCCCGGTTATCGGCAGAAAACAGCAGATGATCAAATACAAAGGCACAACTTTATATCCGCCTGCGATGAACGATATTCTGAATGATTTTAATGGGATTTCGTGTTATCAGATTGTGATTCATTCCAGCGAAATTGGTCTGGATGAAATTATTATCAAATTGAGCACAGAAAACAGTGACGAAAATTTTGTAAATGAAGTGCGAGACCATTTCCGTGCAAAATTGAGAGTAAGTCCTAAAATTGAGATTGTTGATTTTGATATCTTGTCTAAAATAGTTTTTCATCCGAACAGCAGAAAACCTATTACATTTATCGATTTAAGATAAATTTTATTCTATAAATATTGAAATATTGTTATTTAATTAAGTTGGAATTTCTTTTCTAATGCTATATTTGCTGCTTTAATTATAATCTATGAAAAAAATATTTTTGCTTTTGTTTGTAGCAATAGCAACAACAACTTTTGCTCAAAATCTTACCGTAACTTCTGGAAATCTTAGTTTTTTAAAAGGACAAACAGAAGTTAATGTTGAACGGAATTACGGAAGCCCACTTTTTCAGGCTGATAATTTTTCGGAAACCGAATATTTAGAAAGAAGACATAAAGAAACAGTGGCTAAGAAAGGCGAAGCTGCCTGGAAAACATGGATTGACACGTGGGAACAACATGTGGAAACAATCTGGACAGAAAAGTTTATTGAAGGTTTAAATAAATCAAAAAAAATTAAATTCAGCCAAAATATTGAAGCTAAATATACTTTAATCATTCATCCAACATGGATGTACGCTGGTTGGAGCGGTTTTGTAACACAACCCGGAAAATTGTCTGCAGACATTACGATTGTGGAAACAGCAAATCCTTCAAACGTTTTGGTGACAATGAAAGGTGATAAAATTGAAGGAGTGGGAAGCAAGGTAGATTACGGAATGGAATACGGTAGACTTTCTGCTGCTTACGAAAAAACAGGTAAAGAAATAGGAAAAGAAATCAAAAAAGCTTTGAAATAAAACAAAACGGCCTGAAAATTCTCAGACCGTTTTTTTTATGCTTTTTCTTTTTCTGCCTTGATGAAATTGGCGAGGTTTACAATTGCCGTATCGTGAATTCTCACAAAAGTATTTTTCTTATCCCATACATAACCTGCCAAAACTGCACAAATTTTTCTTTTCACATCAGGATTTTCGGGTTGATGGAAGAATAACTCCTGAAGATTTCCGGTGTACCATTCTTTTACATACGTTGTGAAAACATTCACGCCATATAAAATATAATCTGCAAATTCTTTTTGCCAGTCTACTTTTTCGCCATTCAGTTGTCTAATTGCCAGTTTTGCTGCGGTCATTCCGCCTTCTGTGGCAAAAGCCATTCCTGATGAAAAAACGGGATCAAGGAATTCTGAAGCATTTCCAGTCAACGCAAATCCGTCTCCGTACAATTTTTTCACAGAACAGGAATAATCTTTCAAATGTTTTGGCTCAAATAAAAATTCTACATCTCCAAAGCGTTTTACATAATAATCAGACAGAGAAATTGCTTTTCTGAGCGCTTCTGCAGGATCTCCGTTTTCAGATAGTTTTTCAATATATTCGGTCGGGCCAACAATTCCTACACTCGTATTTCCATTAGAAAAAGGGATTACCCAAAGCCAGACTTCAGTTTCAATAATATCAAAAGAAATCAAAGTTCCTTCCACGCCTTCTTCTCTGTTGATGTCTACAACATGAGAAAAAATGGCAGAATGTGGAGAAAGTTTTGATGGCTTTTCCAAATCTAAAAGTCTGGGTAAAACTCTTCCATAACCGCTGGAATCAATGACAAATTTTGCATGAATTTCTTTGGTTTCTCCATCTTTGTTTTTAACGGTTGTAATAGAATCTGTTCCGTTGAATTCAATGCCGATTACTTCCGTTTCAAATTCAAGGTCAATACCTTTATTAATGACTTCCTGAGCTAAAGTATTATCAAAATCAGCTCTAGGAACTTGCCAGGTCCAGTCCCATCCTTCTCCGAATTTGTTGCTGAAATCAAAAATGCAGACCTCATTTCCTCGCATAAAACGTGCTCCCAATTTCTTTTCAAAGCCCATTTTATCCAAAGCAGGAAACAGTCCGGCTTCATCAAAATGATCCATTACTCTCGGAATTAAGCTTTCACCAACCACAAGTCTTGGGAATTTTGTTTTTTCAACAACTTTCACGTTGATGTTGTTCTTCTTTAAGTATGAAGAAGATACGCATCCTGAAGGTCCGGCTCCGATTACGAGAACATCAACAAATTCTTTGCTCATCTTTGATTTTTTATTTTAATAATTACTTCTATCTTTGCCGCAAAATTAATGACAATTAATTATATCCTACAAAATTATATATTATTACTTTTAATTAATGAAAATAAATAACTTTTTAGAACTGAAAGATTTTCAGAGAATTATTATCGAAAACGAACGCATAGAATTAGATTCATCACTTCTCCAGAGAGTGAATGAGAGTTTTTCTTTTCTTAAAGAATTTTCAAAAAATAAAGTAATTTATGGAGTCAATACCGGTTTCGGACCGATGGCTCAATTTAAAATTTCTGATGAAGATACGCATCAGCTTCAATATAATCTGATCAGAAGTCACTCTTCAGGTATCGGAAATCCACTTCCTGCAGATGAAGTTAAAGCCTGTATGTTGGCAAGATTGAATACTTTATCATTGGGAAATTCGGGAGTTCATGAATCTGTCGTTGATTTACTTAAAGAATTAATTAACAGAGATATTACACCGTTGATTTTTGAACACGGTGGTGTTGGTGCAAGTGGCGATTTGGTTCAATTGGCCCATTTGGCGTTGGTATTAATCGGCGAAGGCGAAGTTTTTTATAAAGGCGAAAGAAAATCGACAAAAGAAGTTTTTGAAACGGAAGGATTAGAAACGATTCAGGTTGAGATTCGTGAAGGTTTAGCTTTAATGAACGGAACTTCGGTGATGTCTGGAATTGGGATTGTAAATGCATACAAAGCCAATCAGTTAACTGAAATATCCATTAAATTATCTTGTGCTATTAATGAAATCGTTCAGGCATATGACGACCATTTATCAAAAGCTTTAAACGGAACAAAACTTCACATGGGTCAGCAGAAAATTGCTGAAAAGATGAGAAATCATTTATCTGATAGTCAATTAATCAGAAAAAGAGCAGACCATTTATACACTCATTTTGAAGAGCAGGAAAAGGTTTTCAAAGAAAAAGTTCAGGAATACTATTCATTGAGATGTGTCCCTCAGATTTTGGGTCCGGTTTTAGATACTTTAGAATATACTGAAAAAGTGTTGGAGAACGAAATCAATTCAGCAAACGATAATCCTATTATCAATGTTGAAGATCAACACGTTTACCATGGAGGAAACTTCCATGGTGACTATATTTCTTTGGAAATGGATAAGCTGAAAATTGTTGTGACAAAGTTGACTATGCTAGCTGAAAGACAACTGAATTATCTTTTAAATTCAAAAATTAACGAAATTTTGCCTCCATTCGTAAATTTAGGTAAATTAGGGTTTAATTTCGGGATGCAGGGCGTTCAGTTCACGGCGACTTCTACAACGGCAGAAAGCCAAATGTTGTCAAATCCGATGTATGTGCACAGTATTCCTAATAATAATGACAATCAGGATATTGTAAGTATGGGGACGAATGCGGCAGTAATTTGCAGAAAAGTCATTGAAAATGCTTTTGAAGTTCTTTCTATTGAAGCGATTACGATTGTTCAGGCGATTGAATACCTTGGTTTTCAGGATAAAATTTCATCAAAAACAAAAGAGTTATATGATGAGATCAGAAGAATTATTCCTGCCTTTTCAAGTGATATGATAATGTATCCGTATTTGGAGGAAGTAAAAAAATATTTAAAGACAACGTAATTATTGGCTGCTTTAAGTTGTCAATAAAATATAAAACTAAGTACATATGAAATGTGCAATTATAACAGGTGGTTCACGAGGAATCGGAAGAGCAATCTGTATAAAACTGGCTGAAGAAAAAAATTATCATATTTTAATTAATTATACTTCAAACGAAGCTGCAGCAAAGGAAACTTTGGCTAAAGTTGAAGAGTTGGGCTCTACAGGAGAAATCCTCAAATTTGATGTAGGAAATGCAGAAGAAACCCAAAAGGTTTTAAATGAATGGCAGGAAAATAATCCAAAATCTGTTGTTGAGGTGATTGTAAACAATGCCGGGATCACAAGAGACGGTCTGTTTATGTGGATGCCGAGTGAAGACTGGAATTCTGTAATCAACACAAGTTTAAATGGTTTTTACAATGTTACAAACTTCTTCATCCAGAAGTTATTGAGAAATAAATACGGCAGAATTATCAATATGGTTTCTGTCTCAGGCGTTAAAGGAACGGCTGGGCAAACCAATTATTCTGCAGCGAAAGGTGCTTTGGTCGGAGCTACAAAAGCTTTGGCTCAGGAAGTTGCCAAAAGAAATATCACCGTGAATGCAGTGGCGCCGGGTTTTATCAAAACCGATATGACTCAGGAATTTAACGAAGATGAATTGAAAGCAATGATTCCTGCAAACCGGTTTGGTGAAGCGGAAGAAGTGGCAGATTTGGTCGTCTTTCTTGCATCAAAAAAATCATCTTACATTACAGGTGAAGTAATTAATATTAACGGAGGAATTTATTCTTAAAATTTAGAGTTATAGTTTTAAGCTTTGAATTTTAAATCTTGAATTTATAAAATGGAAAATAGGGTAGTCATTACCGGAATGGGAATTTATTCCTGCATCGGAACTTCTTTGGAAGAAGTGAAGGAATCCCTTTATCAAGGAAAATCAGGGATTGTTTTAGACGAAAACAGGAAAGAATTCGGTTTCAGATCCGGACTTACAGGCGTAGTTCCGAAACCCGATCTAAAAAATCTTCTCAGCAGAAGACAGCGTGTAAGCATGGGCGAAGAAAGCGAATATGCCTACATCGCAACACTTGATGCTTTAAGACAGGCAAATATCGACCAGGATTTTTTAGACCAAAATGAGGTCGGAATTTTATACGGAAATGACAGTGTTTCTCAGGCAGTTGTAGAATCTATCGACATTGCAAGAGAGAAAAAAGATACAACATTGATGGGTTCTGGTGCGATTTTCAAATCGATGAATTCTACGGTGACGATGAATCTTTCGACCATTTTTAAATTAAGAGGAATTAATTTGACGATCAGTGCAGCCTGTGCAAGCGGTTCGCATTCTTTGGGGCTGGCTTATATGATGATTAAAAACGGTTTTCAGGAGATGATTGTTTGTGGTGGAGCTCAGGAAACCAACAAATATTCAATGGCAAGTTTTGACGGTTTGGGCGTTTTTTCGGTGAGAGAAAATGAGCCACAGAAAGCTTCTAGACCATTCGATTCTGAAAGAGACGGCTTAATTCCAAGTGGTGGAGCGGCTTCTTTGATTGTTGAAAGCTTAGAATCAGCCCAAAAAAGAGGTGCAAATATTATCGCAGAAATCGTTGGTTACGGATTTTCGTCAAACGGCGGGCATATTTCTACACCAAATGTTGACGGTCCGGCTTTGGCAATGAACAGAGCGCTGAAACAATCAGGTTTAAATGCGGCAGACATCGATTATATTAATGCTCATGCAACTTCTACACCGATTGGAGATGCCAATGAAGCGAGAGCTATTCATGAGATTTTCGGAAGTGATGTTCCGGTAAGTTCTACGAAATCGATGACCGGTCACGAATGCTGGATGGCGGGAGCAAGTGAAGTTATTTACTCGATTCTGATGATGCAGAATGATTTTGTTGCTCCTAATATCAATCTGGAAAGTCCTGATGATGAGGCTAAAAAGATAAATCTTATCGCAGAGACAAAAAATCAAAAAATTGACGTATTTTTGTCAAATTCTTTTGGATTTGGTGGTACCAATTCCGCACTAATAGTTAAAAAATTTGATTAAAAACATGGAAAGAGAGAAAATTATTACTATTGTTAATGATTTTTTGGTAAACGAATTTGAAGTTGATGGTGATGAAATCAGCAATGAAGCAAATTTTAAGACAACTCTGGGCTTAGACAGCTTAGATTATATTGATATGGTTGTAGTTATCGAATCAAATTTTGGTGTGAAATTAGGCGAAGCAGACTTCAAAAATATCATCACATTCGAAGATTTCTATTCAACAATCGAGAACAAAATCGCAGAAAAAAACGGTTAATTATTGATTTAAATTTATTTTCTATTTAAAATTGGATGTTTTTTCGCTGACTGAGTGAAATCAAAGATTCGAAGAAGTCAAACACCTTTGCAGCGAAAATATTTTCAATCATTTCAAAAAAATCTTTGCGAACTTTGCATTAAAAATTAGTTTTTATGAACAAGTGGAAAGGTAAATCTAAAGGCTCCATTTTGGGCTATCAGATTTTCGTCTGGTGTATTAGAAATATCGGAATCCGAAGCTCATATTTCGTTCTGTATTTTGTTGCTTTCTACTACTTTTTATTCGAAAAAAAAAGCAATAAATACTACAGATATTACTTTCAGAAAAGACTCAATTACGGATTTTGGAAGACAAAAATTTCCCTGTTTAAAAGTTACTTCACTTTCGGAACAATTCTGATTGACAAAACTGCCATTTCTGCGGGTTTAAGAAATAAATACACCTACGAATTCGACGGAATAGAAAATTTAAGAAATCTTTTAGCCGAAAAAAAAGGCGGCGTTCTCATCAGTGCACACATCGGAAATTTCGAAATTGCCGAACATTTTTTTGCAGACATTGATTTCGATTGTCAGATCAATTTGGTTACAACCGATCAGGAAGTTACGGTTATTAAAGAATACCTGGAAAGTGTTTCGGTAAAAGCGACCAACATGAAATTCATTTATGTGAAAGAAGATATGTCGCATATTTTCGAGATTAACGAGGCTTTGTCGAAAAACGAACTCATTTGTTTTACAGGCGACCGTTATTTCGAAGGTTCGAAATTTCTTGAAGCAGATTTATTGGGCAAAAGCGCAAAATTTCCGGCCGGACCTTTCATGATTGCGTCAAGATTGGGCGTTCCGGTGGTTTATGTGTACGTGATGAAAGAAAAAAATCTTCATTATCATCTGTATGCAAGAGTTGCTCAAAACGTTAAAAAACGTGATTCACAAGGACTTTTAGACTCCTACACTCAGAATCTTGAATCGATGATTAAAAAATATCCGCTTCAGTGGTTCAATTATTTCGACTTTTGGGATGATGTAGACTGATTTTAAAGAGCCAAGTTAAAAGTAAAAAGAGCCAATAGAAATTCAGTGAGATACAAATGGAAAGTTAAAACAGGTGCGCTTTTAGATCTGTGAAAAACTGTGGAATCTGTGGGAAATCTTTGACTTTTTGACGTACATAAACTTAACAGGCTTTTCCAGAAACCACTTAGGTTTCCTTATAAGTAAGTAATTTTTCTTTTTGCTGAGTGAAACGCCTCTGAGAACGGAAAATATTTTCAATCATTTCAAAAAAACCTTTGCGAGCTTTGCGTTTTAAACAAGAATATTTATACTAAAAGTTTGATAAACTTTTGTACCTTTTACCATTAAAACTATAATCAGAATTTGAAAAAAAACTACGACATATTAGTTATTGGGAGCGGATTGGGAGGTCTTGTTTCGGCACTTATTCTGGCGAAACAAGGCCTGAAAGTTTGTGTTTTAGAAAAAAACAATCAATATGGCGGAAATCTTCAGACATTTTCAAGAGATAAATTAATTTTTGATACCGGAGTCCATTACATTGGTGGACTTTCACAAGGACAAAACCTTTATTATTTTTTTTCTTACTTAGAAATTATGAATGACCTCGAACTTCAGAAAATGGATGTTGATGGTTATGATAAGATTACATTCGGGGATGATTCTACAGAATATCCTCATGCGCAAGGTTACACAAATTTTGTTGACCAATTAGTACAATTTTTTCCTGATGAAAGACAGAATTTGGAAATCTATTGTCAGGAGATTCAGGAAATATGCAATTATTTTCCGAGATATAATGTTGTAGGCAAAGATAATTATAATGAAGAAATTCTGCATTTGAATACTAAACGTTTCATAGAATCGATTACTTCGAACGAAAAATTGCAGGCTGTTTTACTGGGCTCAAATTTTCTGTATGCAGGAGATTCTGAGAATACACCATTTTACGTTCATGCTTTGACGGTAAATTCTTATATTCAAAGTTCTTATAAATGCGTAAAGGGAGGAAGCCAGATTTCAAAATTACTGATTAGAAAACTGAGAGAATACGGAGCCGAGGTTTTTAAGCATTCTGAAGTTTCAGAAATGATTTTTGATGATAAAGATATTCTAAGGGGAGTAAAAACATCTTCCGGAAAAGAATTTCATGCAAATCTTTTCATTTCAAATATTGAAATTCGGTCAATGATCCAATTAATCGGAGAAAAAAGACTGAAGAAATCGTTCGTTAATAGGGTTTTAAGTTGGCAGCCGATTTCATCTTGTTTCAGTGTGTATTTGGTTTTAAAACCGAATGAGGTTCCGAATTTTAATTATAATATTTACCATTACTCTTCGGAAGATTTAGTCTGGAACGCTTTTAAATACAAAAAAGAAAACTGGCCTGAAACTTATATGCTTTCATCGACGCCTTCGAAGAAAAATGAAGAGTTTGCAGAAAGCTTAACGGCAATTTCTTATATGAGTTTTGAGGAAGTAAAAGAATGGGAAAATACATTCAATACGATCACAGATGAACATGAAAGAGGGCAATTATACGAAAAATTTAAGCTTAAAAAAGCAGAAAAAATGATTGATGCGCTGGAAAAGAAATTTCCTGACCTAAGAGCTTCGATTAAAAATATTTATACATCTTCTCCACTTTCTTATCGCGATTATATCGGAAGTTTTGAAGGAAATATGTACGGATATTCCAAAACCTCCGAAAATCCTTTAAAAACAATGGTTTCGCCACGAACGAAGATTAATAATCTTTTTCTTACCGGTCAATCGGTCAATATGCATGGGATTCTGGGTTGTACCATTGGTGCTTTTAATACCTGCGCAGAAATTTTAGGAAAAGAATTAATGGATGAACGATTAAACAAATGATTCATGAGAATAATGAATTCTAAAAATATTTTTATCATCCATAGCGAAGCGAAGCGCAATGAAGAATCTAACTTAAAAAGAATAGATTTCTCCTTTCGTCGAAAAGACATAATGTTAATCTTTCTCAGTTTAAACCTTTGTCTCATCCTCACATCTTGTGGAATTAGAAAATCAATAAAACATCTTCCCGACGTACAACAATATTCTTTAGAAATTCCGAAAGTTGAGAAGGTCAACGATTCTACATTTAGCTTTAACCAAAATTATTTAACGAAGAATAAACAGCAGCTTTGGGAATTGTATATCAAAGGAAATCCTCTGCAGTTAGGGTATAACAATGGTGCTTTGACGCAAAATTTAATGCAGAAACAGGAAGAAATTTTCTTTTCTAAGGTAGAAGGTTTTGTTCCTTCAAAATTCAAGCAAAATCTTTTGAGAGGATTTCTGAAATGGTACAACCGGAAAATGTATCTGAATGTAAGAAATGATTTTCAGGCTGAGTTGTATGGCTTATCTCATTATTCATCGGAAAAATATAATTTTATTGCTCCAAAATTTCAGAGGAGTATGTATTTGCATGGCGCTCATGATATTGGTCACGCCATGCAGGATCTGATGATGGTGGGTTGTACTTCTCTTGCTGTTTGGAATGAAAATACCGAAGATGGAGATCTATTGATTGGAAGAAATTTTGATTTTTATGTCGGTGATGATTTTGCTAAAAATAAATTAATAGAATTAGTTGAACCCGAAAATGGAATTCCTTATCTGTCGGTAAGCTGGCCCGGAATGATTGGCGTAGTTTCTGGAATGAATAAAGAAGGAATTACGGTGACAATTAATGCCGGGAAATCGAAAATTCCCTTGACGGCGAAAACTCCAATTTCTTTGGTGACAAGAGAGATTTTACAATATGCAAAGAATATTGATGAAGCAATTGAGATCGCCAAAAAGCGAAAAGTTTTTGTTTCTGAATCGATTTTGGTAGGAAGTGCAAATGACAAAAAAGCAGTGATTATTGAAGTTTCGCCTAAGAATTTCGGTGTTTATGATGTTGCTAATTCGAGCAAGGTTTTTTGTACGAATCATTTTCAGTCGGATGCTTATAAAAATGATAAAAGAAATCAGAAGCATATTGTAGAAAGTCATTCTGAATACCGTTACGAAAAGCTTCAGGAGCTTTTACAGGAAGATAAAAAACTGAATCCTGAAAAAATGGCTGCGATTTTAAGAGATCAATCGGGTTTGAAAGGCGAAAAGATTGGTTACGGCAATGAAAAAGCAATTAATCAGCTTTTGGCACATCATGCAGTGATTTTTTCGCCTGAGAAGAAATTGGTTTGGGTTTCGTCAAACCCATATCAATTGGGAGAATTTGTCTGTTATGATTTAAATGAAATTTTTTCAGATAAAAGATTAAAGAGTGGTGAATTCGCAAAATCAAATATGAATATTGCTAAAGATCCTTTTGTGGATTCTCAGGAATTTGAAAATTATGAGATCTATAAATTAATGCAATTTGAAATAACAGAAGCAATTGATAAAGATGATATTGTGCTGAGCGCAGATTTTACACGAGAATATCAATCTTTAAATCCTGATTATTGGTTGGGTTATTATTTAGCAGGAAAATATTACTATAAACTTAAGGATTATCAACGGGCTAAAGTTGAATTTGAAAAAGCTCTGACTAAAGAAATTACAACTGTTCCTGATAAAGAAAATGTTGAGAAGTATCTGAAAAAAACGTTGAAGAAGTTGAGATAATTTGTAATTATGAGAGAAATTTAGCCCTGATTGAGCGGCCTGTTTGAGCTCTTTTCTGGTTTTAGTTGCGGCGGCGAAGCCGCCGCAACTAAAACCAGAAAAAGCGAGTAGCGAAAGCAGGAATAGGCTCCAAAAAACATTAATTATTCTCCGGATTCACTTTATTTAAAAACAAAAAAGTTACAATTCCCGTAATGACAGACATTGTACTTGCTAAAATCAAACTTCCGACAACGTATTGAAGAATGTTATTTTTTACGAGATCAAAATTCCATTCCTGATTGAGAAAATCACTGTTTCCAGATACAAAGGGCGAGCCGAGAAACAGAGAAGCCACGATAATAAAAGGAATGAATGGAGGCAGGCTCACATTCGAAGCGACAAAAGCAAGAACTTTATTCAGTTTGAATAAAACAGCCAGAGAAATCACCAAAAGGGTGTGGAATCCCCAAAAAGGAGAAAAACCAATAAACACACCGAGCGCAATTGAAAAAGCTTTGATGCGGTTTGTTCCTTCACTTTCTAAGACATCTTCTTTGATGAATCTTTTAAAGCTTTTTTTTTTGAAATTATTCACGAAGTTTCGCGGAATAATATAAAGCAAAGTAATGGTCACCAGAATTGTATTGAGAATGCTGATTCGAGTAAAATCTTTGAACGGTCTGAAGTGCGAAACCCTTTCTGCGGGGTCGTACAAGACTTTTATCGGAACATTTTTTACGGGAACGTGTCGCCAGGCTGTTCGTACAATAATTTCGATTTCAAACTCAAACTTTGGAGTAAAATATTTTTTCGGAATTTTATGTAGGGGATATAAACGATAACCGGATTGGGTGTCTTCAAGCTTGATCCCGGTTTCAAACCAAAACCAGAAATTTGAAAAACGGTTTCCGAAGCTGCTTTTTTTAGGAATTCCGTCCTGAGACATGTTGCGGTTTCCAATGAGTAAAACATCTTCATTTTCATCAACCATAGCTTCCACAAAGACAGGAATATCATCGGGATAATGCTGTCCATCAGAATCGATGGTTATCGCATAGTCAAAACCTAATTCTTTGGCTTTTCTAAAACCTGTTTTTAAACCATTGCCTTTTCCTTTGTTTTCCGGAAGATTTAAAACGGTTATTTGAGTATAGTTTTTGAGAATTTCTGAAGTAGAATCGGTAGAACCGTCATTGACAACAATAATATTTTCGGTATAATCTAAAACACCATCAATAACTCTTTTCAGGGTCTTTTCATTGTTGTAAGTTGGAATCAAAACACATATTTTCCTTTCGGAAATTGCGTCTTTAACTTCAGAAAATATCATTCGTTTATTTTAATGAGTTTTTTTCAGCTGCAGTCATTGTTTTAGACTGCATGGCAAATTTTCTGATATATGTTTTTAGTGCAGAATTTTGCTTAGAATAATTACTCAGGATAAAGGTTTTATCTTCTTTAAGATTTTTATTATACCCAACAATTTTCGGAATATTTTCCTGAACACTCATTCTGATTAATCTCAACTCAACATTGTTTGGGTTTGCTTTGATAACGCTTTCCAAACTCGTTGCTCCCGATTTTACAAAAGATTTTCTTTTGTTTTTTTCAGTTGTTACTTTGGCTTCCAAAATATCTGCAGCAGCTTTATAGCCAGTGATTATAGGGTCTGAAGAAGTTTTTTTATCAGCAATTTCAATAAAGTTTTTTGCACTTTCATTGGAAGAATTTGCTTTAGAATAAGCATTTCTCAAAGTTTCTAAATCGCCACCTTGGAAAAATAGAAACAAGCCTGTCAAAAGAGATAATATCAGTTTCATACTATATTTTTGTATAATTAACCGACATTTTCAATGCAATAGTCTCGCCAAATGAGGTTGTGTTTTTTACTTTAACTTCTGTTTCACTTTCACTAATGTTAAGTGACATTTTCAATTCAGGCGTTTCAAATGGGTTGATAATGGCCATGAATTTTACGTTTGATGCCGTTTTTAAAAATAATTTTCGGCCGATAAATTCTTCAGTAAGTTCTTTCACAATCTGCATCATACAAACACCGGGTGTTACCGGATTTCCCGGAAAATGCCCCTTGAAAATATCGTGATCTTTGTTTAGCAGAATATGAGCCGTAAAACCTCCGTTTTCTGCTTTTTCATATGATTGTAAAGTATAAAAATCTGTAAGTATGGTTTGCATCGTTATTCCGTTTCTGGTTCTGTTTCAGTGATTTGAAGTAGTTTTATATTGATTTTGAAATCCTTGTGCTGAATTTCAATAGTTTCTGCAAAAGTAGGTTTTTTAGCCTCAAATATAAAATAGATCTTTTCCTTATTACCCTTCGTGTAAATGATTTGTTTCAGTAAGCTGTTTTCCTTATTAAAACTTAGATAATATCCTTTTTTATCGGCTTTAGAATAAAATATATTGGATAAATCATTTTCAAAACTTTCATTCACAGTATATTTTTCCTTTAAAAGCTTCTGAAAGTCATTTTTCAAAAAGTTGATGACAATTTTTTTATCCAAATCAGGAAGAACATAATTGAGCTTAAAATCGTTTTCTGAAATCTCAAAATCAATTAATTTATTTCCAAAATCAGAGGTCATGACAACCCGATGAGTTGTTGCATTAATTTTTTTTAATATTAAAATTCCGCTTACGTGATTATTGTAAATATCCATCTGACATTTATAAACATAATCTTCATTGGAAGAAAAGTATAAATTTTCAACCGTTTTTTGAGAATTGGAAATAGGTTTTGCGTCTGTTAATTGGTAGGTTTTACAAGAAACAAACAATAAGAAAATCAGACTATAAACTGAATTCCGAAGCAGCAATCGGCGCATTGATTTTAGTGTTTTTGAAAACAATATTGGTAGTATCACCCGAAGCTTCCGTCATATTGACCTGTGAAACCGTTGATTGATTCTTAGGAAAATGAAGTTCAATTTGCTTAATATATTTCAGCAATTGTGCCGATTTCGGAGTAAATTTTGCAATATTGGAATTCGCGTTTTTAAAATAACTCACAGAAAATTCCGGATCATTGAACATTTGTCCGTTCGAACTTCCGACAATCAGTTTATTGATTTTTTCAAACGTTTTACTTTTGGCATCCACCGAAGATTTTTTCCCCTGATCGTTGATGAAAATTTTATTGTCCTTAAAAACAATGCTGTACTGATAAGGCTTTGTGTATTTCCAAGCCAGTATATTCGGTGTTTTTAAAGACATCTTTCCGTGCGTTACGATATTTTTATCCAAAAAATCCATCTTTTTGGTTTGGGTAAAATCTGTCTGTAAGGTTTTTATCTCTTTTGTTTCTGAAGAAATTTTAGTAACAAATGCTTTTGACTCCGCTGTTGACATCGGTGTGTTTTGTGCAAAAACAAAACTCGAAATTAATAAAAGAGTGCTTAAAGCTATATTTTTAATCATTGATGTACTTTTAAAAGTTGATTCTGATATTTTCATCACTAAGAACACAATAAAAGAAGACCTTACAGATTATCTTTAATGCAATTTACTTGTGTGCATTGTGCAAAAGCTTTGTTCTCTTTGTGGTAAAAATATTTTCAATGGTAAATGTAGAAAATTTTTCGTGCTCCAAAAATAACAATAATTCGACTAAAACATTGTAGGTTTTTTCTGAAGTGTCATGAAGAAGTATTATACTTCCTCTTTTTAATCCTTTGGTGACTTTTTGGTAAATTTTTTTCTCATCTTCTGTAATGGTGTCGAGTGAACGAACTTTCCAGCCGATACTTTTTTTGTGAGTTTTTTTGATGGCTTTTGCAATATTCGGATTGGTGACACCAAAAGGAGGACGGTATAAATCAGTTTTTAAATTTCCTACTTTCAACATCACTTCATCACATTTTTCGATTTCATTAACCATTTTTGAGGCAGATAAAAATCCGGTTGTATTCGAATGAGAAAACGTATGATTTCCAATCGTATGACCTTCTGCAATTATTCTTTGAAAAGTTTCGGGATATTTTTCAATCTGTTTTCCGATACAGAAAAAGGTTGCTTTTACATTATTTTCTTTTAGAATATCTAAAAATTTGGGAGTAAATTCGGTGGGACCGTCATCAAAAGTCAAAGCTACTTCTTTGATTTTTGTTCTTTTATGCGTAATGCTGTTGACAAAATATCCTAGTGTAATATCAAAAGAACCCCAAGCCAAAACTGCAGTAAACCCAAGGAAACAGAAAAAATACACCCAAAATGTCCCTTGAAACGCATAAATAAAAACGTTACAGAAAAGATAAAATAAGATAAATGGATAATGTTTCATCTTTTAATTGTTTTTGAGTTTTCGGTTTAAATGTCCGGTTTTTAAAGGCTAAAACGGCTTTTTTTAGCATTGCTTAGATTCCACGCTTCACTTCGTGCCGCTCTGAATGACAAAGACTCTGTTTTATCTTTGCTGAGTGAAATCTTTGCGCTCTTTGCGTTAAAAGCAACTCAACAAATTAAGCTTTCCCCAACAAAACCAAACTATGATCACTTCCTCCCAAATGATTATACAAAAGAATCGTTTTAATTTCCTCTTTTTCCAAATCATTTATCCTCATCACGTCCGGAATTTCTTGGTTTTTAAGAATATGACAAGCCATAAATGTTGAAAAACCGCTTGCCGTATTGAATTCCCCACTTAAATGTTTGTAATATAACAAAGCCGAATTTTGAAATAAATCCATTACTTTTGTATAATAAGCATCCGATTTTGCATCTCCGCTAAAACCTAAAATAACAGCATCAATATTATTTTCAGTTAAATTATTTTTAGCTAAAAAGTCTTCAATAAATTGTTGAGTTTCGTCTAAATCTAATCTGCTACTGATTTGGATATCTTTTAATTGAGCATAAGAATTTTCTGTCTTATCTTTTCCTAAAACAAAAAAACTTGCTCCTTCTCCCCAAATGACACCGTCTGTTGTTGAGTTCAGATAATCAAAGGGAAGATTTTCTTCTTTTTTAATGGTTTTGTTTAATCTGTACAATTCCATTGTTCGGTTGGTTTGCTCGTCTGTTGAACCTACCAACACGTTTTCAGCTTCGCCATCATTGATTTGTAATTTAGCATCTAAAAATGAAAATTCCAGCGACGAAGAAGTATTCACATAAGTGAAATTGTACGCGTGACATTGCAAACCTAAAGCAATTTGCCCCGCAACGGTATTGTGTGTAGACTGAATAAAGAATGTCGGAGTTAAAAACTCTTCATTATTATCAATCACATTTTTTAAAAATTTTTCAGAATCCTGGGAACAGCCCATTCCTGTTCCGACAATGATGGCGTCAGGATTTTCAATTCCGGCTTCTTTCAATGCATATTGAGATGCTACAGAACTCATCTTTACGGTTTTAGACATTCTCCTTATCATCGCAGGCGGAATGAATTCTTTATAAACAGGTTCAATCGCTTTTAAAACCTGAGATGAATTTTCAGGCTTAAGATTTTGGAAAAAATTTTCATTTAAAGTGTCCTGAACCGAGATACAGGCTGCACTGTTGATGTAAACTGGAATCATGATTTCGAGAAAATTAAAGTTGAACAGTTTCCTCCAAAACCAAATGAATTGGAAAGAACGTGGTTGATATTTTTCTCTTTGAGTTCGGTTACAGGTGCCAAATCAAATTCTTCCATCTTTGTTTTAAAATTAAGATTCGGGAAAATGACATTATTTTGGATGGCCAAAAGCGAATAAACCGCTTCAATTCCCGCCGCAGCAGCCAAAGTGTGACCTGTAAAAGCTTTCGTAGAACTGAATTCCGGAACATTATTTTCGCCAAAAATTCTAATCATAGCAATTCCTTCTGAAAGATCATTATTAGGAGTTGCCGTTCCGTGAACATTGATATAATCGATATTTTCTTTATCTAAACCTGAAACTTTCAACGCTTTTTCCATCGCCAAATAAGCGCCTTGTCCGTTTTCTGAGGAAGCCGTTTGGTGATGCGCATCATTTGCATTTCCGTATCCTGAAAGATAACCAATCACTTTTTTGTTTTCTTTTTTCACAATTTCGTCGGACTCCAAAACGATGAAAGCGGCCGCTTCACCTAAATTCAGACCTTTTCTGTTATTGTCAAAAGGCGTGTTGTAAGAATCAGTCAAAATCATCAGTGTATTAAATCCGTTCAACGTAAACTTTGAAAGTGAATCTGTGCCGCCAACAATTACACGATCTAAAACACCATTTTTAATCAGTTTTGCACCCATCATAATTGCATTGGCTGCAGACGAACAAGCTGTACTGATGGTTGAAACCATGCCTTTTAAGCCTAAATAATCTGCAATGAGCAAGGATGAATTTCCTGCATCGTGTGCGTCAATATATTTTTGCTTTTCAGGAAAGTCTTCGTAAGTGTAGAAATATTTTTCGGTAACATCCATTCCGCCAACGCTGGTTGAGGAAATGAGTCCGGTTTTATATTCATCAATGTCTGAAATTCCGGCACTTTCTACAGCTTCTTTTGCGGCAACCATTCCTAATAAAGAAGTTCTTGTCGCATTATTATCTTCATTTAACTGAAGTTTTTTAACAAGCTCTTTATTAGACAATTTGATCTCGCCAGTTTTGATATTTCCGGCATGACGGGTCTCAAACAAACTAATGTCTGAAATTCCGTGTTTTCCGGATTTTAACGAACTCAAATTTTCCTCAACATTGTTTCCAATGGCGGAAATGATACCCATTCCTGTTATGGCAATTTTTTGACCCATTTATTTTTATAATGTAACCATGTATCAATTTACAGTGTAACAATATTGGTAAACTGTAAATTGATACATGGCTAAATTTGAATTATTTCGTTCTGTTTTCTTCAATGAATTTCGCCATTGTGTCGATAGAAGAGAAAATTTCCTTTCCTTTTTTCGGATCGGCTAATTTGATTCCGTATTCTTTGTCCAAAAGCACGATCAATTCCAAAGCGTCGATAGAATCCAATCCAAGACCTCCACCAAATAAAGGATCTGTATCTTTGATTTCTTCTACTGCAACGTCTTCTAAATTAAGAACTTCGATGATTTTGTGCTTTAATTCTTCTCTTAAGTTTTCCATAAAATTAATTTGAAAATATGTTAATGAGACAATTTGAAAATATATTAATCAGATATTGAATTTAATTAAAAATATTCTGATAAATAATTGTTGCGCTTTTTTGACATGATTTTACATTTTCAAATCAGCACATTTTCAAATTATCAAATTTATAATGTCAGCAAATATACGAAAGCATTATAACTTTCCTGATATAGCTCTACCCAGCCACACAAGACTTTTTCAGCTTTTCCTGATTGCAGAATCTGTGCCGAGTAGTTATTTAAAAATTCTTCATCAAATTCGTCTATAACAAAAAACGCATTCTCTGTCTGCATTTTATGTTTGATGCTGATTTCACCCACGCAAATATTAGGTAAGGTATAAACAAAAACGGCAGGACTCGGAAAATAATTTTCCTGAGAATTGATGCTTTCCTGATATTTAAAATCGGTGTCTAAACTTGATGACTTATTGGCAAAAACTAAAGCTGTTTTGCTGTGGTCGTCGTTTTTTAAAATCATTTCAGAAGCAAGAAAAGCGAGTTTGCTTAGATTATCCATTTTATGAAATTTAGGATAATTTAATGCTAAACTTTTATAAGCTTCCTTTGAAAATTCTGAAAAATTTTTGGTTTGAGATTCAAAAATAATTTCATTATTGAGAATTATTTTTGACTGTTCTATGGTGCAAATGTCTGTCTTCTTCATCGTTTTCATTTTAACATTTTTCTAAAACAATTGCAGCATTACAACCACCAAAACCTGACGCTGTTTTCAAAATATATTTAATTACAGCAGGTTGGTTTTTTTTGATAATATTCAAAGGTTGGGAAGTTCCCGTTTCTTTAAAGTTTTTAGATGGAATTAAGATATTATTCAAAGCACTTTCCATGGAAATGATGCTTTCTAATAAACCTGATGCGCCTAAACAATGTCCGTAGTAACCTTTCATACTGTTTAAAGGGACATTCTGTAGTTCCATTCTGTTGAAAGCGATGGCTTCCATTTCGTCATTATATATTGTCGCCGTTCCGTGTGCAGAAATGAAATCAATCTGTTCTGTGGAAACTTCGGCTTCTGTCATTGCATTTTTAATGCTTGCAAACAACCCGTCACCCGTTCTTGATGGTCCGGAAATATGGTTTGCATCATTGATGGCTGAATCTCCTAAAACTCTAAAACTAAATTTTCCGTTTTGATTTGGTTTCGAAGTGATATAAACTGCTGCGGTTGCTTCACCAATATTGATTCCGTCACGATTTTTATCATAAGGTTTACAGACTTCTGTTCCGATTGCCTGAAAAGAATTGAAGCCTGAAATTACAAATTCAGAAATTTCATCTCCGGCAACAACAAATGCATCTTTGTATTTTCCGGCCTGAATCATATTTTTGGCAACGGCAATCGCCATTACTCCAGAAACACAGGCATTTGAAACAACAATGGGTTTTGTTTTAAATCCAAAAAAATCAGCAATTTTCTGAGCTAAATGGGAAAGAAAAACGCCTTCCGGTAAAATAGTTTGATTTTTTAGTAGGCTGATATTTCCTTTTGTTGTCGATAAAATAAAAGCTGTTTCGCCTGAAATTGGATGTCTTTCTATTAAAGGCTTTAAACTTAGCAAAAACATTTTTTCCAATCTCGTGAAATCCTGATAGTCGAAGTTTCTATTAAATTCTTCACTCAGTTTTTCAGTATCAATCACCGAAGCATAAAAAGGGGCTTGATTTTCTATAATTTTATGTAAAGCGACGCCTGATTTTCCTTCCAAAAGGGCATTCCAATTGGATGAAACATCAAAACCTAAAGGAGTGACACAATTGTAATCGGTTATGTAAACTTCCTTCCTCATTATAATCCCATTTTGTCTTTCCAAGCCTGAAAAAAATCAGGATTGTATAAACATAAATTATTATCAGAATCTAAGAAAACCTGAATGGTTTCTCCTGAACAAACTAATTTATTTTCTTGGTTAAAAAGCTCGTATCGGTAAATTAATTTCGCTGACGTTGAATTCACAAAAGTTGTCACGATTTTGAAAGTTTCTCCATACTTTAATGGTAGAAAATGTTCACAGGTACTCTTTACGATCGGTGTTACAAATCCTGCTTTCTGAATGTCAAGATAGGTCAAACCGTGCTGCCTTCCGAAAGCTTCTCTTCCGTCTTCAAAATACACGATGTAATGACCGTGCCAAACAATTCCTAAAGGATCTGTTTCATTGAATCTTACACGTACTTCTTCTGTACAAGTTAAATCTTTAGACTGCATTCTGTTTTCTTTCGTAAAATAATGAAATAGCGACCATACCAACATAAAATAAAAATAAGAAAATCAATTCCTTTGAAATTTCGCCGATTCCGCTGTTTCTTAAAATAATATCGTAATAAGCATTTAATCCCCAATTCATCGGAGAAAAGGCGGCAATTTTCTGCATAAATTCAGGCATTAAAAATACCGGAACCCAAATTCCACCGACTGCAGCCAAAACAACAACTGAAGTTGCTCCAAATGGAGCAGACTGTTCCTGAGTATCGGCAATTGTTCCCAACAGAACTCCGAATCCTATTGCGGCTAATCCTGCAAATAAAGTGACAATGATGAGATTAAACATTTTTCCGGTCACATCAAATTGCGGCAAATCCATATACGGGAAAAGATAAACTCCAACGACAACCATCAGTAAAAACTGGATGACGCAAATAATCAGATACGTAAATGTTTTTCCTAAAATATGAATGTAATAAGGAGTAGGACTCACACGAACTCTCACGCTCGTTCCCTGACTTTTTTCTTTAACTAAATTAATCGACAAAGGCACAACAATGAAGAAAATAGCAAACAACGCCCAAGCCGGAACATTGTGTTGCACTGAGTTTGGTTTGGCTTCCAAAGCTGATTTTGGAACAATTTCTTTAAAAGTAATCAAACTCTTATTATCCAAATCTTCCGTCGTTCCCAACTGGTCTTGGAATGCTTTGTAGATTTTTTTATTTTCAATCTCGAAAACCATTTTATTAATGGCATTCATCACAGAATTTTTGAATCCGGCATTGGTTGCGGGGTCAAAATACAGATGAATATCTTTCGCTTTTGAGGCTGTAACTTTTGTTGCTGTTGAATCGGCTTCCAGACCAAAAGAACTGACAATCGTCTGAACTTTCGAGTCGATATTTGAATTGATATCTTTCGTCAGATTCTGTGGAATTACAATTGCCATTTGATATTCTCCGGAAAACACAGCTTCTTTAGCCGAGTTTTCATCGTATTCCGTTAAAAGCTGAAAACTTTTGCTGGCTTTCAGTTCAGATTCTATCCTTTTTGAAATTTCAGAATGGTCGTTGTCGATGAAAATTATCGGAATTTTTGAACCTTCCAGATTCTTAAACGTCGAATCCTGAATCAGTGTAATGGTAATTATCAGCAGCAAAGGCATTAAAAATATAATGACAATTCCTCCGATATCGCGCTTCAGTAAAAGAATTTCCTTAAAAAAACTTCTCCACAATTTATACAACATCTCTCAGTTCTTTTCCGGTTAATGATATGAAAACGTCTTCTAGGTTTTCTGCATTGGCTACTCTTTGCACCAGTTCTTCAGGCGTTCCGGTTGCATGGATTTTTCCGTGGTCAATAATCGCAATTTGTGTACAAAACTCTTCCGCTTCCGATAAATGGTGCGAAGTATAAATGATGCACGTCCCTTTTTTATTTAAATCTAAAAGATAATCGATAATTGCTTTTTTAGACTGCACATCAACACCAACTGTCGGTTCGTCCAGAAATAAAACTTTCGGATTGTGAAGCGTTCCTGCAATCAGATTACAACGGCGTTTCATTCCTCCCGAAAACTGATCGACTTTCTTGTCTGCGAATTTGGATAAACCCATTAATTCTAAAGATTCATCAATCGTGTTTCTTAAATTTTTGTGACTTAAACCATACAAGCTTCCAAAAAACATCAGGTTTTCTCTGGCTGTTAAAGTAGGATATAATGCATATTCCTGCGGAACAACACCGATAATTTGTTTCAGTTTTGTGCTGTTTTTCTGAGGTGAAAATCCGTTGATGGTAAAACTTCCCGAGGTTGGTTTAATTAAACCAGAAAGCATAGAAATCAAAGTGGTTTTTCCTGCTCCATTTGGACCGAGAATACCGTAAATTTCGTTTTTGTTGATGTTCAAAGAAATATCATTTACAGAAAATTCTTCTGCATTTTTATATTTCTTGTAAAGATTTTTTATTTCTATAATATTCTCCAAACTAGATTGCTTTTCTCAGTTTTTTGTAAAAAGATTCTTCCAGATCGGCAATATGCAACATCGATTTTGAAAGCTGATTGTATATATCACTTTTTGAGTTTCTATTTTTATAAACTCTTGCAATATCTACAGCAAAATCTCTCCAAAGATCACCAATTGCAGTAATTTCTTTAGATAATCCTTTCAGTTCGTCATTTTTAAGAATGACAGCAGCTTCCTGTAAGAAAGCACCATATATAAACCTGAAACCGCCGCCACCGGTTCCGATTTCTTCCTGCATTCTGATGAGCTGTCCGAGATAATGATTGGTTACTTTTGTCCCTTTTTTATCAGCCCATTTCGGGATACTTTTTGCCACCCAACGCATGGCTTTGACACCAATAATCGGAACGGGAGCCAGCATATTTTTGCATGTGTCTTTAATTCCTTTTTTTATAGCTTCTTCGAGATTTATAGTTTCCGGAATGTACGTCGGGAAATACATATGACCTTTTGGTGGAAGTGCACCTTTGGCGTACCTTACTTTTTCAAGTTCAGTTTCCGTAAGTGACGTTGCAAAATCCATTACTGGGTCACTAATCAGGAATCTTCCGTTTTCTTTGCCATAAACAACAAGATTGTGCGCATTGAAATGGAATTTATATTCTTCGGGAAAATAAGTCAGATTGAAAACACCAACCTGTAAACCTGTCGGGATATTTTGTTCTAAATTTTTCTCTAAAGCGGTTTGTGCATCTTTCGGATTGGAGAATTTCTGTCTTTTAATTTTAATTCCCAGTCTTTTTGCTGCTTTGCTGAAAATCGCTCCCGGCATTGGTCGGTAGCTGAATCCCGGTGCAAAATTCACTTTTAAGAAAGGTAAATACACAAAAAACAATCCGGAACCGATTCCGAAAATCATGGGCTCGCTGAGTTTTAAACCTCTGTTGAGTAAAAGATTGGAGGCAACACCGTTTTCGCAATGTGCGGTCTGATGGTGTTCGAAATTGATTTGCATAATTATTTACCGTCGAAGTTTTTTAATTCGTCTACCGAAATTCCGAATGCATCTGCATATTTTTTCAGGGTAGAATCGCTGAGTTTTTTAAAAATATTGGGTTTTGCGTGTCTTTTTACAGTCCATTGCCATTTGTCAACATAGGCTGCAAGAACCTGTAAATCCATTTTATTTAATTCCATAAAATAGATAATCGGACTTACGATTTTGTTGGCAACATTTTGTCTGGCTTCTTCAATACGCTCATTAATGAGCTCCATCGATTCTTCGAGCGCTGCTTTTTTGGCGTCCCAACCAATGCTGTTTGCTGTGGTGTAATTATCATTTTCATCGGTCACATACAACACTTCGGTCATATTGGCTGACTGTAAATTACTTTCGTCCTGAGGAAGATCTTGCTTTTTCACCCGAAAAAAATTCTGTTAATTATAGTCTTAATAATTGGCTAAAATAGTAAAAATGCAGGACATAGTATTAAGTGGGTTTTTGAGTTATTTTAAATTAAATACAGAGATTATTGTTAAAATAAAAGCGCAAAAGAAACTTTTGCGCTTGGTCTTAATATTTTTTTTAAATTAATTACGTATTTTCTGAAGCTTTTTGGCTAAAGAATTTGTTGTGAAATAGAATGTTGTTATTAGTAAAAATAAAATGCTCAGCATCGCAAAATATTCTGTAAATCTCATAGTCATACTTGGTTCTTTTGGATCGCCATCCATTAAAAAGCCGACAGTAGTAAGCATTGAGGATATAATAAAGATGGTTGAAATTTTCTTTTTCATGGTGATTTTTTAAAGTTATATTAAAACAACGCAAACTTTTATATTTTATTACATAAGTTTGATTTACATCATAAAAATGTTAAACTTATGTCCGTCCGGATCAGCGAACATAAAGCCATAATAGTTGTCACCAAATTCCTCAGGATTTGAGATTAATTTACCTTCGGATTTTTTAATTTTTTCTCCCCATTGATCAACTTCTTCTTTAGTTTCTGCAGAAATGGTAAGGATAATTTCATTAGATTTTTCGGAATCTGATATTTCTAAACCCAAATTTTTGCTTAAAACTTCTTTTTTGAAAAAGTGAATGATGAAATTGTTTTCTCCAAAGAAAAAGCTAGTAAGGTCGTCCGATCTTCCATTAGATTTAAAACCTAAAGCAGTGTAAAATTGTGTAGTACGTTCCAAATCTTCTACACCAAAATTTGCCCAGATGATATTTGATTTCATGTTTAAATTAATTAGGATTAATATTCAATTATCTGCAATTTTTGTTCCTTGAGAAAACAATTGTAATAGGTCATGAATTTATTGCTGTAATTTGTAACAATGTATATATATCAACCTACTAATATTACTACAACAATCAATTCATATGAAGAAATTTTTTATTTCGGTTTCGTTTTTTTGCACAATCATTGCAATGGCGCAGAAATTTGAGACACAAAAACAGACTGATGCGCAAGGATACAGCTTCGAGACTGTAAAAAATGATCAGGCGGGTGTAAGAGTTTACACCCTGAAAAACGGTTTGAAGGTATATCTTGCCAAAAACGATGATGCACCAAGAATTCAAACGTATATTCCGGTAAGAACAGGTTCTAATAACGATCCGAGTGATAATACAGGTCTTGCTCATTATTTGGAACACATGGTTTTCAAAGGAACTTCACATTTGGGAACTCAGGATTGGGCAAAAGAAAAAGCTTTATTGACTCAGATTTCAGATCTTTACGAGCAGCACAAAGCTGAAAAAGATCCAGAGAAGAAAAGAGCACTTTATAAAAAAATTGACGAAGTCTCTCAGGAAGCTTCAAAATATGCGATTGCCAACGAATATGACAAGGCAATTTCTTCTCTGGGAGCAACAGGAACTAATGCGCACACGTGGTTAGACGAAACAGTTTACAAAAACAATATTCCTTCAAACGAGCTTGAAAAATGGCTTAAAGTTGAAAAAGAGCGTTTTTCTGAATTGGTTTTAAGACTTTTCCATACAGAATTGGAAGCGGTTTATGAAGAATTCAACAGAGCTCAGGATAACGACGGACGTTTGGTAAACTATGCATTAATGGATGCGCTTTTCCCAAAACATCCGAATGGTCAGCAAACGACAATCGGAACTTCAGAGCATTTGAAGAGCCCTTCAATGCAGGCTATACACAAATATTTCGATACATACTATGTTCCTAATAACATGGCAGTAGTTTTGGTTGGAGATTTAGATTTCGACAAAACGATTAAAATGGTTGATCAGTATTTCGGTTCATTCAAATACAAAGAATTGCCGATGAAGAAAATGGTTTCGGAAGAGCCAATGACTTCTATTGTAACAAGAACAGTAAAAAGTCCGTCAACACCGAGAATGACCATGGCCTGGAGAACAGATTCAGACGGAACCCAGGAAGCCAGACTTGCAAACGTAGTGGCTGAAATTTTAAGCAACAATGGGGATGCAGGTTTAATTGACCTTAACATCAATCAAAGACAATCGACTTTGGGAGCAGGAGCTTATGCTTCGGCTTTAAAAACTTACGGTTCATTCAACATGTATGTTACTCCGAAAGAAGGGCAGAGCTTTGATTCAGCTAAAAAATTACTTTTAGACCAGATCGATTTGGTTAAAAAAGGTCAGTTCCCGGATTGGATGCTAAAGGCAATCGTGAACGATATGAAAGTTCAGCGTATGAAAATGTGGGAAACAGCAGATGGTTTGGCAACTACGCTTTATGGTAATTATATCAGTGGAAGAACTTGGGAAGATGAGCTTGATGACATCAACAAATATGAGAAAATTACAAAAGCGGATGTTGTAAAATTTGCGAATGATTTCTTTAAAAATAATTATGCTGTTGTTTACAAAGAAAAAGGCGTAAATGATAAGCTCGTTCGTGTAGAAAACCCGGGGATAACACCAATTAAACTAAACAGAGAGGTGCAGTCTCCTTTCCTTAAAGATATTTTAGGGACAAAAGTTGCGGATATTAAGCCTCAGTTCATAGATTACAAGACGGCTATTGCAACGACTCAGATTAAAGATAAAAAAGTAAGCTTCGTTGCTAATAAATACAACAAAGTAGCTCAGGTAGCTTATATTTTCCCTTTCGGAACAGATAATGACAAAGAGCTTTCTTTAGGAGTAAGTGTTTTACAGTATTTAGGAACTGATAAATACACTCCGGAGCAATTGAAAGAAGAATTCTACAAATTAGGAATTTCAAATAGTTTCAGAACAACAAATGATCAGACTTTCATTACTTTAACCGGTCTTGAAGGAAACATGAAGAAAGGTATTGAGCTATTGAACCACTGGCTGAAAAATGTAAAAGCAGATCAGGAAATCTACAACCAGACCGTAAAAACAATTCTTGAATCGAGAGATGTTGCCAAAAAGGATAAGAACAGAATTATGGCAGCGCTTTCCAACTATGCTAAATATGGAAAAGATTCTAGAATGACGGATATTATTTCTAAAGACAGACTTCAGAATATCAACGTTACTGAGTTGATGTCGAAGATCAAAACATTAAATAATTATCCTTACGAAGTTTTCCTTTACGGAGAAAACCAAAGCGATCTTGAAAAAGCGGTAAAACCATTTATTGCCAACGCAACTCTACAGCCTGCGAAAGCTAAAGAATATGCTGAACCAACAACAGGCGGAACGGTTTACTTTGCGAACTACGACATGGTGCAAATGGAAATGGCTAAAGTAGCAAAAGGAAGCAATGTAAATCTTGCCAACTTCGGTAAAGCAAATGTTTTCAACGAATATTTCGGAAGAGGATTGTCTTCTATCGTCTTCCAGGAAATCAGAGAAAGTAAGTCTTTAGCGTATTCAGCGTATGTTTCTTACGCTAATGCTTCAGAGAAGGGCCATGCAAACTACATCACGAATTATATCGGAACGCAATCTAACAAATTGCCTTTAGCAGTGAATGCAATGAATGAATTGATGGCGCAGCTTCCGCAAATTCCGGCTCAGTTTGAAAACTCTAAAGGCTCGGCTTTAAAGCAAATTGCATCCAACAGAATCAACAGAACCAACATTTTCTACAACCAAATGGCATTGAAGAAATTGGGAGTTGACTATGACATCAGAAAAGATATTTATGCTGAAATTCAGAATTTAACGTTACCTCAACTGACTAATTTCTACAATACCGATATTAAGCCTGTACAATACAACACGGCAATCATCGGGAAAAGAGAAAACCTGAACATGGAATCTATCAACAAGATGGGAACATTTAAAGAAGTGACTTTAGAAGAAATCTTCGGATATTAATTTTCATTAATATAAATTGTTTGAAGTGAGGCAGAAATGTCTCACTTTTTTGTTCAAGATCAAAGATTAATTTTTTTGATGTCATAACCGTGTCAAAGTTCTAAACCTTAACACGGCTATTTAATTCCTTTTTAAAATAGAAACTTTTAACTAAAATAATTTCTCCCAGGCTTTCTGAAACTTTTCAGTATAAATATAATGTTCCTTCATAAGCTCTTTCAAAAGGTTTTTTGAAGGTTTGTAAACGGTGTTTTCTGTTATTTTAGAAAGTATTTTTGTTTTTTGAGCTTCATTTTTTTCTTCATTATAGATGACAGCAAGCCCAATAAGAATATCGATTTCTTTTGGATCTATTGCCAATGCTTTTTCAAAATAAGCTTTCGCTTTGACAGTATTTCCAAGGTCAAAATATCCATACGCTGCATTAGTGATTACAGATGTGTTTTTGGGGTCTTTGATTAATGCAATTTCATAATTTTCAACGGCTTCTTTAGATTTTCCCTGCATTTGATAAGTGTTGCCGAGATTGGCATAAATGTATGGATCGTTGTTTCCTAAAGCGAGTATCTTCAGGAGGTCTTTCCTTGCATTTTCGTAGTCTTTAGCCTGGAAATAAATACTGAAACGGTTTTCATAATATGACGGTTCGTCAGATTTAATTTCAATAGCCTTATTAAGATCCTGTAATGCTAGTTTTAGGTCTCCGGTTTCCTGATAAATAAGACCTCTGTTATTGTAATACATAGAACCAGAATCTTTTTGATTAATGGCTTCGGTAAGCAATGCTTTTGCCTTTTCGTAGTTTTTTGCTCTTTCGAAAGGTAATGAAAAGTAAAAGTAAACATCATTAAGAAATTGATTGTCCGAATTTTCCTTAATTCCTGGTAAAGCTTTTTCAAAAACAGGATAAAGATTGATCATTTCCTGATCAAGTCGCTTTTCATTCAGCAATTTCAGGTAATTATTATAGTATCGGTCATTGGTTTGGTCTAAAGTTATCATCCTGCGGTAATCCTGAAGTGCTTTTTCAGGTTCAAAATCAAAATAATAAGTGTTGCCTCTTATTTCATAAAATTTAGCATCTTTAGGATTAAGAGAAATAGCATAAGTAGCAGTTTCTATAATTTCTTTATTCCTTTTAAGTTTAATAAGAATATAACATTTCAGATCATAAAAATCGATCTTTCGCTTATCAAGCTTAATGGCGGCATTAATTTTTTCCAACGCAAGATCATATTCTTCAGACTGATAAAGTTCGTACGCTTCCTCATATAGCTGAGAACTGTCATTGATAACTGCTGCTTTCATATTGTTTGACTGTGAGGCAACTGGTGCAGCTTTTTCCTGAGCAAAAGAAAATAACGCAGTAAACGATAGAATAAAGAAAAATGTTTTTTTCATATTTAAATTGTGTTTGGTTAATGAATAGAAGGATGTTGCTTATTGTCTCTTGAATTTCAATTGTATCAGTACGTATATTTCATTTTTTTGCAGATCGTTGCACCATGTTTTATCGCCTACGATTGCGTTGTTGTATAAATTCAGTTGTTCCATATTTTCTACATATTCTATTCTCTCAGAAGTCTGATATTTGAAAAAAGACAACAAATTTACCTCGTCACCTATTTGAGGAACTACAGGAAACTCGACAGAATTTTCAAATTCGAATTCAACATCGTATGAATAGAATCTTACTTTTACGCTCATAATATTATTTTCACCAAATATAGAATTTATTCCATAAAAAAAGCCAACTTCAAAGCTGGCTTCTGTATTTTATATTAAAATTTTTAAGACTCAATTTCCTGAATGAATAAACTGATTTCTGTTCGGATCAATAATTCGTCATCCAAAAAAGTTTCGCAGAAAATCTGGCAGATATTTTCGTATTTCGAGATCAGAGAAGCTTTAGATATAATCTTATCGCCGACTTTTGGAGAACCAAAGACTTCAATTTTTTTGATGTTGGTGATAAAACCTATTACTTTCGTATTCGATTCAGGATTTTCGAAAAAACTCTGTCCGAGAATTGAAGATGAGGTTTGTGCAGAATGCTCAATCAATCCTGCTTCTACAAAATGATCGTTATGAACAAAAATATTATCTGAAGTAATCTCAAAAGAAGTAATCACTTTCTCGGGCGTAAGCTCAAGAATATAATCTACCATCAGCATCGGTTCGCGATGAGGCAAAAAATTGTGGATATTGATGAGATTTTCTTCTTTTAACTCCATTTAATTATATTTAAATCAAACGTGTTTTTTTAAATAAACTTGGCTTGATTTTGATTTTTTCTGCTTATAAATATTCAGCATAGGTTCAAGTTGGCTCTTTTTACTTTTGCCTTTTTTCTTAAAAACCTATTTCACTACCGTTTTCATTTCGGACTTGGCAATGATTTTATCATTAATTTTTGTAATGATTTCCACCAAAGTTACTCCCATCATTTCGTTAATAATGTTCACTTCAGAAATCAGCTGATCTCCCGTTTTCGGTAAAATTTCAGCTTCAAAAGTTTTAATGGCTCCAATGTATCCTGTCGGAGCTTCTTTTCCTAAAAGATAAAATTTGTACCCGGTGTGAAGTGCCACACTCTGCGCCTGATGTTCAATTAAACCCGAAGCCTGAAAAACTCCTTCATGTACAAAAATATTGTCTTCTTCTATTTCAAATCCTGAAACAAGGCGCTCTTCAGAATATTCTGAAATTCCGCTCACCATTACGAATGGAAATTTTTGCGGAATAAGACTTTTAACAAAATTCTGGTCAGAAGTTGGAAGTGTATTTTCCATTATACAACGGTTAATAAAGAGCAAGAATAAGCAAATCTTCCGCTTTCAGGGACGCAAAGCATAATTCGCTCTCCTTTTTTAAGCTTTCCGGAATTCATCAATTGTTCTACAGCGATAAAGATCGATCCTGCTCCGATGTTTCCGACTTCCGAAAGGTTGTAGAACCATTTTTCCCAAGGGAAATCGAGACCTACTTTAGCAAACTCATCTTTTAGACCCTCTTTAAAATAACCAGAAGAAATATGTGCCAAAACATGGTCGATAGAATCCGGATCAAGGTCATGCTTGGTAAACGAAGCTCTTAAACTTTCTGCACCTTTCACCAAAATATACTGATCTAAAAGTTTGGTATCCTGTTTTAAAGCAAAAATAGATTGATTCAGCCATTCTTCAGCAGGATATTCTGCCCATGATTTCAAGCTTCCGTCCTCCTGCTTTTCACAGCCTGAATACATGCAAGCTTCAATTTCGTGTGCGTAAGAATAAAAATCAATCCATTCGATTTTCAGAGACGTCTCGTTTTCTCTTGGTTTATTTTCCAATAAGAAAGCTCCGGCTCCGTCAGAAAGCATCCATCTCAAAAATTCTCTTTTGAAAGCTACAATCGGTCTTTCTTCCAGAAGTTTTAAGTTTTCTGCTTCATGGTTAAATTTATCGGCAGTCATCCAAGCAGACATTCTTTCAGAACCTACACAGACTGCATTATCTTTAATACCAGCTTTTACATTAAGGAATCCATAATTCAAAGCATTCATTCCTGAATTACAAAGTCCGGTTGATGTATTAATTTCAACAGATTTTCCGATGTTCAGTTCACCATGTACCATTGATGCATGAGAAGGCTGGATCTGGTCTGCAGAGGTTGTTCCACAAGAAAGCAATTCCATATCTTCTTTTTTGAAATTTTCATCAAAAAGCCCTTCAATTGCTTTTGCTGTAATCTGCGCATTGGTATGTGTAGATTTTCCGTTTTTATCTAAAGCGTAATATCTGGTTTTAATTTTATTATTTCTTAGAATCAGTGCTTTTGCTTTTGACGGTTTGTCATTTATATAGCCAAGATACGTTTCCATTTCGTCATTAGAAACCGGTTCATTCGGCAAGTATGTTGAAGCTTTTGTTATAAATACGTCGTACATTTCTATTTTAAATTAATTCCTTGTAAATATTCTTTCTGTTTTTGTCTTTTTTTCCATAAAATCGGAGCAAGCAGGATATGGAAAACCAAAACGATCGGTGAGATGATCCAAATTGCTGCCATCAAATATACCTTAAAGAATTTTATCAGCAATGGTCGTTTTTCTTTTTTGTTGATAATCAGGTTAGACCAAATGGTGAAAATTTTATTCCCTACTTTTTCAACTCGTACCAGAAAAGCTCTGATTTCTACAGCTCCGTTTTTTACCAGTTCCGGTTGAAGATTGGCTAAGTTATTATTTTCAAAATGATTTTCAATAATTTTACCATATTTTCCGGCTCCGTTGATCTCTTCGTCTGAAACTCCGGCTGCAGGAAGAATTCCTGATTTTTCTTTTTGTCCGGTTGTCATCCAGCGAAGAATCGTCAAAACACTTGTATAATTGTCTCTTCGGTCTACCAATGCAATGTTTCCGACTAATTTGGCGTCGAAATTCTTTAAATAAACTTTCAGTTTTTCCTGCGAAAGCATCCACATATTTCTCGTTGCAGAAATGGTAACAACCGGAGTGTTTTTTAAAATATTCGCTGCAAAACCACTTTTCAGAAAAGAAATAATAGGAATAGACGGCGTTAAATACCAAACCTGATAACCGAAAAGAATAAGATCAAATTTTGTATTTAAAACTTCTTCAGGCGGTGGTAGAATTTCGCTTGGGATCTGAAGGTAAGATTCCGGAAATGTGTTGAAAAAAACATCACTCGGCCACGGAAAAGGAAAATCTTTTTTAAGCTGAATGTTGTAGTAAGTAACCTTGTATTCGTCTTTTTTATCTTCAAACGGCTGTGCAATATTTCTTACAATATCTTCCAATTGCCCGGTTTGAGTATAATAAATAACAAGTATATTTTTTTGCATTAATATTTTTTATGGATTACAAAAATATGATTTTCAATTTTATTATTCATGCCTAAATATTTTTATTGATTCGGAATCAAACATTTGTTGATAATTTGTATTTTCAAAAGTCTGATTCCTGATATTCAGCAGGATAATTGTTTCAGGAAAACCGGTAATATCTTTGAGATTAAAATTTTCATCAGAAATTAAAAGAACATCTGTTTTTTTATTGATTTGAGACTGATTTTCAATGTAAAACAATTTTCTTCTTTTAACCAGATAATTATTTTCGGCAACCATTCTTTTTTCTTCATCATGAATTAAACTGAAAATTCTTCTTCCGGCTTGCTGAAGAGTAAGTAAAATATCTTTCTGACCAAAATCATCCGCAATATGAAATATGGTTGCGTCTTTCGTAATGTGTTTGTTCAGTTCAAAATAAACCGATTTGTTTTTGTTAAAGTCTTCTTTTACAGGTTTTACAACTTCGTTTTCTTTATATAAAAAGCTTAAGAACAGTTTCTTTTTAAAATAATTTTCGTCTTCAATTTCATTTCTAAGCTTAGCAAATTCATCCCTAAAATAAGCATTGATCTTCTTTGTTCTTTCAGAATAGTTTTTACCAAAACTCATGTCATCTTTATGAATTCTGTCGCCAACTTTCAGCGTGATGCTTCCGTCAAAAATAATAAAGTCTCCTTTGGGCTGCACTTCAGAATTCCCATGAATATAAATCGGAACAATATCTAAACTAAACTCTTCGGCAATATAAAATGCGCCTTTGTGAAAACGTTTTACATCATTGGTGTAAGAACGCTCAGATTCCGGAAATACAACCAAAGAGTATCCCTGCTCGATTTTTTCTTTCAACTGTTCCATCCCGTTTTCGATGCCTTGAGAAACAGGATAAAAACCTAAAGCTTTTACCAGCTTTCCGAAAACCGGAGAATTGTAAACCCAGTCATTCACGAGATAAATGATTTTATGATTCACCATTCCTAAAGCCAAAGTGTCGAGAAAAGAAGTGTGATTTGCAATGATTACCGCTGGTTTGCTTAAATCTTCATTCGGATTTTGAATAACTTTTTTCTTCACAAACGGATTTGAATATAAAACCGAAGTCAGAAATTTAGCTAAAATTAGCTTGATGAAATCTAACGTTTTTCCTTTCGAACGCTTCACAAAAATACTTCCGATGGCTGAGAAAATCAATCCCCCTAAACCGTAATATAAAAATGAGAGAACGGAGTTTAAAAATAATCGTAAAGTAATCGGCGACAAACCTTTTTTCTGTCGGTTGATAATTAAAAATCTAAACCAGAACGGATATAAAGTCGACGTAATGACAATCACGGAAAACATTCCGATCAAAGCAACCAGAGCTAAAGAATGTAAAGCCGGATGCTTAGCAAAAATCAAAGAACCAATCGATAAAATGGTTGTGAAAACTGCTAAAATAATGGAGATTCTATACGTTGGAAGTTCATTTTTCCCGGTTGTATGTTCTTTCTGCATTGCTTTCGTCAGAAAAATACTAAAGTCGTCTCCGACACCGAAAACCAGAGTACAGACCACGGTGCTGAAAATATTTAATTCCAACCCAAGGAAATAGAGAATTCCTGCAGTTACAACTCCCGTCAAAACAATCGGGAACATTGTAAGAAGAGATAATTCGAAATTTCTGAAGAAAACAATAATCGTCAGGATAATTGCTAAAAGAGAGTAATTAATTAAAGTATTAAAATCATTTTTCAGCAAGCCTAAAAAGTTCTCATTCATCTGTTGACGATCGATTGCCAATGCTTCGTGACTTTTTTCGACATCTTTAATGAAAGCATCCCTTTTCTTTTCATCCACTTTTACAACATTCGAAACGGTGTAAAAACCATTTTCGTTGCTCAGGAATTCTGAAATTTGCAGGGCTTTTATTTTTTCATAATCTTTTAAGCTTAAAGTTGCATACGATTTATTTAAATTTTCCTTAAACTGACCAAAAGCAGAAGCATTGAATCCGAATTTATTTCCATTCTGAACCAGTTCAGAAATCGTCTGGTTTTTTTTCTTCTGATTCCAGAAGTTATTCCAGATTTCAACTTTTTTTTGTTGATCTTCTTTCGATAAAACAACATTGCCAAGCGAATTATAGCTCAAAACTTTACCTTCCTGCTTTTCTTTTTCTAAAAATTGACTCAGTTGAGAATTTCTTGCTAAAGCTTCACTTTCAGAATTTCCGTAAGAAATGGTGTAAATCGATTTTGAAGTAATGTCTGATAATTTTTCAAGCTTGGCTTCACTGATTTTCAAATCTTTCGGTATGTAATTCAAATCGCCAATATCTTCATTAAAACCAACATGACGGAAACCGAAAAGACACGCTATAATCATGATCGAACAGCCAATAATCAAAGGTTTGTTCTTTTCGTAAGGATAATTTCCTATTTTATCAATAAAATTCGTACTTACTTTATCCGATTTTTCTTTCGGATGATACAGTTGCGGAACAATAATCAAAGCCGTAAAAGAAGACAGGAAAACTGTAATCGCAGCAAAAAGTCCGAGATCTTTCAACGCTTCTGAACGGACGAAAACCAAACACAAAAATGAAACCGCCGTTGTTGCGCTGCTCAGAATAATAGGTTGTGTGATTTCCTTATAAAGCTCTTCAATATTATTGTTGTGTTTGTAATGTGTTAAAATATGAAGTGCATAATCAATCGTGATTCCGATGAGAATTGCACCTACACTGAGTGAAATTGCCGAGATTTTATCTTTAATAAAGTATAAAATCATCAGTGAAATGAAAACGGCAAAAACGGTCGGTAAAAATACAATTAGCGGAGTAAAGAAATTTCTGAAATAATACATCAGCAAAATCAACAAAACCGTCATTGAAATAATAACCGTATTCTGAATGTCTTTTTTGATCTGCTGTGCATTAGCGACTGCAATCACGGGTGAACCAAAATAGCTGATTTCAGTTTTTCCTTTGAATTCTTTGTTGAGGTTGTCTTTTATTTCATTAAGCTGATTAACGAAAATTTCATTGTTTTTGGTGTCGTTGCTTTTATTTTTCGGATCGATAAAAAGCAGAAGATTTTTTCCGTTTTTGGTAACGATGTAATTATCTTCCAGCTTGAAATCTTTGCTGATATTTAAAGCATTCAGTTTTTTGATGCCAAGGAAAGTGATTCCGAGCGGATCTTTTTTAATAAATTCCTTTGTAACCAAACTTGTCGGCGAAACCAGTGAAATATAATTGTTCTCTACCTGTTTTGCGATGCTGTCTTTATTGAGTTTTCTCTCAATTTCTTTGTAATCGTTTTTGTCGAGAAATAAAGGCAAATTCTGATTGACGAAATCAAAAGTCTCGGAAATCTCATTATCATTTACTTTCCCCTGAACCGAACCGATGTATTTCTGCAAAGGTTCAATCTTGTTTAAAAAAGTATCGGCAGTTTCCGAAAGCAGAAAATTGTCGTCTTTAGATTTGTTTTCGATAATGACGATGATTTTATCTGAAAAATTCAGTTGCTTCAGAACTTTTGCCGTCAAATCAGACTTATCGTTTTTCGGAATAATCTGATTAATGTCTTCTTCAAAATTAATTTTAGAAGCAAAAAAGCCACAAATAATCAAAATTCCCAAAGCTGTTGCAACGGAAATCAGTCTGTTTTTTGAAATAAAATAATATAAATGAATGAAAATGCGATGCATTGCCTTTATAAATCAAGTTGCAAATTTAAATTTTTAAGTATTAGTTCAAAATAAATAAGCAATAAGTTTTGTCTGAAAATCAATAAAATATTCGGTGTAGAATAAAAAAAACTTTTACTTTTGCAAAGTTCCCTTTAGCATACTCTATATAATAGAGATAAATTGATTAACAGATTATATGTATGATCAAAACATTTGATGAAAAATTATCCGGATTTCTGTTTGTAGTAATTTTACCGTTTCTACTGCTGTTTATGTCCTATTACGGATTTGAATCTTCGTACACAAGACTTAAAAGTTCGGCAGAGCCACCAGAATTCTTATTTTCTTCCGTTTATTCTTATCGAGTTATTCCTAATTATCTTAGTATTTATATGACAGATTTTATGAAGGTCTGCATTGATAATTGTTCTTCTTCTATTAAAAGTTTTCTTGATAAAAACGGAACTCCATTTTATCATGGTCTTTTTCTAATGAATAGTTTTTTCTTTATTCTGAGTTCGCTGCTTATTAATGTTATTTTGAAATTTAAAGCAACTGTTTCATTTAATATTAATTTCAGACGAATTATTCATTTACTGGCGATTTTTTTTATCGTTATTACGCAATATGCACCTTCAAATTGTGATACTATTGCTCTGTTTTGTTACTTGTCTGGCATCTGGTTTACGGTAGAATATTATCATAGTAGAAGAAATTTATATTTCTATTATCTGATTGTTTTAATTGCAGTATCTACTTTAGTAAGAGAAACGGCATGTCTGAATATTGCTTTTTTCGCGTCAGTTTTCTTCAATTTTGATGATTTGAAGAAAAAGAATTATACATTTATCTGGAAAGTAATTCCTTTGCTGTTGTCATTCATGATCCCATATTTTGGATTAAGAATCTTTTTAAACAGGGAAGAGACTTCTTTTATGGAAGGAGTATATATTGTAAGCAATTTTACCAGTCCTTTTAATCTTGCCGGATTATTGTTTTCCGTCATTGTGCTTTATTTTATATATAAACTGTGCGCAATTTCTGAAAGCAGATTGGTGATAAAAAAATATTTATTCTTTTCTTTGCCCTATATTGGAATGATAACTTTGGTTGGGCTTTTCTGGGAAGTAAGATTGTTTCTTCCGCTCATACTTACAGCTATTATTGTGGCGTTTCATGATTTTAAAAATCTTTATAATTAACCGATGAGTTTACTACATCCCTATTTTCTGATTGCAATTATTTATATGCTTTTTTTTAGCGTACAGGAAGTTTTTGGAAATAAGGTTGAGAAAAAATGGTTTTGGTATCTCGGGGTTTATCTCATGATTCTTGCGGGACTTCGTGATAATGTTGGGCCCGATTATGGAAGCTACGTAATGATTTACTTGTACTCTGATACGAAAGAATATATAAACATTTTTTTAAAGGCACTGCATATTGAAGGTTCTGAAAATGTAGATATAGAGTGGCTTTTTGCTTTGATCAATAAGGTGTTGCTTAATGTGTTCAACGCTCCATTTTATTTCCTCACGTTAGTTATAGCTATTTGTGCGATATTTTTTAAAGTAGAGTATACAGATGATAATACCTTTTATCCGTTTACATTCACTTTGTTTATGTTTATTCCGAACTTTTTTATTGGAGAGAGCGGGCAGATCAGACAAAATCTGGGAACTTTCATTGTTTATTTTGCTTTACGGTACATCAAAGAAAGAAAATTGTGGCTTTACTTATTCTGGATGTTTATAGCCTCGGGAATACACAATGTTTGTTATATTTTTATTCCCATGTACTGGCTTGTAAAAATTCCTCTAAACAAGTATATCATGCTTATTCTGATTATTGGTTCAATATTCGCATCCCCTTTTGAAGTGTATAGGATTTTCGGTAGTTTTCTCGATAATCTTGCTACTGATAGTATGCTTGTAGATGGTTTTAACGGCTATATGAATGAGAGTACGGAGAGATTAAACGGAGGATTTGGGATACCGGAAGTTATGATGGCTATTCTTACGTTCTTCCTGTTTACTTTCGATGATAAGATGATGGAGAAGTTTCCTTACTATGAATATCATAAAGTATATGCAGTAATAGGAGTCTGCTTATATTTTATTTTTAGAAATAACAGTATATTTTCTTCCAGAATGGCGGGTGCATTTATCGGCTTTGGTTACATCATTATTCCTAATGCGATGTATGTGGTTTCTGCCGGTACGAAAAAAATAATATACGCATTTATCATATCCCTTTTCTTGTTCAATTTTGTTGTATTTTCTGTTTTTAAGAACATTGTCGCCGGAAGATATACTATCGAACTTTATAAAAATCACTTATTGCCTTAAGAATTCTTTTTCTTTTTCATTGATAAAAAATTCATCTGTGAGGATGTATTTTATAGGTCTAATATTGTACTTTTGTTCGCAAATTATTTGGAACAAAATTTTCATTCATACTTGAATATTATTATTTTTTGTTTAAAATAACGTGTTTATACTTCGTTATTTTATATTTTGTGATGGTATTTTGAGTAAATGAAATAAGTTCAACTCACAAAATTTATTGTTATGAAAAAGAAATGCCTTTACAGTATTGTGGCAGCATTTTGTTTGCTGTCTGTGGATGGTTATGCTAAAAGTTTTTTACAATTAAAGAATGAATTATCTGAATTTAATATAAGCAAAGATACTTTAGATGATATTGCAGGCCGTGTGGCCGCAAAAGATTGGATGAAAGCTCCCAACAGCTATTTTTTTGATCCTTCTCTGAATAATGAAGGGCTTTATATTCCTGTCAGAAAAGCGTTTGCGATGTGGGAAGGCTATAAATTTCTTGGCTATTCCAATATTCCGAATGGCCAGGTCACAGCAGACGTCTTGTGGGAAGATCATCACGGACTGATAAAATCAGGTGCAGATTATAGTTTGGAAATCGTTGGTACAGGTCAAAATGCTAAGATCAAAGTTCCTGTTAATAAAAGTCAGGAAGGCAATGCTGTAATTGCTTTCAGAGTAAATGGTGAAATTTACTGGTCTTGGCATGTATGGGTGACCGATGATCCCACAAACGGTTCTTCATACAAGAGCTTTCCGGCCGTTAAAAGAGAAAAAATAGACGGAACTATTGAGGTTATTCCTGATGCAGAATGGCAGTGGATGGATAGAAACTTGGGTGCATTAAGTAATTCTATTACCGCTGATGACTGGAATAATAATGGCGGATTGTTGTATCAATGGGGCAGAAAAGATCCTATTCCCACCTTGGCTCTTAGAGGAAACGATTTTTATGAAGTTTCCGGCTCGATTGGAAGAGTGCGTCACAGAGGGGCGAAAAACTTTACAAATGCCATTAATTTTGATAATCTCAGAAAATTTGTTTTGTTCTCTAATGCTACTGTAGATAACAATATTAAGCTTTCCGTCAAAAATCCGCTAAGTCTTATTTATGTAAACAAGGATGATAATTCCGGACCTGCATATTACTTTAACAATCCTAACCTTATGGTTAATTGGTTCGGATCTACTCTTGCTCTCCCTAATAACAGACTGACTGAGCTTAATTTATGGTCAGACAATGCAAAAGGTAGGCTGAACTCCGATTATACCAGCGATGCAAGCAGCGCTCCCTACAGAAATAAATCATCATTTGATCCTTGCCCAAACGGATGGAGACTGCCTTCAATGTTGGTTGCCAATCAGGCTTCGGGGAATTATGTAGATAATATCAGAGTAGATTTTTCCCCTTTTGGTGTGAGGACAAATTTAGGTAAAAACACATTCGAATCTAATGGCTACTATATTTTAAAGCCAAATGATAACAATGTACCTTCTTTTATGACGGGTATTAAGTTATTTCCGAATATAGGTTTTGACTTGTCTAATGTCGGTGGAAATAATATGGGAATATTTCCCGGAACAGGCCAGATTGCAATTAATGCACATGACGGTCAATATACAGATCAGCATCATGTAGGTTTGTGGACCTCTACTATGACACGTTTTTACGATACAACGCCGGCTGTAGAAGCACGTATGTTGTTTATGGTTCCCGATAAAGATCAGCCAGATATTCCTGATCCTTCATATCCTTCGATTAAAGGTAGAAATTGGTATCGACCGTTGGGTACTGCAAAAACTTCAGATGCAAATGCCTGCAGATGTATAAAAGACCCGCTGTATACATTCAATAATTATGATTTTCCGACAGAATATTTTACTCCGGTTTCTGAATATACAGTAGGTCTGAGCAATCCGAATACTTATCAGGTGGTGAAAGGTACAACAGTTTCAACAATTGAGATCCCGGTCACTAAAGCATTTTCTGTACAAAGCCAGCTTCTAAATAATTCTTCTATTTTAAATCCTTCAAGTTTTAATAATCTGAAGGCAAATGTTTTATGGGCAACAAATACAAATCTGATAAATACTGTAAATGTAATAAATCCTTCTCCTGCTTCTTTAGTGGCACTGTCAGACACTAAAATCGTTATTAATTTAGCTGCTAATCAAAGTGGAAATGCAGTCGTAACTCTTCATAACGGGAGCATAGCAAACCCTGTTTACTGGTCGTGGCATATCTGGGTTACAGATACAAGTATTGGCTCCAAAATTTATGCTACTGAAACACCAAACACTGCTGCAACCAATTATATAAACTATGTTCCAAAAGGTCATATTCTGAAAACCGAATTTATGGATAGAAACCTTGGGGCAACTGATGCTTTCCCGTTAGTTGCTAACCCGGTTTCTCCTACAGTTGATGAATATTCAAAAATCAGAGCATCTACAGGTTTGCAGTATCAATGGGGAAGAAAAGATCCTATTCCTTCTTTTCAGTATGCCGACAGGTCTTCTTACAACATATTTTTAGGAAATGTTAATCAAAATGGAGCTGTAGCATATACGACTTTACCTTCTGCAACTTATAATGATATGTCTGGAAATTATATAATTCCATATGATACCTATACAAATTCCACAAATGCAAATGTTTTAGTAAGTGATAAGATTAACGAAAAAATAGCAAAAGTTCTTTCTTATTCAGTGAAAAACCCTTTAGTTTATATGATTCCGAGCAGCTTTGCACCCTATAACAATGTTGTTTCAAATTACACGAATGGTACAGACTGGGTATCGAATGAACCTAATGTGGCAATAGACAGATGGGGAAGAGGAGGAGAAAAATCACCTTTTGATCCTTGTCCGGAAGGGTGGAGAATTCCTGACCTGACAGATGTAGCGATTGCCAGCAATAAAGATTTCGGCTTGTCACCATGGTATAAAAAAGATAAAAATGTGGCAACAAGCTATAACTTGGTTACAGATTATCTTGGGTTACCGGTGAAAAATTCAGGGAATGCAAGTTTGGGCTATTTGTTTACTAATCCGGCTTACAATGTAGGCAATTACCCAAATTCAGGATCTCGTGGTTTCCGAAGTGTTGTAGCAAATCAAACGCCTGTTGGTACATATAATGTAAACAATTTTCAATATTCAGGAGTTTGGACTGCAGCTTTGAATTCCAACTATATAGGAAGAGCAATTAATATCTTATTTGATGCTGCTTCTAATCCCAATCGTTTCATTGCATTTCATGATAATAATGATCCATACTTCGGAATGGGATGCCGTTGTGTCAAAGTGAAATATAACCAGAATGGAATTGAAGAAGGGCCGATTCCTGCTATTCCAGTCACACAAGGTTCTGTAATTAAAGCCTCAAATGTTTTTACGGAAAATGAGTTAATGCTTAAAGCAATAGAAAACAAAATTGTTCTTTTCCCCAATCCCGTAAAAGATTTACTGTATATCAAGGCAACTGAAAAAAGAGATTATTTTTTTCAAATTTATAATGCAGCCGGACAGTTGGTAAAATCGGGTAAATTTGAGAATAACGTAACTGATGTTTCAAGTTTAGTTGGTGGAGTTTATTTGGTAAGAATAAATAATTCTGAAACAGTGGTAAAAATCATCAAAAAGTAAATTTTTTAACTCATTATATTTTTAAAGAACAGATATTCGTAGCTGTTCTTTTTTGTTTTTATAAAATCAAAATATCAAATTTAATGAGAGACAGTATCTATTTTATTAAAATCAAATCCTTTAATGACTTACGTAGGGCATACTTTCAGTGTTGCAGAAATTATTAAATATCTCTGAAAACTTTGTCAGAATTGCTAATTAAAATGATTTGGCAAGCCCATCTAATAAAAAAGCTTTACTTTTGCAAAAATTTTCAGTATGTCGAAAAATTTAGTAATCGTTGAGTCCCCGGCAAAAGCAAAAACTATTCAGAAATATTTAGGAAAGGATTTCGAAGTGAAATCCAGTTTCGGTCACATTCGTGATTTGCCTAAAAAAGGAATGGGAATTGACTTGGAGACGTTCAGTCCTGATTACGAAGTTTCAGCCGACAAGAAAAAACTGGTAACAGAACTTAAAGCTTCTGTGAAAAAAGCCGAAATGGTTTGGCTTGCTTCCGATGAAGACCGCGAAGGAGAAGCTATTGCATGGCATTTGGCGGAAGAATTAAAACTGAAACCAGAAAACAGAAAAAGAATTGTTTTCCACGAGATTACCAAAAATGCGATCCTGAAAGCAATCGACAATCCGAGAGATATTGATCAGAACTTAGTAAACGCTCAACAGGCGAGAAGAGTTTTAGACAGAATCGTAGGTTTCGAAATGTCTCCTGTACTTTGGAAAAAAGTAAAACCGGGACTTTCTGCAGGTAGAGTACAATCGGTTGCGGTAAGACTGGTTGTAGAAAGAGAAAAAGAAATTCGTGAATTTACTCCGAAAGCAAGTTTCAAACTTGACGGAATTTTCCTTAACAGCAGTTCTCAGGAAATTGCTGCTAAGCTTAAAAAAGATTTCGATAAAGAAAAAGATGCAGAAAATTTCTTAGAATTAGCAAAAACTGCAGAATTTAAAGTTTTAAATGTAGAAACAAAACCGGGAAGCCGTTCAGCGTCTGCACCATTTACTACTTCTACACTTCAGCAGGAAGCTTCTTCAAGATTAGGTTATAATGTGACCAATACCATGCGTCTTGCTCAGAGATTATATGAAGAAGGGTACATTACTTATATGAGAACAGACTCTGTGAATCTTTCTCAGGAAGCTATTGAAGGTGCAAAAAATCAGATTGTATCAGAATACGGAGCAGAATATTCATCTCCGAGAAATTATACTACAAAATCTTCTTCGGCACAGGAAGCTCACGAAGCCATCCGTCCGACAGATTTTTCTGTAAAAGCGATTGGTGATGCACAGTTGAGTAAATTGTATCAGTTAATTTACAGAAGAACACTGGCTTCACAGATGGCAAATGCTAAAATCGAGAAAACAGTCATTGAAATTGGTAATGCAAAACTTCCGCAGCATTTTGAAGCGCAGGGTGAGGTGATCATTTTTGATGGTTTTCTTAAAGCTTACGGAATCGTAAAAACGGAAGACGAAGACGAGGATAACAATGAAAAACTATTACCAAAAGTAAAGATTGGTGAAGTTTTAGACTATAAAAAAATTACCGCAACAGAAAAATTCACAAGACCGAGTGCGAGATACACCGAAGCAGGTTTGGTAAGAAAGCTTGAAGAATTGGGAATTGGTCGTCCATCGACTTATGCACCAACCATTCAGACGATTCAGAACCGTGAATATGTTGATAAAAGAGAGATCGAGCCACAAACGAGAGAAGTGGTAAAGATGTCTTTGGTAAAAGATAAAATTAAAAAAGAAGTTCTCGACGAAAAATTCGGGGGCGACAAAAATAAATTCGTTCCGACGGATATTGGTGAAGTTGTAAATGACTTCTTAACTGATAACTTCAGTGAAGTTCTTGACTTCGGATTTACGGCAAGAGTAGAAGAAGGTTTTGACGAAATTGCAAATGGCGGCCAGAAATGGAAAGAAATGATGACTGATTTCTACTCGAAATTCCATCCTAGAATTGAAGATGTAGAAGAAAATGCAGATCGTGCAACCGGCGAAAGACTTTTGGGTGTTGATCCGAAAACCGGTAAAAATGTTCATGCAAGAATCGGAAGATTTGGTGCGATGATTCAGATTGGCGAAACGGATGATGAAGAAAAACCAACTTTCGCATCTTTATTGGCAGGTCAAAATATTGCAACGATTACTCTGGAAGAGGCTTTGGAATTGTTTAAACTTCCTTTCGATCTAAACGAAGTTGACGGACAACCGGTTTCTGTAGGTGTCGGAAGATTTGGTCCTTATGTGAAATGGGGTGAAACTTACGTGAGTATTCCAAAAGGTGAAGATCCGCTTTCTGTTGACCAAAAACGTGCAGAAGAAATCATTGGTGAAAAGAAACTGGCAGATGCGCCAATTGCTTCTTATAAAGGTGAGCCGATTACAAAAGGAACCGGAAGATTCGGTCCTTTCATCAAGTACAAAAGTGTTTTCATCAATGTTCCCAAAAGATATAATTTTGAAAATCTTTCCCAAAACGACATCAATGAATTGGTTGAGGCCAAACTGGAAAAAGAAGCCAACCGTTACATTCAACATTGGGAAGCTGAAAAAATTTCCATTGAAAATGCAAGATGGGGTCCTATTGTAAAACATGGAAAAAATATCTATAAAATTCCAAAGAAAAAAGACGACACCAAATACGAAAGCGACGAGCTGAAAGACGTTTCTCTTGATGAGGTTAAAAAATGGATTACGGCACAAGATCCGAAAGCTTTCGCAGAAAAGAAAAAAGCTGCAGCTAAGAAACCGGCTGCAAAAAAAGCAACAACAGCTAAGAAAACGGTTGCTAAAAAACCGGCGGCTAAGAAGTAAATACTAACCCCTTTTGAAATTTTCAAAAGGGGTTAGTATTTACTGGTACTCGATTTTAACTTGTTATAATTTTTTTACTAAATCTTCCAATGCTGTTTTTACTGTAGGAAAACTTGTGCCAATTCGTGGATCCATAATATTTCCACCAAATCCATTCTTTTCAGTTGATGCATTTTTAATTAATTTTTCTAAATCTTTTTTCATCAATTTTGCTTTGAAGTCTTTCAAACTCCAGATGCAAATTACAGTTGTAAAATCATCATCTTTATTCGTGGCAATTTTATTCAATAAGACGTTTGCAACTTCTGGGTTACCACATGCAATTAATGCTCTTGAAGCAGAGACTCTATGATGAAAATTTGATTTATCATTAAAAAAAGGTAGAAGTAAGTTATAATAGCCATCTAATCTTAGGTGGAATATGGTTTCCATTGCAGCATGTTGAAGAAAAAATGTTTTAATCTCATCATCACTAAAACCTGCTGGTTTTTTTGATAGAGTTTGATTAATAAACTCAGTGATTTGTACTTTGTTATAATCTAAATGATGATAATTATTAAAAATTGCCGTCATTGTGATTTCGTAAATTTCAACAGGAACCGATGCTTGATGATATGAATGTCTATACGTAGCATGAACATTGCCCTCGAGAATATAATCAAACCCAGATGTTGGGGTTGAAATACAAAATTTACCTTTTGAATTTTTTTTGATAAAGAAATAACTTTGTTTAATATCTTCAAAATTTGGAAATTCTGCTCCATGGCCGCCTGAACTACTCATTACTTCTAATAGATAGAAGCCTGCTATTTCAATTTCTGTAGGGAGTGTATCGCCACCCAGCTGCTTTACAATTTTAAGCTTAATTCCTTTTTCTTCATCGTAAGAAATTATATCAGCTAAAACAAAATAATCTGCTTCTTTTATGATTTTATCTGCCCAAGGTTCATCCCAAGTTGTTGCAAATGTCTGAATTGTTCCTATTAGAATGAAAACTATAAAAATAAATAGTTTATTGATTTTGCTCATAGAAGTTTTATTTCATGTTATTAACGAATCAAATATAATAATTATGAACATAGTTAAATAGATTTATACAAACCGAATCGAGGGTAGTTGAATCCGTTTCATTTAAATCAACTTCAAGTAAAAGCGATGGAAAATCAAAATCTGAATGCTGTTGCTAAAAATCTGAAGCTAAGAAATAGAAAACTTTGTCAAAGATTTAAACTTTGACAAAGTGGGGAATACAAAAGCACATATTCTGTTTTTGTGCTTTTTGGGTTAGTAAAATTAGGTGTTCACATTATTTATGCAAATTTCTTTTTGGCTTCATCACTTACAGGCGTGAAAAAATTAATAAGATTTCCATCCGGATCACGAAACAATAAAGAACGATTTCCCCAAGGCATTGTTGTGGGTTCCTGAACAATTTCATGGGTTAATTCTTTAATTCTTCTGTAATCATCATCTACATTCTCAACAAAAAATTCAATGATGATACTTTTATTGGTTGAAGGTTCAGCAATTCCTTCCCCGAAAAAAGCAAGTGTTTTTGTACTTCCGATAGCCAATGTGAAAGATTTTGATTGAAGTTCTGCAAAATCTTCGGTAAACCATTTGGCTGTAATCTGCGTTGCGGCTTCAAAGAACTGAACCAATCGCTTAATATCTGCAGTAATAATTCTTATGGATACTAAATTTGTACTACTCATTTTTATTATTTTTAAATTAATACAGCTCAAATTTAAGATCAGGTTGTGACAACAGTCTGTCAGTGCGAATTTTAAAATAATTAATTATTAAAAAAAAATCTCATCTTGAAGTTTTATTAAATTACTTGAGTTCGGGATAAGGCTTTACAAACGCAAATCTAAACATAAATTAAAGTTAAAATAGAACCCGAAACCGCAGGATACTCAACATGAAGATTACCATTAATTTAGCTTCAAATCAATATTATGAGCACGCCCAAAAACTTTACCCGAAAAGAATTTCTTCAAACTTCAGCTTTGGGAATGATGGCGGTGGTTTTGGGTTCGTCATTTACAACATTACTTGATTTTGCAGAAAAACCTTATTTTAAACTAAAGCCAATCGGACGTTCTTTAGAGCTCGAAGGTTATTACATTTGGTGCTCTTCTCCGATTTGGGGTGAAGACGGGAAAGTCCATCTTTTTTATTCCCGCTGGAAAAAAGAAAAAGGAATGGGAGGCTGGCTCAATGGTTCTGAAATCTGTCGTGCTGAAGCCAATTCACCATTTGATAAATTTGAACATAAAGAGATTATTCTTGCTCCGAGAGGTGAAGGTTTTTGGGATGCAACAACTTGTCATAATCCGTTGATTAAAAAAGTAGATGATCAGTATTTTCTTTTTTTTATGGGAAATTCCAACGGAAAAACAAATACAAAAAGAATAGGGCTGGCTGTTTCAAAAAGTCTTGAAGGACCATGGGAAAGACCCGATGAACCATTGCTTCTTCCCGGAAAAGAAGGTTCGTGGGATGATCATTGCACCACAAATCCGGCTTTTGTAAAAGGAAATGACGGAAAATACTGGCTGTTTTACAAATCGTGGAATACTAAAGAATATGAAACGCAGAAAGGAGCAGTACGAGGAAATCGTAAATATGGTTTAGCAAAAGCTTTGAAACCCGAAGGTCCTTATCTAAAAGTTTCTGAAAATCCCGTGATCGATTTTTCAAGCATGCCGAATAATGCACAACTGGAAGACGCTTTTGTCTGGAAACAAAATGGTAAATTCAACATGATTGCACGGGATATGGGATTTTTTAATCATGAATATGGTTTGCATTTAACAACGAAAGATGGTATAAAATGGACTAAGCCTGAAGTTGCTTATTTAGATTTAAAACAATATGTCACCGAACCGGAACCGCCAAAACATCTGAAACGTTTCGGAAGACTAGAACGACCGATGATTTTGTTTGATAAAGATGGTAAAACGCCAAAATTTTTATTCGGAGCAACCCAAGGCGGAACTTTTGAAACTTCTACGACTTTTGTGTTTGAGATATTAAAACGCTAGTTTTTATATTCATATAGATTATTGTTAGACCATCATCAAATTTTTGTTGATGGTTTTTATTTAAAATACATTTTAACGCTATGTTCGCAAGCTTTAATAAACAACAATTCTGATTTTTTCGTTCGCCAAGGCGCTCTGCTCAGCATAGACATATGAAAACGTGAAAGGCAATTGCGCACGGATTTGCTTAATCATAATAAACTTACTTTGCACACATCGCGTTTAAATAATATTTAAATATTTCATACAGCAAACTTAGATTTATTTTGATATTTTTGAGTTTTAATAAGTATTTGAAGCATGAATTTTGAAGATTTTATTATTTCGCCGAGAAATTTCAAAACCGAAAACTGGCAGATTGGAAGTAAAATTACCAAGGAGATAAAAGAAGACAGCATTGTTTTACTGTTTGTTTCCGATTATAGAGGAGCTAATGGTGATGCAGAAGTTCAGGACTTTACGGCTGTAAGAAAAGAGTTTTATAGATTGTCACAGTTAGATTTTGAAATTCCAATTGTTGATCTGGGAGATTTGGTTTCCGGAAAATCGGTTCAGGATTCGCACTATATTTTGCAGGAAGTTTTATCGGCTTGTCACTATAAACGAGCAATTCCTGTCATTATCGGTGGTTCTAATGATTTTGCATTTTCTCTTTTTTCTGCTCTGAATTTTCATCAGAAAAACATCAATTATACACAGATCAGCAATATCATTTCGCTGAAACAGGGTGAAGAAATCAATGAGCATACTTTTTTAAGCAAAATATTCGGCTCAAAAACGTTTTCTATTAAAAATTACCATCATTTAGGATACCAGAAGCATCTTAACGAAAATGATTCTGTAAAGCTTATTAAAGAAGTTGAGTTTGATATTGTGCGTCTTGCAGAAATGATGAATTCTACAGAGAAAACTGAGCCATTCTTCAGAAAAGCCGATTTGGTAACGGTAAATTGTGATGCGATTGAAAGTTTTAGTGACGCATTTTCAATGAATCCGCAGGTGAATGGTCTGAACAGAAGAGAGATTTGTGCTTATATGAAAGAAATCGGTTTAAGTGAAAACTTAAAATCGGTAGGAATTTTTAATTATAATATTTATACCGAAAATCAGCTTAATCATCAGCTTCTGGCACAAATGATCTGGTATCTGATTGAAGGGATCAACATTCAGCAGTCTCATCCGAAAGAAAGAAAATACGAGATGTTCTATGTTTTGATTGAAGACCGGCAATATGCTTTTAAACGCGATACTTTCAGCAATCTTTGGTATTTCGGGGATGATGATAATATAGAAAACTGCATTCCGTGTTCAAGAAAAGATTTTGATGAAGCCAAAAAAGGCTGGCTGAGTCCGAGATTTACAAAAAGCTAACCAATGAAGAACGTTCCCTCAAAAGTTTCTGTCATTGTTCCGGTTTACAATGTTGAAAATTATTTATCGAAATGTCTCGATTCTTTGCTAGCGCAAACTTGGCAGAATATAGAAATTGTAGTCGTTGATGACGGAAGTACAGATCATTCGACAAAAATCATTCAGAAATATTCTGAGAACTATCCTGACAAAATTAAAGCTTTTACGAAAGAAAATGGTGGTTTAAGCGATGCCCGGAATTACGGAATAGACAGGGCAACAGGTGATTTTCTGGGTTTTGTAGACAGTGACGACTATGTTTCGGAGACCATGTTTGAAGAAATGCTTGATCTTGCCGGGAAGCATCATGCTGAAATGGTGATCTGCAACATTCAGAAAGTTGATGAACATGGAAGTGTAACGCAGAAACTTACGCAAATTCCCAATATGCCTGAAAAAATTGAGTTAAATAATAATTTTTCTGTTTTTTCAGATTTAAGTTATTTTGCCTGTAATAAATTATTCAGAAAAGAACTTTTTGCCCATAAAAGATTCAAAAAAGGAGTTCATTTTGAAGATATTCAGCTTATTCCGCAGCTTTTACTGGAGTGTAAAACTTTAGCACACACCCAGAATTTTCATTATCAGTATCTTGAAAGAACAGATTCTATCACAAAAACCCACAATGAAAGAGGTTTAGATATTTTAAAGGCGGTAGAGGATGTAGAAGAAGTTTTTCAGTCCTCTCTTTATTCTTCGGAGAAAAAAGAGCTTTTGGGTTTTCAGATTTTACAGGGAGTATACAGTTATCTGGCTTATCTTGCTTTCGTTAAAAATGAAAATCTTTTTTACAGAATGTCTGATGACCTCGATAAATTTATGAGAAAAAGAGGTGTTAAAATTAAAGATATATTGACTTACAATCGTTTTGGTAAGAATTATATTCTATCTTTGCCACTGAAAAAAATGATATTTTATCTGCTTTTCTTTGCCGGACAAAAAAAGCTGATAAGAAAATTGATGTAAAAACACATAAAATTTCGGTATTTTAAAATAAAACTTTTGAAGTGTCGATCTTTTTTAACTTTGCTTCTCACCTCATAGAATGCAAAGGACGATAAAAGAAAAGGATGAAAAATTTTGAATTGTTCTTAAATGAAACAGGGATTTCTATTTTTTACATAAAAGTGGGCTTGGGTTTCCTGTCCTCTTTTCTGATAACTTTTTTCTCTATTCCCACAATCATTAAAATCTCGAAACGTAAAAACCTGATGGATGAACCGGGTGTGCGAAGTTCACATCTCAGGAAAATCCCTAATCTTGGTGGTATTGCCATATTTTATTCTATAGGAATTTGTACTTCTATATTTGCGTATGAGATTTTTGATCTTTATAAATTCTTATTTGCCTCTCTCATTATTCTTCTGTATATAGGCATTATGGATGATATTGTGGTCATGAGAGCTTACAAGAAACTTGTTGCACAGGTGGTTGTTTCTATATTGATCGTTATTGGTTCTGATGTAAGAATAAGAAACTTGTTTGGCATTTTCGGTGTTTATGAAATTCATTATTGGATAAGTGTCGTCGTTACTGTTATTACTTTCATTATTCTTATCAATGCCTTTAATCTTATTGATGGTATTGATGGTCTTGCAGGCGGTTATTCTTTAATCTGCAGTGCTCTTTTCGGGATCAGCTATTATCGTTTAGGTGAATATAATTATCCTTTAGTAATCTTATCTGTGGTACTGATAGGTTCTGTACTTGCATTTTTGTATTACAATATGTCGCATTATCGTGCCACAAAAATTTTTATGGGAGATACAGGTTCTATGTTGTTGGGATTCTTGCTGGCATTTACATGCATTTGCTTTATTGATATTTTTATCGATAAAAAGTTGTTTTCCGTACCTAGGTATCATCTGGAATCTGCACCGGTAATTGCTGTTGCGATTCTTATACTTCCGATTGTAGATACTCTAAATGTTATCATTGTAAGGCTTTGGAATAAAAAGTCACCATTCGAAGCCGACAAAAACCATATCCATCATAAACTTTTGAAACTCGATCTTACTCATAGAAGATCAAGCTTTTATATCATAAGCTATTATCTCGCTATTGTGGCAGTTACTTATTGTTTAAGACATACTAATGTTAATCTGCTTCTTTTTATAGTATTATTCTTAGGTTTTTTAGGAGCATATATTCCGGATTTTATTTTTATGCTGAAGAATAATAAACTTAAAACTAATAATTAAATTTCTATTTTTGCAAACTACAATTATCACGATGAAAATATTTAAGTACCTGTTTTTTTTACTAGTTCCTTTTTTGCTTACATCTTGTATTACTACAAAAGATGTAAAATACATGCAGCCGAGCGAGAGCTTGGTCATCAATGAAGAAGGATTAATCCCTTATAATGTACCGGTTTACAGAATTACAAAAAATGATATGTTAAACCTTAATATCGTCACAACTCCAAAAGGTGATGCAGCACAATTTTATTCGGCACTCAATACTTCTGGTGGTATGAATGCCAGTGGAGCGCTAAATCCGATGACAAGTAGTGGTACTGTAGGTAATGGTGCTACCGGAGGAAACAGACTTTTTTACTTTAACGGATTAAGAGTGGATGCTAAAGGCGATATTCATGTACTGGGAATTGGCTACATTAAGGCCGAAGGGAGAACAATTGAAGAAGTAAGCACCGAGATACAGAACAAAGTAAACGAAAACTTTCAGGAAGGAAAAGCTGAAGTAAGACTAAATACAGACGGAATCACTTATTATATTCTGGGAGATATTGAAAGTACTGGTCTTACCGGTGAAAAAGTAGCTCACAAAAATATTTTGACGCTTACAGAAGCAATCTCCATAAATGGAGGTTTAAACAGAACTATAGATCGAAAGAACATTGTAGTATACAGAAAGCTTCCCGAGGGTATCAAAAAAGCTCAGATCGATCTTACCAGAGAAGATGTGATGAATTCACCTTATTTTTATGTACAAAATGGTGACGAAATCTTCCTTACTACACAGAGAAGAGCACTCAACGGATTCGGAAAAGATCCTGTGCAGACGCTTATCAGTGGAGTTTCTGTAATTACAACGGCATTATCAATTTATCTACTTATTAAAAATCTTTAATTATGATTCCAGGAAAAGAGACTTTAGTAGGTAAAAGTGAGCCACAGAAAGAAAAATATGGGTCGTTTGCTTTGTTTGATATTGAACATTTTCTACGAAAACTTTTAAAATATTGGTATTGGTTCGTATTGATGCTGTCTATTGGCTATGTGACTTCATGGTTTTATGGCAAATATTATGCGCAAAATATTTATTCTTCTAATCTTTCATTAAGTATTTCATCAGGTACTTCAAGTTATTTTACACCCAATCAGTCGATTAACTTCATTTGGGGGCAAAGTGGTAATCAGGATGGAATTTACCTTAAAAAAATGCTCTTATCAAGATCACATAATGAATTTTTGGTAAATGAGCTTAATCTCTTTGTTGATTATAAGACAAAAGGTGCCATTAAATCTACTTATTTAGATAAAGATGATTCACCTGTATTTTTCGAAATTGATAAGAAACATTTACAGCAGGTAAATTATCCTATCACTCTTACGCCAAAAGGAGATAATTCGTACGAAGTCAGTTTTCCTGATGAGGGACATTCGACAAATCTTTATTCTTATGATTTTGAAGGCTTTCAGAATGTGGAAGCATATAAAAAACCTGCTAATAAAGTTATTAAAATTAATGAGTGGTACACCTCTCCCAACCTAAGATTTAGATTGGTTCCCAATCCTGTATCACCTTCAATAAAACTGGAAAATATTGTTATCAACCTTTCTACGATAAACAATGCCGTTAATGGGATAGTGTCTACCATTGGAGTTGATTTTGATAAAGAAATCAATACCATAATGATTATTTCAAAATCAGGGTACAGTTTGAACGGTACAGTAAGTTTCCTTAATAAATCTGTTGATGAACTAAAGAAAAAAAGATTTGCGGATAAAAATACGATTGATAAAAATACACAAGATTACTTAAAAAGAAATTTAGCTGATATCAGAAAAAAATTAGATTCAAGTGCTGCTTATCTAAATTATCTTAAAGTCTCAGAAAAACTGTATGATATAACAAACAGAGACGAAAAATCTTTACAAAAAATAAAAGATTTAGAGACGAAGAAAGCTGATATTCTCAGTAAAATGAACTCTTTAAGCACAATCAAAACTTCGGTAGAATCACAGAATTTCGACAAAATGATTAGCCCTTCTGCGGCAGGATTCGATGATGGGCTTTTTACCGCTTCAGTTTCAGAGTTAAAGGCTCTTTATCTTAAGAAAAGAGAGTTGTCATCTATTTATACTCCTAATTCAGAACCAATAAAAGAGATCAATAGATTAATTAACGAAGCCAAAACAAACTCATCTGGTTCTTTAAGAAATGTTTACATAGTTTACACAACAGAATTAAATAGAATAGATCAACAGATTGCCGAAGCAAGTTCAGATCTGACTTCTTTTCCCGATAAACAGAGAAAATACCTTGATGCAGAAAGAGGATACAATATTATTGAGGCGACTTACAATAGTTTACTTGGTAGACAAAATGAAAGTCAGATGAGATTGGCTACCAACCAGTCAGATATCAGTGTTATCGACCCTGCAAAAAATCTCGGACAAGGTCCGATAGGACCCAATGTTAAAGGTACTAAAATGGCAATTATCGGAGGTTTTCTAGCCATACCATTTATCTTAATTCTTTTGAGTAGTTTATTTGATAGTAAAATACGAAATATCAAAGAATTGATAAGCGCTACAAGAATACCATTATTGGGAGTTATCGGAAATAATAATGCCGAAAACATGCTTACTGTTTTAGACTCTCCAAAATCGTCTGTGTCAGAGGCCTTTAGAGGTATTAGGGCTAATATCAGATTCTTGTCTGGTGAAGATGAGAAAAGTAAGGTAATCTTAATTACATCGTCTGTTGGAGGTGAAGGGAAGACCTATATATCAATAAACCTGGCATCGGTTTTAGGTTTAAGTGATAAAAAAACGATATTACTGGGAATGGATTTGAGGAAGCCAAAAATTTTCGGCGACTTCAATATTGATAATAAGCTTGGGATTTCAAACCACCTTACCGGGGAAGCAACTATTGACCAAATTATCAATAAAACAAAAATTCCGAATCTTGATGTAGCGACCTCAGGACCAATACCTCCGAACCCATCAGAGCTTTTAATGAGTGATAGAAACATTAAGTTTATAGAAGAACTGAAAAAAATGTACGATTTCATCATCATCGACTCTCCACCGGTAGGTTTGGTTGCAGATTCTTATGAGCTGATGAAACATTCTGACGCTAATCTCTATGTAGTGCGACATGAATATACAGAAAAGTATATGCTGAAGATGATCACAGAGAAATATCATAATGATGAAATCAAGCACTTGGGATTGGTGTATAATGATTATGTATCAAAACAGGGTTATGGCTATGGTTACGGCTACGGATACGGTTATGGATACGGTTACGGCTACTTTGATGAGGATAAAAACTACAAAGAACCTCTGTTGATTAAAATAAGGAATAAAGTAAGAGCAATTTTTAACAGATAGATACAAAACATGCCCTCAGTAATTGGGGGTTTGTTATTTATAAAATTCGCTTCAAACTATTAAAAAAAGAATAAATTTGTTACTTTGCCGTTTACTTTATAACAAATTATATTTTTTTGTTTATTTTTAACTAAACATTAAGATTATCATTAATATAAAAATGTTTTATATTTGCAAAAATTAATTTTTAAAATAACCATAAATCCATATTCTTTTATGAATAAAAAATTATTGTTTAGCTTCCTTACCCTCTTAGGAACTGTGGTAAGTATAAAAGCGCAAAGAAATGAGGTGGGAATTCGCTTGGGAATGAGTAATCTTGTTGGTGATATAGGAAAAACCAATTACATTCTACAGCAGCCTTTGGATTTGGACAGAGCTTCAGAATGGGGCTTTCCTTTTTATGGTGGAATTTTATATAGATTTAATTTTAACCCGCACCAGACAATCCGATTAGATTTAGGGTACAATCAGGTGCAGTTTAGCGATAAAGCAGCGAAAGAAGAATACAGAAGAAACAGAAATTCGTTTGGTAAAAATAATATTTATGAAGCAAGTTTGGTTTTTGAATATAATTTCTTCCCGGTAAACAATGAACAACTAAGTATGATAAGCCCGTATATCTTTGGGGGTATCGGAGGAATAATGTTTGATGCTCCAAAAGCTACTCTTACTCATGACTTCAGAAGAAATGCTGATGGTGTGGCGCAGGCTCCGATCAGTGAAACGGATTTTGTGACCACTACTCAATATACAATGGGTACCAAAACAGTTGCACAAATACCTTTTGGTGTTGGTTTGAAATATAAATTCAATCATGGGTGGGCAATCTTTGCTGAAGCAACATTCAGATATACACTGACGGATCAATTAGATCACAGCAAGGTTCTTGCAAAAGATTTGGTGTCTAATTATAATGCAGACATATTGAGCCCTGCAACAGGAGGTTCTCTCCTGCAGTCAGGAAATTATTATATAGTGTCTAAAGAAAGGGAAGCCGAATATATTAGGAATAGAACGGTCGGAGACAGCGATTCCAGAGACTGGATGAATACTTTCAGTTTAGGATTAACCTACTCTTTCGGAAGACCTCCTTGTTATTGTGATTAAGAAAATATGTCGTTGATAAAAGAACAAATAAATTCTGAGAATTTACCGCAGCATGTCGCTATCATTATGGATGGCAATGGGAGATGGGCAAAATCAAGAGGTGAGAAAAGAACCTTTGGTCATAAAAATGCTATTAATGCCGTGAGAAACGCTATTAATGCCTGTAATGAGATCAATATACCTTATCTTACACTATATACATTTTCCTCAGAAAACTGGAAACGACCTACTGATGAAGTAAATACCCTGATGACTTTGCTTAGTGAAACCCTTTTGCTGGAAGCCAATGAGATTTTCAGTAAAGGTTTAAGAATGCATGTGATCGGGAACTTAGATAAATTACCATCTTTGGTAAAAGATCAGCTCCTGAGAGTAGTTGATCTCACAAAAGAAAACACAAAAGGAAATTTGGTTCTGGCCATTAGCTATGGTTCCCAGAATGAGATACTGAATGCTGTAAAGAACATCAGCAATGATGTGAAAGAAGGCAAAGTAGATGTAGAGAATATTGATGAAAAATTATTTGAAAACTATCTTTATACTAAAGATTTTCCGCCTGTTGATCTTCTGATCAGAACGAGCGGCGAAATAAGAATCAGCAATTTTTTACTCTGGCAGATTGCTTACGCAGAGCTTCAGTTTTTAGATATTCTGTGGCCAGACTTTACAAAAGATACTTTTTTCCAGTGTATTGTAGATTATCAAAACAAGGAAAGAAGATACGGTCTTACAGGTGACCAAATTCAAATCCAGTAAATTTTAAGAAAAGAAAGATTACGATAAAATGAAGTTTAGATTATTACCCATCATTATGTTTGCGGCTTCTGCACATTTTTATGGACAGGTAACTCCTCAGGACAGCACAAAGGTTGATACCTCTGTTCTTGCAGAAAATCAAACAGGATCTTACACATTGAAAGATATTGTTGTAGATGGGGTAAAAAAATACACACCGGCTCAGATCTTCAGGTTTACAGGCTTGTCGAAAGGTGAAATTGTAGATATTCCCGGGCAAAAGGTTAGTAATGCAATCAAGAAGCTTTGGGATTCACAGTCTTTCTCTGAAGTTGAAGTTTATGTAGAAAGTGTTGAAGGGCAAACCGTTGTTCTTAGATTTTATCTTCAGGATCTTAAAGATCTAGGGGAGGTAAAATTTACAGGTAAAGGTATCGGTAAGTCTAAAAACGAAAAACTAGCAAAGGATAATAATTTAAAGCCTGGAACGAAGATCACTCAGAATCTTGTTTCAAGTCTTAAAACAAATATTCCTAAAGATTACATTAAAAAAGGTTTTGCTGATGCAAAAATTACCATCCAGGATAAAGTGAACGCAAGTGATCCTAATCTTGTAGACTGGACGATTAATGTTGATAAAGGAAAAAGAGTGAAAATCAGCCACATCGAGTTCGAAGGAAATGATAGTGTAACTGATAGCAAACTTAGAAAAAAAGCCTTCAAAGAAACCAAACAAAAAAGATTTGGTATCGGAGGTATCCTAAAATCTTCAAAATTTGTTGAAGAAAAATATCAGGAAGATAAAAGAAATCTTGTAAGCTATTACAACTCTTTAGGATACAGGGATGCAACGATTGTGTCTGATTCTGTATGGAGAAATAATAAAAACAACTACGAAATCAACGTTAAGCTTAAAGAAGGTAAAAAATATTACATCGGTGATATTTCATTTACCGGAAATACAGTTTATCCTACAGAATATCTTCAGAGACTTTTAGGGTATAAGAAAGGAGATATTTACGATGCAGTTGGTTTCAACAAAAAAGTAGGTGAAGACGGAGGAAAAGAAGATGATTCCGATATCAAATCGTTGTATATGAACAATGGTTACCTTTTCTCAAATGTTACTCCTGTAGAGAAATCTGTGAATGGTGATGCCATCAATCTTGAAATCAGAATCAACGAAGGTGAACAGGCTACATGGAACAAAGTAACCTGGAAAGGAAATACAACGACTCATGACCACGTAATCCTGAGAGCGTTGAGAACCAAACCGGGGGAATTATTTAAGAAAACTGAAATTAAAAGAACATATTTCGATTTAGCTTCAATGTCTTTCTTCGATCCTCAACAGATCGGCCAAGATATTCAGCCTAATCAGCAGGATAATACCGTAGATATTGGCTGGACATTGGTAGAAAAAGGTTCTTCACAGGTTCAGTTACAGGCAGGTTACGGTGGTAACAGCTTCATCGGAACTTTAGGGCTTACTTTCAACAACTTCTCTTTGAAAAACTTCCTGAAGTTTAAAGACTTCAGACCTGTACCTCAAGGAGATGGGCAGACATTGTCTATTCAGGCACAAGCCGGACAATACTTCCAGAACTATGGAGTTTCGTTTACAGAACCTTGGTTGTTCGGAACCAAACCAACAGCACTTTCTGTAAGTTTAAATAACTCAAGAGTAAATTATAGCCAGGTTTCAGGTCCGGATCAGCGACTGAATATTTTCTCGGCAACAGCTGGTTTAAACAGATTGCTAAAATGGCCGGATGATTATTTCTCGTTATACACAGGAATTCAGTATCAGAAATATAACTTCAGCAACTATCCGTTTGAATTCGGAAATACAACCGAATATTATGGTAATGCAAACAACTTAAGTTTAAATATAGGATTAAGCAGAAACTCTGCGGGTATCGATCCGATTTTCCCTACAGTAGGTTCAAACATCGAGCTTTCGGGTAAATTTACTCCGCCATATTCATTGTTCAGCAACAAAGATTACTCGACGATGAGTCCTACTGATAAGTATAGATGGATGGAGTTCTATAAAATTAAGTTTAAAGCAGATGTTTATAACGAAGTTATCGGAAAACTTGTTTTAAGATCTTCTGCCGAAATGGGCTTTATGGATGGTTACAACAAAGAACTTGGTGCTCCGCCGTTTGAAAGATTCTATGTTGGGGGAACCGGTCTTTTCGGAGGTAGATTTGATGGTAGAGAACTTATTCCTTTGAGAGGTTATGAAAATGCTTCCACTTACGGAGGACAGGCTGAAGATATTACTCAAAGAGGAGGAGGTACTATTTATAACAGATTTACGTTAGAGTTAAGATATCCGATCTCATTGAATCAGACCGCAAAAATTTATGCACTTACATTTGCCGAAGGAGGTAACGTTTGGAACTCTTGGAGCAACTACAATCCTTTCCAGCTAAAAAGATCAGTTGGTGTCGGGGTAAGAGTTTATATGGGAGCGTTTGGTCTGATTGGGTTCGACTTTGCTTATGGATTTGATAAAACGATCGATGGTAATGTTTCCGGAAGCAAGACTCACTTCTTGATGAACCAATCTTTATAAATGATATGAAAAATTTTAAAACACTTTTCACTTTTGCGGTTGTCTTACTTTTTAGTTTGACTAATGCTCAGAAAATCGGGGTTATAGATACTCAGTATATCTTAGACAAAATGCCCGAATATAAAGAAGCAGAAGCAAGATTAAATTCTCAGATCGATACTTGGGAACAAGATCTTCAGAGATTACAGTCTGAATACGAGCAAAAAAAATCAGCATTCGAAAACGAAAGGGTTTTGCTTATCGGTGATCAGCTTAAGCTTAGAGAAAAGGAAGTTTTAGATTTAGAAAAAAATATCAAAACAACAACCAGTTTAAGGTTTGGTAAAACAGGAGAAATCAATCAGCTGAGAGCAAATCTTGTAGAGCCGTTTGAAGATCAGATCTGGACTGCAATGCGCACCGTTATAGAAAAAAATGGTTTAGGCATTGTACTTGATAAAACCAAAGATAATGTTGTTTTTTATCAGCCAAGATATGATTACACAGACAAAGTTTTAGACGTTCTGATGAAAGGTTCTGGCGATAAAGGAGACAAAAAAGAAAAGAAAACCAATAAAAAATAGTAAAAGTTTTTTCAATACTTAACTTTTACCTAAATTTAAAATCTAAAAACAAATTAATTATTTATTACCCGTTATGAAAAAATTAAGTGTATTATTTGCAGCAGTAGTGATGGTAGCGTCTGTAGGTATGGCAAAAGCTCAAAAAATTGCTACTATGGATGTTGCAGGTATTCTTAATGCAATGCCAGAAAAAAAGAAAGCAGATACAGAAATTACAACTTTTGTGAATGGAAAGCAAGCTGAAATAAAGAAAAAAGCTGACGCAGCACAAGCAAAGTATGAAGGCTATACTAAAGAAGCGCAAACTAAAACTGAAGCTGAAAACAAAGCAAGAATGGAAGAAATGCAGAAACTTCAGCAAGAGCTAGCTCAGATGGAAGACAAAATGAGAAAAGACGCTACTGCTAAGCAAGATGCTTTGTTCGAGCCTATCGAGAAAAAATTGATGGAAGCTGTAACGAAGGTTGCTAAAGCAAATGGTTATGAGTACGTAATGGACGTAAACTCTACTGGTCTTGTTTACAAAGGAGGTCCGGATGCTACTGCAGCTGTGAAAAAAGAATTAGCTCTTCCTTAATTGAAGATATTAACAAACATTTATAAAAACCACCACTACTTTTAGAGGTGGTTTTTTTATTTTTGCGCTATGGAAAAAGAAGTATCAACAACTGTAAAAGTTAGGTTCAGTGATTGCGACCCGATCGGGCATTTGAATAATGTAAAATATTTAGATTATATGTTCAATGCAAGAGAAGATCATGTAGAAACATTTTACGGTTTTACTTACGAAGAATATACTAAAAAAACAGGCTGCACCTGGATCGCAATTCAGAATGAGATTGCTTATCTGAAAGAAGTAAGATATAATAATCAGGTGGTGATCAGCAGCAAAACAATCGAAGTAGCAGACAGAACGGCAAAAGTGGAGATTCTTATGAAAAGTCTTGACGAAAAAACTGTTCATGCAGTACTTTGGGTTACGGTGATCTATTTTAATGTTAAAACAAGAAGATCAGAAATTCATCCTGAAGACATTAAAGAAACATTCGGTAAGTTCTATGTAGATTTAGAACAGAAAGATTTCCAGTCGAGAGTAAAGTTTCTGAGATCACAAAACGCAAAAAATTCATAATTTAACCAAATGAAAAAAATACTAGTAATAGGAGGTAACGGACAGTTGGGAAACTGCATCAGAAAAATTGCATCGGATTTCGAAAATCAATATGAGTTTACTTTTACAGATTCACAAACTTTAGATATTACAAACCGCGATCAGATCAATGATTTCTTTTACGATCTGAAGCCCGATTTTTGCATCAATGCATCGGCTTACACTGCAGTAGATCTTGCAGAAAAGGAAGAAGAAAAAGCTTTTGCCGTAAATGCAGAAGGCGTTGGTAATTTGGCTGAGGCCTGTGCAGATTACAAAACAGTTTTAATACATGTTTCTACCGATTACGTTTTCGATGGAGAGACCAACTTAGATTATTCCGAAGATGATTTTACAAATCCTATCGGAGTTTATGGTAAATCTAAACTGACAGGTGAAGAGCTGGCTATAGAAAACAACCCTAAAACAATTATTCTGAGAACTTCTTGGCTGTATTCTGAGTTTAATAAAAATTTTGTGAAAACAATGCTGAACTTATTTTCACAAAAAGACGAACTCGGAATTGTAGCAGATCAATTTGGTCAACCTACAAATGCTAACGATCTTGCAGAAGCAATTATGACGATTATCGAAAAGCCGAACAAAATTTTTGGTGTTTTTCATTTCTCAAACTATCCGGAAACTACCTGGTTTGAATTTGCCAAAAAAATCGCTGAATTTTCAAAATCACCAGTGAAATTAAATGCGTTGACTACAGATCAGTACCCAACTCCCGCAAAAAGGCCAAAAAGAAGCACAATGTCTTTAGATAAAATTGAAAAAATCTACAGCATCGAACCAAAACATTGGGAAAACAGCTTGGAAGATTGCGTTAATATACTTTCACAATAAAATGAATATCAAAACTTTTACAGTCTTTATCTTGATGTGTGCTGCCGTAATGATCAGCGCACAGAATATTTTCCTTACCAAAGTTGAAAAAACAAAAGAAAATAAAGACAAATATCTTATAAAAATAGATCCGAAGAATTCTTCTGCAGAATATTTGGGAGAAATAGATGTACAGGGTTTTTCGAATGATGATATGGATGTTTTTTACAGAATCTACAATAAAGCTAAAGAAATTGGTGCAAATGCTTTTGCGTTCCAGCCTTTTGAAACGGTAGATGAAAAAAATCAGCCATTCAATCCGTCAAACTATAAGATGAAACTTTATTATATTTCAAAAGAAGAATATTCAAAACCTTCCGACGAAATATATTTGTTCTCGTCTTCTGCAAAATCTCAGACAATAAGTATTAATAAAAAAGATTATGTACTTCCGTCACGATCGTTTACTGTCCTGAAAACTATTCCGGGTGAAATTTATACCATATCTACAAAGAAATTGTTAGGTTCCACCATCAAAGTTTCGGGTAAACCAGAATCTACAGCACAATATTATCAGGTTTCGTCTGTGAAAGTGCGCTCCAATACTTTTGGCGAGCCGGGTATCAATCTTAAATCTGGAGACATCATCGGACTCGACAGATCTTTTGGCGATTTTCTCAGAATGATCTACATCGAAAACAAATAATTTATCCCCTTTATATTTCATACCTCAGACTTATCTGGGGTATTTTTCTTAGGAGCTTTTACCCGCTCTCCTCTATATCTTTTGCTCTTCGTTGCTCATCACAAAAGGATGCCGTTACGATCGGGGCTAGGGTTGAAGTCTTTTATACAGATTGCTATCTTCAA